>Ga0209415_10003544_pt1 | contig 29029 bp, 20 predicted proteins | sample PeaSoiSIISIP2007_FD_187696 | JGI IMG/M metagenome (GOLD analysis project Ga0209415, IMG submission 187696) | Peat soil microbial communities from Weissenstadt, Germany - SII-SIP-2007 (SPAdes) (version 2) | ecosystem: Environmental > Terrestrial > Soil > Wetlands > Peat | place: Germany...
TCGATGTCCGAGACCTTGCCCTGGAAGCCGCCTGAACCCTGGTGGATCATGATCCGCGCATTGGGCAGCGAGATGCGCGCGCCGGGCTCGCCGGCCATCAGCAGAAACGAGCCCATCGAGGCGGCGAAGCCCATGCAGGTCGTCGAGACCGGGCTCTTGATATACTGCATGGTGTCGTAGATGGCGAAGCCGGCGGTGACCACGCCGCCGGGCGAATTGATATACATTTCAATCTGTTTCTTCGGATTCTCGCTCTCCAGGAACAGCAGCTGGGCGCAGACCAGCGCGGCCATGTTATCCTCGATCGGCCCGTTGACGAAAACGATCCGTTCACGGAGCAAGCGCGAGAAGATGTCGAACGCCCGCTCGCCGCGGCTCGACTCCTCGACCACCATCGGCACCAGATTCATGCCCATGGCGCTCATGATCAGGTCCCTCATGCCGCCATCCTCCAGCTCTGGGCCGCGGCCACGACGCGGCGGGCGCGCAGCGCGACGACGTTGGGGGCCAGTGCGCGGTGGACGATGGTCAGGTGGGCGCCCCCACCCTCGCGCTCGGTGATCTCGAAGCTGACCAGGCTGTCGCCTTCCCGGGTCGGCCAGGCAAGATCGAGCCGCTCGCCGGGGTCGGCGCGCACGATCTCCGCAGGACCGGCTTCGGGCTCGCCCAGCCAGGCCTCGCGCAGCGCCGGCGTCGCCAGGGCGCGCCAGACCTTTTCCGGCGGGGCGTCGAGATCGGCCTCGAACGTCAGGACTTCAGCCTCGGGCGCTTCGGGATCGTCGCTCATTGGTCCATCTCCTTCAGCACGTCCTTGAGGCGCTGGATCCGCTGCGGCCAGAAGGCGCGGTAGCGGCCGAGCCAGTCGATCAGCGGCGCCAGCCCGGTCGGCTCGATGCGGTAGAACACCTTGCGCCCGTCGCGCCGCTCGCCCACCAGGCCGGCCGCCTTCAGCGTCGCCAGGTGCTGCGAGACCGCCGGCTGCGAGATCGGCAAGCCCGCCCGCAGCTCCGAGACGCTGCGCTCGCCGGCGGTAAGGCGCTCATAGACCGCCCGCCGCGTCGGATCGCCCAGGGCTCGGAAGACCTCGGATTCGAACACGCAAAATGATAAGCACGTACTTATGAGTCGTGCAAGCCTGCTTCTGCGGTTGAGCGGCGCCGCGAACCCAGAGAAGATCGCCCCGACCAAGAGGGGTTTCGTTGGCCGCGTCCGCCCGTCGTCCGCCGCTCGCCGCGCTGATTGCGCCGCTGTTGCTGGCCGCTTGCACGGTCGGCCCGAACTATCAGCGCCCTCCCCTTGCGCCGACCGCCGGCTATGGCGCGGCCGCCGCGCCGCCCGCGAACGCCGACGGCGGACCGACCCTGGTCGCCGGCGCAGACGTGCCGGGCGAGTGGTGGCAGGTCTATCACTGCGCCGAGCTCGACCAGCTCGTGGCGTTGGCGCTGAAGCACAACGCGACCATTGACGCCGCCCGGGCCGCGCTGCGGGCGGCGCAGGAGCAGGTGCGAGCCCAGCGCGGCGCCGACTATCCGCAGGTCACGGGCAGCTTGCAGCCGACCCGCCAGAAGTTCGCCAACACCCTGGCCAGCCCGCTGCAGAGCGGCATCGAACTCTACAGCCTGACCACGACCCAGCTCAGCGTCAGCTATTCGCCGGACCTGTTCGGCGCGAACCGGCGGGCGGTGGAATCGCTGCAGGCGCAGGCCGACCAGCAGCGCTTCGAGCTGGAGGCCGCGCGCCTGACGCTGGCCTCCAACGTCGTCGTCGCGGCGATCCAGGATGCGCTGCTCCGCGCCGAGATCGGCGAGACGAAAGCCATCATCGACGACCAGCAGCGGACGGTCGCTTCGTTCCAGTTGCAGCTGAAGCAGGGCCAGGCCGCGACCACCGACCTTGCGGCGCAGCAGGCGCTGCTCGCCCAGGCGCAGGCGGCGCTGCCGCCGCTGCAGAAGCAGTTCCGCATCAACCGCGACCTGCTGGCGGCGCTGGTGGGGCGCACCCCGGACGAGCCGGTCGACGTGCGCTTCGACCTCGCCGCGCTCACCCTGCCTGACAAGTTGCCGCTCAGCCTGCCGGCGCAGCTGGTCGAGCACCGCCCGGACGTACGCATCGCCGAGGCGCAGCTGCATGCCGCCAGCGCGCAGATCGGCGTCGCCAAGGCCGCGCGGCTGCCCAACATCGAGCTGGCGGCGACGGCTGGCAGCGCCGCGCTGGCGCTGAACCCGGCGTTCGGACCGGAGTCGGACTTCTGGAGCCTGGCGGCGATGCTGACCCAGCCGATCTACGACGGCGGGATCCTGCTGCACCGCCAGCGCGCCGCCGAGGCAGCTTACGACCAGGCCGCCGCGCAGTATCAGGGGGCGGTGGTCGGCGCGTTCCAGAACACCGCCGACGCCTTGCACGCGATCTGGACCGACGGCGATGCGGTGCGTGACGCGGATACCAGCGAGCAGGTGTCGCAAAGGAGCCTGGCGATCGCACGGCGGCAACTGGCGGCTGGCCAGGGAACGGCGCTGGCCGTGCTGGGCGCCGAAGCGACCGAGCATCAGTCCCAGTTGGCCCGACAACAGGCCCTGGCCGCCCGCTACGACGACGTCGCCGCCTTGTTTCAGGCGCTGGGCGGCGGCTGGTGGAACAGCGACGCGCCGGCCCTGGCCGCCGCGCGCTAGCACGCGTCAGGAGTTCCGGGGACAGGATACCTATCCCGGAGCTGTTTTCGGGTTGAGGCGATGGGATAGGTATCCTGTCCCCGGAACTCCCGGTCAGGCATGGCCGTGCCGGCGGGCGCGGCGGGCGTAGCCGGGGCGCCAGAAGCTCAGGATCATCGCCGGCAGGATGAACAGGCTGGCCAGCGTCCCGGTGACCAGGCCGCCCAGGATCACGATCGCCATCGGCGCCAGCAGTTCACGCCCGGCGTCGCCGGCGTGGATGGCGAACGGCGCAACGCTCAGCGCCACCAGGAGCGCGGTCATCAGCAGCGGCGTCAGCCGATCGCGGGTCACCCTGACCACGGTCTGCGGCGACCAGGGCAGCTGGTGAGTGAGGATCAGGTCCTCCAGGCGGGTGAACAGCAGGATGCCGCTGCGCATGGAGAGCGCGAAGAGCGCGATGAAGCCGACGATCGCGCCGACCGACAGCACCCCGCCCATCAGCGCCACGGCGATCGCCGCGCCGACGAAGGAGAACAGGCTGGAGGCGATGATCAGCGCCGCGGTGCGCGCGTCGTAGGCGATGGCCAGCAGCGCCAGGATGCCGAAGACGACGAAGCCGTAGTTGATCAGCATGTCGCGCTGGGCGTCGGCCACCGCCTGGCTGGCGCCGGCGTATTCGACGAAGGCGCCCGGCGGCAGCGCGACATGGGTGGCGATCGCCGCGCGCGCCGCGCCGAGGAACCGCTCCGGATCGTCCGGATCGGCGGTGATCACCTGCCGGCGCAGGCCGTCGTCGTGGAAGATCGTGGCGCGTCCGTCGGTCAGGTAGACGTTGGCCACCGCCTTCAGCGGCACTGAAATGCCCGAGGTGGAGCGCAGAAGCAGGTCGCCCACGGTTTCAGGGTCCCGTCGGAGGCTGGCCTGGGCGCTGACGGCCAGGTCGACGATCCGCCCGCCTTCGTAGATCTGCGCCACGCGCTCACCGGCGAAGGCGGCCTGCACGGTGTCGAGCACGTCGGCCGCGGAGAGCCCATAGAGCGCCAGCCGCGGGAAGTTGAGATCGACCCGCACCACCGGCGCCCGACGCCGCCGGTCTTCGACGACCTGAACGCTTCTCGCGCCAGGCAGGGCGCCAATCACCGAGGCGATGTGGTCCGCCGCGGCGTCGAGCGCGTCGAGATCCTGGCCGAACACGCTGATCTGCACGGGGGCGCCGGCCTCATCACCCTGGCCGGCGTCGAACCGCGACTGCACGACCGGCTGCAGACCCGGGTACAGCTTGAGCAGGCCACGGACGCGGTCGCCGACCTGGCGCTGGTCCGCCGCGCCGAGGTTCTGCGCCAGGTCGACGTCGAACACCGCCTGCTCCGGGCCCCAGCTGTCGTCGCCGCTGGCGTCGCGGCCGACCCGCTGGGCGACCTGGACAACCCCCGGCAACGCCCTCAGCGCGCCGCTGATCCGCACGCCGTAGTCGCGCATCACGTCGAGCGAGGTGGAGGACGGCGCGGTGACTGCGGCGACCAGGTGGCCGTCGTGCACGCTGGGCAGCAGCTCCGAGCGGCAGAACACCAGCGCGCCGACGACGATGACGACGGTCGCTGTCGCGAGCACCAGAGCGAAGCCGGCGTTGGCGCAGAGCCGGGTCAGCCAGGCGGCGTGCGCCGTCTTCACCCGCTGCAGCAGCCGCGGCTCGGCCGCTGGGCTGTCGTGCTGGTGGAACAGCAGGCCGAGGGCCGGCGTCACCACGGTGGCGACCAGCAGCGAGGCCAGCGAGATGGCGATGACGGCGGCGGCCAGCGGCGCCAGCAACGCGCCCTGCAGCCCTTTCAACGCCAGCAACGGCGCCAACACCACGATCGCCGCGACCGTCGCGTAGATCACCGGGCCGCGCACCTCGAGCGAGGCCGCCAGCACCGCCTCGAGGTCGGAGGCATGGTTGTGCTCGGCCTCGCGAAGGCGGGCGACGACGTTCTCGACCCCGATCACCGCATCATCGATCACCACGCCGAGGCCGACCGCCAGGCCGCCGAGCGTCATCGAGTTCAGGGTCCAGCCGAACGCCTTCAGCGCCACGACGGCGGCGAGCAGCGACAGCGGGATGCTGACCAACGAGATCATCACGGCGCGGGGGTCACGCAGGAACAGCACCAGCACCAGGGCGATCAGGGCCGCAGCGACCGCCAGGTCGAGCGCGATCCCCCGCATCGCCCGGGTGGTGAAGCTGGCCGGGCGGTCGAGGTCGGCGGAGACGGCGACGCCCTGGGCCGCCAGCGTTGGCTGCAGCACCGCCAGCGCCCGCTCGACCGCATGCGTGGTCTGCAGCGCGTTCGCGCCGTACTGCCGGGCGACGTCGACCAGCACGCCCGGCTTGCCGTCGATCAGGGCGTCGCCGAACGCCGGCGCCGGGGCCTCGACCACATCCGACACGTCGGCGATGCGCACCGGGGCGCTGCCGGGGGTCTGGATCTGGCCGGCGCCCACGTCATCGACGCTCAGCGCCTGGCCCTGCGGCTCGATCAGCACCCGCTGGCCCGCGGTGTCGATGAAGCCGGCCCCGGCGACGCTGGTGGCGCGCTTCACCGCATTCAGGATGTCGAGGAAGCCCAGGTCGCTGTCGGAGAGATCGCCCGGCCTTGCCCGCACCTCGATCCGCCGGATCTGGCCGCCGTAGACCGCGACGCGGGCGACGCCGGGGGCGCTGAGCAGCCGGGGGCGCACAGTCCACTGCACCAGGTCGCGCAGCGCCATCGGATCGAGCTTGGCGCTGGTGAAGCCCAGCTTGAGCACATCGGCGCCCGGCGAGGTCAGCGGCGCCAGGCGCGGCGGCGCAACGCCGGCCGGCAAGGCGTGGGCCTGCGCCGCGAGGTCCTCGGCCAGCGCCTGGCGGGTGCGGTAGGGGTCCGCGCCCTCGGCGAAGCGCACGGTGATGGTCGAGAGGCCCTGGGTGGACTCCGAGTGCACCGCCGCAACGCCCGGCGCGCCGATCAGCGCGCTTTCCAGCGGCTGGGTGACCAGCGCCTCCACCTGTTCGGCGACCAGGCCCGGCGCCTCGGTCTGGATGCTGGTCTGCGCCGGGGCCAGCTCCGGCATCAGGTCGAACTTCACGTCGCGAACGAAGAAGGCGCCCCAGGCCAGGAACCACAGGCAGGCCAGGGCGATCAGGCGGGGCCGTTCCAGCGACCAGCGGACGACCCCGGCCAGCATGAGTCAGGGAATCCCGCGACCGTTCGCCTGGGGGCCGTTCTCTTCGGCGGCGAACAGCGCCTGAGCGCCCTGCACCACCAGTTCGTCGCCCGACGCGAAGCCCTGGGCGACGAACAGGCCGTCCTCCTCCGCCACCGGGCTTTGCGCCAGCCGCCGCTCGAAGGCGGTCGGGCTGGTTCGGACATAGACCCAGTCGGCCCCTCGGAAGCGCACCACCGCCGTCCGCGGCAAGACCACGCCGCTCTGCGGGGTGCTGGATTCGATGTGGGCGCTCTGCGTCAGGCCGACCGAGAGCAGCATCGCCTGCGGCCCGGTCACCTCGACGATCAGGCCCGACGACTGCAGCCGGGGCTCGGCCTGGCGCGCCGGTCCGATCACCACGCCGCGCAGCGAGCCGTCGCCGACGTCGACCTTGACGAAGCGGGCGCCGGCCTGGCCGTCGTTGTTGTGGGTGTCGACGTGCACCAGCGCGGCCGAGCCGGCCACCAGCGAGCGGACCAGCCGGCCGCGCGCGGCGTCGCTGAGCCTGGCGACACCGGGACCCCAGGCCAGCGCCAACTGCCGGCGGAGCGAGACGACCTTCAGCGCGTCCTGGCGGGCCTGGGACACCGCGGCCTCGACATCCTTGGCGGCGATGCTGCCATCGGCGGCGTGCAGCGCCTGCGAGCGCCTGGCCTGCGCCGCCGAGGCGACCGCAACGGCTTCGGCGGTGTCCAGATCGGAGTCGGATTGAGCCAGCGGCGCAGGGTCGAGCACCTTGGCGAAGGCGTCGATCTCGGTCGATTGGCGCGCGACCGCGAGGCGCTGGGTGGCGACGCCGAGACGGTGCTGGATGTCGGTGCTGATCTGTACGCCGGCGGCCAGCGCCGGCGCGTTGGCCAGCGCGAGGCACAAGGCGACAGCGGCGGTCCAGAGGAACGGCTTGGACATGCGAGCCCCACACGCCGGCGATCGGATCGGCCGCAGCGCCCCGCGATCACAGCCGAGTCCGGGTCTTACATCCCGCCGCAGAGTCTGGGAAGCGAGACGACCGGTCCTTCTCCCGTCGCGGGAGAAGGTGGCCCGCGAAGCGGGTCGGATGAGGGGTGTCCCGAGTTGTGTTGGGATCAATGTTCCTATATTGTTCTCGTATGCCAAGCTCCCCAGGCACACTCCGAACAATCGCTCGCCGCATGCGACGCGAGCCGACGTTCAACGAGCGCGTACTCTGGAACCTGCTGCGCAACCGCCGCCTCGACGACCTCAAGTTCCGACGCCAGGTTCCGATTGGACCCTACATCGTCGACTTCGTCTGTTTTGGCGCGCGATTGATCGTCGAGGCGGATGGGCCGTTGCATGACCCTGAGGCGGACGCCGTGCGCGACGCATGGCTGAGGCGTCAGGGGTTCGTCGTGCTCCGCTTCCCCAACAGCCAGATCAGTCAGGAGCCGGAAGCCGTGCTGGCCGATATCGTCATGGCGGCAAACCCCTCATCCGGCCCTTCGGGCCACCTTCTCCCGCAAGGGGAGAAGGACGGCTGTGTCAGCGTCCCGCGCCCTTCTCCCCTTGCGGGAGAAGGTGGCCCGCGGAGCGGGTCGGATGAGGGGCGGACCTCCGTTCAGCCGGCCATGCCGCCGAGTTCCGGCGGGACGTATTTTTCGCGCATCGTCACCAGTTCCTCGGCTGCGGTCGGGTGCACTGCGCAGGTCGAGTCCCACTGCGCCTTAGTGGCGCCCATCTTCAGCGCGATCGCCGCCATCTGGATCATCTCCGGCGCGTCGGGGCCGACGATATGGCAGCCCAGCAGCCGGTCGCTGGCCGGGTCGACGATCAGCTTCATCAGCATACGTTCCGATCCGCCGTAGAAGGTCGCCTTCATCGGTCTGAACACGGCGCGATAGATATCGACCTTGCCGTACTTGTGCCGCGCGTCCGCCTCGGTGAGCCCCACCGCGCCCACCGGCGGCTGCGAGAACACGGCGCTGGCGACCATCTCGTGATCGAACGAGGTCGGACGGCCGTAGTACTCGGTCTCGGCGAAGGCGGCGCCCTCGCGGATCGCCACCGGCGTCAGGTTGATCCGGTCGGTGACGTCGCCGACCGCCCAGATGTTGTCGACGTTGGTCTTGGAATAGGCGTCGACCACCACCGCGCCCTTGTTGTTGATCTCGACGCCGGCGGTCTCGAGCCCGAGCCCCTTGGTGTGCGGCGCGCGGCCGGTGCAGTACATCACGATGTCGGTCTCGATCTCGTGGCCGTTCGTCAGGGTGCTCTTCAGCCCCGTCGCGGTCTTCTCGATCTTGGCGTGCTCGCAGCCTGTCATGATGGAGATGCCGTGCCGCTCCATTTCCATGGTCAGATGAGCGCGCACGTCGTTGTCGAAGCCGCGCAGGATGTTGGCGCCGCGGTAGATCAGCGAGGTCTCGACGCCGAGCCCTTTGAAGATGCCGGCGAACTCGACGGCGATGTAGCCGCCGCCGACCACCAGCATCCGCTTCGGCAGCTGCGGCAGATGAAACGCCTCCTCCGAAGTGATGACGTGCTCGATCCCCGGGATGTCGCCGGGGACCGTGGGACGACCCCCGGAGGCGATCAGCACCTTCTCGGCGGACAAGGTGCGGTCGCGGTCCAGCAGGGCGACAGTATGGGCGTCGTGCAGCTCGGCGCGGGCGTGGGCGATGTCGGCGCCGGCGTTCTGCAAACCGGTGACGTAGAGGCCCGACAGCCGGGCGATCTCGATGTCCTTGGCGCGCAGGAAGGCGCCCCAGTCGAACTTGGGCTCGCCCACCGACCAGCCGAAGCCCTCGGCGGTCTTGAACGCCGACGAGAACTCGCTGGCGTAGACCATGAACTTCTTCGGCACGCAGCCGCGGATCACGCAGGTGCCGCCGACCCGGTGCTCCTCGGCGATGCCGACCTTGGCGCCGGAGATCGCCGCCAGGCGCGCCGCCCGCACGCCGCCGGATCCCGCGCCGATGACGAAGAGGTCGTAGTCGAAAGTGCGCGCCATGGGGTCCTCTGCCGATGCGAAGCTTCTAGATAGTGAAGTCGGCGAAAAAAGCCCCTCCCCCTTGAGGGGAGGGGTTGGGGGCGGGGGTCTGCCTGCCGCAAGGCGCAGGCATCGAGAGCCCCCCACCCGCTCGCTGCGCGACCACCCTCCCCTCGAGGGGGAGGGTTACAAAGTCACCGTCACCACGCCTTCGTCCGTACCGATCAGCGCGCTCTGGGCGAGGCCCAGGAACAGGCCGTGGTCGACCACGCCGGTGATGCTCTTCAGCGCCGCTTCGACGCCGGGCGGGTCGAGGATGGCGCCGCAGGGCGCGTCGTAGATCAGGTTGCCGCCGTCGGTGATGAACGGCGCGCCGTTCTTCAGCCGCAACACCGGGTTAGCAGCGACGCCGCAGTCGGCGAGGCCGCCGACGATGCGGCGCACGGTGGTGGTGTGGCCGAACGGGACCACCTCGATCGGCAGCGGGAAGCGGCCCAGCATGGCGACGCGCTTCGCGGCGTCGGCGATCACCACGACGCGGCGCGAGGCCTCCCAGACCAGCTTCTCGCGCAGCAAGGCCCCGCCGCCGCCTTTGATCAGCGCCAGGCCAGGGCCAATCTCGTCGGCGCCATCGACGGTGAGGTCGATGGTTCCGGCCTGATCGAGCTCGCCGAGGGAAAGGCCCAGCGATCTCGCAAGACCCGCCGTGCCGAGCGATGTCGGGACACAGGTGCGGTTGGTCAGTCCGGCCGCCCTCAGCCGCCGCGCCAGCGCCTCGACGAAGCAGGCGGCGGTCGAGCCGCTGCCAAGGCCAATGACGTGAATGCTCTCGTCCACGAGTTCGGCCGCAGCCTCGCCCGCCGCGCGCTTGTGTTCGTCGGGCGTCACGTCTTGCCGGCCTTCTCGGCCAGCTTGCGGGCCCGGAACGACGCCGCCCAGCCGGGTTTCTCCACCTGGTGGCCGCGGGCCAGCGCCAGGGCGTCGCCGGAGACATCCTCGGTGATCACCGAGCCGGAGCCGGTGTAGGCGCCCGCGCCCACCGTAACCGGCGCCACGAGGGCCGTGTCGGAGCCGATGAAGGCCCCCTCCCCCACGTGGGTCTCGTATTTGTCGAAGCCGTCGTAGTTGCAGAAGATGGTCCCGGCGCCGATGTTGGCGCCCGCGCCGACCGAGCCATCGCCGAGATAGGCCAGGTGGTTGGCCTTGGCGCCCTTGCCGACCACCACCTTCTTCACCTCGACGAAATTGCCGATATGGGCGTCTTCGCCGATGTCCGCGCCCGGCCGCAGCCGCGCGTAGGGGCCGACGATCGCGCCGCCGCGCACCAGCGCCCCCTCCAGATGGCTGAAGCTGCGGATCACCGCGCCGGTCTCGACGGCAACGCCGGCCGCGAACACCACGTTCGGCTCGACCAGCACCCCGGGCGCGATCTGCGTGTCCCAGGAGAGGAACACGGTCTCCGGCGCGATCAGCGTGACGCCGGCGTCCATCAGTTCGAGCCGGCGGCCGCGCTGGAACGCCGCCTCGGCCTCGGCCAGCTCCGCCTGGCTGTTGACGCCCTGGAACACCTCCTCCTTGGCGAACGCCGCCCGGACCGACTGGCCGGCCTTGGCCGCCAGGCCGACCACGTCGGTGAGATAGTATTCGCCCTTGACGTTGTCGCGGCCCACCGCGGCCAGGAGCTCGAACAACAGTGGCGCCGGAGCGGCAAGTACGCCGGAGTTGCAGGCGCTGACCGCCCGCTCCTTGGACGTGGCCTCCCGCTCCTCGACAATGCGCACCAGGCGATCGCCGTGGGTGATGATCAGCCGGCCGTAGCCGACCGGATTCGCCGCGTGGAAGCCGAGCACCGCGACGTCCGCCCCGGCGGCGCGCAGATCGAACAGCGGCGCCACCGCTTCCGGCGTCAGTAGCGCGCTGTCCGCGAGCAACACCACCAGCTCTCCGTCGAAGCCGGACAGCACGTCTTTCGCCGCCAGCACCGCGTGGCCGGTTCCGAGCGGCGGGTCCTGGGTGGCGATGGCGTCCTCGCCAAGCCGCGCGGCCACATGCGCTCTCACTTCCGGCGCACCGGGGCCGAGCACCACAACGATGCGCCCAGCGCCTAAGCGCTCCGCGACGTCGATCGCATGGTCGATCAGCGCACGGCCACCGACCTTGTGCAGCACCTTGGGGATCGGCGATTTCATGCGCGTGCCCTGGCCGGCTGCCAGGATCACCGCGGCCCGCTCGGTCATCCGCGCATCCTCCTCAGGAATCGCAGCTCGCTTGTCATCGCCCCGGCTTTAGCCGAAACGGCGCGGGCTTGGTATCGAGCGGAGCGCGGTTTGGCCCACGACAACGATTTCACTGGCGCGACCATCGCGTTCGACCTCGATGGTTGTCTGGTCGACACCGCCCCGGACCTGCTCGGCACGCTGAACATCATCCTTGCCGACCACGGCCACCCGGGCCTGCCGCTGACGGCGGCGCGCACGATCGTCGGTCAGGGCGCGCGGGCGATGCTGTCGCGCGGCTTCGAGGCGGTCGGCGAGACGCTGGACCCGGCAAAGATGGATGCGCTGTTCGACTGCTTCATCGCGCTCTACGTCGGCCGGATCGACCGGGAGAGCCGGCCTTACGCCGGCGTGCTGGAGGTGCTCGACCTATTGGCCGCCGCCGGCGCGCGCCTGGCGGTCTGCACCAACAAGCGGACGGATCTCTCCCTGCTGCTGCTGGACGCCCTGGACCTGACCCGCCGGTTCGGGGTGGTGATGGGGCCGGACAAGGCGGGCGCCGCCAAGCCGGACCCGCGCCACCTGATCGCGGCGATCGAGGCCGTGGGGGGCTCGCCAGACCGTGCGCTGATGATCGGCGATTCCCGCACCGATGTTGGCGCGGCGGTGGCGGCGGGCGTCCCGGTGGTCGCGGTCAGCTTCGGCTACAGCGACGTTCCGCCGGCCGAACTGGGCGCCGACGCGCTGATCGACAGCTTCGCCGAACTGCCGCCGATCGCCCGCCGCTTGCTCGCAGCCCAGCGGGCCGCTATTAGGCCGGTCCTTCCCGACCAGGCGGACGCGTAGCTCAGCGGGAGAGCATTCGCTTCACACGCGAAGGGTCGCAGGTTCAATCCCTGCCGCGTCCACCATTCCGGTCCCAGGCTGCCGTGGCGCGCCCCACCTGGGGTCGCAGGAAACAAGCGCGCAATCTGGCGTCGCGGCTGTGGTAAACAGGCGGCGCTGTGGGTGGCTCACGCAATCTTTCGGCAACGACAGCACCGCTGCGGCCTTGGCTGTGGCGCTGCGGCGTGGCGGCGTCGGCCATCGCGGCTGGATGGCCGGCCCTGGCTGGGAATATCGTGCTGACCGGGCACGACGACGATTTCCACGCCACCCACGGTTCGGGCCTCGCCGCCAAGCAGCTGACGGCGATGGCGGCCTTCGCTCGCGCCGGCGCACCTGATCCGAAGCTGCCGGTGCTGGTGTTCGACCACGGGACGGAGCTGTTCGACGCCCTGATCCAGACCGGCGTCCCGGCGGTCCGGGTCGATCCGAACGCCGGCCCGCCGGACGCCAAGCTGTTCGATGTCTCGCGGTTCAGCGCGATCGGCGTCGCCTCTGACAAGGGGTGCGGCGGCTGCGACAATGACATGGCGAGTTCGGCGAACCTCCAGGCGGCGAAGGCGAGTTTCGCCTCGTTCGTCAACGCCGGCGGCGGCATCTTCGCCTTCTCGGGCGACGACAACCCAGGCTACTACGGTTTCCTGCCGGCCACAGTCTCGGCGCACGGCCACCCCGAGGAAAAGGGCTTCAAGCCCGCCTCGACCGCGTTGGGGGGCGCGATCCCCGCCGTCGAGAACGACGCCACCCACAACTTCTTCTGGGCGCCCGGGCAGAACGGCGAAAGCGCCCTGTTCGAGGTGGTTGAGACCTATTCGGGCCTGGATCTTTCTTCCGGCGCGGCGGTGACCGATGTTCCAGCCACGCTGGCGATCCGCGACGCGAAGGTCGGCGCGGGTGGCTTCGCGCACACGTCTGTGACGCACGTCTTGGACGCCAAGGCCGGCCGCGCCGGCTCGATGGAGGGACTGATGGAAGCAACGACCGTCGTGGTCACGTTCGGGCTGCTGGCCTTTCTGGTCGAGCGATTGACCAACGGCCTGGCCATCGTACTCGGCTACTGGCCATGGTGGCGCACCCACATGGAGCTGGCGGCCGACGCCGCTCCCCTGGCGCAGGCCTCCGTCGTGCGGAACCGGCGCGTCGCCCTCTTCACCGTCAGCGCGTTGCTGGCGGTCGCCGGGGCGTTTGCCGCCAAGCTTGACCTGCTGGCCCAGCTCGGCGCCGCCGGCACGCCGCCAATCGCCGGCTACATCGTCACCGGACTGATGGTGGCCGCCGGCGCCGATCCGATCCGCGAGGCGCTCAAGCTGCGCGGCGATCAAGCGGCGCCAAGCCCGCCGGCGCCCATCCAGGTCTCAGGCACGCTGGTGCTGCAGCGCGACGCCGCTCCAGGGCCAGACGGACCGTCCTGACCAGCCGCGGACGTTGGTCCGGATGCGCTCGCTAGGTTTCCTCCTCAACGAGCAGCCAGGTGGCTGACGACCGCCGTCACCGCACGCGCCAGACTGCCACGTCGAGGCGCTCCAGTTCGAGGACGCCAGTGCGCTCCAGGCTTCGGAACGCAAGGATCGTCAGGTCCGCGCTCGCTTCCTACTCGGCCGCGGAGGCCGCCGGTACGGCGCGGGCGGCCGTCGCCTCGCGCACCAGCGGGATCAGGTCGCGGCCGTATTCCAGCGCGTCCTCCAGCGGGTCGAACCCGCGGATCAGGAAGGTGGTGACCCCCAGGTCCCAGTAGTCGAGCATCGCCTCGCAGACCTGCTGCGGCGTGCCGACCAGCGAGGTCGAGTTGCCCTGGGCGCCCGTCAAGGCGGCGAGCTCGGTCCACAGCCGCTTGTCGACCACCGGCCCTTTCGCCGCCTCGGCCAGCAGCCGCTGCGAGCCAGCGTTCTGCGGAGTGTGCGGCCGCGGTCCCTGTGCGCCCGGACCCGCCGAGGTCGGGGCGACGGGCGCGCCGGCGCCGCGCAGCGCCTTGGCCTGCTCCAGGATGCGGTGGGCGCGCGCCCAGGCCTCGTCTTCCGTTCGACCCAGGATCGGCCGCAGGGAGAGGCTGAAGCGGATCTGATCGGCGCGGCCGTGGCGGGCGGCGGCGGCGCGCACGCGGGCGATGGTGTCGGCGACCGCGGCCAGGCTCTCGCCCCAGAGCGCATAGACGTCGGCGTGCTTGCCGGCGACTTCGATGGCCTCGTCCGACGACCCGCCGAAATAGACCGGAATGTGCGGCTGCTGCCGGCAGCGAACCGCCGCGACCGACCCGCGCGTGCGATAGTAGGGGCCGTCGTGGTCGAACGCGCGCGGGCTGGTCCAGGCCTTCTTGACCACGTCGAGGTAGTCGTCGGTGCGCGCATAGCGCTCGGCCTTCTCGAGGAAGTCGCCGTCGCGGGCCTGGTCGGCGTCGGAGCCGCCGGTGATCACGTGCACGGCCAGGCGCCCGTCGCAGAACTGGTCGAGCGAGGCGAGCTGACGGGCGGCGAGCGTCGGGGCGACGAAGCCGGGGCGGTGCGCCAGCAGCAACCCGAGGCGCTCGGTCGAGTGGGCGGCGAAGGCGGCGACCTGGAAGCCGTCGGCGGCCACGCTGAAGTAGCCGATCAGCACGCGGTCGAAGCCGGCGTATTCGTGGCCACGGGCGGTGGCGGCGACAAAGGCCTTGTCGACCACTCCGGGGCCGGCCGGCGCGGCCCGGATCTCCGAGGCGTTGGAGGTGCCGATCATGCCGATGAACTCGACCGGGCGCTGGGGCATCGCGGGCTTCCTCGTGCGAGGCGTCCACGCTACCCCAATCGGCGGCCGCGTCGACCTCTCGCTAGGTTTCCTCTTCGACGAGCAGACCGGGGCGGCCGCCGCGGAACTTGATCACCAGCAGCATGACGACGCCGACGCCGAGCCAGACCAGGCCGGCGATCTTGGCGTTGGCCTGGGTGTTGAGCAGCACGTAGCCGACGATGGCGAAGCCGATCACCGGCGAGATCAGGTGGCTGAACCATTGGCCGCTCTTCTGGCGGGCGATGAACCAGACCACCACCGAGACATGCAGCGCCAGGAAGCCGGTCAGGGCGCCGAAGTTGACCATCGAGGTCAGCAGTTCGAGCTGGTCGACCAGGAAGATCCCCAGCACCAAGGTGATCGCGGCGACGAGCAGGATCGCCCGTTCCGGGGTTTTGCGCTTGGCGCCGACGTGGGCGAGCGCCTTCGGCAGCATGCCGTCGCGGGCCATGCTGTAGATGAGGCGCGCCGTCGCCGCCTGGGCCGTGAGCGCGGCCGCCAGGCCCGAGAACAGCACGCCGAGGATCGACACCGACCAGCGCAGCGGCTCGCCACCGACGGTCTTGGCGATGATGAAGAAGGCGGTGGCGGCCTCATCGCCCGGGGCGAAGGAATTGCGGTTCAGTACGAACAGCGAGGCCAGGTAGGTCTGGGCGACGAACAGGCCCGCCGCCACCAGCAGCGAGAGCATGGTGGCGATGCCCACCGCGCGGGCGCCGCCTTTGGCCTCCTCGGTCAGGGTCGAGATGGCGTCGAAGCCGAGGAAGCTCAGCACCGCCAGCGACAGCGCCCCGAAGATCAGCGACGGCGTCACCTTGTGGGCGTCGAACAGCGGCGACAGCGACAGGTGCGCGCCGCCGACGCCGTGCGCCAGGCCGACGAGGCAGAGCGCCATGAACACGCCCAGCAGCAGCAGCTGAAGCACGAGCAGCGCGATGCTGAGCTTGGCCGTGCTCTCGATGCCGATAATGTTGACGGTGGTGTTGAGCGCGAGGAAGGCGGCCACCAGCAGGGGCTTGGGCAGCACCGGCATGACCGCGTGGATCGCCACAGCGCAGATCACGTAGACCAGGGTCGGCAGCAGCAGGTAGTCGAGCAGCAGCGCCCAGCCCGCCAGGAACCCGGCGCTCTCGCCGATGCCTTTGCCGGCATAGGCGTAAACCGACCCCGCCACCGGGAACGCGGCGGACATCACCATGTAGCTGCGGGCGGTGAACACCATCGCCACGAACCCGACCACATAGACCAGCGGCACCATGCCGTGGCTGGCGTTGAAGACGAACCCGAACGAGCTCCAGGGCGCGATCGGAGCGATGAAGACGAGGCCGTAGACCAAGAGGTCGAACGGCGAGAGCGTGCGCTTCAGCTCCTGTTGATAGCCGAACGACTCGACTCCGGCGGACGCGACGCCAGCGCTCTCAAGGGCCAAGCGAGTCTCCAACTCTTGCGTTGCCGTCTCAGGCCAACAATGGGGCCAGGCGGGTGTTCGGCGCCAGCTCGGAACCCGCCGCCACCAGCGCCTTGAACGCCCCGTCGGCCGCTTCCAGCGTCTGTGCGACGTCGTCCATGGTCAGGGCGTTCGAGATGAACATGTTGTGGAACGGATGCATGTAGACGCCGCGCGAGACCATCTCGGAGCACCAGCGGTAGCCTTTGCGAAGGTCGGGGTCGTCGTCGAACAGGACCATCGGCATGGTCACCGGACCGGTCTGACGCAGTCCTACGCCGTGGCGATCCGCCACCGTAGACATCCCATCGCGCAAGACGCGTCCGAGCGACCGGATATGTTCAAGATAGGGCGTGTTCACGATCCGGTCGAGCGTCACCAGCGCCGCCGCCATCGGGCCCGATTGGAACCAGAACGAGCCGGTGTAGCGGACTTCCGCCGCGGCCTTGCGCGCCTTCTCGGATCCCAGCAGCGCGGAGATCGGATGCCCGTTGGCGATGCACTTGCCCCAGGCGGACAGATCCGGCTCGACGCCGACCGTCGCCCAGCTGCAGTCGCGGGCGAGCTTGAAACCCGCTCGCACGTCGTCGACGACCAGCAGCGCGCCGGTCTTGTCGCAAATCTCGCGAGCGCGGCGCGCATAAGCCGCATTCGGCTCGACCTGGTCGATGAGGATGTCGTGCTTGAACGGGGTGGCGAAGATGGCGGCGAGATCATCCCCCGCCTCGGCCACCGCGCGCTCGAGCGAGTCGACATCGTTGTATACGCACGAAATCCGACCCGCGCGCTCTCCCGCCGTGGTGCCCGGCGAGGCGGAGCTCCATGCCGACATGCCGTGATAGGCGCCTTCGGCAATGATGATCTTGTCGCGCTTGGTATGGGCTCGCGCAATCATCGCCCCGAGCGTCGTCGCGTCGGTGCCGTTCTTGACGAAGATCGCCCAGTCGGCGTGGCTGACGATGCCGGTGAACCGTTCGGCCAACTCGACCATCACCGGGGAAACACCGGTCAGCGTGTCCGTCTTGAGCATTTGCTCAATAAACGCGCCGTTGATCTCCTCGTCGCCATAGCCAAACAGGTTGAGGCCATACGCGCACATGTAGTCGATATAGACTTTGCCATCCACGTCGGTCATCCGCACGCCTTTTGCAGACGTGAAGAACTGCGGATAGTTCTCCGGTAGCAGCCGCGTCGACAAGTGTCCGTAGATTCCGCGTGGAAATACTCTCTGGGCGCGCTGCTTCAGTGCGTCTTCGCGGCTCATACCAACACCTCGGTAACTGTACGGCAGTCTGCCAATGTCGCCCCCAAGTTCAGCGGTGATGAGTCAGAGCGACGGCTGAAGACTCGATTGTTATCGGGTTAGGACCCGGGCGGATGGCCGTCAAGCTCACGCGCCGCTCTGCGGGCTCGGCGGCGCCCGCAGCGGAATGACGGCCGGCAGGAACGTCTCGCAGTACGCAATCCCGGCCAATTCAGACTCTCTGGCGAAGTCGGGAGTTATCCAGCCGTGACGCGCATACGACGTCATCCATATGCCATCATAGATCCCGATGAGCGCGGCAAACTTGGTGTCGGCGTTGTAAAGGTAAGGCATCTCGAACACTTTATTCATGCGGTCGTAAGTCGACGCGGATGCCGCTTCCACGTTCTTGACGTCCAAGATCCTGACATCCCGTATAACATTGGCTCCGAAAAACAATTTCGACATCACCTTGTTACGATTGTAGTACTCAATCGCTCGATGAATCTCGAGTGTGATGTAATCCTGCCATCGCTGCAGCTGACTGGCGTGCACAGGTCTGATTAGGTGATCTCTCAAACCAGTGAGGTAGCGCTCGGCCAGCGCGACGAACGCAGCCTCCTTGGTCGGAAACAGGTGGTAGACCGACGCCGGCGGAACCTTCGCGCCGCCGGCGATGTCGTAGAGACCGACCTCGGTCGTCTCCCTGTCGCCGAGCAACGCGTCGGCCGCGTCGAGCAGCATCTCGAACCTCAGGCGACTGCGCTGTTGCGACGGCCGTCGGGGCTCGGCCGTCACCGCCGCCGCGTGCGCCGGCGCCGCTTTTCTCATCTCGCCCTCGCCAGGTTCGAGCAACGCCCCCAGAAGACGCATCGGTGCGCGCGGCCACCTGCTGGGAGAGCCCGTCGCCGCGCTCAATAGTGATACGACAGTTCCACCCCAAACATGCGCGGCGGTCCTTCAACCGGTTCCAGGAACCCGAACGGACTAGAGATGTCGCTGGATGTCAGGCTGTACTTCTCGTTGGCGACGTTGCGCACGAACACGCCCGCGACCCAGTGTTGGCTGCTTTCATAGTCGATGTTGAGGTTGTGCAGCCAATAGGCATTCTGCTGAATAAATTTGTCGTTCGTCGCGTCAAACCAGTAATGGCTGCGGTAGTTCGAATTCCAACGGAAATTGATGTCGTCGCCGTTCGCCAGCGCCCAGCGATAGTTGACGATCGCCGTGAAGGTGAACTTTGGCGCGTTCGCCAGCTCGTTGCCCGTCAGGTTGAAACCGCCCGGGAACATGCCGTTGTCCATGCGTGTCCGCAAAACCGCAGGCTCGAGGTCGATGGTCAGACCCTCGAATGGAACCGCGGTGATCTGGAACTCGGCGCCCTCGGTATGCGAGGCCGGGGCATTCCCGAGAACTTGCGCCGAGATCGGAACGACCTGACCGTTCGCCAGCGTCAGCGTCGTCAGCACCTGGGCGAAGACCTGTTCGTTCCGATAGGCATTGTAGAATACGGCGGCGTCCAGAACGAGACGGTGATCGAACAGGGTCGCCTTTTCGCCCACCTCGTAGGCCGTGACCTCTTCTGGCTTAACCGGCTTCAACTGGAAATCCACGGTGGCCTGGTCGCTGCCGAGGAAGCTTCCGTTGAAATCGCCGCTTTTGAACCCCGTCGCGATGCTTCCGTAGAGCTGCGTCTGATCGGTGACGTGATAGCTCAGGGCGATTCGGTACGTGAAGTTCGACGCTGACTGGCTGTTGTTGGGGTCGCCGGCGTTAGGGAAGGTGAGGAAGTTCGAGGGCGGGGCGTAGTTGCCGTCGCCACCCATCTGGAACTGAGTCGACTGCGCATAGATGAAGCTCTTGCGCTCCCAGGTATATCGCCCGCCCAGCGTCAGTGTGAACCGCCTCCACGTATAGTCGCCCTGGGCGAATACGGCCGCGGTGTCCGTGGTCTGCGAGCTCTTGTCATCGACGATCTGCGCAATGCCGTCGAAGGCCCCCGGTCCGGGCGGAATGCCGAACCCGCCGCCCAGGTCGCCGTCGAAGAAGAGCGAGAGCGGCTGATCCTGCTTAAGGTTTTCGTGGAGGTAGTAGACCCCCGCGACCCAGTTGAAGTTCGTCTCGCTCTGCGCCGCCCTGAACTCCTGCGTATAGGTGTTCGAGTTAACCCCGTAGGTCGCGCGGATCAGGTTGAGCGGGTCGCCGTCGGTATCCTCGGGATGGAACTTCTTGTCGTACTGCCATGAGGTGATCGACGTCAGGGTGATCGGTCCGGCTTTGTAATCGGCCCGGAGCTGGGTGATCGCCGCCAGGTTGGTCAGGTTCTTGGTCTCGGCGTAGGCGCCCTGCCAGAAGGGTGGCGTGCCATAGCCAAACAGGTCCACGCAACCGCCGGCGAACGCCTGGGCCGGGGTGCACAACGTGGGCGCGGGGGTGTTCTGCGTGCCCGGCACGAACACGCCGATGTGGCCGTAGGGTTCCGGGTGATTGTTCAAATATCCAACCGTCGAGTTCAAGTACAACTTCAGTCTGTCGTTCGGCTCATACTGTAGTTGCAGCCTGACGGCTTCGTTCTGGACGTTGTCGTATGCCTGACCGGTCAGGAAGTTGTGGTTGTAGCCGTCCGAGTGGTTCACCACCGCCGCGATGCGCGCGTCGAAACCTGGTGCGATCGGGCCGCCGACCGCTCCCTCCAGCTGCAGCGTATTGTAGTTGCCGTACTCCCCGTGCACGTCGACCGTGAAGTAATCGGTCGGCCGGTTCGAAGTGAACAGGAGCGCGCCGCCGCTGGTGTTGCGGCCATAGAGCGTTCCCTGCGGTCCCTTCAGCACCTGCACCTGCGAAATGTCGAACATGGAGAAGTTCTGCACGCCCGGGGCGCTAAGGTAGACGTCATCGACATAGACGCCGTTCGGCCCGGCATTATTGGTGTCGAAGTCGTTCAATCCGATGCCGCGGATCGTGATCAGCGGCTGGTTGCCCGCGCCGATCGGACTGATGATGGTGACGTTCGGGGTTATCTGCCCCAGATCCTGCGTGCTCTTGATGCCCGCGGCGAGCAGTTGTTTGCTCGAGACGGCCTGCACGGATTCCGGCACGTCCTGAATATTCTGACTGCGCCGCTGCGCCGTCACCACCACCTCGCCAACACTCGTGGTCGGCCCCGCCGCGGTTGTGTCGGCGGCGGCCGTGTCGGCATGGGCGGCCTGCGCGGCTGCAAGCAGCGCCGCAGATCCAGCCGTGGCGAGTAGAACGGATCGCGCTGCACGGCGTGTCACTTCAATCATCTTCAAATCCCCCGTTTCGCCGCCTTAGATGCCTTGGCGGATTTCAGCAGCAAGCTTTCCCGAACTAAGACAGAAGAGTGAAGGGTCGCCGGCTTCGGATGACAAGCGAGAAATCATCCTGCGCGGCGACTGATTTCGATATGTATCGTGTTTGCCACTGCGCCGGCGCCCACCGGGCGCGGACTCGCCAGATATCTCAGCGCCGGGAGTCGTCATCGGGTGCGCAGAGCAAGCATGTCGGTCACCCCGTCCCGCCGTCGGGGCGAACGATAGTCTTGACTACGCCATGCGCAAGCATATTCCGCCCTCGGACGACGCGGCCGGGGCCGCTAGCCGGTCCGGAGGCTGGTCAGCCGAAAATCGCCTGCAGTTTCGGCACCGGCTCGAGCGAGGCGCGCTGCGCCTTCAGCGCTTGGAACGCCCCCTCGGCCGCATCGAGAGCGGCGTCGATGTCCTGCTCGGTCATCGCCGCGCAGAGGAACATGTTGTGCCACGGGTGCACGTAGACGCCACGCTTCAGCATCTCGCTCGACCAGCAGAAGCCCATGCGCATGTCCGGGTCTTCGTTGAACAGGAACAGCGGCATCTGCGCCGGCCCGGTCTGGCGCAGGCTGAACCCCTGTGCGGCCGCCCGCTGGTCCAGGCCGGCGCGCAGGCGGATGCCAAGACCCTCGATCTTTTCCAGATAGTCGGTCCCGTTGACCAGCTCGAGGGTGGCCAGGCCGGCCGCCATCGGCGCGCCCGCATACCAGAACGAGCCGGTGACGAAGATCTTCGCCGCCGCGGCGCGCGCCTTGTCGGATCCCATCAGCGCCGAGATCGGGTGCCCGTTGGCGATGCACTTGCCCCAGGACGACAGGTCCGGCTGCACGCCGACCACCGACCAGGAGCAGTCGCGGGCGATGCGCAGGCCGCCGCGCACATCGTCGACGACCAGCAGGGCGCCCGTCTCGTCGCAGAGCTCGCGGGCCCGGCGGGCGTAGGCCGGATTCGGCGGGACCTGGTCGATGAAGGCGTCGTGCTTGATCGGCGCGGCGAAGATCGCCGCCAGATCGCCGCCCGCTTCCCGCACGGCGGCCTCGAGGCTTTCGACATCGTTGTAATCGCAGAAGATCTGGTTTGCGCGGTCCTCGGGCGTGGTGCCGGTCGGGCGCGGCGTGCACCAGGGTGCGGCGCCGTGGTAAGCGCCTTTGGCCCGGATGATGATCTTGCGCTTGGTGTGCGCCCGTGCGGTCACCAGCGCCATCGAGGTGGCGTCGGTGCCGTTCTTGCAGAACATGGCCCAGTCGGCGTGGGCGACGAGCGCGACCATCCGCTCGGCGAATTCGACCATCGCCTCACCCGGGCCGGTCAGCGGATCGCCGCGTCGCATCTGGGCGATCGCCGCGTTGTCGATGGTCTCGTTGGCGTAGCCGAACAGGTTCGGCCCATAGGCGCACATCAGGTCGAGGTAGCGGTTGCCGTCGACGTCCCAGGTGTAGGCGCCCTCGCCGCGGGCGAAGAACTGCGGATAGTCGTCCGGCAGCATGGCGGTTGACTGGTGGCCGTACATGCCGCCTGGAATGACCGCCTGGGCGCGTTCGCGCAGCGCCTTGTCCCGGGTGTTGGAGATCGTCATGGTCGGCTCCACAGCTTGACTTGGGTGGTTCGACGCTTGTCCCTGCTTCACCGATGCTCGCGCGCCGCGGTATCAACAAGCGGGACCCCAGGTCCCGATTCTCCAACCCGTGAGATTTGGCGTCAACGCGTCGGTGAGTTACAGTAGCCAACACTACTGCGAGATCGGAGCAAGTCAATTGCGGCGGCCCGCGCGCGCATCAGAAAATGCGGCGCTTTCCCACGAAAGGCGACCCTGACCAGATGGCGAAAATGCAGTCCGCCAAGGCGCAGGCCATGCCGCTCGACACCAAGCTTGCGCCGACGCGGGCAGGCGGCGTTTCCACGTTCGAAGCGCTGCTGGCGACCGCTGGCGATTTGCTCGGGGAGGTCGGCTTCGAGAGCCTTTCGACCAACCTGATTTGCAGCCGGGCCGGCATGACGCCGCCGGCGCTCTATCGCTACTTCCCGAACAAGTATGCGGTGCTGAAGGAGCTCGGGCGCCGGCTGATGAAGGCCCAGGACGATGCGGTGTTCGCCTGGATCGATGCGGGCGGCCTGACGACCCGCACGCAGGAGGAGGCGGTCGAAAGCTACAAGCAAATTCAGACGCAGGTGATCGACATAAGCCGCGCGCACCCAGGGGGAATCTGGATCATGCGGGCGCTGCGCGCCGCGCCCATCCTGCACGCGGTGCAGACCGAATCCCGCGACGACGTCGCCCAGCACCTGGCCGACGCCGCGCGCGATCAATACCCCAGCCTGACCGACGAACAGCTGCTGGCCGCGACGCGGGTCTCTACGCAGATGATGTACGGCGCGATCGAGATGGCGCTGGAGTCGCCGGAGCTGGAACAGCAGATCACCAGCGAGGCCTGCTGGATGGTCAGCGCCTACTACGCCCAACTGGAACAGCGCTACGCCCGCGGCGGGCGTCCGACAGAATCTTCCGGCCGCTGACCAAACGGCGGCGTCCCGCCTGACCGCGACGTCGCGCCACTCTCAGGCGCGGCCGGAGCGAGACCGCAAAGCATGCGGTCTGTCGTCGCGGTACGCCTAGTGCGGCGCACGCGTTCGCCCGCCGATGCCGCTTCTTTGGGCGAAAACAGCACAGAACCGGCCGAACTCTGCGGAACCCACCCTGCAAAGGGGCTGCGTCGCTCGGACACATGCCCAATTTAACAACAACAGCTTCACGTTGGGTTCAGATGGGGGGAAGCTAACTGATGTGAGTGAGTCGCGTTTTGCTCATCTTCAAGTAACGGCCTTGGCGTTGGCGCGCTGGCCGTGTGCCCCTACCGGCACTCAAAGTCGGTGCGCCGTGCGCCCCAGTCCGTGAGACGAGGAAGAGATGCAGTCTACTTTTGTCGCCTGAGAGGATCGCGTGGACGACTTTGGCCTAACATCGCCGGGTCCGGTTTTACAATCAAGCACCGGCTACCGTGCTTGGCAAGTGATACGCCTGCTCAGCGTGGTTGATCGACCGGCGCCTTGCATCGACAGCGCCGCTTACACCTGTCTTCCCCAGATCGCACGGCGAATCCCATGAACATGATATCTCCCCAGCCAGACGTTTTCGATCTCTACTCGAGCCTGTTCGAGAGCCGAAAACAGATCGAGATGTCGCTGCGCGACTATCTCGCCCTCTGCCGCGAGACGCCGACGACGTTCGCCAACGCCGCCGAGCGCATGATCGCCGCGATCGGCGAGCCCGAGGTCATCGACACCTCGACCGACGCGCGGCTCGGCCGGATCTTCATGAACCGCTCGATCAAGCGCTATCCGAACTTCTCGGACTTCTACGGCATGGAGGAGACGATCGAGCGCATCGTCGGCTTCTTCAAGCACGCCGCCCAGGGCCTCGAGGAGCGCAAGCAGATCCTCTACCTGCTGGGTCCGGTCGGCGGCGGCAAGTCGTCGCTGGCCGAGCGGCTGAAGACGCTGATGGAGCAGATGCCCATCTATGCGCTGAAGGCCGGCGACCAGATCAGCCCCGTGTTCGAATCCCCGCTCGGCCTGTTCGACCCGGATCGGCTGGGACCGCTGCTGGAAGATCGCTACGGCATCTCGCCGCGCTACTTGACGGGGCTGATGTCGCCCTGGGCGGTCAAGCGCGTGGGCGAGTTCGACGGCGACATCTCCAAGTTCACCGTCGTGCGGCTGATGCCTTCGAAACTGAACCAGGTCTGCGTCGCCAAGACCGAGCCCGGCGACGACAACAACCAGGATATCTCCTCGCTCGTCGGCAAGGTGGACATTCGCCAGCTGGAGTTCTTCGGCCAGAACGACCCTGACGCCTACTCCTACTCGGGCGGCCTCAACCTCACGACCCAGGGCCTCCTGGAGTTCGTCGAGATGTTCAAGGCGCCGATCAAGATGCTGCACCCGCTGCTGACCGCGACGCAGGAAGGCAACTACGTCGGCACCGAGAGCATCGGCGCCATCCCCTATCAGGGCGTGGTGCTGGCCCACTCCAACGAGTCCGAGTGGCAGAGCTTCAAGAACAACAAGAACAACGAGGCGATGATCGACCGGATCTGCGTCGTCAACGTGCCCTACTGCCTGCGCACCAACGAAGAGACCGCGATCTACACCAAGCTGCTGCAGTCCAGCGACCTCTCCGAGGCGCCCTGCGCGCCGGCGACGCTCGACATGCTGTCGAAGTTCTGCGTGCTCTCGCGCCTGAAGGAACACGAGAACTCGAACCTGTTCTCCAAGACCCGGGTCTACAACGGCGAGAACCTGAAGGACGTCGATCCCAAGGCCAAGTCGATGCAGGAGTACAAGGACGCGGCCGGCATGGACGAGGGCATGAACGGGGTCTCGACCCGGTTCGCGTTCAAGATCCTGGCCGAGACCTTCAACTTCGACAACGAGGAGGTCGCCGCCGACCCGGTGCACCTGATGTACGTGCTGGAGCAGTCGATCCGGCGCGCCCGCTACCCGGAAGCCACCGAGAAGCAGTACATCGAGTTCATCAAGAGCGACCTGGCGCCCCGCTACGCCGAGTTCATCGGCAACGAGATCCAGAAGGCCTACCTGGAGAGCTACGGCGACTACGGCCAGAACCTGTTCGACCGCTACGTCGCCTACGCCGACGCCTGGGTCGAGGACCAGGACTTCAAGGACCCGGACACCGGCGAGCTGTTCGACCGCAAGATGCTCGACCAGGAACTCTCCAAGATCGAGAAGCCGGCCGGCATCGCCAACCCGAAGGACTTCCGCAACGAGGTGGTGAAGTTCGCCCTGCGCGCCCGCGCGGCCCACGGCGGCAAGAACCCGTCCTGGACCTCCTACGAGAAGATCCGCGAAGTGATCGAAAAGCGCATGTTCACCCAGGTCGAGGACCTGCTGCCGGTGATCAGCTTCTCGACCAAGGGCGACAAGGACACCGAGAAGAAGCACAACGACTTCGTCGAGCGCATGAAGAGCCGCGGCTACACCGCGCGCCAGACCCGCCGTCTCGTCGAATGGTACATGCGCGTCGACAAGGCTGGCTGATCGCCATGGGCGTGAACGTCATCGATCGGCGGCTGAACCCAAGCGGCAAGAGCCTGCCCAATCGGCAGAGGTTCATCCGCCTGGCCAAGGCCGCGATCAAGGACGCGGTGGTGCGCTCGATCCGCGAACGCGCGCTCGGCGACGTCAAGAGCGGCGAGGTGGTCAACATCCCGTTCAAACGCATCGCCGAGCCGCGCCTGCATCACGCCTCGCAGGGCGGCGACCGCGAGCATGTGCTTCCTGGCAACAAGGAGTTCGTCAAGGGCGACACCCTGCCCAAGCCGAAGTCCGGCGAAGGCGGCGGCGGCTCGGAAGGCTCGCCCGACGGCGAAGGCGAGGACGACTTCCGCTTCACCATCAGCGCCGACGAGTACCTGAGCGTGCTGTTCGAGGAGCTGGAGCTGCCCGACCTGGCCAAGGCCAAGTTCAAGGACGTCGAGACGCTGCGCTATCACCGCGCCGGTCATTCATCGAGCGGCTCGCCGGCCAACCTCAATCTTGAGCGGTCGCTGCGCAAGAGCCTCTCGCGGCGCATCTGCCTGAAGCGGCCGAAGCGCGAGGAGATGGCCGCGCTCGAGGCCGAAATCGCCGAGCTCGAAGCGATGCCGGGGCGCGGCGAGGCGGATGAATCTCGGCTGATCGAGCTTCGCGCGAGCCGCGACTCCATGGCGGCCAAGATGCGACGCGTCGCCTACATCGACCCGGTCGACCTGCGCTACAACCGCTTCGAGTCCACGCCCCAGCCCACCGCGCAGGCGGTGATGTTCTGCCTGATGGACGTGTCCGGGTCGATGACCGAGGACATGAAGGACCTGGCCAAGCGCTTCTTCCTGCTGCTGCACCTGTTCCTGACCCGCCAGTACAAGCACGTCGACATCGTTTTCATCCGCCACACCTCCGAGGCCAAGGAGGTTGACGAGGAGACCTTCTTCAACAGCCGCGAGACCGGCGGCACCGTGGTCTCGACGGCGCTCGAGGAGATGCGCCGGGTCGTCGAGGCGCGCTATCCGGTCGACGAGTGGAACATCTACGCCGCCCAGGCGTCCGACGGCGACAACTACTCCAGCGACAGCGGCAAGTGCCTGCAGCTGCTCACCGAGGGAGTGCTGCCCGTCTGCCAGTACTTCGCCTACATCGAGGTCTACGACCCGCGCCAGGCCGAGATCTTCCTCTCCAGCCTCAACGTCAGCGACCTCTGGAAGGACTACGAGTCGGTGGCCGGCGGACGGCCGAACTTCGCGATGAAGCGCGTGTTCAACAAGGGCGACGTCTTCCCCGTGTTCCACCAGCTTTTCTCAAAAGCGCGTGCGGCCGCCTAGGAGCGAGGAAGGATCCGGCCATGAGCGGTCTGTTGTTCGAAACCGGCGAGTGGAACTTCGACACCCTCAAGCGCACCTACGACGCCATCGAGGAGATCGCCGTCGGCGAGATGGGGCTCGATCCCTATCCGAACCAGATCGAGCTGATCAGCTCTGAGCAGATGCTCGACGCCTATTCGTCGATCGGCATGCCGGTGTTCTACCACCACTGGTCGTTCGGCAAGCGCTTCGCCCGTGACGAGGCGATGTACCGCAAGGGCTACAGCGGCCTGGCCTATGAGATCGTGATCAACTCCAACCCCTGCATCTCGTACATCATGGAAGAGAACACCATGACCATGCAGGCGCTGGTCATGGCGCACGCCGCGTTCGGGCATAACCACTTCTTCAAGAACAACTATCTGTTCAAGGAGCAGACCGACGCCAGCGGCATTCTCGACTATCTGAACTTCGCCAAGAGCTACATTTCCCACTGCGAGGAGCGCCATGGGGTGAGCGCGGTGGAGCGCGTGCTCGACGCCGCCCACGCGCTGATGGACCAGGGCGTCAACCGATACGGCCGCCGCTCCCGACCCAGCTTGCACGAGGAACAGGCCAGAGCCGAGGCGCGCCAGGCGCACGCCAGCGACAACTACAACGACCTGTGGCGCACCCTGCCCGCGTCCGCCGGAAAGAACGGCGGCAAGGGTGGCAAGCCGGCCGAGACGGCGCGCGGCGCGCCGCAGCTGCCGGAAGAAAATCTGCTGTATTTCCTGGAGAAATTCTCGCCGCGGCTGCGTGACTGGGAACGCGAATTGCTGCGGATCGTGCGCAACATCGCCCAGTACTTCTTCCCGCAGCGCCAGACCAAGGCGATGAACGAGGGCTGCGCCACCTACGTCCACTACAAGATCATGAACCGGCTGTTCGATCTCGGGAAGATCAGCGAAGGCTCGATGCTGGAGTTCCTGACCAGCCACACCTCGGTGGTGTTCCAGCCGGACTTCGACGACCAGCGCTACAACGGCATCAACCCCTATGCGCTCGGCTTCGAGATGATGTGCGACATCGAGCGCATCGCCACCCAACCTACCGAGGAGGATCGCCAGTACCTGCCGGAGATCGCCGGCTGCGGCGACGCGCTTGGGGCGCTGAAGAACGCCTGGGCCAACTACCGCGACGACAGCTTCATCGCCCAGTACCTGAGCCCGCAGCTGATGCGGAAGATGAAGCTGTTCAAGCTGGATAACCTCGCCGCCGAGCAGCACTACACGGTCGCCGCGATCCACGACGAGCGCGGCTACAAGTCCGTCCGCCGCGCGCTGGCCAGCCAGTACGATCCCAGCCTGCGCGACCCGAACATCCAGGTCACCTCAGCCGACCTCGCCGGCGACCGGCGGCTGGTGCTGACCCACCAGATGCACAACGACGTGCCGCTGGCTGAGGGGGACGCCAAGGCGGTGCTCGGCCACATCGCCGACCTCTGGGGCTTCGACGTTGAACTGCGCGGCGTCGGCGCCGACTCCAGCGAGCGCTACAGCTACGAGATGGCCCTCGCCGACCAGGCCCTGGTCGCGCTCAAATAGCCCGACGCCGGCTCTAGGCAGACGTCGGGTCAATGCTGCAAGCATCGGCACACAGGGCGGTTCTGCGCCCGATCGATCTGCAGCGAGAATTTCCCATGGCCGAGGCCTACATCATCGACGCGTGCCGCACCCCCCGGGGCATCGGCAAGGTGGGCAAGGGCGCCCTGGCCAGCATTCACCCGCAGCAACTCGCGGCCACGGTGCTGAAGGCCGTCGCCGAGCGCAACCAGCTCAACACCGCCGAAGTGGATGACGTGATCTGGGGCACGTCCTCGCAGCGCGGCAAGCAGGGCGGCGACATGGGGCGCATGGCTCTGCTCGACGCCGGCTTCGACACCAAGGCCAGCGGGACGACGCTGGACCGCTTCTGCGGCTCGGGCATCACCA
>Ga0209415_10003545_pt1 | contig 29028 bp, 22 predicted proteins | sample PeaSoiSIISIP2007_FD_187696 | JGI IMG/M metagenome (GOLD analysis project Ga0209415, IMG submission 187696) | Peat soil microbial communities from Weissenstadt, Germany - SII-SIP-2007 (SPAdes) (version 2) | ecosystem: Environmental > Terrestrial > Soil > Wetlands > Peat | place: Germany...
AGCGTTTTGTGCGTTTGCTCGAAGCGGTGGTGAGCGCTCCCGACGTGCCGCTGCACCGGCTTGAGATCCTTTTGCCGGCCGAGCGGGAGCGGCTTTTAGGGGCGCCGGCGGTGGCGGCGGTGGCCGGCGCGACGCTGACGTCGCTGTTCGAGGCGGCGGTCGCCAGAGACCCGCTCGCCGTCGCCGTGGTCCACGGCGAGCGGCGGTTGAGCTATGGCGGGCTGAATGATCAGGCCAACCGGTTGGCGCGACAGCTGCTGGGGTTGGGCACGACCGTCGGCGCGCTGGTCGGGTGCTGTGTGGCGCCATCCTGTGATCTGCCGGTGGCGATGCTGGGTATTCTCAAGGCCGGCGCGGCCTATCTGCCGATCGACACGATGGCGCCGCTCGCGCGCCAGCTCTGGCAGATCGAAGACAGCGGCATCGCGGTGCTGGTGGTTGGTGGCGCGGTCCTCGACACCGATCTGGCGGCGGCGTTGAGCCAGCGGTCGGTGACCGTGGTCGCGCTCGGCCGGCTCGGGCCGGACGACGGCGCCGTCGCGCTGCCGGTGGTGGCGCCGGAGCACGCCGCCTATGTTCTGTACACCTCGGGTTCGACGGGAACGCCCAAAGGCGTGGTGATCGAGCACCGCAGCGTGGTGTGCTTCCTGGCCAATTTTGACGCTGGGTTGCCGCCGGGGCTGCGGCCGTCGGGAACCATGGTGGCGCCTTATGTCTTCGACGTCTCGGTGGCCGAGTGCTTCTCGATTTTGTGCCGCGGCGGCGCGCTCCACATGCTGTCCCGCGAACTGGTGCTCGACGCGGACGGCCTGTACGATTATCTGCTCGGGCACGCCATCGAGAGCGCCTACATTCCGCCGGGGCTGCTGGGATTGATCTCGCAGCGTATCGCCGAATCTCCGCGGGGGCTGGCGTTGAAACGCCTGCTGGTCGGGGTCGAGCCGATCGCGCCGGCGACGCTGCAGGCCATCCACGAGCGCTTGCCGGGATGCCGGATCATCAATGGTTACGGTCCGACGGAAACGACGATCTGCGCGACGTTCCACGAATTCCGAGGGGACGGTGCGACCTATGGCGACCGGGTTCCCATCGGTCGCCCGCTGGACGGCGGCTGCGTCCGGCTGCTCGATCCTCATCTCGAGCCGGTGCCGGTCGGCGTCGCCGGTGAGCTGTACATCTCGGGAGCGGGTCTGGCGCGAGGCTATCTGGCCCGGCCGCGGCTGACCGCCGAGCGGTTTGTCGCCGATCCCTATGATCCGCAGCCGGGCGGGCGCATGTACCGTACCGGCGACCTTGCAAGCTGGCTGCCGGATGGGAGCCTGCGGTTCATTGGCCGGGCCGACCAGCAGATCAAGATCCGTGGCTTCCGCATCGAGCCTGGCGAGATCGAGGCGGCTTTGCTCGCGCATGCCGCGGTCCGGCAGGCGGCGGTCATCGCGCGTGACGACGGACCTGCCGGCAAGCAGCTCGTCGCCTATCTCATCCCCGAACGCGCGATTTCACCCGACATCGACGACATCCGCCGCACCCTCTCCGCGCGGTTGCCCGACTACATGGTTCCAGCCGCGTTCGTCGTTCTCGAAGCGCTCCCGCTCACCTCCAGTGGCAAGCTGGATCGCCGAGGACTACCCGCGCCCGTGCGGCATATTGAAACACCGGTCGTGCCGCGCACGCCCAGGGAACAGGCGCTCTGCGAGCTGTTCGCGGACGTCCTCGCCCTGGACGGCGTCGGCATCGACGACAGCTTCTTCGACCATGGCGGCGACTCCATCCTCGCGTTGCGGTTGCTCGATCGGATCCGCGCCAAAATGGGATGCACGATCGCCCTGGCCGAGATCTTCCAATACCGCACCGTCCGCGCCATGGCGCATCGCCTGCAGGACGGGCCCCGCGCCAAGCCCTGGTCTCCCTTGGTTCCGATCCGAATCGAGGGTGATGGTGTCCCGATTTACTGCATTCATCCGGGCGGCGGCAACATCATCTGCTATGCCGATCTTGCGGCGGAACTCGACGGCAGCCGGCCGATATGGGGGTTGCAAGCGCATGGTCTGATCGCCGGGCAGGAACCGCTGGATTCCGTCGATGCGATGACGGACGCCTACGTCCGCGCGATACGCGCCAGCGGCGCGATGCGGCGATGCCATGTCCTTGGGTTCTCTTTCGGCGGCGCCCTGGTGTCGGAGATGGCGCGCAAGCTCCGTATCGCCGACATCGAGGTGGGGCTGGCCGCGACCGTTGACGGCTATCCTCCACATGTGTTCGCCAATCACGCGCCGGAGCGAGCCGCGCACGATGCCGAACTGCTCCTGAGGTTCACGGTCATCCGGGACGAGATGTCGCTTTCGGAGCAGGAGGTCCGCGATCTGCCCGATGACCAACAGTTCTCATACCTGGTGTCCGAGGCAAAGCGATTGCGACTGATTTCGGAGGACAGTGACTTCGACGCCGTCAGGCGGATCCTTCGCCTGTACGAGAGCAACGCCATGATGCGGTTCCAGCCCGAGCGGTACGACGGGTTGCTGACCCTGTTTCATGTCGCGAGCTCGTCCGAATATATCGATTCCTGGGAACCGTATGTGAGCCGGGTCGAAAAGCACGTCATATCCGGTGACCACGACACCATGAATCGCCCTCCGCACGTCGGGGGGTTGGCGAGGCTCGTCACCGCCGGCCTCGAGCGGGCGGAATCGGGCACAAGTCCTCCCCATGACGTGGACGGGCTGACGACATCGGGTCATGGAGGTTGAACATGGCGCTCACGAGACTCCTCGGAATTGAGGCGATCGCGGCGATCGTCGCGGACGTCGGAATCGACAGCTTGCTCGACGAACTGATCGAGCGTATGGAGACGGCCCTGCGCGGCTATGATCCGGCGCTCATCCCGACGGTCGATCGTGCCGGGTTCTACTACACCGAGCCCGCTCTGGGCCTCATCGAGTGGATGCCGGCGATGGCGGCCGGTCGCTGGGTTTCCGTGAAAGTGGTTGGTTACCATCCGACCAACCCGATGCGGCGGGGCATCCCCAGTGTGCTGGCGACCATCTCGCTTTACGACACCACGACCGGCGAGCTGCTCGTCCTGACCGAGGGCACCGTGCTCACCGCCTTGCGCACCGGCGCTGCCTCGGCTGTCGCGTCGAAGATCCTGGCGGTTCCCCACCCGGAGGTCGTGGGCATCATCGGTTGCGGTGCCCAGGCTGTGGCACAGCTTCATGCCTTGTCGCGGGTGCGCACCTTCGATCGGGTGCTCGCGTTCGACACGAACCTGGAGGTCGCGTCTTCGCTGGCCCGACGTTTGCCGATCGATGGGGTTCGGGTCGATGTGCTGGCCGCCAATCAGCTTGAAACCCTCATGGCGACGTCGGATGTCATCATTACGTCCACCTCGGTTGATCCGGGTGCCGGTCCTGTGTTGCCCGTCGCCGAGACTCGTCCATGGCTCCATATCAACGCGATTGGCGCCGATTTTCCGGGAAAAACCGAGATTCCCCGGCAGATTCTGGAAAAGGCGATGGTCTGTCCTGACTGTACGTCGCAGTGTCTGGCCGAGGGTGAATGCCAGGTCCTCTCGCCGTCGTCGCTCGGGCCGGACCTGGTGCAACTGGTCAAGGGGGCTGATCGCTACGCCGCGCATCGGAGTTCGCTCACCCTGTTCGACTCGACCGGATGGGCGCTCGAGGATCTCGTCGTCGCCGAAATGGCGCTCGAGCATGCCGAGCGTCTCGGAGTGGGCTGTGCGATCGACATCAACGCCATGCCACGCGATCCCTACGATCCATACCAGATCGTCCTCCCGGACCGGGCCATGGGGCGCCGCAGCCGATAGGCCTGCGGCGGAAATTACGGGGCAGCATCGAGGTGTGAAAAGTATCGGGGTTTTTTGGCCGGGACCCCGCGCCGCCATATCCATGGAAAATATATGGCTTTTGGCATGGAATCCTATCCTTAATGGATAGCGCTATCATCGAGAAATTGACAACTCTGCATAGAAGATTGCAGTCTGAAATAGGTATTATTCGAATATGTTAATATTATCGAATGATAACCAACTATTTGCCTTGTGGCGATTTTACGTACCGTAACGCTTTTGTCATGCGTTTATCGTTAGGACCCGTCATGCTTAGAAACTTATCTATCTCCGGCAAGTTGATGCTGGGTTTTGGTCTTCTGATGCTGGTCCTTATCGGCAATATTTCTCTTGGCATTATTCATAGCCGGGCCTCCGAGGGGGCGTTGACAACGATCGAGCGGAGCAGCCGCATTCAAACAAACGTGCTGGCAGCGGAAAAGGATCTGAACTTCGCACGCATGCATTACTGGCGTTTTGTCGCTTTGGCGAGCGACGACAGTTGGCAGGCCCTTCAGACGGCCATCGGAAAGGCGAGAAGCGAACTGGTGAGCGCGGCGTCGCTTACCCATTTCCCCGAGCGGCGGGTGAAACTTGACGCACTGCTGGCCTCGATCGATCAATATATCCCGCTGGCCAGGAAGATGCGGGACGTCCGCCTTAGACAGGTGCCTTTGGATGCTCCCGAATTTCTTTCGGTGGCGAGCGAAGTCAACAGCTTGGCGACCAAGATCTATGCGGAAACGGATGACGCCCTTGCTTTGTTCCAGGGCGCTTCCCGCGAGGCGGATGCCGAGGCGCAGGCCAATGCCCAACAGGCTACTCTGAACGGCATGATATTGGGCGGAGCGGGCGTGTTTTTGGGTCTGCTCGGCATTATCGCCATCTCGCGATCAATCTCACCGCCGATTCGCGCCATGACCTCCGCGATGAGCCGGTTGGCCGATGGTGATCTGAGCATCGATATTCCCGCCACGGATCATCGGGACGAAATCGGAGAGATGGCGAAGGCGTTGCAAATCTTTAAGGAGCAAGCCGCAGATGCGGCCCGCTTGCGTCAGGCACAGGAAGAGGTCCGGGAAAACGCCGAACGCGACAAGCGGGCGGCGCTTTTGCATATGGCGGAGACCGTCGAGTCGGAGACACGCAACGCCGTCGAACAGGTGGCGAACCGAACCGGCAGCATGTCGCACAACGCCGGTTTGATGGCTGCTTCGGCGGAGGCTGTCGGGGTCAATTCGCAAAATGTCGCGGCCGCAGCGGCGCAAGCTTTGTCCAATGCGCAGAATGTGGCGGCGGCGACCGATGAACTGTCGGCGTCGATCCGCGAAATCGGACGACAGATTGGTACCGCCACCTCCATCACCTCGAAGGCGGTGGAAAGCGCGCAAGGGGCGCACGATACCATTGGCCGATTGGCAGAAACGGTCGGCCAGATCGGCACCGTGGCCCAATTGATCAACGATATCGCCAGCCAGACCAATCTGTTGGCTTTGAATGCCACCATCGAGGCGGCGAGAGCCGGTGACGCGGGAAAAGGCTTTGCCGTCGTCGCCAACGAAGTCAAAAATCTGGCAACCCAAACAAGTCGCGCCACGGGGGAGATTTCTCAGCAGATTGCCGAGATTCAGGAAACGACGAGGCGCGCGGTGACCGCTGTCGGCGGCATTTCCGCGGCCATTCACGATGTCGAAGGGATTTCTTCGGCCATCGCGGTTGCCATCGAACAGCAGGCGGCGGCGACATCGGAAATTACCCGCAATGTGGCTCAAACGGCGGACGCGGCCCACGAGGTGTCGTCGCGCATCGCCAAAGTATCCGACGAGGCGCAAGCGACGGACCAGCATGCCGAGCAAGTTTCCGGTCTTGCCTTCGATGTCTCGTCTGCCATCGATCATTTGCGCGACACGTTAATTCGCATCGTTCGTACGGCGACGCCCGAAGTCAATCGCAGACGACTGCCGCGTTATCGGCTGGATCGCGACATAACAATCGATGTTGGCGGCAAACCGGCGAAGGCCAAGCTGAGCTGCATTTCGCAAGAAGGGGCGGAGGTCGCACTGGCTTCGCTTTCCGTCGGTCAAGCCGTGCGCCTGACCGTCCCCGGTTTGGACTCCGAACTGTCAGGCAGGGTGATGTCTTCCGAGAACGGCCGTTGCTACGTCACATTCAATGCGGATCGCGCGACGGAAAAAAATCTCCTGCAGTGGTTGACCTGCTTGGAGCGGAACGAGGTCTCCGACGAAACACAACTCATTCCGATGTCCGCTGTCGCGTCGTGACCCTCAACGCTGGCGCGTCCGACCACAATAATCGCGTCTCGTTCCCGAAGGAGGGGGCGCATGTTGACATTCCTCGTCGTTGAGGGACCCTGAAAAAGTGTCGGAGCGGTTTTGGACAGGTCAGTCCAATGTCGCTAAGGGTGGTCCGGTATAGCGAGCCCTTGGACGGATCAGGGTTCCGGTTGTCACTTGTTCGATGCTGTGAGCCAGCCAACCGACGCTGCGCCCGATGGCGAACAAGGCAAAGGCTGCGTCCGCCGGAAGCTGGCAACGCGTCACCAACGCGGCCAGCGCCACGTCGATGGTCGGCCGCAACCCCGTCAGTGTGCCGACTTTCGACACCATCCGGTCAAAATTGATGGGAAGATCAAAGGCCGCGAGCAAGGCCGCGGCGCGCGGATCGCCGTCGGGATAGAGGGGATGCCCGAATCCGGGAATAGGTATCCCGGAGGCCAAATAGCGGCATACCGCGCTGTCGGCATCGGTTCTCTCGACTTCTTCGAAAAGGGAGCGGACGCGAACCGTCGCGTCGCCATGCAGGGGGCCGGAGAGGGTTGCCAACCCGGTCAGGGCGCAGGCTCCCAGCGACGCACCGGTGGACGCGGTGACACGCGCGGCGAAGGCCGAACTCGTCAACTCCTGGTCGGCCAGAAGGACCAGCGCCCGACGAATGAGGTCGGCCGAGGTCCCATCGCGGCTCCAAGCCGCCGCCAGCCGTTGATGAAGCGGGACCTCGTCGTCAGCAATGCCGCCAAATGCTGAAGCAAGGCCGCCCACGAGGGCCGCGGCGTCCTCGCGGAGACTACTCGGCGTCCGTCCATAGGCCGGATTGCCACTGGCCGCGGCCATGCCCAACATGGTGAAGGCGCGCGAACGCGGGGACTCGTTTGAGGACGGGTTGGGGCGTCCTGCGGAAAAATGCGGTGGAGAGGGGGCTTCCCACAGCAGCTCCGCCGCATCTTCGAGTGAGGCCGTCTCGGCGAGGGCGACCGCATCTTTCCCGCGGTAGTAAAGACGGCCTTTCGCGATGGTGGAAATCGCCGTGGTGATGATCGGTTCGCCCCAAGACATCGTGCTTGCGGCGATAATATTATGTTTCCGTCCGCGTTCCCTTTTTTTGACCAGATTGGCGATGTCCTCGGCCAGATAGAGACTTCGGCGAGGATGGTCGGGATCGGAGCATACGCCGATCTGACCGCGGCTGACGTAAGCGTAAAGCGTTTGCTGGCGCACGCCGAGTGCCGTCCGCGCCTCTTCCTGGGTGAGCCAATTTGTCATATTGATTATTTTAATCAAGATTGATCAATCATCCCTATATACCCCATCCTTGTCTCCAGTCAGCAAAATATTTGCAAATCGGCCGGCTCTGATTGGTCTTGATTTTTTCGGATGCAAAACAGCGTTCGTCACGTCAAATAAGGAAAGAAAAGAAAGGTATGGAAACGAAATCCAAGGCCTATCGCCTTCTCGTTGCCCGTCGGATCCCCGATGCCGTGGCCGAGCGGGCGCGACGCGAATTCGATGCCGTGTTGGCCGAACATGACATGGATGTGCCGGCTGTCCTCGAGGCCAGCCGGCAGTATGGCAGCCAGGCCGTGCTGACAGGCAAGAAGGTCGCGCTGACCGCCGCCGATATCGCCGCACTTCCCGAAACGATTCGGATCATTGCCAATCCAAGCGCCGGCTTTGAGCATATGGACGTGGCGGCGGCGCGCAGCCGTGGCATCATCGTCACCAATGCGCCGGATGCGTTGACCGAATGCACCGCCGATTTCTCCGTCATGCTGATCCTGACGGCGTGTCGCCGCGCCGCCGAATACGGACGCATCATGCAGGTTGGATGGCGCACGTCCTACGGGATGCCCGATATGCTCGGCAAGCGGGTCAACGGACAGACGCTCGGCATTGTCGGCATGGGCCGCATCGGTCGGGCGGTGGCACGGCGGGCCCGCGCCTTTGGCATGCGGATCGTCTATCACAACCGATCCCGTCTTTCCCCGGAATTGGAGCAGGGAGCCGAATTCGTACCGGATTTGCGCCATATGCTGCCCCGCTGCGATATTCTGTCCCTGCATCTGCCGGGCGGTTCCGGAACGCTGATGACGCGAGAGGCTTTCCATCTTCTTCCGCGAGGGGCGGTGTTCGTCAACGCCGCCCGAGGGTCCTTGGTGGACGAAGACGCGTTGATCGAAGCGCTGGAAACCGGGCATCTGTTCGCCGCCGGACTCGATGTCTATCGCCGCGAGCCCGACTTTGATCGGCGTTTGGCGACATTGCCGAACGTCTTTCTGACCCCGCATATGGCGAGCGCGACGGTCGATGCCCGGAATCAAATGGGATTCGACGCCCTTGATAATATCGCGGCGGTGCTGTCCGGACGTCCGCCGCTCAATCCGGTTTGAACGCAAAGGACTGTGAGGGAAAGAGTTCGCGTCCGGGTCGTTGGGGGTGGGGTGCCGCAGCCCCGATCCCACATGCGCCGGTGCGATCGTCGTAAAGCCCGAGATAACGCCGCCTTGCGGAAGGGTCGACCAAGATGCCTCGCAAACAGAAAGGCCCAGCAGGGCTTCGGGCGGGGACAATGAAGGTGAGGACAACGATCATGTCAGAAACAGTCGCCGTGGCATCACAGGTGCCCGTGGAAAAGAGAACGCGTGTTCGCGTGTGGATTCTAGGAATCATTCTGCTGCTCTCGACAGTCGCTTATGCCGACCGTTCCATCCTTTCGATCGCAGGGTCCGGGATTAAGCAGGAATTTGGTCTATCAAACGTTCAACTTGGCTACGTCCTCTCCGCTTTTAGTTGGGCGTATGTTTTGGGACAATTGCCTGGAGGATTGATTCTCGATCACTTCGGAGCCAAAAAAGTTTACGGCGTGACATTGGGCCTCTGGTCTCTGTCCACATTTTTGTTGGGCTTCGTCGGCATGTTTGGGACGAGCGTCACGGGAACCGTTATTCTTCTTTTCTCTCTTCGGTTTACGCTTGGCTTTATCGAAGCGCCTAGCTTTCCTGCGAATGCGCGGGTTATTGCCATGTGGTTTCCGAAATCGGAAAGAGGGCGCGCCTCATCGTTATTCGCCTCGGCGCAGTATTTTGCCGTGGGTATCTTCTCCCCGCTTTCCGGATGGCTTGTCTCGCGATTTGGTTGGCCATGGCCATTCTTCGTGCTCGGAGCCGTCGGTTTCGTCGCGGCGATCGTGTGGGGATATTATATGCACGAGCCCCGCAATCACCCGAAAATGTCGAAAGCGGAACTTGACTATATCATTGATGGTGGAGCGCTGGTTGATGTCGATTCCGTCAAGGAGCGGAGAGCGAAATCGAGATTGTCCGGTGATGTCGTTCGGTGCCTGCTGACAAACCGTATGTTGTGGTGCTCATATATTGGTCAGTATTGTATAATTGCGTTAAGTTACTTTTTTATTACGTGGTTTCCTATATATCTCGTCCAAGATCGCGGAATGAATATTATGCAAGCCGGTTTTGCCACCATCGCGCCATCGCTTTTCGGTTTTGCCGGCGGTATCTCCGGCGGGATCATTTCGGACTATCTGATCCGGATCGGCTGGTCCTTGTCGTGGGCGCGCAAGACGCCTTATATCGTCGGCATGCTGATGGCGTCGACGTTGGTGATCGCTTCTGTCGCGAACAGCGATCTCCTGGTTATCGCTCTGATGTCTTTCGCTTTTTATGGCAAGGGAATCGCCGCCGGAGCGGGCACGTGGGCCGTGGTCAGTGACACCGCTCCCAAGGAGGCCATCGGCCTGGCGGGGTCGATTTTCAATTGTGTCGGGAACGTCGCCGGGATCGTAACGCCGATCGTGTTCGGCTATATCGTGGCCGCCACCGGCAGTTACGATGTCGGGCTCTTTTTCGTCGGTGCGCACTGCATCGTGGCCGCCTTGGTGTTCCTTTTCGTTATGGGCAAAATCGAGCGCGTCGGTGAGCGGAAAGCGATATTGGTTTGAGCGGACAGGCAGACGGGGCGGCAGCGTCGCTCCGTCTGCCTTTTCCCTGTCGCGCGGACAAATATGGCCAAGGCGGGCTTCCGAGGGGGGCGCGAGGAGGACTTTCGGAAAAAAATGCCCAGACGGTCAGATCAATTCCGCGGTTGTTCCAACAGGGCTTGACTGTGACACCCTGACGGCAAGATTATGACGACCGTCCTCATTGAGATTTTTCCCGCCTCCAATGCCTGTTCGTTTCTCTTCCGAGGATCTCGGCCGCACATTCGAGTCCCACGCGCTCACGCGAGGGCGCAATCTGATTCTTCGCGACTGCGTCGAGGTCTCTCTCGACGGCGATACCATCGCCGGAGTCGTGCGGGATGGAGACATCAGGCATGCCGTGAAAGTGACGCCGTTGCTGCGCGGCAGCCGGGTGGTCGTCAGCTCTCGCTGTGGTTGCGAGCGGCACGCTTGCGCCCATATGGCGGCGGCGGCCCTGGCGGCGCTCGATCGCTTTCCCAGTTTGCGGAAGCCGCAGCAGAAAAGTTTCTTCGATGCGCTGCTGGTCAGCCCGAAGAGCGAGCGACGGCATCTCGTCTTCTTTCTGTCGCCCGGGCAACTGCCCTTCGCCTTCTTCGTCGCCACCATGCTGGAGCTTGAGGGCAGCAGTCACATCGAGGCGACGACGCCGCGGAAGATTCTTATGGATGACGAAAGCGGCGATCAGGCGCAGGCGCTGGCGCGGCTGCTGGGTGGCGGCGAGACGACGCGGATCGGCGTCAGGGCGGCGTCCATGGAGACGGTGATCGGGATGCTGGTGGAGTCCGGATTGGCGAAATGGATGCCGACCGGCAAACGCCTCGTGCGTGGCGAGGATCGGTTTTTCGCCCGCAATAGCATTCCGAACCTGCCGCCGAAATCCGGGGTGCTCCGGGGCGAGGCGGGGAACTGGTATGTCGATGCCGCGAGTGGCGCGGTTGGTCCTCTTCGGGTCACGGCAGCGCCGCCTGCGGCTGCGCGTCAGACTCTACAGAGATCGGCGCTCCGGCGGCAGGCTCGGCCGACTTCTATCCCGGTTAGCGGGCAAGTCATCGTCGAACATCCTCTTGTCCCGATTCTTCGTTTGACGAAATTCAATTGTCCGGATGATTTCGGACGGATGCAGCAGCAGGACGCCCTTGTCCTCGACTTCGATTACGGCGGTGCCGTGACCCACGCCGATGACGAGCGGCAATTCGTTCGATTGGAGGGCCTTTCCCCGCCTTCCTTTGTCCGGCGGAGTCCGAAAGAAGAAGCGGCGGCGATCGAGGCCTTGCGGCAGGATGGCCTCATGCAGATGCGCGTTGCCGACGCCGCCAGCGCGAAAGGCCGGCGGGTCTTTCTCTTCCGCGGGTCGAACGCGCCGGATAATTGGCGGCGCTTCGTGGCGACGCGGATTCCGGCGTTTGAACAACAGGGCTGGCGAAGCGAGATCAAGGATGATTTCGGGCCGCGTGTCGTGGAGTCCGTCGGTGACTACGATCTGCGGATCGGCGACGCGGGGCAGGGCGCGTTTTCCGTCGAGTTTGGAATCGAGATCGACGGTGTCAGGCAAAATCTGTTGCCGATTCTCTGCCAGATCCTGGATCACGGTGGCATCGAGGCTGCTCAGATCGTCGACGGTCAGGTGATCACCGCTCTCGCCGACGGACGCTGTCTGAAATTGCCCGCCGATCGCATTCGTCTGCTGCTGGCGACGTTGGCCGATCTCATCGAAGCGGCCCGGGAAAGTGACGGCAAGGTTCTGGTGCTTCCCGAATCGGAAGCCCCCGCCGTTCTCGATTTGGAGGACTTGCTGACGACGCGCTGGCAGAATGCCGCGGCGATCCAATCCTATGTCGGACAATTCCGCGACGGGGCGGAGATCCCGGCGGTGACGGTGCCGTCCAGTTTTGCCATGGCTCTCCGGCCCTATCAGCAGCAAGGCGTCGACTGGCTGCAGCATCTGCGCGAGCATGGACTCTCCGGCCTGCTTGCCGACGATATGGGGCTGGGAAAAACCGCGCAGACGATCGCCCATATCACCATCGAAGAAGCCTCGGGCCGCCTCGATCGGCCTGTTCTGATCGTCGTGCCGACCAGTTTGGTGCCCAATTGGACGGCGGAATTGACCAAATTCGCGCCGCATCTTCAGACGATGATTCTGCATGGGCTGGATCGTCATGAACGGCGCAATCGGCTGGATGGCATTCATGTCGTCATCACCACCTATACGGTCTTGGCGCGCGATATCGAGGCGATGAAGGATATTCCCTGGCATATCGTGGTCCTGGACGAAGCCCAGGCGATCAAGAGCCCGGACGCGAAAGCCACCCGCGCCGTGTGCCAACTCGACACGCGGCACAAAATCGGACTTTCGGGGACACCCGTGGAGAACAATCTCGGCGAATTATGGTCGGAGTTCGCCTTCCTGATGCCCGGTCTGCTCGGCGACCGAAAAAATTTCAACAAGCGATTCCGCACGCCGATCGAGAAGAAGAACGATGCGGTTCGTGGCGGCCAATTGGCGCGACGGATCCGGCCCTTCATCTTGCGGCGGACGAAATCGGAGGTCGCCACCGAACTGCCGCCGAAACATACCGTGCTGCGTCGTGTCGATCTGGCGCCGGAGCAGCGCGAACTTTATGAAGCCATTCGCGCGATGCTGCATGCGGAGGTGCGCGAGCAGATCGCCGCCCGCGGCCTCATGCGGAGCCGCATCATCGTGCTCGATGCGCTGCTGAAACTGAGACAGGTCTGCTGCGACCCTCGGCTGGTAAAACTGCCCTCTGCCCGTCTCGTCGACACGTCAAGCAAGCTTGACGATCTGATGGAGATGGTCACCGAGATGATCCCCGAGGGGCGGCGCATCCTTCTGTTTTCGCAGTTCACTTCGATGCTAGATCTTATGAAGCCGCGGCTGGCGGCTGCGGGTATCCCCTTCGTGGAGTTGCGGGGCAACACGAAAGACCGCGCCGAACCTGTCCGCGCCTTCGAGGCCGGCGAGGTCCCGCTCTTTTTGATCAGTCTCAAGGCCGGCGGCCGCGGATTGAATCTGGTCTCCGCCGACACGGTGATTCACTATGATCCTTGGTGGAATCCGGCCGTCGAGGAACAGGCCTCGGATCGCGCGCATCGGATCGGTCAGACGAAATCGGTGTTCATCTACAAGCTCATCGCCGCTGGAACGATCGAGGAGAAGATGGTTGAATTGCAGGCGCGCAAGGCCGCGCTTGCGATGATCACTCTTGGGGACGGGGACGATTTGCCGGCGCTTGAGTTCGATGACATCGACTATCTGTTCGGTCCGGGTCTCGACAAACAGGTGGCCTGATCGTTCCGCCCTTGTCTCCTTGCCGTTATGGCGCCGCGCGGACGTCAGAGCGGCGCCAGCCCGTATTTCCCGATTTGTCCGAAATAGCGCAACCGGCCGGGGCGGTGTATCGTGGTGCCTCTTGTCGAGGCTTCACGCGGAAAAGGGGTGTCGTTATGGCGGATAAGCCGACTGTTGCCGGGAAGGGTCCCATCGTCATGGAACTCGCCGCCGGCGAAACCTATTATTGGTGTCGGTGCGGGCGCAGCCGGGAACAACCGCTTTGTGATGGATCCCATGCTGGTACCGGCTTGGAGCCGATGGCTTATACGCCCAGCGGCGCGATGAAGGTACGGTTTTGCGCTTGCAAGCAGACGTCGAAGCCGCCGTTCTGCGACGGTTCTCACCTCGATCTCAAATAGGCCGCTCTGTCATCGCGCTCTCGTGACGACAAAAGATCGTCTGCGTTATTCCGCCTTGACCAAGACGTGGCGTTTTTTGCCGGCGGAAAGCTTGATGACGCCGTCTTTGAGGTGAGCCGCACCGATCAGATCGGTCTCGGCACCGACCGCCGCGTCATTGATCTTGGCGCCGCCGCCCTTGATCAAACGGCGTGCCTCGCCATTCGAGCTGGCCAAACCGGCGCGGGTGAACAAGGCGAAGGCGGGAATTCCGGCGTGAATTTCGGCGGACGGCAGAGCGATGGTCGGCAAACTCTCCGCCGTGGCGCCGTCTTCGAAGGTTTGCCGGGCTGTCTCGGCGGCCTGGGCCGACGCTTCGGCGCCATGGGCGAGACGAGTCGCCTCATTGGCCAGAATCTTCTTAGCCTCGTTGATTTCGGCGCCATCCAGGTGCGACAGGCGCCTGATCTCGTCGATCGGCAGTTCGGTGAACAGTTTGAGGAAGCGGCCGACATCGGCATCCTCGGTGTTGCGCCAGAATTGCCAATAGTCCCACGGGGAAAGGCGGTCGGCGTTGATCCACACGGCGCCTTGGGCGGTCTTGCCCATTTTGGCGCCCGAGGCGGTGGTCATCAGGGGCGCGGTGAGGCCGAAAAGATCGCGGGCATCGACGCGGCGTCCCAATTCGACCCCATTGACGATATTGCCCCATTGATCGGACCCGCCCATCTGCAGCGCGCAGCCATGACGGCGCGACAGCTCCAGGAAGTCGTAGGCTTGCAGGATCATATAGTTGAATTCGAGAAAGCTGAGCGGTTGTTCCCGTTCCAGGCGCAACTTGACCGAATCGAAGCTGAGCATCCGGTTGACCGAGAAATGCCGCCCGAAATCGCGCAGGAAAGAGATGTAGTTGATGCCGCTCAGCCAATCGTCGTTATTGACCATCACCGCATCGGTGGGGCCGTCGCCGAACGTCAGAAATTTGCCGAACACCGATTTGATGCCGGCCATGTTGCGCGCGATATCGTCGTCGCTCAACATCTTGCGCGCGCTATCCTTGCCGGACGGGTCGCCCACCTTGGTGGTTCCCCCCCCCATCAGAACGATCGGCTTGTGGCCGCTTTTCTGCAGATGGCGCAGCAGCATGATGGGCAGTAAACTCCCCACATGCAAAGAATCGGCGGTACAGTCGAAGCCGATGTAAGCGACCACCGGGCCGGTGGCCATGCGGCTGTCGAGCCCTTCGAGATCGGTGCATTGGTGGAAAAATCCGCGCTCGGTGACGGTGCGCAGGAAGTCGGAACGAAGGGTCGTCATGAGTGATCGCCTGAGATGAAATGAAGCCTGGGCGGTTTAGCACGATTGCCCCGGTGGCACAACGGGAGCACTTTTCCGTCTGTGCCCTCGCCTCAGAGAGTATTGAAGGGAACCACGAAGGCGCGAAGGGTACGCGAAGATTTTCCTTTTTCTTATTTTCCTTCGTGCCTTCGCGCCTTCGTGGTGAAATTCCGGCTCGGTACGATCGTGCCGCACACGCGGTTATCGATGCTTTTGGAGACAGGGTTCTTCAGGCTTTGGAGTTAACTTTTTGACGTCGTCTCTGCTCAGTCTCGGTTTGATGTCCGGCACCTCGCTCGACGGGGTCGATGCCGCCCTGATCCGCACTGACGGCGAACGCGTCCAGGAATTTGGCGCCTGCCTGACGCGGCCCTATCCGGAGCCCTTGCGCGATCGCTTGCGTGGCGTCCTCGGTGGTGTGGGCGCGGTTGCCGACGTCGAGCGCGAGATGACCTTGTTTCATGCCGAGGTCGTCGAGGCCCTGTTGGACGACAGCGCGATATCGCGCGCCGACATCTCGGTGATCGGGTTTCACGGGCACACTATTTTGCATCGGCCGGACCAGGGGCAGACCTGGCAGATCGGTGATGGGGCCCTGCTGGCCGCGCGATCCGGCATTGCCGTGGTCAACGATTTTCGGACGAATGATGTGGCCGCCGGCGGTCAGGGAGCGCCTTTGGTGCCGATCTACCACGTCGCTTTGGCCGACGCTCTGGTCCGGCCGTTGGCCATTCTCAATCTCGGCGGTGTCGGCAATGTGACCTGGATCGGCGAGGATGGCGATCTTTTGGCTTTCGACACCGGGCCGGGTAATGCCCTGATCGACGATTGGCTGTTGAGCCATACCGGGCGGCCGGTCGATTTGGATGGCGCTCTGGCCCAAACGGGGCAAATCGATGGCGATGCTCTGAGAGCGTTTCAGGGCCATCCCTATTTCGCCAAATATCCGCCCAAATCGCTGGATCGCGACGATTTCGCCAAGTTTGCCGGGCGTTTGGTCGGCGGGCTGTCGCTTGCCGACGGCGCGGCGACGCTTGGCGCTTTCACCTGCGCCGCGGTCGATTTGGCCAGAACGCATTTTCCGGCGCCTCCCCAGCGTTGGCTGGTGTGCGGGGGCGGCCGTCACAATCCCTTCCTGATGGAAGGGTTGCGCCGGAGGGTGGACGCGCCGGTGGATCCGGTCGACGCGGTCGGCTGGGATGGCGACGCCTTGGAGGCTCAAGCGTTCGCCTTCCTGGCGGTGCGCAGCCTGAAAGGGTTACCCCTGACCTGGCCCGGAACGACTGGCGTTGCCCGGCCGCTGGGCGGCGGCCGTGTGCATCGGCCGGATTAACCGGCCGCCGCCAGACTTCGTTCCAGTGAAATTCCGGCCAAATAATCGTCGAGCATGACGGTGAGCTCGTCCAATTTTGTGGCAAAGGAATGGTTGGCGCCGGCGATGGTGTTGTAATTCACCGTGATATTGCGCTGGCTGGACAATTTCGTGGCCAGTTTCGCCACGCTGGCTTCCGGAACTAGGTCGTCCTGGGTCCCGTGAATGATCAGCCCCGACGACGGACAGGGTGCCAGGAAGGTGAAATCGTAGACGTTGGCCGGTGGCGCCACCGAGACGAAACCATCGATCTCGGGACGGCGCATCAGCAATTGCATGCCGATCCAGGCGCCGAAAGAAAAGCCGCCCACCCAGCAACTCGCCGCGTTGGGGTTGAAGGACTGCATCCAATCCAATGCCGAGGCGGCGTCCGAAAGCTCGCCTTGACCGTTATCGAAGCGGCCCTGAGAACGGCCCACCCCCCGGAAATTGAAGCGCAGAGTCGAAAATCCCCGACGCACGAAGGCGTGGTACATGGCATAGACCACCTTATTATTCATGGTGCCGCCATGTTGAGGTTGGGGATGGAGCAGGAGCGCGACGGGCGCATTGGCCTGCTTGCCGTGATGGTAGCGACCCTCTAGCCGTCCATCCGGTCCGTTGAAAATGACTTCAGGCATTCTGTTATGTCGGATCCATTGCTGAGCCGGTTCGGTAAACTTGACCATTCCGGTCTGAATTAATCTAAACGTGCCCATTGTGGGCCCTGGTCAAACTTGACCAAGATTGTCGGGCATCCTATATTCATCGTCGAGCACCGGCCACTCGAGGCAAACGCCCCGAGTCCCCCTTAGCGCTAGCGGCGTACAATAACATATTGATGACTATGGTTTTCAAGAGACTTCGGGAAGAAATTGAATCGATTCGTATCCGCGATCCGGCGGCGCGCTCCAACCTTGAGATTTTGTTGTGTTATCCGGGGCTGCACGCCTTGCTTTTTCACCGGGCGGCCCATTGGCTGTGGGGACGCGACCAACATCTTCTCGGGCGGATTTTGTCGCATCTGGGCAAATTTCTCAGCGGGATCGAGATTCATCCTGGCGCCGAGATTGGGGAACGGCTTTTTATCGACCATGGAACAGGCGTGGTGATCGGCGAGACGGCGGTGGTTGGCGACGACGTCACCTTGTATCAGGGCGTCACTCTTGGCGGGACCTCCTTGCATAAGGGCAAGCGCCACCCGACTCTTGGTGACGGCGTGATCGTCGGATCCGGCGCGCAGGTTTTGGGGCCGATCTCCATCGGCGACGGCGCCCGGATCGGCGCCAACGCGGTTGTCCTCACCGACGTGCCGGCGGGTGTGACCATGGTCGGTATCCCGGCGAGAATGGTCGAGCCTCGCAGCAAGGAGCGGGAATTTCTCGCCTATGGCTATGATGCGAATTTACCGGACCCCTTGCTGCGGATCATCGATGGGTTGCGCCATGACATTGTTCAGCTCCAAGGCCAGGTTTCCGAATTAGAGGAAAAGCTGGCCAACCGGCCGGCGGCCAAAGCTGTGCCGGTGCGCGAAAAACCGCGTGATACGACGGATTCCCCGCGCAAAAGAGCGCGAAGTTTAACCTGATAGTCGGGAGTGAAATGACGTGAAACTCAGCACCAAAGGACGCTATGCCGTCATGGCGATGGTCGATCTTGCCTGCAACAGCAACGGCAGCCCGGTCGCTTTGGCCGACATCGCCGATCGGCAGGAGATCTCGCTCTCCTATCTCGAACAGCTGTTCGGCAAGCTTCGGAAGGGCGGATTGGTCAAAAGCGTGCGTGGGCCGGGCGGCGGCTATCTGCTGGCCAGGCCGGCGCCGCAAACGCGGGTGTCGGATATCATTCTGGCGGTCGACGAGCCCATCCAGACAACGCGTTGCACCCCCGGTTCGCCGGCCGGGTGCCACAATCACAAGGGGCGCTGCTTGACCCATGATTTGTGGGAAGAGCTGGGCAATCAGATCTATCTGTACTTAAGTTCCGTCTCGTTGGGCGATGTGGTCGACCGGCGTCTGCTGGGAAGCAGCGGCGTGTTCCACGGCGCGCCGGTGAGCGGCGGCAGCTTCGCCGTGGCGCAATAGGCTTGGGGCGACAGGACCGATCTTGATGACTTCCGCCGCCGTCTATTTGGACTACAACGCCACGGCGCCGGTTCGTCCGGCTGCTGGGGAGGCGATGGTGCGGGCCATGGCGGGACCGGGGAATCCATCGTCGGTGCATGCCTTCGGGCGGGCTGCCCGGCGGTTGATCGACGACGCTCGGGAGAACGTGGCCCGGCTGGTCGGAGCGCCGCCTGACGGGGTGATTTTCACCTCGGGAGGCACGGAAGCCAATGCCTTGGCGATCTCCGGATGGGGGCGGCGGCGCGTCTTGGCGTCCGCCATCGAACATCCGTCCGTTTTGAAGGCGGCGTCGGTCAAGCTTATCGCCGTCGGTCAAAATGGCGTGGTCGATCTGGTGGCGCTGGATCGGTTGTTGTCGGCAAGCGACGAGCCGGCTTTGGTCGCGGTGATGCTGGCGAACAACGAAACCGGGGTCGTCCAGCCGATCGCCGACGTCGTGCGGCTGGCCAAGGCGCATGGCGCGATCGTGCATTGCGACGCGGTGCAGGCGATCGGCAAAATCGACGTCGATCTCATGGCCTTGGGAGTCGATTCGCTCGCGGTCTCGGCCCATAAATTGGGCGGTCCAACAGGGGCGGGCGCGTTGTTGTTGGCCGACCCTGACGCCGTTCTGTCCCCTTTGATCGAGGGTGGCGGTCAGGAGCGGCGTCGGCGCGGCGGAACGGAAAACTTGCCGGGTATCGCCGGGTTTGCCGCGGCCGCGGAAGAGATCCGCGCCGAAACGGACGAAGCCCAGCGGTTGGCCGGCTTGCGCGATGCGATCGAACAGGGCGCCGTCGAGAAGGTGCCGGCCCTCGTCATCTTGGGCGCCCTGGCCCCCAGGCTTCCCAACACCTCATGCCTCGCGGTTCCGGGGGTGGCGGCGCAGACGCTGCTGATGGGACTCGATTTGGCCGGGGTGGCGGTGAGCGCGGGCTCGGCGTGCAGTTCCGGAAAGCTGTCCCCCAGCCATGTTCTGATCGCCATGGGCGAGGACCGGCTGGCCGGTTCGGCGATCAGGATCAGCCTGGGATGGGCAAGCGGCAAGCGGGACGTGGATCGGTTTTTGGAGGCCTTCGGCGCTTTGAACCAGCGTTTCGGCGCCGAACGTGTGAATGAGGAACGGCGAGCGGTCAGCGCCGCTTAGGTCTTTGAGCGCGATGACTTTAGATCGAAGCGGAACCGCTTCGATCTAAAGTCTGACTCCGGCTCTAAGGTGACGATCAGAAATACCGGCCCGGACAGTTCGCCGGAGATGCAAGGATGAAGTGATATGACCGCAATGCAAGGCACGAAGAGCAACGGGTTGACGCAGCCGATTTACCTCGACTATCAGGCGACGACCCCTTGCGATCCGCGCGTCGTCGAGGCGATGCTGCCTTATTTCACGGAACGGTTCGGAAATCCGCACTCGCGCAACCATTATTATGGTTGGGAAGCGGAGGAAGCGGTGGAGAAGGCGCGCGAAGAGATCGCCGCCATCATTGGCGCCGATGCGAAAGAGATTGTCTTCACCTCCGGCGCCACCGAGTCGAACAATCTGGCTCTCAAAGGCGTTGCCCATTTTTATCGGGAAAAAAAGAACCACATCATCACCGTGGTGACCGAGCACAAATGCGTGCTGGATTCCTGCCGTCATCTTGAGCAGGAAGGCTTTCAGGTCACTTATCTGCCCGTGCTGAAAAACGGTTTGATCCGGCTGGAGGAGTTGGAAGCCGCGATCACCGAGCAGACGGTTCTGGTTTCGGTGATGGCGGTCAACAATGAGATCGGCGTCATCCAGCCCTTGGCGGAAATCGGCGCCATTTGCCGCAAACATGGGGTGTTTTTCCACACCGACGGGGCCCAGGCGGTGGGGAAAATCCCGCTTGACGTCAACGCGATGAACATCGATCTGATGAGCATTTCCGGTCACAAGATCTACGGTCCGAAAGGCATCGGCGCGCTTTACGTGCGCCGCCGGCCGCGCGTGCGCCTGCAGGCCTTGATCCATGGCGGCGGCCAGGAGCGCGGCATGCGGTCCGGGACGCTGGCGACGCCCTTGTGCGTCGGTTTTGGCGAAGCCTGCCGCATCGCCCGGGAGGAAATGGGAACAGAATCGGCGCGTTTGTTGGCCTTGCGCGATCGGTTGATGAAAGGGGTTTCCGCACGGTTGCCGGAAGTTTATCTGAATGGCGATCCGGACTTGCGGATTCCCGGGAACCTCAACATCAGCTTCGCCTTCGTCGAAGGCGAAGGCTTGATGATGGGGGTCAAGGATATCGCGGTGTCCTCCGGTTCGGCCTGTACCTCGGCCTCCCTGGAACCGTCCTATGTGTTGCGCGCGCTTGGGCTGGATGCCGAAATGGCTCATACCAGCTTGCGCATCGGCATCGGCCGTTTCACCACGGAAAAAGATATCGACTATGCGATCAATCACATTGCCGAGGCTGTGAGCCGCTTGCGCGAATTAAGCCCGCTGTGGGAGATGCATTTGGAAGGGATCGACATTAAGTCGATTGTGTGGGCGGACCACTGACGATCGCGGTTTCTGAAGAGTTTTGACGGAGGACCCTATGTCTTACAGTGAAAAGGTCATCGACCACTACGAGCATCCGCGCAATGTGGGCTCGTTTCAAAAAGCGGACGACGGGGTCGGGACCGGCCTGGTCGGGGCTCCCGCCTGCGGTGACGTGATGAAGTTGCAGATCAAGGTGAGTGCCGAGGGCATTATCGAAGACGCCAAATTCAAGACCTTTGGCTGCGGTTCGGCCATCGCGTCGTCATCCCTGGTCACCGAATGGGTGAAGGGCAAGACGCTGGACGAAGCGGCAAAGATCAAGAATACCGAAATCGCCCAGCATTTGGCATTGCCGCCGGTCAAAATCCATTGTTCGGTGTTGGCCGAGGATGCTATCAAGGCGGCCATCGCCGACTATAAGAAAAAGAACGGTCACGAAGACGCCGCCCAGTGACGGTGGACTTGAAGAGAGGTATTGGAAGCATGGCTGAACGTATGGTTCCCTTGACCTTGAGCGACGCTGCCGTCGAACGCGTCAAGGCGATGGTTGAGAGCCGCGGCAAGCCGACGGCCGGGATCCGCATTGGTGTGCGGACCAAGGGTTGCTCGGGGATGACCTACACGCTGGAATTCGCCGATGAGAAAGGTCCCATGGACGAAGTGGTGGAAACCAGAGGGGTGACCGTGTTGATCGACCCCAAGGCCACCATGTTCATTCTTGGCACCGAAATGGACTTCGTCGAAGAAAAGCTGCAATCCGGGTTCGTTTTCCGCAATCCCAACGAAAAGGGACGGTGCGGTTGCGGCGAGTCCTTCCACGTTTGAAACCCTGCGTAATTTCATCCATCGCCCGGCCGCGTCCGCTGGACCTGGCGATGGTTGGCTGCAGGAAAGCGGGCAAGTGTTCATGAGTGAGTTCGACCAAGCGACGACGTCCGGCGCCATTGTGCCCTGCTGGTCCTGCAAGGGGCCGATTTCCCCAAGAGCTCTGTTTTGTGCGACATGCGGGGCGGTGCAGCCGCCGGGCAATATCGATCATTTTTCCCGGCTTGGTTTGCGAAGCGGTTACGCGATTGATCCAGCCTTGTTGGACCGGCAGTATTTCGGTTTTCAGCGGCGTTTGCATCCTGATCGCTTCGCCACCCGGTCGCCCAAGGAAAAGGCCTTGTCGCAATCCCAGGCGACGGCATTGAACGAGGCCTATGAGACGCTGAAGGATCCGCTCAAGCGGGCGGCCTATCTTTTGCGATTGGCCGGACGTTCCGTCGACATCGAACAGGCGGCAACGGTGACCGATCCCGAGTTGCTGATGGAGGCCATGGAGATGCGCGAAGCGCTGGCCGAGGCGGATACTCTGGAAGAGATCACGGTCTTGGCGGCGCAGGCCGAGGCCGAAGTCGCGCTGTGCGAAGGATCGTTGAACGAGGCGTTCGCCACCGAGGATCTGGACGCCGCCGGCAGAGCGACGACCCGTCTGAAATATCTGGGCAAATTGGCAGAAGAAGCCCGCTCCCGCAAAAACCGCATGACGAGGCCAGGCATCTGATGTTGTTGCAGATCAACGAACCGGGCGAAACGCCGCTTCCGCACGCCGAAGACAAAGGGGCCGCCGTCGGTATCGATCTGGGTACGACCAATTCGGTGGTGGCGGTGACGGAAGGGGGACAAACGTCCGTTCTGCGCGACGGGCAGGGCTCGGCCCTCATTCCCTCGGTCGTCGCTTATGGCGAGGATGGTGAAATCACCGTTGGAACCGATGCGCGCCGCGAGTTGCTGGACAATCCCGAGGTGGTGGTCAGTTCGGTCAAACGTCTGATGGGGCGCGGCGTTGCCGACGTCAAATCCCTGGCCGGGACCCTGCCGTTCGAGCTGGACGAGGCGGCGGAGGGCGGTATGGTCCGCTTGCGGGTGTCGGGCAAGACGCTAACGCCGGTCGAGGTGTCGGCCGACATTCTGCGTGCGGTGAAAGCGCGCGCCGAAAAGGCGCTGGGTCGCCCCGTCGACCGGGCGGTGATCACGGTGCCGGCCTATTTCGACGACGCGGCGCGGAGCGCCACCAAGGATGCCGCCCGTCTGGCCGGGCTTGAGGTGCTTCGCCTGGTCAACGAACCGACGGCGGCGGCGCTCGCCTATGGTCTCGACAACCAGTCCGAGGGGCTTTACGCCGTTTACGATCTTGGGGGCGGCACCTTCGACATTTCACTGCTCCGCATGGAAAAAGGCGTGTTTCAGGTTCGCGCCACCGGTGGCGACGCGGCGCTTGGCGGCGATGACCTCGACCATGCCATTGCCGAGGCGTTTCTCGCCGATCGGGCCAAATCCCTGGGCGAGGTCACCATCACCTCGGCTGAGGTCAAGCAGGCGCTGGCGACCGGCCGCATGGCCAAGGAATGTCTGTCGGCCAGTCCCTGGGGCGAATGGCTGATCGAAATCGACGGCAAGACCAGCCGCCATCATTTGGACCTGAAAACCTTCGAAGCCCTGGCCGCCCCCTTCATCGAACGGACGATCACCCTTTGCCATGGGGTGCTGGTGGACGCCGGGATCGGCGTCGAAGATATCAAGGGGGTCGTGCTGGTCGGCGGGTCGACCCGAGTTCCGCAGGTGCGCCGCCGCGTAGCGGAATTCTTCGGGCGCGAGCCCCTGGCCGATATCAATCCCGACGAAGTGGTGGCTGTCGGCGCGGCCTTGCAAGCCGAGGCTCTGACCGTCGGATCCGACACCTTGCTGCTGGATGTCACGCCGCTGAGCCTTGGCATCGAGACGATGGGCGGCATCGTCGAAAAGGTGATTCCGCGGAACACCCCCATTCCGGTGGCGATGGCGCAGGAGTTCACCACCTATCAGGATGGCCAGGACGCCATGCTGATCCATGTCGTGCAAGGCGAGCGCGAAATGGTCGATCAATGCCGGTCGCTGGCCCGCTTCGTGTTGTCGGGCATTCCGGCGATGGCGGCCGGTGCGGCGCGTATTCGGGTGACCTTCTCCGTCGATGCCGACGGTCTGCTGACGGTGAGCGCCAGGGAAGCCGTGACCGGCATCGAACAGGAGGTTTCGGTCAAGCCGTCCTATGGTCTGACCGACGACGAAATGGCGCATATGCTGCGCGAGTCCCTTGAGCATGCGCGCGAAGACATGGAAACGCGTCTGTTGGCGGAAGCTCGCGTCGAGGCGGTGCGGTCGCTGTTGGCGGTTCGCGCGGCCTTGGCGGTCGACGGCGATCTGTTGTCGACCGCCGAGCAGGCGGCGATCCATGCCGCCTTGGAGCATGTCGAGACCGCCATTCGCGACGGCAATCGGGACGATGTGCTGGATGCCGCCGCAGCGCTTGAGACGGAGACCAAGACATTTGCCGAACGCCGTATGGATCGGGGGATCCGCAATGCGTTGGCCGGACAGAGCGTCGACGGACTAGGCGAACGTCTCGATGGCGCGAAGAGTTCGGGCTGAGCGGCAAAGAATGCCATGACCGATTGATGTTCCTTGTCACTTCCGTGATGCGCGGGGAAATCTCTCCTCCTTGTCTTAAGACATAGCCGTTTGATCCGTGTTGGTGCAGATTTCCGCCGGTGCGGGAATGACGCTATTATTTTGAATGATCCGCCCCCTGTTAGAAGAGGCCTGAATGCTGAAGATGACTTTCGTCGAACCCAATGGCACGCGCCACGAAGTGGACGCGCCCGAGGGATTGTCGGTTCTGGAGATCGCGCATCGCAACAAGATCGAGTTGGAAGGCGCGTGCGAGGGCTCGCTGGCCTGTTCGACCTGCCATGTGGTCGTGGCGCCGGAATGGTTCGACAAGGTCCCCGGCGCCAGCGACGACGAAGAGGACATGTTGGATCTGGCCTTCGGCCTGACCCAGACGTCGCGTCTTGGCTGTCAGATCGTCATGCGCCAGGAACTCGACGGTCTGGTGGTGACTCTTCCGGCGGCGACGCGCAACATGATGGTCGACAAATAGGCTTGGATCGGCAGTTAAGAGAAAAGCGATGACGACATCCCGTCAGACATTGTTCGCCCGCCTGCGGGCGGACGCGGCCGAAGAGTGGGACGCCTTCGTTGGGCACAATTTCGTCCGTCGCTTGGGTGACGGATCGTTGCCCGAGGATTGTTTCCGTCATTATCTGGGGCAGGATTACCTGTTTCTGATTCAGTTCGCCCGCGCCTACGGCCTGGCTGTTTACAAGAGCGAGACTCTCGAAGACATGCGTCAGGCCGCCGCCGGGATGGCCGGCATCCTTGATGAGATGGGGGTGCATGTCAAATATTGTCAGGACTGGGGCCTCAGTCAGGACGAAATGTCGGATCTGGCCGAGGCGCGGGCGACCACGGCCTACACCCGGTTCGTCCTGGACAAGGGTGTCGCTGGCGATTTGCTCGATTTGCATGTGGCCCTGGCGCCTTGCATCATCGGCTATGCGGAGATCGGTGCGCGCTTGAAAAAGCAATGCGGGGACGACTTGTCGGACAATCCTTATCACCGTTGGATCGACTGCTATGCCGGAGCCGATTATCAGGCCTTGGCCGGGGCGCAGGTGGCGCAACTCGATCGCTTGATGGCGAGCCGGGGCGGAACCGGCCGATTCGAGGGACTGTCCGCCTTGTTTCGCAGATCCGTTTGCCTGGAAACCGATTTCTGGGAGATGGGCCTGACCTTGGCTCCTTGAATTCCCATCCCCATCTTAAAGCCCTCGCCCGTTTTGCGGGAAGGGAGGGGCCCGCGCAGCGGGAGGGTGAGGGGACAACGCGCTTGGCGTGGAGAAAGATTATTATAACAAGCAGATTGGGACAATGCTGATGGGCCGACGCATTGTCGTGGCCATGTCGGGTGGCGTTGATTCGTCAGCCACCGCGGCTTTGCTGAAAGAGCAGGGGTGGGATGTGGTGGGCGTCACCTTGCAGCTCTACGACCATGGTCAGGCTGTCGGCCGGGCCAACAGTTGTTGCGCCGGCAAGGATATTCAAGACGCGCGGCGTGTCGCCGATCGATTGGATATTCCCCATTATGTCGTTGATTACGAAAGCACCTTTCGCCAAGACGTGATCGAACGCTTTGCCGATTCCTATGTCGCCGGCGAAACGCCGATTCCTTGCGTGCTGTGCAATCAAACGGTGAAGTTCCGGGATCTTGTTTCGGTGGCCCGCGATCTCGGCGCCGAAGCGCTGGCCACCGGCCATTATGTGCGTCGTGAAGAGACGGCCGAGGGGCCCCGCCTGCTGCGGGGCGCCGATCACACGCGCGATCAAAGCTATTTCCTGTTCGCCACCACCCGCGCGCAGCTTGATTTTTTGCGATTTCCCCTAGGGAACATGGGCAGCAAGGACGAAACCCGGGCCATCGCCAGGCGGTTCGAACTGCCCGTCGCGGTGAAGCCGGACAGCCAGGATATCTGCTTCGTTCCCGACGGCAATTACGCCGCCCTGGTCGAGCGCTTGCGTCCCGGCGCCATTGAACCCGGCGAGATTGTTCATGTCGATGGCCGTGTCCTGGGCCGCCATGAGGGAATCATTCATTACACGGTGGGGCAGCGGAAAGGCATCGGATTGGGCGGTGGTCCGCCGCTTTACGTGATTCGGTTGGATGCGCCGGCCCGCCGGGTCGTCGTCGGTCCGAAAGAGGCTTTGGGACGGTCGTCGGTCCTGCTGTCGGGGGTGAACTGGTTGGGCGAGGCCGCAGGCCCTGGCCCGATCTTCGTGCAGGTGAAAATCCGCTCCGCGCGGGAACCCGTTTCCGCCACATTGCGCCTTGGGCCGGAGGGAGCCGCCGAAATTCAGTTCGCGCATCCGGAAGAAGGCGTGGCCCCCGGTCAGGCCTGTGTCTTCTACGATGGCGAACGGGTGTTGGGGGGCGGTTGGATCCGCAAGGAGGAGAGTGACAAGAACGTGGTAAAGGCGCCTTGACTTCACCGTCTCGAACCGATAAAAACCGCCTTCCGAGCTTTTTGGCGGAGTAGCTCAGCTGGTTAGAGCAGCGGAATCATAATCCGCGTGTCGGGGGTTCAAGTCCCTCCTCCGCTACCATCTAAGGCCCCTGTCAAGTCAAGTGCTTGGCAGGGGTTTTCGTTTTGTTCCGAGGCGCTCCCGGCCGTTTTGGGTTCCCGCAGATTTCAGCCATTTTCCGAGCATTCCGAAAACTCCATGCCGCAAGACTGCCGCAAGGGGTTCCTGGGATGTTCACCCCAGGAGGGACCGTTCGATAGCGCGCGTGATCGCCTTGTCAGAGACTTCATCGGCCCAGAGGTGACCGTAGCGGTCTAGCGTGAACTGGATGCTGGCATGGCCGGCCCAGGTCTGGATCTGCTTTGCCGGGGCTTTCTGTTCGATCCATAGGCTGCATGCGACATGCCGTAGGGTATGGAGGGCGAAGCGTAGCAAAAAAATCGTCCGTTACGTCCCTCGCAACACCTCGGGCAGATCGCGGGCGCCGTGCAGGATGCGCACGATCAGTGGTGGCCGGCGCGCGGCATTGTAGACGATGACATAGGGAAAGCCGGTCAGCGTCACGAAGCGATAAGGCTCTCCCGCCAGTTCGGGGCGCAAACTGCCGAGATGGATGTGCTCGCCGATGCGTTCCGCCGCTTTGACGATCCCGTCGCGCAGGGCGCGCGCGGCGGCGGGATTGTCCTGGGCGATCCAGCGCACGGCGGCCAGCAGATCGCGCCGCGCCGCCGGCGACAGTACCGCAGCGCTCATTGCTTAGGTGCGCCGATGATACCGTCAACCTCCGCCAGGACACTCTGGACGGTAACGGTGCCCTCGCGGTCGGCTTCCGCCTCGGCCGTTTGCAGCATTGTCTGGAACTGCCGGCGTCGGTCCTCCGCCTCTTGCAGCAGACGCAAGGCCGAACGCACGACCTCGCTCACATTGTTGTAGCGTCCGCCCTCGACGCATTCATGGGCGAAGCGTTCCAGTTCGGGGGTGAGATGGACATTGGTCGCCACGGGGACCTCCTATGTCAAAGATTGACATAAATGTAAGCTGGGCACCCGGCAAGGGCAAGCCGGCCGGAAGGAAACAGGCGAGGGGAGTGGTGACGAACCAGCCCAGGGGGCGAAACCGGGAAGGGGGAGAAGGGCGTAAGGGGGCGTGCGTGGGGCGGTAGATCTATCAAAGCGGGTGTAAGGCAAGATGAAGCAGTGGCGCCATCCCTGCCGTGGATGCCGCTAAGTCCTTGTCTGCACATCATATTTCTGAGTGTTCCGTGGCGCCATGGTGAATTCGGCCAGCGCCATGAGATGTATAAGTCATTGATCTTGCGGGAAACGGTTGGTGCCAGTCCTCGACGTTATGCGATCCTCTTCGGTCAGCCAGGAGAAGTGTCGTACCAGTTACAGCTCATGCGTCGTCCGGTGTCATGGCAGGTGAGGGTCTTTTATGGCTAGCATCAAAACCGAAGGAATGCTGATGCCGTCTGGATGCCCAGATATTGGGGGTTTGATGTGTGCGATACACCACCCTAAGCGAAAAATTCGTAAAAATTGCTTTGCGGTCCCTTGCGGCTACCTGGAATAGCCCTATATCAGGAACGCGCTTTTGCTTTTGCGGGGGCGTTATCCGGCTACGATGGTTGAAAGATCGGGGGGGCCGGAGGGTAGGTTGAAGCTGTCAAGGTTGATCGTCCCGATCCAAGTGAGATTGATAATCAAATTGGTCTCCACGGTTTCGCGGCCGGTTGCCGCCAGCCAGGTGCCGAGCGCCTGGATGATAGCAGCGTATACCACTACGTCGATGAGTAAGGCAGACACTACCAACGGTGCGGGGTGTGGCGATAACCGAATGCCTGCGGTTGCCACGCCCCCTCTCGCTTTGCACAGGGGGGCAGCGTGGGAGAGTGGCGTATACGGTCGTGCCCGGCGACAATTACGATTGCCGGTCCAGCGACGATTATGATTGCCGGTGAGGATGCCCGCCAGGGCCTGTCGGC
>Ga0209415_10003546_pt1 | contig 29021 bp, 23 predicted proteins | sample PeaSoiSIISIP2007_FD_187696 | JGI IMG/M metagenome (GOLD analysis project Ga0209415, IMG submission 187696) | Peat soil microbial communities from Weissenstadt, Germany - SII-SIP-2007 (SPAdes) (version 2) | ecosystem: Environmental > Terrestrial > Soil > Wetlands > Peat | place: Germany...
ATGACGTATGGCACGGCGGACAATTCAAATCCAGGTACGTGCGTAATGCCGTCATCCAAAGAACGAACCACCCGGCTCATTCTTTTGCCGTTGCACCACCGCAAAAGGTCACGTTCGCCGTTGTAGAGCGTCGTAAGCAACTCGATCTCGGTTGTCATCTCTGGGTGTCGGAACGCCTTGGCGAAGTCAAATGCCTTCAGAAACCCCTCACGACCTTTGCCGTCGTGGACCCTATAGCCGACAGAGAATACGGAGCCTGTGTGGTCGTCCGGGAGTCGAACCCGGCCACCAACGAGCCACCCTCCTTCGAGGACGCGTCCTTCTAGGTGATGAGCAGCGCTTTCATTATCGGTCACCGCCCAGACCTCCCGTAGTAGTAGCCGGTGGCGGCTCCAAGCAGTGCGAAGATCGGTGAAAGGACGACACCTGCAGAACTGTCGAAGCCTTGGGCCGTCAGTGCTCCGGCCGCCAGTAGGCCCAGCAGTACCCCTATCACTGCAGCCAGCAACCCAAAGAGGCAATAGGCCAAGGTTGCCCTTGTCTGTTCGACCTTCCTTGCTGGTCCCTCGGTGAATGCCGGCTCATCGAGGGCAAGCGAGCCAATGTCGACGACCTCCGTATTCGTCTGCCCTCCCGGCTCAGACATGACTACCGAAACACGATCTCTCGCTGGACGCCGTCTTCTTCGACCAGAATCCGGCCACCACTCCTTGTCCGGTCTTTCAGGTAACGCTCCGTGGCAAGCGCCTTGCGGAGGTATCCCGAAACGGTCTCTCCGTCCTCTTGGGCCAAGCGCTTCAACTCGTCGAAGTCCTGGCGAAGCATGTTGATCGCGACTCGGACGCGCTCACGTTCCGGATCCTCGGCGACTTCATCCTTGGTCTCGTCCTCTTCCGTCATTCTTCCTCCAAATATGTGTGTTAGAAGAGTATATACATCCACTTTCGTGTGTCAAATAGGGTCATTGCATGTGCATTTCCGTCAACAGGCCACGCTCGATCTTCAGTAAGGGAGATCCTCACACAGCCCGGCCCGGAGACGACGGTCACCATTGTCGATTCCGCCGCTGGTGTCCGTTGCTAGAGACGCACTCGTGGCAGCGGGTGAGTAGGCGCAGCAGTGGCCCGCTTGCATATCTCGCAAGCAGCCACCGATCAATCGAGCATGGCGTGCAGGGCGATCCTCGCCTCTCGCCGGTCGTGCCAGGCGACCCAGGTAGTCCCCTCGACTATCTTCCCAGGCGTGGTTTCGTGCGGTTGTCCACATTCAGTCCGCTTTCCAGCCGATTTGCCCGTGCGTAGTACCTGGTCAGCGTTCCTAGAGAGTGCCTAATGACGACTCTTCATAATGGCCGATCATGACGACCGTGTCAGGTTCGGTGACCGTGGGGATCGACATCGGCACCACCGCCGTGAAGGCGGTGGCGGCCGACGAGAAGGGCACGGTGCTGGCGCGCTCGCGCATCCCGCACCGCCTGCTCACGCCGGCCCCCGACTGCCTCGAGCACGACGCCGCCAAGGCGTGGCGCCGGGGCCCGCTCCGGGCGTTGGCCCAGATGACGGGCACCGGCATCGACTACGCCGGGGTGTGCGTGGCCAGCATGGTCCCCTCGCTCACGGCGGTGGACGGCCGCGGCATCCCCCGGACCCCGGGACTCCTGTACGGCGACGCCCGCGGGGCGCGGGACCTGGGGATGGCGGGGGCGGGCTCCGCAACCGCCACCGAGGCGGAGGCGGTCCCCGACGCCGGGGGGGCCCTGCCCGACGCCGTCGGCTTCGTGCGCTGGGCGCGCCGGGAGATGCCCGGGGCGCGCGGGTACTGGCCGGCGCAGGCCGTGGCCAACTACGCGCTGGGCCGGGTGCCGGCGATCGACACGGGGACGGCCATGTGCCTCGAGGGCCTGCGCTTCGCCGGCGCGTGGAACGAGGAGGCCCTGGCCCGCCTGGGCGTCACGGAGTCGCAGCTCCCGGCGGTGGTGCCCATGGGCATGGCGGCGGGCACGGTGGCGGGGACCGACGCCGTGTTCACGGGGGGGACGGTCGACGCGCTGTGCGACCAGATCGTGTCGGGGGCCGACGAGGCCGGCGACGTGCTCGTCATCTGCGGCGCCACCCTGATCGTGTGGGCGGTGGCCGACGAGTGGATCGAGGCGCCGGGGCTGTGGACGGTCCCGCACACCGTGGCCGGCAAGGTCCTGGTGGGGGGCCCGAGCAACGCCGGCGCCCTGTTCGTGGACTGGGCCCGTGCCCTGCTGCAGGGAGGGCCGCGGCGCCCTCCCCCCGCCCGCCACGACGGCGCCGGGGGCCCCGGCGCCCCCCGGGAGCCCGAGCCCCCCCGTGCCGGCGACCCCGGGCGCGTGCCGGTGTGGACGCCCTACGTGCGCGGGGAGCGGGTGCCGTTCCACGACACCTCCCTGCGCGCCGGCGTGCACGGCCTCGACATGACCCACGACGCCGCTTCCATCGAGCGCGCCGCCTACGAGGCCAGCGGCTTCGTGGTGCGTCACATGCTCGACCGGGCGGGGATCGCCGGCCGGCGCATCGTCGCCAGCGGCGGCGGGACGCGCGTCACCCCGTGGATGCAGGCCATGGCCGACGCCACCGGGTTGCCCGTCGACATCGTCGCCGTCCACGAGGGGGCGGCGCTCGGCGCCGCGTACATCGCGCGCATGGCGGCCGGCCTCGAGTCGTCCCTCGACGGCGCGCGGCGCTGGGCGACGGTGGGCTGCCGGATCGAGCCCGACGCCCGCTGGCAGGCCGCCGCCGCCGAGCGCTACACGCGCTTCTTGGCGCTCGGGCCGACCTGAACCCGCCGGCCGGCGGCCCTCGCTCGCCGGCCGGTCGGGCCCCGGGGTAGGGACCGGGAGGTGGCGCGGTGCCCGGCGCGCGCCGCCGCCCGTCTGGGAAGTGGGGAGGCGCTCTGCCATGCTGGGGCGCGAGGGTGCCAACGCAGGGGGATGGAGGTGACGATGAGCCCGAGACCACACGCCAACGACCGCCACGGCGCCGGGGACGACGGGCTCGTCCCGCTGCAGGAGGAGCTCGACGCCATCGCCCCGGGGTTGAACGAGGCGCAGAACTCGTGGCTGGCGCAGATCGACTCGCTGCGCGGCCCGGATCGCAAGACGCACGAGCTGATCCGGATGGTGTGCACCGTGATCCTTCGCAACCCCCCGGGCGTGCAGCGCCATGCGATGTTCGCCGCCGAGGTGGGTGCCACGTGGGAGGAGATCCTCGGCGCCATCGTGCTGACCGAGCCGGCCTTCGGGTTGCTCCAGGTGTACGAGGCGCTGCCGTGGGCCCGACGTGGCTACGAGCGGGGGCGCAGCGCCGTCGGGGACGCCGGCCAGGACACCCCCACGGCGCAGGGCAACTGAGGACCCCGGCCGGTACTCAGCCCGGCTTCTTGGCCCTCGCCGGGCGCCGACCGTCGGTGCCGCCCCTGTCCAGCGGCGGCACCCCGCCCCCGAACAGCGCCCGGTGCACCATGGTGGTGAGGGTGTCGAGGGCCGAGGCGTCGATGGGCTCGCCGGCGAACTGCCGTAGGTAGTGGAAGCGGTCCACCATGGCGATCACCGCCTCGGCGGCGGCGTTGGGGTCGATGCCCGGATGGGGCCCGGCCTCGGCGACGCGACGGGCCAGGGTGCTGGCCACACTGCCGGCGGCCTGGCGCGCCTGGGCACTCAGCTCGATGTCGCTCACCACCAGGTCGGTCCAGGCCCGCAGGACCGGTGCGTAGCGCTGCCAGGCGTCGGAGAACCGCTCCATCCACTGGCGCAGCTCGCGCCATCCGGCATCGTCGGGACCCACGGGGCCGAGCGCGTTGTCCAGGGCGGCGACCTCGGTGCCGGCCTCGGCCACCAGCGCCCGCAGCAGGTCCTCCTTGTTGGAGAAGTACAGGTAGAACGTGCCGTGCGAGGTCCGGGCCACCTTGACGATGTCGTCGACCCGCGCCGCGTGGTAGCCGCGCCGGGCGAACACCACCATGGCGGCGTTGAGCAGCTTGCGCATGGTCTTGCGCCCCTGGGAGCGCAGGGCCCGCTTGCTGGCGGGCTCGCCGGCCACGGCGGCCCTGGCCGGTCGGGGGGAGGGCTTCGTGGCGTCCACGCCGTCCCCGCCACGGCGGGCGTTGGCGGGGCTCACCGCGCCACGGCGCGCGTTGGCGGGGCTCACCGCGCCACGGCCGGCGACTGCGCCTCGCGCCCGGGCGGGTCCCATGCGCGAGGCATCGTAGTCACGGCCCCGCCGTCGACGGCTCGAAGGCCACCTTGATGGCGCCGCTCACGTCCTGGCGGGCGAGCGCGCTGAGGGCCTCCCACCAGCGCTCCAACGGGAATCGGTGGGTGAGCATCCCCGTGAGGTCCACCCGCCCCGAGGCCACCAGGTCGAAGTAGTGGGCGATGGCGTGCTGGCGGACGCCCTCGATCTCCTCGACGGCGAAGGCGTTCGAGCCGGCGATGGTCAGCTCCTTGAAGTACACCGGCGTCCACTCCCAGCGCCCGGGCGTGGATACGCCGGTCTGGACGAGCACCCCGCGTTCGGCGAGGACCCGCACGCCCACCTCGAAGGTCTCGGGCTTGGCGATGGTGTCGTAGACCACGTCGATGCCCCCGGGGTGGGCCACGGGTAGCCCGTCGAACGGGGTGTGCAGGACCCCACCCGACCATTTCGCGAGCTCTTCGACGATGCGCAGGCGGGGCTCGTGGCCGACGACGGTGGTCGCCCCCAGCCGGGTGGCCAGCGCCGCCTGCGCGGGGAAGCGCGCCACCACGGCCACCTCGACATCGGGATACAGGGCGCGCAGGCAGGCCACGCTGGTGGCCCCGAGCGCGCCCGCCCCGTACACGAGGGCCTTGCCCCCCGGAGGCGGTGGATGGTGCACGACGGCGTGCATCGACACGGCGAAGGGGTCCGCCAGCACGGCGAGGGCGTCGGGCACCTCGGGGGGAACGGGGATGAGCATGGAGTCGTGCGCGGCGAGCAGCTCGGCCCACGCCCCCGGCGCGTCGGTGGTCACGCCGACGTGCACGCCCGGTCCGAGCGCCCCCGTCGTGAAGCTCCAGCACAGGTTCAGGTTCCCCGCCTGGCATGCCGGGCACGGCGGGTCGACGCCCCGGGGCCCGCACGTGAGCCACGGATTGAGCACCACGCGCTGGCCCACCTCGAGGCCCTCGGCCGCCGGCCCGAGCTCGACCACCTCGGCGACCACCTCGTGGCCGGGCACGTGGGGCAGCGACGAGAACGCCGACATGGGGTTGTCGATGTCGCCCTCGCCGAAGTCGCCGAGGACCAGCTTGGCGTCCGAGCCGCAGATCCCGGCCAGGATGGGCCGCGTCACCACCCAGTCGGGCCGCGTCGGCCGGGCGTCGTCGACGACGTGGAGCCCGAAGGGCAGCGACGCCAGCTTGCGGTCGAGGTCGTCGTGGGGTTCGGGCCGTGCCTCGTCGGCCGCCGGCGGTGCACCGAAGACGAGTGCCTTCACGTGGTCTCCTTCTTGTCCGTCTGGCTCTGACCTGTTGCCGTCTGGCTCTGACCTGTTGCCGTCTGGCCCGGGGCCGTCTTCATCTCGACGACCGCCCTTCGTGTCGGGGAGGTCGTGCACGAGCCGGTCGCTGTCGATGGCGGCCACGATGGGGTCCTGGTCACACGATCCCCTTTTCCCGGAGGTCCGCCAGCTCGGCGGCCGAGAGGCCCGCCATGTCGCACCACACCTCGGCGTTGTGCGCGCCGAGGGCCGGCGCGCCGGCGGGCACCGGGTGCTGCTCGCCCACGAGCCTCGGGTAGGGCGCCTGCTGGCGCAAGGCGCCGAGCACGGGGTCGTCCACCTCGACGAGGTCACCGCGGGCGCGGAAGTGGGCGTCGCCGGCGATCTCCACCGCGCTGTACGCCGTGGCCACCGGGACGTCGTGGGTCACGCACAGCTCCTCGACCTCCGACGCCCGGCGCGCCCCGGTCCAGGCGGCCACGATGCCGTTGATCTCGTCGCCGTGGCGGGCCCGGTCGGCCAGGGTGGTGAAGCGCGGGTCCTGGAGCAGGTCCAGGCGGCCCATGGCCCGGCACAGGCGGGCGAAGTTGGCGTCGCCGCCGGCCACCACGCACACGAAGCGCCCGTCGGCCGTCGGGTAGTTGTCGAGCGGTGCGGAGTTCGACAGCCGGTTGCCCTCCCGGGCGCGCACGGTGCCCAGGCGGTCGTAGGCGGGGATCGTCCACTCCAAGATGCGCAGGATCGAGCCGTAGAGCGCGGCGTCCACCACCGCGCCGCTGCCGCGGCCGGGCCCGCGGCCGGCGTCGCGGCGGTACAGGGCGGCGAGGGCCGCCTCCGCCGCGAAGACCCCGGTGAGGTAGTCGGCGACGGTGACGCCGGGGCGCACCGGGGGCCGGTCGGGCTCGCCGGTCAGGTGCAGGAGGCCGCCGTAGGCCACGCCGAGGCGGTCGAGGCCCGGGCGGGTGGCGTACGGGCCGTCCTGGCCGAAGGCACTGATGCGGACGTACACCAGCCGGGGGTCGAGGGCGCCGGGACCGAGCCCCCATTCCTCCATGGTCCCCGGGCGGAAGTTCTCGCACACGACGTCCGCGGTGGCCGCCAGGGCCGTGAACAGGTCCCGGCCCTCGGCGGTGCGCAGGTCGCAGGTGGCGCTCTTGCGCCCCCGGCCCTCCACCGCCCAGAACAGCGAGTAGCCGTCGGCGAAGGGCCCGATGTGGCGCATGAAGTCACCGCCGCCGGGCTGTTCCACCTTCACCACCTCGGCGCCCCACTCCCCGAGCAGGCCCGCACAGAACGGCGCGCCGATGCGGGTGCCGGCGTCGATCACCCGGAGTCCGTCGAGGGGGCCCGGCACGCGGCGCCGTCAGTCCCCGGCGGCCGGGGGCGCGTCCCCACGGTCGCGCGCGGCGAACACCTCCTTCATCGACCCGAGCTGCTTGCGCTGCTCGAGGGCCGACAGGGCGGTGGCGGTGTTGTGGGCCCACTGGTGGGCCATGAAGTGGTAGCGCCACGAGGCGCTCTTTCCCATCAGCTCACCGACGTTGTTGAGCGACGCCTTCACCACCTGCGCGGTGACCGCGGGCACCAGCGCCACGCGCTGCGCCAGCTCGTGGGCCCGGGCCGCCAGCTCGGCGCGCGGCACCACCTTGTTCACGAGCCCGAGGCGCCACGCCTCGGGCGCGTCGAGCTCCTCGGCGGCGAGGAGGAACTCCTTCGCCTTGCGGATGCCGAGCTCCCACGGCTCGACGAGCAGCTCGACCCCGGCGCCGTTCATGCGCAGCACGGGGTTGGAGAAGGTGGCGTCGTCGGCGGCCACGATGAGGTCGCACATGCACGCCAGCATCAGGCCGGCGGCCACGCACTTGCCCTGCACGGCGGCGATGGTGGGCTTGCGGAAGTCGTGGATCTTGCGGCAGCGCGCCACGTACATCACCTCCTCGTGGCGGAACTTGCCCTCGGGCGTCTCCCGCATCTGCACCCAGGCGTCGCCGCGCTCCGGGTCGAGCAGGGACTTCAGGTCGTGGCCCGCGCTGAAGTGCTTGCCGGCGCCGGCGAGGACCACCACCCGGATGTCGTCATCGGCGTCGGCCCGGTCGAAGGCGGCGTCCACGCCGTCGATGAGGGCGGTGTCCTGGGCGTTGGCCACCGCCGGGCGGTTCATGGTGATCGTCGCCACCGCGCCGTCGACCTCGTAGCGCACCACCGGCTCGGTATTGCCCACGGTATGGCCCACGGTCACCCTCCTTCCCCGCTTCCCGCCCGGCGCCGCGCGGCGGCGTCGGACCCGGGACCGGTCATCGACCCCGCTCCGCAGCCACCGCCTCGCGGGGCAGGCCGAGCACCCGCTCGCCCACGACGTTGCGTTGGATCTCGTTGGTGCCCGCGAAGATCGACGAGGCCTGATAGTAGAGCCAGGCCCGCTGCCACGAGCCGTCGCCGGGGTTGTCCCGGGCGCCGTGCCACAGCGGCGCGGCGGGGCCGAGGACGTCGAGGACCAGGGCGTGGAGCCGCTTGCTCATCTCGCTCCAGTACAGCTTCAGGATGCTGCCCTCGGGCCCCGGCTCGAGCCCCCGCTGGAGCTTCGACAGCGAGCGCCAGTTGTGCAGCTGGAAGAGGCGGACCTCGACGTACGCCTGGGCGAGGCGCCGGCGCAGCCGCCCGTCGTCGAAGGCGCCCGACGCCGCCGCCGTGCGCAGGAGCTCCTCGAGGTGCTGCAGGTGGATCACGAGCTGTCGGGGGTTCACCCCCCGCTCGTGCGACAGCGTGGAGCCCGCCACCCGCCACCCCTCCCCGGGCGCGCCCACCAGCTGGTCGTCGGGGACGAACACGCCGTGCAGCTCGACCTCGTTGAACTCGGCCTCCCCCGTGATCTGCACGAGGGGCCGGACCTCCACGCCCTCGGCGTGCATGTCCACCACGAAGAAGGACAGGCCCCGGTGCTTGGGGGCCTCGGGATCGCTGCGGGCCAGACACACCGCCCAGTCGGCGAACTGGGCGTAGGAGGTCCACACCTTGCGCCCCTCGATCTCCCACCCCCCCGGCACCCGGGTGGCGCGGGTGCGGACGGCCGCCAGGTCGGACCCGGCGTCGGGCTCGGAGAACAGCTGGCACCACAGCTCGGTGGCCGGGGGGATGGCGGGCAGCCAGCGGGCCTTCTGCTCGTCGGACCCGTGCGCCAGCAGGGTGGGGCCGGCGAGGTTCACGCCGATGCGCCCGACCAGCTCGGGGGCGCGGGCCCGGGCGAGCTCCTCTTGGATCACGAAGTTGTCGGCCGGGCCGAGCCCCCGCCCCCCGTAGGCGGGGGGCCAGGTGGCCGCCACCCACCCCGAGGCGGCGAGTTCCCCCTGCCACCGGCGCAGGAAGGCCACCTCGGCGTCGAGGTCGTCGAAGCGCGGGGGGAGGCCCACCCCGTAGTCCCACGGCAGGTGGCTCCTGAGCCACGTCCGCAGTTCCCCGCGGAGGCGCTCCTGGTCCGGGGTCGTCGTCAGGTCCATCGCGCCGGCTCAGCATGACACACGTGTCAGGTGGGTGACGCGGGTGCTCGGTAGGCTCCGGCGATGGATTTCGAGCTCTCCGACGACCAGGACGCGCTGCGGGAGGCGGCGGCCTCGCTCTTGGCCGGGCACTGCCCGCCGTCCCGGGTGCGCGCCGTGGCGGACACCGAGCGCCACCTCGACGACGACCTGTGGAGGGCCATGGCCGACCAGGGGTGGCCGGCGGTCGAGTGCCCGGCCGACGCCGGGGGGCTCGGCCTGGGCATGGTCGAGGTGGTGGTGCTGGCCGAGCAGCTGGGCCGGCATCTGGCCCCCGTCCCCTTCCTCGGGACCGTCCTGGCGGGCGGCGCCCTGGCCCGGGCGCGCGCCGGCGACGCCGTGGGTGACACCGACGGGCTCGGCGAACGCCACGTGGCGGAGTGGGCGGCCCTGCTGGCCACGGGCGACGCCGTGGGCGCGCTGGCGTGGTCGCGCCGCCCCGGTGCCGTGCGCGCCGCGCCGGCGGCGGGCGGGGGCTGGCGCCTCGAGGGCCGGTCCGACCCCGTCGTCTACGGGCCGGCGGCCGACGTGGTCGTGGTGAACGCCCTGGACGGGGACGGCCCGGCCCTGTTCGCGCTGGCCCCCGGCGCCGCCGCCGGCCCGGCCGAACCGGCCATGGACCGCACCCGCAGCCTCGGGTGGCTGTCGCTCGACGGACAGCCGGCGCTGCGCCTGGGGGGTGCCGAGGCGGCGGGCGCGGTGCTCGACCGGGCGGTGTCGGCCCTGTCGGGCGAGATGCTCGGGGCCGCCGAGCGGGTGCTCGAGATGACGGTCCAGTACGCCAAGGACCGGGTGCAGTTCGACCGCCCCATCGGCGGCTTCCAGGCGGTGAAGCATCGGTGCGCCGACATGCTGGTGGACGTGGAGGGGATGCGCTCCAGCGCGTACTACGCCGCCTGGGCGGTGGGCGCCGACGACCCGGACGCGTCGACGGCGGCGTCGGCGGCCAAGGTGTGGTGCTCGGACGCCGCCCGGCGGGTGATGGCGTCGGGCCTCCAGGTGCACGGCGGCATCGGCTTCACGTGGGAGCACGACCTGCACCTGTACCTGAAGCGCTCGCAGCTCGACCAGGTGAGCTTCGGGGACGCCACGTACCACCGCGAGCGCCTCGCCGCCATCCTCCGGCCGCGTGCCGAGGCCGGCCTCCCCGTCCTCTAGAGGAGCCCGTGGCGGGGATCAGCCCCCGGCGGCCATCTCCGCCGCCAGGGTGCGCAGGGCGGCACGGTCGGGCTTCCCGGCGGCCAGCGCCGGCAGGGCCTCCAGGCGCACGACCATCTCGGGGGTCTTGAAGCGCGTCACGCCGCGCTCGGCGAACCACGTGCGGCAGGCGGCGAGGTCGAAGGGGGCGGTGCTCTCCACGAAGGCGGCCACCCGCTCACCCACCTGGGCGTCGGGGACGGCGACGGCCACGGCGTGGCGCACCGCCGGATGGGCCTCGAGCACCGCCTCCACCTCGGACGCCGAGATGTTCTCGCCGGCGCGGATGATGATGTCGGACAGGCGGCCCACCACCGACAGCCACCCGCCGTCGTCGAGGACGCCGAGGTCCCCGGTGCGGAACCAGCGCCCGGGGCGGCCCACCACCCGGGCCGTCGCCGCCGGGTCGGCGTAGCCCACGAAGAGCTCGGGCCCGCGCAGCCACAGCTCGCCGCTCTCCCCGGCGTCCAGGCGCATCCCGGTGTCGGGATCGCGCACCTCGAGCTCGAGCTCCCCGAGCGCCCGCCCGTCGGTGTCACGGGCGCGTCCGGGCGGATCGTCGGGGCCCGAGGTGGTCACGGTCGGCGCCTCGGTCGACCCGTAGGTGCGCTTCACCCGGCAGCCGAAGGCCGCCGCGGTGGCGTCGACGAACGCCGGGCTGACCGACGCGCCGCCCGTCGACACCAGCCGCAGGCTGGCCACGCGTTCCGGGCGGAACGAGGACGACGCCGCCATCTGCGAGAAGAACACCGGGGGGGCACCCATGAAGGTGACCCGCTCGTCCTCGATGCAGCGCAGGCCGTCGTCGGGGTCCCACGCCTCCATGAGCACGGCCGGGATGCCGGCGGTGGCGGGGAGCAGCACCCCGTTGAGGAGCCCCGACACGTGGGCCAGGGGGGCGGGCATGAGCACGGCATCGTCGGGCCCGAGCCCGTGGACGCCCACCATCAGCGCCGCCTTGTAGCCGAGGCCGCGATGGGTGTGCAGGGCCGCCTTGGGCACCCCCGTCGACCCCGAGGTGAACAGCGACACGGCGATGTCGGTGGGCCGGGCGCCCGACGCCCCCAGCCCCACGGGCGCCCCCGGCGGCAGGACCCCGGCGAGCGCCGCCGCCCCCGTTCCCCGGGGCACCGGGCGCGCCCCGCGGCGTTCGGCCCCGGGCATGTCCGGCGCGGCCAGCACCACCAGGGGGTCGACCTGGTCCAGGGCGGCGGCCACCTCGGCCGGCCCCATCCGGTGATGCACGGGGGCCGCCACCGCGCCCAGCCGCCAGCACGCCCGGTACAGCACCACGGCCGCCGCCGAGTTGGGCAGCTGCCAGGCGACCACGTCGCCGCGGCGCACGCCGGCGGCGCGCAGCCCCCCGGCGACGGCGGCCACGCAGGCCTCGAGGGCGGGGCCGTCGAGCCGTCCGTGGCCGTCGACGACGGCGGCGCGCGCCGAGCGCGCGAACGACGGGTCCAGCGCCGGGCGGTCCCAGGGTCCGCCGGCCCGGCGATAGCGCGCGGCGTTGGCGTGCACCAGCGTGGGGCGCAGGCGCTGCCCCGTGTGCGGTCGCCCGGCGCGCATCGCGGCCACGCTACCGCCGGGGCCGATGCCGTAACCTGACGCCGTGGTCAGAGAACGCGCGGACTCCCGCACGCACGTCGTGGCGCCCCCCGAGGTGGCCGAGCGGGTGGCTCTGGCACCCCCGCCGGGGGAGGCGCCGCTGCCCGCGGCCAACGCCGCGGTCCTGCTCCGGCGCAACGGCACCGACCCCGAGATCGCCCGCCGCCCGGCGCTGCGCTTCGGCGAGCGGATCTGGACGCACGCCGAGGCGTACGCCGAGGCGTCGCGCTTCGCCGCCCTGTTCGGCGAGCGGCTCGACCCCGAGCGCCCGCCGCACGTGGCCGTCCTGCTCGACAACACGCCCGACTACGTGTTCGCCCTGTGCGGGGCGGCCCTGGTGGGGGCCACCCTCGTCGGCCTGAACCACACGCGGCGCGACGAGCACCTGGCCCGGGACATCGACTACACCGACGTGCAGCTGCTCATCACCGAGCCGCGCCACCAGGACCTGCTGGCGCCGGTGGCCGACGGCCTGGCGCTGCCCGGCGGCCTGCTCGTGTCGTCGCGCTTCGCCGACGGCGACGACCCGCCGGCGGTCCTCGGCGAGCCGCTCGAGGGCGCCCTGGCGGGGCTGGCGGCGGGCTCGGGCGACCCCGGCACCGAGCCCGACGTGTCCACGCTGTGGGTGCTGCTGTTCACGTCGGGGACGTCGGCGGCCCCCAAGGCCGTGCGCTGCACCCAGCGGCGCCTGCTCACGACGGGGAACCGCATGACGATGGTGCTCGACGTGGGCCCCGACGACGTGGGCTACCTGGCCATGCCCCTGTTCCACTCCAACTCCCTCATGGTCGGCCTGGCCCCGGCCCTCGTGGCCGGCGCGTCGGTGGGCCTCGCCCGCCGCTTCAGCGCCTCGCGCTTCCTCGACGACGTCCGTCGCTACGGGGCGACGTGGTTCAACTACACCGGCAAGCCCCTCGCCTACCTGCTGGCCACCCCCGAGCGCCCCGACGACGCCGAGAACCCCCTCCGCCTGGCCTACGGCAACGAGGGGTCGCCGCACGTGGTCGAGGCCGTGGCCCGGCGCTTCGGGGTCGCCGTGGTGGACGTCTTCGGCTCGACCGAGGGCGGCATTGCCCTCGACCGCTCCGGCGGCGTGCCGCGCGGGTCGGTGGGACGGCTGCGCCGGGGGATCAAGGTCGTCGATCCCGAGGGCAACGAGCGGCCCCCGGCGCGCTTTGACGCCGAGGGGGTCCTGCTCAACGCCGAGGAGTGCGTGGGCGAGATGGTCAACGTGGAGGGCGTGGGCCCCTTCGAGGGCTACTACCGCAACGACGAGGCCATGGCCCGCACCACCCGCAACGGCTGGTACTGGAGCGGTGACCTCGGGTACGTCGACGAGGACGGCTGGGTCTACTTCGCGGGGCGCACGTCGGACTGGCTGCGTGTCGACGGCGAGAACTTCCCGGCCGCACCCGTCGAGGCCATCGTGGCCCGCCACCCCGACGTCATGCTGACCTCGGTGTACGGGGTGCCCGACGTCGACGCCGGCGACCAGGTCATGGCCGCGCTGGTGCTGCGCGACGGTGCGCGCTTCGACCCCGCCGACTTCGCGGCGTGGATCGACGCCCAGCCCGACATGAGCCCCAAGTGGCGGCCCCGCTACGTCCGGCTGTGCGCGGCACTGCCGACCACCTCCACCAACAAGGTCCTCGTGCGCACCCTCGTGCACCAGAAGTTCCGCGCCGACCGCGTGCAGGGCGACGCCGTGTTCCGGCGCGGCCGCGGCGAGGACCGCTACCGGCGCTTCGACGCCGCCGAGGAGGAAGCGCTGCGGTCCGCCTTCGCGGCGAGCGGGCGCGCCCAGGCCTGGGACCTGTAGGGCCGCCGTGGACCTGTCGCTCACCGCCGCCGAGCAGCAGTTCGCGCACGAGGTCCGCTCCTGGCTCGACGCCCACGTCGAGGCGGCCCCCGACACCGGCGATCTGGCGGCCTCGGTGGCCTGGGGACGCCGGTGGCAGGCCAAGCTGGCCGCCGCGGGGTGGGTGGGGATCGACTGGCCCGTCGCCTACGGCGGGCGCGGCGCCTCGGCGGTGGAGGTCGCCATCTTCAACGCCGAGTACGCCCGCAGCGGCGCCGCCCAGCTCGTCAACCGTGTCGGCATCAACCTGGCGGGCCCCACCCTGCTCGCCCACGGCACGGCCGAGCAGTGCGAGCGCTGGCTCCCCCCCATCACGACGGCCCAGGACATCTGGTGCCAGCTGTTCAGCGAGCCCGGCGCGGGATCGGACCTGGCCGGGCTGGCCACCGTGGCGCGCCCGGTCGACGGGGGCTGGCTCGTGACGGGCCAGAAGGTGTGGACCTCGTACGCCCAGTTCGCCCGCTTCGGCCTGTGCCTGGCGCGCAGCGCCCCGGGCACCACCGGCCCCCGCGGCCTGTCGCTGCTCGTGGTGGACATGGGCGCCGCCGGCGTGGACGTCCGCCCGCTCGTGCAGGTCACCGGCGACGCCGAGTTCAACGAGGTCTTCCTCGAGGCCGTGTTCGTGCCCGAGGGGCACCTCGTGGGCCCCGAGGGCGACGGGTGGAAGGTGGCGTCGACCACCCTGGCGCACGAGCGGGGGACGAACTTCCCGTTCAAGGAGGAGGTCGTCCACGAGGGCTACCTGGCGCGCCTGTTCGCCGAGGCGGCGGCCAACGGCACCTACGAGGACCCCGACATCGCCGACGCGCTGGTCGACGCCTACGTGTCGGTCGTCGTGCTGCGTACGCACAACTGGCGCACGCTGTCGAAGCTGGCCCGCGGAGGGGCGCCGGGGCCCGAGTCCAGCTGGGTGAAGCTGACGTGGTCGGACATGACCCAGCACCTGTCCGACGCCGCCCTCGGCGTGCTCGGGTCGCAGTCCGCGCTGTGGGGCCCGTGGCAGCGGCAGTGGCTGTGGTCGAAGGCGGCGAGCATCGCCGGCGGCACGTCGGAGGTGCAGCGCAACGTGATCGGGGAGCGGATCCTCGGTCTCCCCCGAGAGCAAAGGAGATAGGCGTGCCGGTCCACTACGAGCTGGGTGACGACCACGTGGTGTGGATCACCATCGACCGCGCCCACGCCATGAACAGCCTCGACATGGAGCACTTCGCGCAACTGCGCAAGTCGTGGGACCGCTTCGCCGACGACGAGGACGCGTGGGTGGCCATCATCACCGGCATGGCCAACGCCTTCTGCACGGGCGCGGACCTCAAGACCTACATCCCCGAGATCACGAGGCTCCAGCGCGAGATCGCCTCGCGCCAGGTGGAGGAGATCGACGGGTACCGCATCGACGACGGCGTCAAGGCGGTGCTGCGGGGGACGAAGCTCTACAAGCCCATCGTGGCCGCCGTCAACGGCGCGTGTGTGGCCGGGGGCATGGAGATGCTCGGCGGCTGCGACATCCGGGTGGCGGTGCCCGAGGCGTACTTCGGGGTCATGGAGCCCAAGCGCGGGCTGTTCGCCGGGGGCGGCACGACGGTGCGCCTGCCGCGCCAGGTCCCGTTCCCCGCCGCCATGGAATTCCTGCTGTGCGCTGATCGCGTGCCCGCCGAGCAGGCCCTCGCCTTCGGCCTGTTGAACGCCGTGGTGCCCGCCGACCAGCTGCGGGCCAAGGCCGAGGAGTACGCGCACCGCATCACCGCCAACGGCCCGCTGGCGGTGCGCAAGACCAAGGAGAGCGTCCTGCGGGGCCTGGCCGTCGACATGCGCGAGGCCTACCGGATCGAGTCCGAGCTGGCCACCGTGGTGTTCTCGAGCGAGGACGCCAAGGAGGGGCCCGCCGCCTTCGCCGAGAAGCGGGCGCCGCGCTGGACCGGCCGCTAGCGGCGGGTCGGGACCGGCGACGAGGCGGGGGCGCCCCATGGAGCACGTGACACTCGAGGACGCCGTGGCCCGTCACGTGCACGCGGGGGACACCGTGCAGGTGCTGTGCGGCCACAGCCGGTGGAGCGCGGCGGCGCGGGAGCTGGCCCGCCAGTACTGGGGCCAGGACGCGGGGTTCACGCTCGTCATGCTCAGCTTGAGCTCCCTCGGCGCGTTGTTCTTCCGCGGGCAGATGGTGCGCAAGGTGGTGACGACGTACTCGGGCGACACCTTCCCCACCTACACCCCCAACCCCCTGTTCCAGCAGGCCTACGCCTCGGGGGCGGTGGAGGTCGAGCACTGGTCGATCCTCACCTTCACCCAGCGCCTCGAGGCCGCGGCGCGGGGCCTGCCGGCGGTGGTCACCGGCTCGCTGCAGGGCTCGTCCATGGCGGACAACGACGCCTTCAGCGTCGTCGACTCCCCCTTCGGGGCGCTGGGCCTCGTCGCCCCCCTGGTCCCCGACGTCGTCCTGCTCCACGCGGCGGTGGCCGACCGCGAGGGGAACCTGGCGCTGTCGGAGCCGCTGCTCGAGAGCGTGTGGGGGGCGTGGGCGGCGCGCCGGGGCGTGGTGGCCACCGTCGAGCGCGTCGTGGACGGCCTGGAGGGCCTGGGCCACCGGGTGCGCATCCCGGCGCACCGCGTGCTGGCCGTGGTCGAGGCGCCGTTCGGCGCGCATCCCGGGGGCCTGTACGCGCCGGGCCTGCCCGTCGACTCCTACGGGGAGGACATCGCCTTCTGGGTCGACGCCCGCGCCGCCACCCGGGGGGACTTCGACGCCTGGGCCCGGCACTGGGTGCTCGAGCCGGCCACCCACGGGGCCTACGTGGAGCGCCTCGGCGCGTCCCGCCTGGCGTGGTTGCGGTCGCGCACCGACCCCGCCTCGTGGGAGGACGACGCCCGGGACCATCCCGTCGACGAGCGGGAGCCGGCGAGCGCCTGGGAGCACGCCGCGTCGTACGGGGCCCGGGAGGTGGGGCGGGTGGTGGGCGCCGTCGACGCCGACGCCGTGCTCGCCGGCGCCGGCGTGGCCAACCTCGCCGCCTGGGTGGCCGTGGCGCGCGCCCGGGCGGACGGCAACCGGGTGCAGCTCACCGCCGAGCTCGGCCTGTGGGGGTACGCCCCCACCCCGGCCGACCCCTACATCTTCAACCACCGGGTGTTCCCCGGCGCCCCGCTGCTGGCCGACGCCTCCACCGTCCTGGGCATGGTGGTCGGGGGCCCGGGGACGACGACCGTGGCGTGCCTGGGCGCCGCCCAGGTGGATCGCCACGGGAACCTGAACTCCACCACGATCCCCGGGGGCCCGTTCCTCGTCGGCTCCGGCGGGGCCAACGACGTGGCCAGCCGCGCCGCGGCGTGCGTGGTCATCTCGCTGGCCCGTCCCGAGCGCCTGGTGGAGCAGGCCGGCTACGTCACGAGCCCGGGACGGCGGGTGGTGAGCGTGGTGACCGACCTCGGCGTGCTGCGGCGGCTCGACGGCGTGCTGCGCGTGGCGGCGGTGCCGGCGGGCGACGGGGGGCCCGCTGCGGGCGTCCGGGCGTTGCGCGCGGCGTGCGGCTGGGACGTGGCGGTGGCCCGCCACGTCGAGGAGCTGACGCCGGTCACCACCGACGAGGTGCTGGCCCTGCGGCGCTTCGACCCCGAGCGCCTGTTCCTGTCCTGACCGGCGCCGCCGCGCCGCGTACGGCCGGGCAGTCGACGGCGCGTGGCCCACGTCGAGGGTGCTGCTCGGGGGCGCCGACGGCGGTGTCGCTGACGGCGGTGTCGCGTGCCTTCGGCGGGTCCCCTCGCAGCGACCATCGGGCACAGCGGCCGTCCGGCGGACCGGGCACGCCCAGGCTACAGTGAACAACGCGTGCCTGACGCTGGCGTCAGTCGCGTCGTCAGGTGGGGACGTGTCCAGCACCGCCGGAGCCGGTGGGCGACGGTGACTGCGAGAGGGGGATCATGTCACGCAGCCGTCGAGGGGCCGCGGCGCTCTGTTCGATCGTGGCGGCGGTCGGCCTGGTCGCCGCGGGGTGCTCGAACTCGACCAACGACACCTCGTCGGGCTCGAACGCCGCCCCGGGGGTGACGGCCACCCAGATCAACGTGGGCAGCATCGCCAACGTCACCGGCCCCCTGTCGTCGGACTTCGCCCCGGTGGTGAACGGCGTGGAGGCGTACTTCTCCATGGTCAATGCCGCCGGCGGCGTGGACGGCCGCAAGCTGAAGCTCGCCTACCAGACCGACGACCAGGGCAGCTCGAGCACCGACCTCACCGTGGCCCAGAAGCTCGTGGAGCAGGACCACGTCTTCGCCGTCGTGGGCGTGGGCACGCCGTTCTTCGGCGGTGCCCGGTACCTCGCCTCCCAGGGAACGCCCACCTTCGGCTACGTGGTGTCGGCGGACTGGCAGTACAAGCCCACGGTGTTCGGGGCCTTCGGCTCCCTCCTGGCGTACAACACCGGGGTGCCGGCCGACGCCTACGTCGCCACCCAGCTCGGGGCCAAGTCCATCGCCGTGATCGCCTACAACGTGCCGCAGTCGGCGGCCGCCTGCCAGGCGGCGGTCACCGGGATGCGGCAGTTCGGCCTGAACGTCAGCTACGTGGACCTGAACTTCCCCTTCGGCTCGGACCCCACCGCCGACGTGCTGCAGATGAAGAACCACAACGTCGACCTGATGTACACGTGCCTCGACGTGACCGGGAACGTGGCGTTCGCCCGGGCCATCCAGCAGAACGGCCTCACCATGCACCAGGTGTGGTTCAGCGGGTACGACCGCGGCACCCTGCAGCAGTACGGGTCGCTCATGACCGGGGTGTACCTCCTCGTCCAGCACGTCCCCTTCGAAGCGGCCCTCGCCTTCCCCGGCGTGTACCCCGCGCTCGACACCTACATCAAGGAGATGCAGAAGTACCAGCCCGCCTTCACCTACGACGAGGTGGCCATGACGGGCTGGATCTCGGCCCAGGAGTTCGTCACGGGCCTCAAGATGGTGAAGGGCAAGCTGACCCAGAAGAAGCTGGTGGCCGCCTTCAACTCCGAGACGGCCTACACCGGGGGCCTGCAGCCCCCGGTGGACTGGGCAGGGGGCAAGGACGTCTCCGCCCACTGGGCGGCGATCCCGCCGTACTGCGCGTCGTACGTGGAGGTGCAGAACGGGCAGTTCGTGCCGGCGTTCGTGCAGGGCCAGCACAGCGTCTTCGTCTGCTTCAACCTGAAGAGTGACAACCCCATCCCGCCGAATCCCGTCACGCCGGGCGCGTGACGCGGGGCCGTTGACGCCGGTCGGGTGAGCAGGTAGCGAGGGGGGGCAGTGAGCACGTTCCTCAGCTACGGAGTGCCGGGCATCCCCTACGGGTGCGACTTCGCCCTGATGGCCGTGGGGCTGGTGCTCACCTTCCGGGCCACGGGCGTCTTCAACCTGGCCTTCGGGGCCCAGGCCTTCGCCGCCGCCTTCATCTTCGACCTGCTCGTGCGGACCAACGGCCTGCCGGTGTGGCTGGCGTTCATCATCTCCGTGCTGCTGATCTCGCCGCTGCTCGGGGTGGCGCTCGACCGCTTCCTGTTCCGCCACATCCCCTCGTCGTCCACCACGGCCAAGCTGGTGTCCTCGGTGGGGCTGCTCATCGCCATCCCCCAGTCCCTGCCCATCTTCTTCGGCAATACCCCGCGCCTCAACCCGCCCAGCGTGTGGCTCAACCCGAGCATCGTGTACTTCCACCTGTTCACGACGCCCATCAACGGGGGCGAGATCTCGACCACGGTGGTGACCGTGGTGGTGGTGGCCGCGCTGGTGGCCATGTTCCGCTGGACGGGGATCGGGCTGCAGATGCGGGCCGTGGTCGAGAGCCGCCGCATGGCCCAGCTCGAGGGGATCAACTCCCCGAACGTGGCCGCCGCCGCGTGGGCGCTGTCCAGCGTGCTGGCCGGGCTGGCCGGGGTGCTCATGCTCCCGCTCACCGCCGAGCTCAGCTCCACGGTCCCCTTGCAGTTCACGTCCCTGCTGGTGGCCGGCATCACGGCGGCGGCCGTGGCCGGCATGCGCTCGATCCCCATCGCCCTGGTGGCGGCCGTCGGCCTGGGGATCGTGGAGAACCTGCTCAAGGGCTACCTGCCCTCGGGCGGCGCGCTGGCCCAGACCTTCGTGCCCGCCTTCCCCTTCATCGTGCTCGTGGGCACCTTGCTGTTCAACCCGGCGCTGCGCGGCCTCGACATCAGCGCCGATCCCCTGGCCGCGTGCGACCCCCCGCCGGCGCCGCCGGCGGTGAGCATCCGCGACCGCCGGCTCGACAAGCCCACCCGCGTGGGCTTCTGGATCCTCGTGATCGCCTTCCTGGTGTCCTCGGCCACCTGGGTGCCCGGTCTGTGGGTGACGTCGTTCGCCGAGGGCCTCACCTTGTCGATCGTGTTCCTGTCGATCACGCTCATCACCGGCATGAGCGGGCAGCTGTCGTTGTGCCAGGCGACCTTCGCCGGGGTGGGGGCGTTCGCCGCCGGCCAGCTCGGCACGCATCTGGGCCTGCCCGTGCTCCTGGGGTCGGTGGTGGGCGGGCTCATGGCGGCGGCCACCGGGGCCATCGTGGCCGTGGTGGCCATCCGCCTGTCGGGCCTGCTGCTGGCGCTGGTGACGCTCACCTTCGCCCTGCTGGCCGACCAGTCGCTGTTCCTGTACTCGTGGTCGGGCGGGGGCCTCGTGGGCGTGACCGTCCCCCGGCCGAAGATCGGGACCATCGACTTCGGCGACGACCGCAGCTTCGTGCTGCTGGCGTTCGTCGCCCTGGTGCTGTGCATCGTGCTCGTGATGCTCGTCCAGCGCGGCACCATCGGCCGCTACCTGGCGGCCATGCGCGGCAGCCCCACCGCGGCCGCCAGCCTCGGGATCAGCCTGACCAGCGCCCGGCTCACGGTCTTCGCCATGTCGGCGGGGATCGCCGGGTTCGGGGGTGCCCTCTACGGCTCGGTGCTGCAGTCGGTCTCCGCCAGCACCTTCGTCTACGAGATCTCCCTCGCCTTCGTGGTGGTGGTCATCACCACCGGGTCCCAGAGCGTCGAGGGTGCGGTGCAGGCGGGCATGGCCTACTCGGTGTTCGCGCTGATCCTGACGTACTTCCCCGAGCGCTTCGCCGGCATCGAGCCCATCCTGTTCGCCTTCGGGGCCATGACGTACGCCGCCCACCCCGAAGGCATCGTCGAGTACCAGAAGAGCCGGTGGATGGCCCGGGTGGCCCGCCTCCTGCGTGCCTACGACGAGCGCCGGGCGGGCGCGTCGGGGACGCCGGGCGCCGCCGTGGGCGGCGAGGCGCCGGCCATGGGCGCCCCGCCCCGGGAGGTGCGCCCCGCGGTCAGCCTGCCGAGCGGGGACGGGGTCGGTGCCTGAGGCGGCCGCCGGGTCGGGCACCGCGCCGTCGGGGGGCCCGGGCGGCCCGTGGTTGCTCGAAGCGCGGTCGATCTCGATCCAGTTCGGCGGCGTGAAGGCCCTCGACGACGTGTCGCTGTCGGTGGCGCCGGGGGAGGCGGTCGGGCTCGTGGGCCCGAACGGCGCCGGCAAGACGACGCTGTTCAACTGCATGTGCGGCCAGCTGCGCCCGAGCGCCGGCAGCGTGTACTTCGGCGGGGAGCCCATCCACGAGCTGCCCGCCCACCTGCGCGCCCGGCTCGGGATCCGCCGGACGTTCCAGCGCGTCGAGGTCTTCCCCCACCTGACCGTGCGCGACCACATGATCGTGGCCGAGCGGGCCCGGCGCGGCGACGGCGCGTTGTGGAAGGACCTGCTCAACAAAGGTCGCGTGAAGCCCGACGAGATGCAGGCCGTCGACGCCGTGCTCGAGCTCGTCGGCCTCCAGGACCTGGCGGAGGTGCCCGTGGCCGCCTTGAGCCTCGGGCACTGCCGCCTCGTCGAGCTCGGCCGGGCCCTGGCCGGCCAGCCGCGCCTGCTCCTGGCGGACGAGCCGTCGTCGGGCCTCGACGTCCACGAGACGTCGTCGCTGGCCGAAGTCCTGCGCAGCGTGCAGCGCGAGCGGGACATGGCCGTGCTGCTGGTGGAGCACGACATGGAGATGGTGGCCAAGGCCGTCGACCGCGTGGTGGTCCTCGACGTGGGGGAGATCATCGCCGAGGGGACCTTCGCCGAGGTGGTGGCGAACCCCGAGGTCCGCCGCGCCTACCTGGGACGCACCGCATGAGCACGCCCGTCCTCGAGCTCTTCGACGTCTCGGCCGCCTACAGCACCTACCGGGCGCTGTTCGGGGTGACCTTCAGCGTCCCCGAGGGGGCGATCGTGGCGCTCATCGGGTCCAACGGTGCGGGCAAGTCGACGGTGGCCCGGGTGGTGAGCGGCCTGGTGCCGGTGGCCGGGGGCACGGTGCGGGTGGCCGGCGAGGACGTCACGAAGCTGTCGGCGCACCGCATCGCCCAGCGCGGGCTGGCACACGTGCCCGAGGGACGGGCGGTCTTCTCCACCTTGAGCGTCGAGGAGAACCTCACGCTGTCGTTCCACCGCCGGGTGGGCCGACGGGGAACGGCCGAGGCGCTGGCCCGGGCCTACGAGGCGTTCCCCGTGCTCGCCGAGCGCCGCCGGCAGCAGGGGGGGACGCTGTCGGGGGGCCAGCAGCGGATCCTGTCCCTGGCCAAGGTGCTGGCCGTCCCGCCCAAGCTGCTCATCGTGGACGAGCTGTCGCTCGGCCTGGCGCCGGTGATCGTCGACCAGGTCTACGAGGGCCTCGTCGCCATCCACGACCGGGGGTGTGCGCTGCTCGTGGTCGAGCAGCAGGTCGACCGGGCGCTCGCCATCGCCGACGGGGTCGTCATGCTGGCCAAGGGCGCGGTCGCCTGGCAGGGCAGCGCCGCCGACGCCCGGGCGGTGATGGAGGAGTCCCTGGCCGGGAGCAACGGGACGTCGTCGGCGTCGAACGGTCGGCATGCCGAGCGCGCCGCGGCCATCGCGGTGGCGGTGGGCCCGGTCGTCGAGGCGGTCGCCACCCATGCCCACGTCGACATGGACATCCCGCCGGTCGACGAGCCGGCGCCCACCGCGCCCACCGCGCCCGCCCCGGCGCCTCCGGCGCCCGACGCCGGCGGGGGGGCGACGGGAGCGCGCGCCGCCGGCGCACCGCCGAGCACGCTGGCGGGGAGCCCGGGGGCCATCGAGCCCGCCGGCCTGTGGGTCGTCGGGCCGCCGGGGAGCCCCAACGGACACGAAGGGTAGGGAGATGGGTCTGCTCGAGGGGAGGGTGGCCGTGGTCACCGGCGCCGGCGGGGGCATCGGTCGCGAGATCGCCCTGTGCCTGGCGGGCGAAGGGGCCGACGTGGTCGTGAACGACCTCGGCACCGGGCTCGACGGGTCGGGGTCCGGCGACAGCCCGGCGGCCGAGACCTGCCGGCTGATCGAGGACGCCGGGGGCAAGGCGGTGCCCAACGCCGAGTCGGTGTCGAGCTTCGAGGCCGCCGGCCGCATCGTGGCGCAGGCGGTGGACACCTTCGGCTCGATCGACATCCTCGTCAACAACGCCGGCATCGTCCGGGACCGCACCCTGCTCAAGATGTCCGAGCAGGACTACGACGCGGTGGTGGCGGTGCACCAGAAGGGCACGTTCAACTGCACCCGACACGCCGCGCCCCACATGCGCCAGGCGGGCTACGGGCGCATCGTCAACATCACCTCCTCCGCCGGCCTGCGGGGGAACTTCGGGCAGACGAACTACGGCGCCGCCAAGGCGGCGATCATGGGCATGACCTTCGTCTGGGCCCTCGAGCTCGGCCGCTACGGCATCACCGTGAACGCGGTGGCGCCCGCCGGGCTCACGCGCATGACGGAGAACCTCTTCGGGGGGGCCGAGGCCCCGCCCGACCAGAACCCCGCCCTCAACGCGCCGCTGGTGGCCTTCTTGGCGTCGGAGGAGGCGAGCTACGTGAACGGCCAGGTGCTCGGCCGCACCGGGTACGCCTACACCATCTTCCAGACGCCCCGGCAGGTGGCGGGCATGTGGCAGGAGGGCGGGTGGTCGCCGGCGGCGGTGGCCGAGCACTTCCACGAGGTGCTCGGCCAGCACCTGCAGCCCGTGGGCATGCCGGCGCACCCGCTGCTGTCGAACAAGGACGCCGGCGGGAGCTGAGCCCTCAGCTCCCGGGCCCCCCCGCGCCGCCCGACAGCAACCCCTCGAGGCGCTCCAGCGTGCGCTGCATGTCGCGCCGCGTCTTGTTCCAGTAGATGCCGCCGAGCTTCAACAGGGCCCGCTGGTGGTCGGGGCCGATGTCCCAGCTCTCGCGCACGCGCGTCCCGCCCTCGACGGGCTCGAGCTCGTAGCGCCAGATGCGCCCCCCGAGGAGCTTGCCCATGAACCCGGTGGGGCCGGTCTGCCAGGCGATCACCCGGTTCTCCTCGAAGGCGGTCACCCGGTTGGCGGTCGAGTAGCGCACGCCGAGCTTCATCTTCATCCCGAAGGACCGGCCGAGCGCCAGGCGGGCGCCGGGCGCCCCCGTCCCCGGCGCCCCCGCGGGGGCCCGTGCGCCTTGCACCATGCCCGAGCCGTCGATCAGGTGGTGCCTGGTGGGATCGGCCAGCACGTCGAACACGGCGCCGGGTGGCGCCGGGATCGTCCGCTCGACGCTCAGGACGTCCTCACGCATTGCGGGTGAGGATGTTCACCACCGCCACGCCCGAGCCCCGCCCGCCCACGTTGTGCTGCAGGGCGAAGCCCCGGCGGACGGCCACCTGGCGCTCGTCGGCCTCCTCGCGTAGCTGCCACCAGCATTCGGTGAGCTGGGCGATGCCGGTGGCGCCGATGGGATGGCCCTTGGCCAGGAGCCCGCCCGACGGGTTCACCGGGATGCGGCCGTCGAGGGCGGTGTGGCCCTCGAGCGAGGCCGGGCCCCCCTTGCCCTTCTCCACGAACCCGAGGTCCTCGATGTCGAGGATCTCGGTGATGGTGAAGCAGTCGTGGACCTCGGCCATGTCCATGTCCTCGGGCCCCACGCCGGCCATGGCGAAGGCGCGCCCGGCCGCCGAGGTGGTGGCGGGCAGGCCGACGAAGGTGGACTTCTCGTGCAGGTACGGGTGATCGGTGGCCACGCCGAAGCCCGCCACGTAGACGGGCTTGTCGGTGAACTGCGCGGCGCGCTCGGCGGTGGTGAGGATCACGGCGGCGGCGCCGTCGGTCTGGGGGCAGCAGTCGAGCAGGCGCAGCGGGCTGCACACGGCGGGCGACGCCAGCACCTGTTCCACCGTGATCTCGCTGCGGAAGTGGGCGTAGGGGTCGAGGCACCCGTTGTGGTGGTTCTTCACGGCCACCGACGCCAGCATCTCGGGCGTCGTGCCGAACTCGTGCATGTGGCGCGTGGCGTAGGGGGCGAACAGGACGGGGGCGGTCTCCCCGCGGTTGTAGAGCGGGTGGCCGGCCGCGGCGCGCGCCAGGAGGCCCTCCTGCGTGGACTTGTCGCGCATCTTCTCGACGCCGATGACGAGGACGACGTCGTGGACGCCGCTCGCCACCACCATGGCGCCGATGCGGAAGGCGTCGGAGCCCGAGGGGCACGCGTTCTCCACCCGCGTGCACGGGATCCCCGACAGGCCGATGGCACTGGGGACGGTGTTGCCGCCGATGCCCTCCTGCCCCCACAGGGTGCCGCGCTGGGTGGCCACGATGGCGGCGTCGACGGCGGAGGGGTCGAAGCCCTTGTCGACGTTGGCCACCGCCGCGGCGAAGGCCCCCGCCGCCATCTGCTCGTAGCTCTGCTCGAACAGCTCGCCGAACTTGATCAGGCCCGCGCCCACGACGGCCACCTTGTTCCAGCTCATCGCCCGCCCTCCTTGCTCGGCGCGCCCGCCGCCAGGGTGCCCGCACCCGCAGCGCCAGCGTCGGCGCCGTCGCCCGCCGCGCACCGCAGCGCCTTGTACCCGTAGACGGGCACGCCCCGCTCGAGCGCGTAGCGGCGCAGGGCCAGGGTGACCTCGTCGTCGATGGCCAGCGCGGCGGCGTCGGCCGAGGCGCCCTGCACCATGAGGCGGGCCCCGTCGTCGAGGTCGACCACCACCATGGGCAGGGGCGCCTGGAACGGCGGCGGCATGGTCTGGTTGACCACGAAGGTGTGCACCCGCCCGCGCCGGGCCAGGCGGACCACGTCGAGCTCGCCCCCCCCGCACCCGGTGCACGCCGGGTGGATCGAGGGCGGCGTCGAGATCGTCCCGCACGCCCGGCACCGGGCCCCCTCGAGCTGCAGCATCTCGACGTTGCCGCGCACGAACGCCGCCCCGGTGGGGGGCACGCCCATGGCGATGGGGTCGCTCATGGCCACGAGCTGGCCCCGGGCCTTCACGGCCACGACGTAGGGGACCCGCCGTCCCCCCGCCAGGCGGGCGAGCGCCCGGGCGGCGCCGGGCACGGGGCGCAGGACCTCGGTCACCACCGCCGTGGCCCGCCCCCCGCCGTAGCCGATGATCCCCAGGCTGGCGACGCCCGACTCCGGTCCCGTGGCCCACGCCGGCAGGATCCCGAGGAGGGCGGCCGCCGCCCCGGCGTCGCCGATGGTCCCGGCGGGCGACCCCGCCACGAGCGGTGCCCCCAGGCGCCGGGCCACCGCCCCCGCCAGCTTGCCGTCGGGGTCGGCCATCGCCCAGCCCGTCACCGGCGTCCCCCCGGCCTGGGCCACCGCGCCCCCGGCCCGGGCGAGCAGGGGCACGAACACCTCCTCGCGAAACAGCCGGCCGTCGTACACGTCGCCCGTGGCCGCGGCGGCGTCGGCCCGGTAGCGGTCGACCGCGGCGATCACCCGCGTGGCCCGGGCCACCAGGCGCGCCGGCGCCGAGGAGCCGTTGGTGGAGGGCCCCGCCGCCGTCGCCGGACGGCCGCCGCGCCCTTCGGCACCGGGAGCGGGCCCCTGGGGGAGGGCGCCGAGGACCACCGCCGCGGCCCCCGCGCCCGTCGACGCCTCGCCGGCGGTGCCGAGCCCCGGCACCAGGGCGTCGGACACCACGACCAGGGCGAGCGCGGCGTGCCCGGCGGCCAGGGCGTCCCACGCGGCGACGAGCGCCTCCATGCCGGCGTGCGGGGACCCGCTGCACAACGCGCCCTCGATCTGCTCCCCGAGCCCGAGTGCGGTGGCCAGGTAGGCGTGGCTCGGCCCCTCGGCGAAGGGGGGGCGGGCCGTGCCCCACCACAGCCCCGGCACCGCCGCGGGGTCCACGCCGGCGGCGTCGAGGGCGTCGAGGGCGGCCTGCCAGGCCAGGGTGAGCGTGTCCTCGTCGGCGTCGCACAGGGCGACGGTGCCCTTGGCCCCCGCCGCCCCCCACGCCGCGCCGACGTCGGCGGCGGCCAGGCGCAGCGCCGGGGCGGCCGCCCCCACGCCGAGGACGGCGACGGGATGCCGGGAGGCGGCAGCGGCGTCGGTCATGACCGGGGAGTCTTCCACCCCGGGCCGGCCGGGACCTTGCCGCCCAGCAGGGCGGTGCCCACGAAGTTGCGCTGGATCTCGACCGTGCCCGCCCCGATGCACAGCCCGCGGATGTCGCGGTAGGCCCGCTCGACGGGGTACTCGCGGCTGTAGCCGTAGCCGCCGAGGAGCTGGATGGCCTCGTCGCACACCCGCTTGGCCGCCAGGTTGCAGGCGATCTTGGCCATGGCCGACTCGAGGGGGGGCGGGGTGCCGTGGCGCCCGGCGAGCACCAGGGCCCGCTGCAGGAGGAGGCGGGCCCCCTCGAGCTCGGTGGCGGCGTCGGCGATCTTCCACTGCAGGCCCTGGAGGTCGGCGAGGGTCTTCGCCCCCGCCTTGCGGTCGCGCATGTAGGCCATGGCGTACTCGAGCGCACCCTGGGCGGCGCCCACGCACATGGCCGCGTTCCCGCAGCGCTCGTGGTTGATGTGGGCGAGCAGCGTCTTGAGCCCGCTGTTGTCCGCCGGGTCGCCGGGCACGAGGACGTCGCCGGGCTCGATGCGCACGCCGTCGAAGGCCAGCTCCGCCTCGGTGCACCCCCGCAGCCCCATCTTGCGGTGCGTGCCGGCGATGCTCACCTCGTCGGCCGACAGGTCCACCACCACGGCGCCGATGCCCTTGCCCGTCCCCGGCTCGCCGCCGGGGAAGCGGCACCACACCAGGCAGGCGACGGCCCTGTGGCCGCCGGTCACGTAGTTCTTGTAGGCCTCGAGCCGCCAGCCGTCGCCGTCGGGGACCAGGTGGGCCCGCATGGCGGTGGCCGCCGAGCCGGCGTCGGGCTCGGTGATGCCGATGCAGAAGAGCTCGCCGGCGGCGGCCAGCGGCAGCCAGCGCCGGCGCAGCGCCTCGTTGCCCAGGTGCTCGATGGCCCGCGGCGGCCCGTTGAACACCAGCTGGCACAAGATGGCGCTCGACACGTCGGCCCGGGCGAGCTCCTCGAGGACGATGGCCGCCTCGACGTCGCCCATGCCCATGCCGCCGTACTCCTCGCCGACGGTCACGGTGAACAGCTCGGCCCGCCGCAGCGCCTCGAGCGACGACTCGGCGAACTCCTCGGTCTCGTCCCACTCCGCCGCCCGCGGTGCGATCTCCCGCTCGGCCACGTCGCGAGCCAGCTTGCGCAGCGCGGCGCGGTCCTCGTCCTCGAACAGGTCGATGGTGCTCATGGGCGCGCGCTCAGCGCCGAGGGGGCGGGCAGCGGTGGCGGCCGGGCGCCGGACCTGACACCATCGTCAGTGAACTTACTACACTGAGCATCCGGGTTGGCCGGCCCGACGCGGGTCGGCACCGGCGCGACCGGCGTGGGGCGCCGAGGAGGGGGCCGATGAGCGAGAGCCGGGAGTTCAAGGACATCCGCCGCAGCGGTCGGGTGGTCGAGGCCAAGAGCGTCCCCGATTTCATGGTGGAGCTCCAGACGCTGCAGACCGAGATCTGCACCGCCAAGAACATGGTGTGGGAGGCGGTGGCCGACGGGAGCCTGTCGGAGGAGTACCTGCGCCGCCTGGCCAAGGAGTACTACTTCCTCGGGCGCTGGTACACCACGGAGTTCGGGTCCCTCGTGTCCAACGCCCCCGACACCGACGCCGTGTCCCTGGCCGCCAGCGAGCACTTCGCCCACTGGCTGCAGAACCTGGCCGACGAGACCGGGTACACCGGCGACGCCAACCACGTGGACATGAAGATCGAGTGGGCGCACCAGCTGGGCATCGCCGACGAGGAGCTCGACACCTACCTGGCCATGCCCGAGACGATCGGGACGGTGTTCACGACCCTGTACTACATGCGCCGGTCCTACGAGGAGGGGTTGGCCGCCTTCGGCTGGGCGGGCGAGCGCTTCGCCGCCTCGACCGGCTACGCCAAGAAGATGTTCGAGGGCATGCGCGACCACTACGGCATCGAGGTGGAGAACTTCCGCGTCCACGCCTACGCCGAGGAGGACCACGGCGAGCAGGCCGACTACCT
>Ga0209415_10003547_pt1 | contig 29014 bp, 25 predicted proteins | sample PeaSoiSIISIP2007_FD_187696 | JGI IMG/M metagenome (GOLD analysis project Ga0209415, IMG submission 187696) | Peat soil microbial communities from Weissenstadt, Germany - SII-SIP-2007 (SPAdes) (version 2) | ecosystem: Environmental > Terrestrial > Soil > Wetlands > Peat | place: Germany...
CGAGTTGACGATAGTGATTCCGGCGAAGAACGAGGCGAAGCTGATCCCGCGCTTGCTGACGTCGCTGACGAAGCAGGACTACTCGAAGATGTCGAGTACGAGAGTGTTGGTGGCTGATGCGAACTCCAGTGACGGCACACCGGAAATCGCGCTCAGCTTTCGCGACCGGTTGAACGTGAGCGTGATTCGCGGCGGCATGCCTTCGGTGGGACGCAACCAGGGCGCGGCGCAGGCGGACACGCCCTACATTCTGTTTCTGGACGCGGACATCGAACTTGCCGACCGGTCGCTGGTCCGGCGCAGCGTCGAGAAGGCGCAGCGCGAGCAGTTGCACTGCCTGACCACCAACATCGTGTGCCCCGACGGTGGATGGGTGGACAAGCTTTTCTATGCGGGGAACGATATTTTCCAGTACCTGTCGCGCCTGCACCGGCCGTTTGCCACGGGAATGTTCATGTTGTTCGACCGCAGGAAATTCTGGGAACTGGGCGGCTTTCACGAGCAGATTCACTTTGCCGAAGATTACCGGCTGAGCCAGCAGGTGGAGCGAAAACGTTTTGCCGTGGTGCGGGGCGGAGTGTATACGACGAATCGCCGGTTCCAGCGGATGGGGCACCTGCGGGCGGGATGGCTGTTCTTGTGGACGGCGCTGAACTTCTGGAATGAGAAGCACTTTCTGCGCGATCACAAGTACTGGGCGGACAGTGTGCCGCGGGCGTAGAGTCGAGCTTCGCTCGACTGGACAGCCGAGGGCGGCTGTCCCTACATGGTTCTCTTTGAGTTTTGTTAGTGGCCACAGAAGCAGGATTCAGCCAACCAGCTGAATCCTGTTTTGTTGTTTTGGTGCGATGGATGGCGGCGTCAGAAGCGGAACACTATGCCGGTGGACAGGCGCAGATTGTTTTGGGTGTGGCCAAAGAACCGAGTGGCCACGTAGTCACCTTGGACGCGCACCGCTACCAAGCGAACCAGACGGTAGTCGAGCCCGCCGCCAATCGCGGTGGCGAAAGATGTGTCGCTCGGACCTGACGATCCGTAGGCCGATCCACCGGTGCTGGTGTGGCCGACTCCGCCCATCAACTCTGCGAACGGAGTCCACTTTCCGACTGGAAACGAGAGTCGCGGCCCGAACATGACTTCCAGTTCGTGGGCGGTCACATTGACATTGATTGGCCCCGGACCTGCCGGCGGAAACTCGGTAAAGCTCTGCGTTCCGTAGTGACCGCTGAGGTCGGCCACGATGCCTAAGTAGCGAAACACTTTGCCTTCGAGCGAGGCGTTCCATCCCTGCATAGCCGGCCGGCTCAGGTTCAGGTTCAGGGCGGACAAGTCGCTGTTCTGGTAGGAGTATCCGACGAAGACGTTCCCCGCGGAGACCTGGGCTGAGGCGAATACGGCCAGGAAACACAACATAAGACACAGGACGATAACTTTGGGCATAACGAGTTCTTCCCCCGATTTCAGCAACCCAAGGGTTCGCGGAAAGTTGCTTAGGTGCGTAAGAACTGGAAAAAGGACTGCGGGTCTCTCGCGCGGCACCCCGGCTGCAATCGTCAGAACCGCCAGACGATGCCGGTGGAGGCGCGGTAATCGCTCTGGTTGGCGCTTAGATAATGGGTGTGCATGTAATCGCCCTGCAGACGCCAGGAAAAATTCTTAAACGGGAGTTTGTAGTCGGCGCCGCCACCGAAATCGAGAATGAGGTGGTTATAGAGGTTGCCGCTGGAGTTGATCCGCTGGATGCCGGCCATGGCATGCGCGAAAGGGCGCCATTTTCCGTAAGTGGCCGACAGGCGCGGTCCGAGCACACCGTTGTATTGGGTGACGCCGGAGCGATAGTAGCCGCTGGCATCGAGCACGACTCCAAGGTGGGAAAAGCGGGCGAAGGGAAGGTCCTCGGCGGAACCGTTCCATCCGCGATAAGACTGCGTGTTTACAGCAATGACGTTGGCAAAGTCGCCGTAAGAGACTCCGGCGTACACATTGCCGCGCGGCAAAATCTGGGCCGATGCGGAAAGCGAGAGCAAAGTCAGAGCAAGCAACGCCAGCAAAACGGCAGCCGTCTTTGACACGAATCATTCCTCCCCGGCCAAACGCCGGCAAAAAATAGCACTACTTTGAGCGAAATCCGTTAGATGCAGTGTACCGGATGGCGAAGATGTCCCGGAGCACAAAAATTGTCCCGCGCCGAGCGCCGGCCATGGGCGCAAAGGAGAAAATTCACCGAGTTTTCATGGTGCCGAAACCGGGTCATCCGCGTCTAAGTAATAGCATGCAACTGATGGACGTAAATTGGCAAACCGAGGCGTGGCAGCGGGGGTTCGCTGCTGGTGTACCGTTCAAGGAGTCGCCGTTGAAGCTCAGTCTGGAAACCCGCAATTTGAGTGACGTCATGATCGTGCACTGCCAGGGCCGCATCGTGTACCGCGACGAAGCGGCGGCATTGTCGCGGCTCTGCGGAGAACTGCTGGAGCACGGCAGCAAGCTGGTGCTGGATCTGAGCGGGGTTACTGCGATGGACGGAGCCGGCATCGGGGAACTGGCGCTACTGCACAGCTGGGCGCTGGAAAAGAACGCAACCCTGAAGTGTGCGGGCGCCAATCCGCACGTGCAAGAACTGCTCTGCCTGACCAATCTCGATAGCGTTGTCGAACTGTATGACTCGGTGGACGCTGCGCTGGAATCGTTCGACGAAGAGATGTGCGCCGATTGCTGACGGCGTAATCGCCCGCATCCCCTGAACCGGCTAATTCTCCCGCTGAAAGCGGTAGCGCCCTTTGCGCTCGCCGGCCAGGGTTTCGGCAACCTTCAGAAAGGCCCGGGCGGCGTGGGACAGGTTCGCGTCTTTGCGGTAGATAAGCCGCAGCTTGCGCTTCAGTTGCAACTCGCCCACCGGGACGCGCACCAGTTCACCGCGCGCGATCTCGGCTTCCACGCTGATTCCCGGCACCAGCGCGACTCCATTTCCCAGCGCTACATACTGCTTGATGGCCTGCAGGGTCGGGAGTTCCAGATCCATGTGGAGCGGTGTCTTGTGAGTTTTGAACAGCTGGATCACCTTCTCGCGGTAGGGCGACGAGACGATGTGGGCCACGAACGACTCCGCGCCCAGGTGACGAATGCTGACCTGCGATGCGGAAGCGAGCGGATGTTTCGGCGGGACAACGAACACCAGTTCGTCCAGATAGACGATGACGGAATGCAGGCGCGACTCCTGCGGTTCGTAGGAGAGCACGCCGAACTCGGTGGCGTAGCGCAAGACGTCGTCTGGGATGTGGCTGCCCAGCGCGCGTTCGACCGTGATCTTGATCATGGGGTGCAGGCGGCGAAACTCAGCCAGCACCGGCAGCAGGTAGAGCACAGTGAATTCGTTGGCCGCGATCACCAGCTTGCCTTTCTGCAGCTCGCGGAGTTCGGCCAGAGATTCGTTGGCTTCGCTGCGCAGGTTGATCAGCTTTTCGGCATACTCGTAGAGAACTTTGCCGGCGTCGGTAAGCACGCCCTCGCGCGAGGAGCGGTCAAATAAGGCCTCGCCGAGTTCGTCTTCCAGCTTGCGGATGGTCTGGCTGACCGCCGATTGGGTGCGGAAAAGCTTCTCGGCGGCGCGGGAGAAGCGGCGCTCCCGGGCCACTGCCAGGAATACTTCCAGTTGGGAAAGCTCCATTTCTCTTTACCTCGTTCTTTTCATGGCTCTTTGCGCTGCTTAATCATTTATGCATAAACAATTAGCAAAACTTATTATACAAGCAACACTGATGATAACTAAAGAATTATAAGTTTTGCTTCTGGGACGAACGCCCGTACCATGGGGAATCAGTCTTCCAAGGAGATTGAGGCAGATCCATGATTGCAGAGCGATCCCGCATCACGGTGTTCGACACCACTCTTCGCGACGGAGAACAGTCGCCCGGTTGCAGCATGAACCAGCAGGAAAAAGTGCGGCTGGCTCAGCAGCTCGACCGGTTGGGGGTGGACGTGATCGAAGCCGGATTCCCGATCGCCTCGGACGGCGACTTCGAAGCAGTAAAGACGATCGCCGCGATGGTTCGCCGGCCGGTCATTGCGGGCCTGGCGCGGGCCTGCCGCCCTGACATCGAACGCGCATGGGAAGCCCTGAAAGATGCGGCGCATCCCCGGATTCACGTGTTCCTGGCGACTTCCGATATTCACCTGCAGTACAAATTGCGCATCTCGCGCGATCAGTGCCTGGAGCAGGCCCGGGATGCGGTGGCATACGCAAAATCGCTGTGCCATGACGTCGAGTTCTCTCCGGAAGATGCGACGCGTACCGATCCGGAGTTTTTGTGCCAGGTGCTGGAGGCGGTGGTCGAAGCGGGCGCCACGACTGTGAATATTCCGGACACGGTCGGCTACACGATACCGTCGGAGTTCAGCGATCTGATCATGACCATCCGGCAGCGGGTGAAGGGAATCGAGAACGTAACGATTTCCGCGCACTGCCACAACGATCTGGGCATGGCGGTGGCCAACGCGCTGGCCGCGGTGGCGGCGGGAGCGCGGCAGGTCGAGTGCACCATCAACGGCATTGGCGAGCGGGCGGGCAATGCTTCGCTGGAAGAGATCGTGATGGCGATTCGAACCCGCCAGGACCGCTATCCCTATGAGACGGGTGTCGTCGGAGAGCAGATTTTTGCCGCCAGCCAGATGCTGAGCGAAATTACCGGGGTCGCGGTGCAGCCGAATAAGGCCATTATCGGGCGCAACGCGTTTGCCCACGAGGCCGGCATTCACCAGGATGGGATATTGAAGAATCCGCTGACCTACGAGATCATGACGCCGAGGTCTGTCGGCGTGCCCGATTCCAAGCTGGTGCTGGGCAAGCATTCCGGCCGGCACGCGCTGGGCATTCGCTGCGAGCAATTGGGTTATGAGTTCGACCGGCGGGCGCTGGACGACATCTACCGGCGTTTCGTCCGGCTAGCGGACAAAATCAAGCACGTGGAAGATCACCATCTGCTCGAATTGATCCGGGACACGCACAAGCCGGCAGGTTCGGCGACGCCGCTGATCGAGCCGCTTCCGGGGGCGAAAGCTGCCGGCGGCGACACGGCCGAGCCCGAGCCGCCGAAGCCGTTCTCGCTTCCGCCCTCGAGCAACGCGTTTGGCCTTCCCTTGCCAGTTCATCCCGATCCGCATCATGAACAGTCGCAGCAGGAAGATTATTTGTGGGGCGTGTAGGGATTGAGTCATTAAGTCATTGAGTCATTCAAAAGCCGCCGCACGGCGGCTTTTTCTTTAGAATTGCAAGGCTGATCGATTTCTCGTGGCGGATGATCCTTCAAGTTTCCTGGAAAATCCTCATGCTGCTGAAACTGACGATTCTCCCCGGCGACGGCATTGGTCCGGAAGTGACCGGGCAGGCCGTTCTCGTACTGCAGGCGGTGGCGGACGCCTATGGCCACCAGGTGCAGCTTCAACACAAACCAATCGGCGGAGCGGCGCTCACGGCCGTCAACGACCCGCTACCCGCGGATACGGTGCAGGCTTGCCTTGGTTCGTCGGCCGTGCTGCTGGGCGCGGTGGGAAGTCCGGCGTTCGACCATAATCCGGGGCACCTGCGGCCGGAGGCGGGCTTGCTGCGCCTGCGCCGGGAACTGGGAGCCTATGCCAATCTGCGGCCGGCGGTGTTTTTTCCGGCGCTGGAGGACTGCTCCCCGCTGCGGCCGGAAATCGTGCGCGGCACCGACATCATGATCGTGCGCGAGTTGCTGGGCGGGCTCTACTTCGGCCAGCCCCGGAGCATTTCAGGAACCTCGGAACCAGGTGCCGCGGGCGCACGCGTGGCGGTCAACACCATGCGCTACGGAGAATCGGAAATCGAGCGCATCGCGCGCGTGGCCTTTGAGCTGGCCATGAAACGCAAACGCAAAGTTCTCTCCGTGGATAAGGCCAATGTGCTGGAGTGTTCCCGGCTGTGGCGCGAAGTGGTGACGCGCGTGGGCAAAGAGTATCCCGAGGTGAAACTGGGCCATCAATATGTGGATTCGGCGGCCATGCTGCTAGTGCAGCGCCCTACGGATTTCGATGTGGTGCTGACCGAAAACATGTTTGGCGACATATTGTCGGACCAGGCGGGCGGCGTGGTCGGATCACTCGGGCTTCTCGCGTCGGCGAGCATCGGCGGGCCGGTCGGACTCTACGAGCCGGTGCATGGTTCAGCGCCCGACATCGCGGGGAAGGGCATCGCCAATCCGCTGGGCGCGATTTTGTCGGTGGCCATGCTGCTGCGGCATTCGTTTCAACTGGAAAAAGAGGCGGCGTGTGTGGAGAACGCAGTTTCCGCCGTGTTGCAGCAAGGGGCCCGCACTGCGGATCTGGCGGGCAAGACGCACGCTATCATTTCGACGGCAGATATGGGACATCGGGTGGTGGAAGCGGTGAAAGTGATCGCCAGGGCGCCGGCAGCGTAAGGCGAGAAATCAACTTCGGCGCGGCATGAGCTAGAATCCCGCCGCTGCCTCGGCAGTTGTGGGGTGAAACGCCACCAGCTTGTCAATACTGGATAGCTTCAGTACCTGGTCAATATGGCCGGTGGCGCCGGCCAGTCGTAATTCTCCGCCCGAATTCTTCATTTGCGCCGCGCACATTACGATGATGCCGATTCCGGTGCTGTCAATGCGCTCCACGTGCGAGAGGTCGAAGATAACCTTCTTCTGCAGCTCGCGCACCAGGCTTTCGGTCTTCCACTCCAGTTCTTTGCACTCCCGTCCCAAGGTGATTCTTCCGGATATCTCCAGAACCACGATGTCCGGCTCTACGCGCCTGGTTTGAATTGCGAGCATGTTGGCCTCTCCCCACAAACTACAGGCAGGTTTAACTCGTCCGGCAAAGATACACCAAAGCAGCGCAAAGTCAAATGGTGTGGGCGGGGGCTCGGGGTGAAAAATCTCAACCACTAAGGACAAGAAGTAGCACGAAGGAAATCCCTACGGTGCGGACGTTCGTGGGATTTCGTAGCTTTGGCTCTTTATCGCGGGTTGCGGCTGCTGGAGATTGGGCCGGGCGCCGCGGAATGGGATGGGGCGCTGCCGTCGTACTTGCCGCTCAGAGAATTCCAGCGGATATGGATCATTTCCAGGAACATGCGCGATCCGTCCACGAGCGGGTTGATGCGTGTGCCGCCGCTGTGGGCCCAGGCGACTGGAACCTCCTGCACCCGGAAGCCGAACTTTCGGGCGAGGAACAGAATCTCGGGATCAAATCCCCAGCGCTCGATTTTCTGCCTGGGAAAGACTGCTTGCGCGGCGGCTTGCCTGAACGCCTTGAATCCGCATTGCGTGTCTTTGAACGGAAGTCCCAGCGTGACCCGGAGCAGCAGGTTGAAAATGCGTCCGAAGAATTGGCGGTAGACGGGCTGGCGCTGTGTCTGCGTCTCGGCCCGCAGCCAGCGGGAGCCGATGGCGATGTCGGCTCCGTCGTCCAATGCGCGAAGCAGCTTCGGAGCTTCCTCGATCGGCGACGACAAGTCGGCGTCGCTGAAGATCAGAATGCGTCCGCGGGCGTGCAGCATTCCGTTGCGGACGCTGTATCCCTTGCCGCGATTGCCGGGATTTTCGACCAGGCGCACGATTGGATTTTTGGCCGCGAACGACCGGATGATTTCGGCGGTGGTGTCGCGGGAACCGTCGTTGACGACAATCACCTCGGCGTCCCATCCCATGGTGTGAACGTAGGCCAGCACCTTCTCGAGCGTCGCGCCGAGGCGCGCGCTCTCGTTGTAGGCGGGGATCACGAGGCTGTAGGTAGGGTCCAAGGGCAGTTCTCAGTACTCAGTACTCAGTACTCAGTACTCAGTACTCAGTTGCTGACGCGATGCGAGCGTACTGGGCCTAGATGCACATAAACCAAGCCTTGGTCATTGTAAGCGTGTGCGCGAGGGTTGGGAATTTCCGCGAGGGCAAGCTGGGAACTGCCGACTGACGGCGGACGACTGACGACTGAGAACTGAGAACTGCTTCAGGCCACCTGCCGCCGCCGCTGCAGCATCGAAAAATACTCTTCCACCAACTCGGCGTCCCACAGGCCGCGGGCGGCTTCTTCGCGCATGGTCTGTACCGCCTGTTCGTGGCCGAGCGCGGGTTTGTAGGAGCGGGCAGTGCGCAGGGCGTCGTAGACATCCACCACCTGCAGGATCCGGGGCAGGGGCGGAATTTCCGCACCCGCGAGGCCGTCCGGATAGCCGGAGCCGTCGGAATGTTCATGGTGGTGGCGGATGATGGGCAGCACCAGCCGCAGCGAGCGCAGCGGCTTGCAGATATTTTCTCCGGTGATGGGATGGAGCTTCATGATCTCCCATTCCGGCGGCGTCAGGTCGCTGCCTTTCTTCAGAATCTCGTCGGGCACGGCGATCTTGCCCAGGTCATGCAGATAGCCGCCGCGCCGGAGAGCGACGATGGAATCTTCGTCCATGCCAAGGTGGCGCCCCAGGTCGGCGGCGCGGTGCGAGAGCCGCTCGCAGTGTCCTTCGGTGTAAGGATCGCGGCTTTCCACGGCGAGCCCCAGCGTGCAGAGAACCGTATCGGCGGTTTCCAGTTCGTCAGTGAACTCTTTCAGGCGCAACAAAGATTTCACGCGGGCGATGAGCTCCTCGGCGAGCACCGGCTTGTTGAGGAAGTCGTCGGCTCCGGCTTCGATGCCGTGCACTCTATCGCTGCTGTCGGTGAGGCCGGTGATCAGAACGAACGGGATCAGGCGCGTGGCCGGGTCTTCTTTCAGGCTGCGGCACAGGTCATATCCGGATTTGCCCGGCATCATCACGTCGGAAAGAATCAGGTCGGGCGGCTGGCGGCGAACCTCGGCCTCGGCTTGCTCGGCATTGGGCGCGGTGACCACGTCATATCCGCGCATGCTGAGCAATTGGCGCATCAGCCCGGCAATGCTGGGTTGGTCGTCCACCACCAGAATGCGCGGAGCGGGACGGACCGGTAAGAACCCCATACCTAAATCAGAAGCCGGTTTCTCCGCAGATGTTGTCTCGGAGTCGGGTATGTCCGGCGGGCGCGAGGTGAAAGGCGGCCTCATAGGTGCAATCACACTGATTTTACCTCTGATACCTGATTCTTTGCTGAGTAACCGGCATTCCCGGGGGTGGCTCGGCATGAATCTCTTGACTAAAGTAATTCCGAACTGCGGCGCAGTTCAGCCGCTGGAGGGACTCCCAGAGCAGTAGTTCCGCGGGAGATCCCTCGCTGCGCCTGAAGAACGGCTCCGCTCGGGATGACGCCGCTGGTGAGGGATTCAAACAGAGCGCTGCCGGTGTTCCCGATATGGAACGGATGTGCATCTTTGTGAACGATTTGCTTGTTTTGCGCACTGCTGACTCCTAGGCTGGAGCCATGCGACGGATCACGCTGTATGGTGTTTTTGGCCTGGCGCTGGCGTCAGGGTGGTGCTTGCCGGCGGCGGGCGCGGCCAGCAAACCGCACGTCATCGCGTTCGGGAAATGGACTTCGGTGCAGTGGTTTGTGGGAACCGGGCCAGACGACGCCGGTCTCCCGCTGAAGATTCACGCCTTGATGGTGGATGGACGGGTCAAGGAGTTCGTGACCGGAAACCCGCATGAAGTGACTGACCGCTTGTTCGTGGTGCGGCGCGCGTTTCGAGTGAATGACAGCCTTCCTCAGGATGCGACTCCGCGCTGGCAGTGGCAGCGCGGCGGCTGGCTGCTGGTGGACCGCATGACCGGCAGGGTTTCCCCGATCAACCTTCCTGAATTTGATGTCTACTACTCGGCGGCAAACTGGTATCGCGATTGCGTCGCCTATTGCGGCGTCTCTGACGACGGAAAGAAGACGTACGCCCTGGTGGCACAGATCGGGCGGCGGAAGCCGGTGCTGAAGAAACCGCTGTCCGGCGACGGTCTGGCTGAGGACGCGGCTCCGGACTCGGCCTGCCCGGCGCCAGCGTGGCAGCGCAATCCGGTGCGCGTGAGTTTTGAGCCGCCTGGCGCGGCCAAGCAGACGTATTCCGTGCGGGGACATGCGGTGGACTTGATGAACGACGCGGAGGAGGAAGAGGAAGCGTCGAAGTAGTCGGATGGGTGTTGGGTGTTGGGTCTTCGGCCTTCAGCTAATCGAAGATCTAAGATCTAAGATCTAAGACCTGAGACCTAAGACCTAGGATCTGAGACCCACCCTCAATCTCCCGCCGCTTCGACCGCCGGCAGTTCTTCGGCTACGGTCTTTCCTCTTACCTTGGCGCTGGTGACGAGAATGACCGAGAGTACGACGACTGCGCTGCCCGCCAGGATGAAGCCATCCACGCGCTCGCGCAGAACCAGCCAGCCCAGAAACACGGCGACCACCGGATTGACGTAAGCGTAGGTTGAAACCTTCGAGGTGGGAACGTGCTCGAGCAGCCAGATGTAGGCGGTGTAGCCGATCCAGGAGCCGCAGGCGACCAGGTACATCACGGCGCCGATGCCGCGCGGGGTCCAGGTCACTCGGGAAAGGTCGCCGGTAAACAGCGCGAAGATAAAATTTCCAGCGCCCGCGGCGGTGACCTGCCATCCGGTGGAACTGAAGAGGTCCATACCGGACTGCCAGCGCTTGGAGAGCACCGATCCCAGGGCCCAGCTGAACGATCCTCCGATCAGCGAGAGCGAGGCCCACAGTTCCCGGTGGCCGAGGGCCGTGCTCGACCTCAGTTCTGGCCATACCAGCACACACAGACCGACAATGCCCAGCGCCAGGCCGGCCTTGCCGCGACGCGAGATATGGTGATCGCCGAGCAGCAGGGAATCGAGCACAAGAAACCAGAGAGGCGTCATGGCGAGGATCAGGGCCGCCAGTCCGGAAGACACTGTGAGTTCGGCGTAGGAGAGCGTGAGATTGCCGCCCATCAGCAGCAGCAGGCCCACCACGGCGCAGAGTGCGATCTGCCGCGCCGAGTAGAGGATCTTCCGTCCGGTCGCCGCGCATACCGCGAGCATCACAATGCCGGCGCCTGAGAATCGCAGTCCGCACATCAGCGCCGGGGGAATGGTCTGCACCGCGATGTCAATGGCGAGGTAGGTCGAGCCCCAGAACAGGTACACGAGTCCGAAGGCGAGAATCACCATCCACCGGTTTGGGCGCTGGGCAGAACTCATTGTCGTGAGAAACAGGGGATCCTAACTACAGATTAGACGAGCGCAGAAGGCCGTTGGATTCTAACCGCGGAGTGTGCCGTCTGAGATAACGCGTCGCGTCAGGGACATGCCTGAGGCGCCGTTGGCCGCCAAGGTAAAACATAACGTCCGATCAACGTTACTATACGGCGTTCAAGCCCTGGTAGAGCCACACACTCACCAGCAGCAGCAGAAAAACCCCAGACCCGATGCCGAACACGCGCACTGGAACGATAAGCCGGTTGAGCTTGCCCAACAGTTCCGTCTGCTCATCGTGCATGTGCGAACTCGCGTCATCCAGAAACAACTGGTCATCCCGGTGCATGGTAAGGGTGCTCTTGTAGATGAGGAGGACGATCAGACCAACTGCGAAAACCCCGAAGACCACCGCCACGACAGTAAACGCCATAAGGCACCTCGGCCTGTGCAGGCTGCTTTCGCCCCCACAGAATGATTATAGTCCCTCGCCGTGATAAGCCCTACGGGGAGGGGCGATTACGGTCATTGGCGCATGATGAGGGTGGGAGGCGCGGCCGGTTGAAACGCGGCCGGCTACTTCAGCTTGTCGTATTCCGCCCTGGCGGTTTTGACGATGGGGATATCCGCGTCGGCGTCTTTCCAGGCGGCGAAGAAGTCCTGGTAGGCGGTTCTGGCTTTGGCATTGTCGCCCTGAAGCACGTAGGCACGGGCGAGATTGAGGCGGGCTAATGGATACTGGAGGTCAAAAGTTGCCACGCCCCGGTGATCAAGGACGCGCTGGAACTCGGCCACGGCTTTCACGCCGTCGTGCATCTTGAGATAGGCCAAACCACGCAAGAACAGCGGGGTAATGCCTGCGCCGTGCGGTCCAGTGCCCAGTTCGACGGGACGAAGGGTCTCGAGGGTAGCGACCGCCTCATTGAGCTGATTTTTCTCCAGTTGTTGCATGGCTTGCACCTGAGGAACTGCGATAGCCTGAATGTAGCGGTTCTCTTGAAACTCACGCTGCAGGCGGGCGACTACAGGCGCCGACTTCTGGACATCGCCAGCTTCGGCAAAAGCTGACGCAACGGTGATAAGAGAGTCGGGGTCATTGGTGAGATCAAGGGCCTTCGAAGCTCCCTGCCGCGCTTCTGTTTGATACCCCAGCAAGGCGTCGTTGTCCGCTTCCAAGGCCAAGAGCCCAGCCGCAAGGTCCTTGGCACCCTCGTTCATGGCTTCCTGTTGTGCCCGCTGCCAAAACTCCCGGGAAGCCTTGACCTTGCCTTCACTGGCTTGCCACCCGGCATTGAAAAACAGGAAGAAAGGTTCGCTGGACGTTCCTTTCTCCACATCGAGTTCATGCTCGTATGATGCGCGGTCGCCGCGCATGTAGGCCAGGTCGGTGAGCACGATGTGAACGGCGGTTCCGTCTGCCTTTTCCGCGACGGCCTGTTCGGCGACAGTCTTGGCCTCATCGAAGCGGTTCAGGGCCTCATAGGCCCCAGCCATGTTGTCATAGGCATAAGCATCATGCGAATCAATGCGCTGGGACTGACTGGCCAGCTCAAGCGCTTTCTCTTGCTGTCCGATGGCGCTGAGCTCCAGCGCGCCGTTGTCATAGGGAATCGTGTCGCGGGGATAGGTCTGCCTCCACTCGGCATAAGTCGCCAGCGTCCGCTCCGAGTCATGCGTGACTTCGGTATAGTAGTGCGCCAGGATATAAAGTTTTTCGCGCTCGCTGGCCCGGTCGCGCAATTCGTAGGCTTTCTTCACTGCCTGCGCGCCCTCCGCGGCTCGGCCGGTGTTAGCGACCGCGACTCCGAGCATGGCCCACGCCATGGCAAAGTTCGGGTCCAGTTCCACGGCGCGTTTCAGGTGCGGAATCGCTGTGTCATCCCGCATTCTCGAATGTTCGTCGGCGCCCAGGCTGAAAGCCTGCAGAGCTTCGAGCGACGAGGTTGTGGCCTGCTCCAGCGGTTTGGCGAACTGCTGCACCGAAGCCAGCGACTCCCCCATCTTCTGGCGAAGGTTGGAAGCTGCCTTGTCGAGGGATTTCAGAACCTGTTCTTTGCTGTCGGCTTCGGTCTGCTCTCGCGCCACCGAATCTCCGGTGGCGCCATTCAAAGCGGTCAGAGTGACGACGTAGTGATTGCCGAGGCTGGCGATGGTGCCGGTCAACAGGGCCTTGATGCCCTGACGCTGGCAAATTTCCCGGGCAACATCGTTGGTGAGGCGTTCATCCGGCGGCCGGCCCATAAAGCGCAGAGCCTCGCGAATTTTGGATTCGGGAACGATGTTCAGATAGGGCGACTGTTCCAGTTGCACCGCGAGCGCCTGCTTCAGCGTGCCGTCAAAGACCGGGTCTCCGGTGGTGTTGACGAAATCGGCGAGCAGAACGCTGTCTTTCTCGGTAAGTCTGGCGGACTGACGGGAACGGAAATAGAAGCCGCCGGCGATGACGAGAAGCAGCAGCGTAACGGCTGCCGGGATGAGAAGCTTCCGGGACTTTCTGGGCGCCGCTACCGCGTTGATGGGGGAAGGGGAAGGGGAAGAAGATGCCGCTGCCGCTGGCGAGAGGGCCGAGGCCGGTGCGGCTGCGATTGAGCCGGAAGCAGCCGGGACGGACGCGGCCGAAGGAACGTGCGCCGAGTGGTGGACGCCCGATTCCTGAGCCGCCGGCGCGGAGCCGGAACTGGCCGCGACGGCGTGGCCGCTGCCGGTATCGCGCCGCAGGCGCTGCAAGTCGGCGCGAATGTCGGCGGCGCTCTGGTAGCGCAGGTTGCGGTCTTTCTCCAGCGCCTTGGCGATGATGTCTTCGAACTTGGGCGGCAGGTCGGGATTCAACCGGATCGGGGATACCGGGGCGCGATCAAGAATCGCCTGGAAGATGAGAGCAGACGTGTCGCCGCGGAAAGGCAGCGCCCCGGTGGCCATTTCATAGAGCACGACACCGAAAGAAAAAAGATCGGTGCGCGGGTCGAGTTCCTTGCCCTTAGCCTGTTCGGGAGACATATAGGCGACCGTGCCCAGGGTGGATCCGGGGCTGGTGAGGTGATCTTCGACCGCCACTGCGGTCGGCGCAGTCATGTCGGGGTTGGCCGACGAAGCGCGAGGCTCGCTTTTTACCTTGGCCAGGCCGAAATCCAGAATCTTGGCGTGCTCGCGCCTGGTCACGAAGATATTGGCGGGCTTGATGTCGCGATGGACGATGCCTCCGGCGTGGGCGGCATCGAGCGCGTCGGCGATCTCGATGGCCAGGGAAAGCATGGTTTCAAATTCCATCGGCCGGTTGCCGATCAGGTGCTTGAGGGTGACGCCGTCGAGGAACTCCATCACCAGGAAATGGCGTCCGCCTTCCTCGCCGATGTCGTAAATCGTGCAGATATTGGGATGGTTCAAAGCCGAGGCGGCTTTGGCCTCGCGCCGGAAGCGCTCCAAGGCCTGGCGGTCCTGGGCGAGATCGTCGGGAAGGAACTTGAGGGCGACGAAACGGCCGAGGCGGGTGTCCTCGGCCTTATAGACGACGCCCATGCCGCCGCCGCCGAGCTTTTCGACGATCCGGTAATGCGAGATGGTCTGGTCGAGCAAGTAAGGCGTTCACCCCAGTGGTGCACAATCCTAAGGCGGAGGGGAAAGGAAGTCAAAAGCTCGACGGGACGTCATTCAGCGGAGACAGGCCTGGTCGTGGTTGCTGGTCATCGAATGTCCGGGTTCATCCAGAGTCGCCGCATCGGCCGGACTGCTGCGCAGGATTATAATTGCGCGGACAGATGGCGCTCACCTCCGGGACGAAACTCGGCCCCTACGAGATCATCGCGCCTCTTGGCGCGGGTGGAATGGGCGAGGTGTATCGCGCCCGGGACTCGCGCCTGGGCCGCGATGTCGCGATCAAGATTTTACCCAGTTCCTTTTCCCGAGACCCTGATCGCCTGCGACGATTTGAGCAGGAAGCACGTGCTGCCGGCGCGCTGAATCATCCCAATATTCTTGCGGTGTACGACGTTGGCATGCACGACGGTGCTCCTTACCTGGTGACGGAACTGTTGGAGGGGGCCACCCTTCGCGACCGTTTGAGTGGCGGAGCTCTGCCTCCGCGCAAGGCAGTAGACTGCGCGGTCCAGATTGCGAAGGGGCTGGCGGCCGCGCATGACAAAGGAATTGTCCATCGGGACCTGAAACCGGAGAATATTTTCGTCTGCCGCGATGGGCGCACCAAGATCCTGGACTTTGGCCTGGCCAAGTTGATTTCCCCTGAACCGGGCGATGCCACCGCCTCGAATCTGGAGCCGGACAACCAGACGGAAGCGGGCGTGGTCATGGGCACGGCCGGCTATATGTCACCCGAGCAGCTCCGCGGTCAGAAAGCCGACCAGCGTTCAGATATTTTCAGCTTTGGCGCCGTTCTCTACGAGACGCTCTCAGGGCAACGCGCGTTTGAAGGGCAAAGCTCGGCCGATCGAGCCAGCGCCATCCTAAAGGAAGAGCCTCCCGAACTGCTGACCGCAGCACGAAATATTCCTGTGGGACTGGACCGCATTGTGCGCCACTGCCTGGAAAAGGACCCGGAACAGCGCTTTCAGTCGGCGCGCGATTTGGCCTTCCATCTTGAGTCTTCGTCCTCGATCTCGGACTCTGGCGCTGCGGCAGCGGTAACCTTGCCGAAAAAAACACTCACAGGTGCCTTACGCGGGCTGCTGGCGGTTCTCGTTCTGGCGGCTGTTGCCGCGGGTGCATGGTGGCTGCGGGGCAGAACCGCACCGGGTCCCAAGACCGTTAAGTTCCTACGGCTCACAGATTACGTGGGGCTGGAAGAGAGTCCGTCGTTTTCGCCGGACGGCAAAGCAGTGGCTTTTGTGTCCGATTCCACTGAGACGCGACAGATCTGGATTCGCCTGCTGGCGGGTGGCCCCCCGCTCCAGATCACCAATGGTCCGGGCGCGCATCTGGACCGAGGTGGTCGCAAGACTCGGCGTCCATCATCTATTTCACGCCGCCTGCCGGGGGCAGTACGCAAGGCGCTCTTTGGGAAGTCTCGGCGCTTGGAGGTACTCCGCGCCGTTTGGCTTCCAGTATGAGCGGCGCCGACGTGAGCCATGACGGCAAGCGCCTCACATTCTTCCAGCTTAGCGGCAAGCAAATTGAATTGGCAGTGACGGACCATGACGGCTCCAACCCACGAGTAGTAATGCAAGCAGTTACTACATTCAGCTACCGTCAGCCGCGCTGGTCGCCGGACGACGCCAGCATCGCCTACTTGCACAGTCAGGAAAATTTCGCCGATGATATCTACGTCGTTTCCTCGGCAGGCGGCGTACCTCGCAGGCTTACCACCGATGTCACGCTCATGAGTGGGCTGGCCTGGTCCCAGGATGGTTCTCACCTGATTTACAGCAGCTCGCGGGGGAGCACGCTGCTCTACCTGCCAACGCTGCACCTGTGGGAGATCTCAAAGTCCGGAGACGAGCCTAAACAGCTCACCTTTGGTGAAGCCGGAGACGAGAGCCCAGACGTGGACCGCGACGGCCGCATCGTGCTCAGCCGTAAACGTATGCAGTTCGACATTTGGAAATTTCCCGTGGACGGCGACCCGGCGGAGAACGTGCGCAGAGCGGTACGCATTACTCACCAGACCGGGCAGGTTCAGACTCCAACGCTGGACCCGGCGGACCGCGAGCTTGCATATCTTTCGGACAGTGGCGGCCATGGCAATCTCTGGGTGCTGCCCCTGGGCGGTGGCGAGCCGCGGCAGATCACCTTCGAGAGAGCCACAAATGTGGTGGTGGGTGTGCCGATCTGGTCTCCGGATGGAAATCTAATCGCATACGCTACCGGCCGACTGTCGGCCGACGTGCGCGGAGTTGGCTACTGGCTGATTCGTCCCGACGGGAGTGGTCTCCATTTTCTCATCAAAATGTCCTGGGCATCCTGGTCGGGTGACAGCAAGTGGGTGTATTACTCTGAGGCCACGCCTTTGCTGCCCAACGGGAGCTTTCGCCTCATGAAAATTCCGGCGGGTGGCGGGACGCCGGTGGTGGTGCGCACGGACAATGCCCGTGGGCCGGCCGTGGCTCCCGATGGTTCGGGGTTGTATTACGTGGTCCCGTTGCAAAACCTGAACGGGTCCCTGGATTATGAGCTGCGGGTGGCTCGGCCCGAGGATGGACCCTCCACCTTGCTGGCTCGCATCTCTGGTGAGCGGGTACCGCTCTGGCAGGGCCTACATCCGGTGATTTCCAGGGATGGGCGCTGGCTGGTCATGCCGCTCGACGACAACAAAGGAACCAACATCTGGGTCGCCTCGACTAGCGATGGGAAACTAAGGCGGATCACAGACTTTGGTTCGAGACGCACATTCATTGCGCGGCGGATCTCGTGGTCGTCGGACGGAAAGTGGGTGTTTGCCGCCGTGGGCGAAGGCGATGCCGACATCGTGCAAATAGACGGCCTTCTGCCATAGCGCTGCTGAAGGAGTGTTCGCATCCAGCTAGCGCACAACTTTGGTCCGGGGAGGGCCACGGCAACTCGCCGGAGCCTGGGGCCCCGGCGCCTGCCTTCAGAATCTAGACGAAAACCTCTCCTGGCAATGCGGTCAAAGTCCGCGAAGCAAGCGTGTTTTGAACGGTCCGCTGCGATGGCTCTGACGTAGCAGCGTCCATCTGCATGCGCTCGATGCGCAAATGTAAGGCGCGTTCGATCTGACGCAATTCCGGAACCTCGGTTCCGGCCGCGATGGTGGAAGCGCACCCCTGGAATCCGGCGCGCCCGGTGCGGCCCACGCGATGGATGAAGTCTTCGGCCATCTTAGGGACGTCGTAGTTGATGACGTGAGCCACCTCATCCACATGCAAGCCCCGCGATGCGATATCGGTCGCGACCAGCACCTGGTAGCGGCCTTCCTGAAATCCGCTCAACGCCCCAGTCCGCTGTGATTGGGAGCGGTCGCCGTGAATCAGGGCAGCGCTGAACCCGTCACGGACAAGTTCCCTGGCCAGCCGTTCCGCGCCACGTTTGGTGCGCGTGAAGATCAGCGTCTGTCCCCTTTCGGCGTAGAGCAATTGCCGGAGAACGCCGAGTTTCTCCCCGGGTCGAACTTCGTACGCCTTGAGCTGTACGCTTTCGGCGGGCTTGAGCACCGAACCCAAAGCGACCCGCACCGGTTCGCGCATGTAGTCGTGCACGAGTCCAGCGACAGACTGCTCCAGCGTGGCCGAAAAACACAGAGTCTGTCTTTGCGTCGGGAGAGCCGACAAAATGCGCTGGATCGCCGGCAGGAATCCCATGTCCAGCATGCGGTCGGCTTCGTCGAGTACGAGAATTTTGAGCCGCTGCAGATCGGTAAACCTGCGGGACATCAGGTCCTGCAACCGTCCGGGTGTGGCAATCACCAATCCCGCACCGGCACGAAGGCCCTGGATCTGCGCCTTCTCGGATACGCCACCGATGACGAGCGTGGCTTTGGGCATGGCTTTGGTCCGCAATTGCTCGTATTGCTCGTGAACCTGCATGGCAAGTTCCCGCGTCGGCAGCAGCACCAGAGCGACCGTATGCTGGGCCGGGGCCTTGTTCAGTGTTTCCCGGGTCAGCGTTTCCCGATTTAACGTTTCAATGATTGGAATCAGAAACGCCAGTGTCTTGCCGGTGCCGGTCTGGGCCGTACCGATGAGGTCGCGCCCTGCGAGTACGTGAGGAATCGCGCGTTCCTGGATGGGGGTAAGAGTGGTGAACTGAGCTGCCGCCAGTTTCTGCTGCAAAGCAGAGGACAGGGGCAGTTCCGAAAATGTGGTCATTCGAGTTGTTTTCTTTCTGGAGGGGCCGGTTGTCACGCGCTCTGACACACGTCGAGAGCCGTCATGCCGCTCGCATTCAAATTGTCTAGATTTCACGCAAATAAAACGGCGGGCAGGAAAGGCGGAGATAATACTGGTCTAAAGAAGTGACCACCGCGTCACGAGCAAACCGTGGCAAAAGCGTCCCAATTAGTGTATCAGACCTCCAAGATCGGTGCTGAGAGGTCTTATGAGAAGTGGTCGCAATTGCTGCCGGTGGGAGGCGCAGAACCGGAAGCGAACCATTGTAATCAAGCGTTTAGACTCATTTCGTTGAACCGGCAACGAGATTACGATAGTTATGAGCGGCGGGCGATTTCTCAGTCTGATCGGCACGTTCATCCGAGAATTGGTCTAAATAACCTGGTGGCAGGCAGAATGTCACCGGCCTGGAGACCTCTGCTCTTACGAACCAGCACCTGAGATAAAACTACGCTGTAAACCTTTCCGGAGTGACCGTGGCCTATAGGCCGGTCAACGAAGGGGCTGGAGGTAGGAACCTTCGTTACCAAAGGGGGTTACGCCGCCCGCGGCCTGCGGCTATAATGAATCGGTGATGTTGTCGGTTTGCGATGGTGCAGAAGACCTCCAATTCGCTGCTTTCTTCGCATCTGCCCGAGTGCTGGCTGCACTGCCTGGTGTGTCCCCGGCGCTATCGGGCCAATCTGCCTTCGCGGCTGCGCCCTAACCTCTTCGGCAGCGACTAATTCCTTCCTCCGCAGGGGCTAAAGCCCAATTGGTATGAGGCGCTTTGGCGGCACGACTAATGTCGTGCCCTTCCCGATTCGTGGCACGGCTAGAGTCGTGCCCTTCCTGAAATCGTGGCATGGCTCACGCCTTGCCCTACCCAGAACCGACACGGCCTGAATCCTGGCCGCCGTAAGGAGGATGCCATGACCGCAAAAACCATGACCATGATTGGACCCAGGATCAAGACGGCCCTGCCCGGGCCCAACGCCAAGCGCGTGCTCGAGGGCGATCAGAAGTACATTTCTCCGTCCTATACCCGCTCGTATCCGCTGGTAGCCAAGAGCGGACAGGGCATTGTTGTGACCGACGTGGACGGCAACGAGTTTTTCGATTTTTCCGCCGGCATCGCCGTGACTTCGACTGGCCACTGCCATCCGGACGTGGTTGCCGCCATTCAGAGGCAGGCTGGCGAGCTAATTCACATGTCGGGTACCGACTTCTACTACGAGAACATGGTGGAGTTGGCGGCGAGGCTGTCGAAAATCGCACCCATGCACGGGCCGCACAAGATTTACTACGGTAATTCGGGCGCGGAAGCGATCGAGTGCGCGCTGAAGCTGGCGCGCTACCACACCAAGCGGCAGAACGTGATTGCCTTCTTCGGCGCCTTCCACGGGCGCACCATGGGCGCGCTGTCGCTGACCGCATCGAAGCCGCAGCAGCGGCGGCGCTTTGCGCCGCTGGTGCCGGGGGTGACGCACGTGCGCTATCCCGACGTGTACCGCGGCTGTGTGGGCGGCGCCCAGGAAGCGGAGAAATTTGCGCTGGGTTGCGCCCGCTTCATCGAAGAGAAACTGTTTAAAACCACGCTGCCTCCCGAGGAGGTGGCTGCGATTTTCGTGGAGCCGATCCAGGGCGAAGGCGGCTACGTGGTGGCGCCGACCGTCTTCATGCAGGAACTGCGGCGCATCTGCGACCGCCACGGCATCCTGCTGGTGGTGGACGAAATCCAGAGCGGCGTGGCCCGCACCGGCAAGTGGTGGGCGGTCGAGCATACCGGCGTCGAGCCGGATATGGTCTGCATCGCGAAGGGCATCGCCTCGGGCATGCCGCTGGGCATTACCCTCACCCGCGCCGAAATCATGGACTGGGTGCCGGGATCGCACGCTTCGACTTTCGGCGGCAATCCGGTGGCCATCGCCGCGGCGCTGGCTACGCTGGATGTGATCGAGAAAGAGAACCTGCTCGAGAACTCGACCAGCGTGGGAAACCACATCCTCAAACGCATGGCTGACTGGCCTTCCCGGCTGAAGCTGGTGGGCGACGTGCGCGGCCGCGGCTTGATGATCGGCGTGGACATCGTCAAAGACAAGACCACCAAGGAGCACGGCAATGCCGAGCGTGACCGCATCGTCGAGATGGCGTTTGAGCACGGCGTGCTGTTCCTGGGATGTGGCCCGAGTTCGATCCGGCTGTGCCCACCGCTGGTTGTGACCAAGGATCAGGCTGATGTGGCGGTGGATGTGCTGGAAGAGTGCATCCGCAAGGTCGGCGCCTAGTCGGAATTGCTGACTGTTCTTCCCCACCCCGGCTCCGCCAGGGTGGGATTTTTCTTGCCCCGGGGGCCTTCCTTTTCCCGGTTTGGAACACCCTCTGCTCTTGCGTGCTTAATCTTTGCGCGAGATCACACCGAGGTTCACTCGGTTCGGCTACCCTCTTCTTAGTGTTCTGTCCCGCAAATTCGCCGTATAACGCACCAGTTCCGATTGCAGAACGAGAGGTCACCGCAGGGGCTAAAGCCCAGTCTTCAAGGGGCCAGGTACGGCGCGGCTGGAAGCCGCGCCCTGTCAAAGCGTCTGCCGTTATGCCGCGAGTTTTTGGGAGTGGCCGGTGATGCCGGCTTTCATGCCACGACACTAGCTGGGTATATGCTTCCCGCCTATCTGACACGGATGATTGTCCGCAGCCTGGATTGGCTGGCGGACCTCGGCCTCCAGCCCGACGAGCGGCCGCGACATCTGCGCGTGGGCGCTCGCGGCGAAGAGGATGCTTATTTCTACCTGCGCAAACTGGGCTACAAGATTGCCGCACGCAACTACCGCACGCCGCGCTGCCGGGGCGAGATTGACCTGATTGGATGGGACGGCGACGTGCTGTGCTTCATCGAAATCAAGACTCGCACCTCGCAAGAAGTAAAGCCCGGAGTGGCGGCGGTGGACCGGCATAAACGCCGGGAAGTGGCGGAAGTAGCACGAGAGTACCTGCGGCATCTTCCACCAACGTGCCAGTGGAGGTTCGATATCGTGAGCGTATACTATAACGGTTTAGCTGCCCATCCACAGTTTGAATTGTTTCGAAATGCCTCCCTGGCGGCGTACAATACGGCGTTTGCTCGTTCTCATTGAAAGGACGTAAGTTCATTGCCGGAACTTAGAAAAGATCCGATTGTCGGGCGCTGGGTAATTATTTCGACCGACCGCGCCAAGCGGCCTACCGATTTTGTCCGCGAAAACATGAAAATCAAGGGGGGATTCTGTCCCTTCTGTTACGGAAACGAAAGCAAGACCCCTCCCGAGATTCAGGCTTACCGTCCCAACCCGAACGGCGGCCCGCCGCCGCAGCGCGACTCGCCGGGATGGACCGTGCGGGTGGTTCCCAACAAGTTTCCCGCTCTGGGCATTGAAGGCAATCTCAACCGCCAGGCCGAAGGCATGTTCGATCGCATGAACGGGATCGGGGCGCATGAAGTGATCGTCGAAACTCCCGATCACAACGCCAGCATGGCGACGCTGCCGCCCAAGCGCATCGAAGATGTCCTGTGGACCTTCCGCGACCGTATTCTCGACCTGAAGAAGGACCGCCGGTTCAAGTACATCCTCATCTTCAAGAATCACGGGGAAGCGGCCGGCGCTTCGCTCGAACACGCGCATTCGCAGCTAATCGCGCTGCCGATTCTCCCCATTAACGTGGTGCAGGAACTCGAAGGGTCGAAGCAGTATTTTCTCTACAAGGAACGCTGCGTATTCTGCGACATCATCCGGCAGGAGATGGACAGCGGCATCCGGGTGGTGGGCGAGAACGAGAACTTCGTCACACTGGCGCCCTACGCCCCGCGCTTCCCGTTTGAAACCTGGATTCTGCCCAAGCAGCACGAGTCGGCGTTCGAGAATTCGTCGTCGCATATGTTCGAGAACCTGGCGCGGGCGCTCAAAGAATTGTTGGGCAGGGCCGATCGGGTGCTCGACAATCCTCCCTACAATCTGGTGATCCACAGTTCACCGGCGCAGGACCCGACCAACGACCACTACCACTGGCACATCGAATTCATGCCCAAGCTGACCAAGACAGCGGGATTCGAGTGGGGCACGGGTTTCTACATCAATCCCACGCCGCCCGAGGAGGCGGCCAAGTTCCTGCGCGAGGCCAACGTCGAGGATTCCGCGGCGGTCCCAGCTCGCTGAGAATATCGCGCGCGCGGCAAATGCGGCGCCCACAGCCCGTTTCCGGGCGCCTCTTGATGAGTGGGACTATAATGATCGGCCATGCTGGGGAAGCTGAAATCGCAGCTGGCTGCCCGCCCGAGCCTTACGTTCCTGCTGATTTTCACCCTGGCATTTCTCGTTCGTTTCGCAATTCTCTTGAATGTTCCCCGGCCGAACCTGCGCCAGGCGGGCGAGGCGGGCCGGATTGCCCAGTCCCTCATCTTCCGGGGTCAGTTTGCCGATCCTTATGTGATTCCGACCGGCCCCACGGCCCATACCGGCCCTTTCTTTCCCATGCTGCTGGCCGGAGTCTTCAAGCTCTTCGGCACCGGTGATCGAGGGTATTTTGCCCGGTGCATCCTGAACATTGGCGCATACTCGCTGCTCTATGCGTTTTTTCCGGCGTTGGGGCGCGCGTTTGCATTTCCGCCTTCCGCCGGACTGATGGCGGGTTTTGCGTCGGCTTTGCTGCCGACCAAGGCTTCCGCCGAAGTGTTTCGCGGATGGGAAGAGCCTTACGCGGCCCTGATTCTAGCCCTCGCTCTGCTCTGGACGCTGCGACGCTGGGAGTCTCCGCGAAGGAACGCTGCTGGCGCAATTTGGCTGGGGATCATTTGGGGCGCCGCTTTATACGTGAGTTTCTCTCTTTGTTCCGTCCTGATCGGGCTGGCCATCGTGGATTTGTGGCGCCACCGTTTCCCGCGCGCCGTGCGCGACACCGGCGTGATTCTGGTAGTCGCGTTCGCCGTCACGGTCCCCTGGCTGTTGCGCAATCATCAGCAACTGCATGGCTGGACCCTGATGCGCGACAACCTGGGCCTGGAACTCCAGTATTCCAACCATGATCACGCCGCGGCGTCCTCAACCTTGCTCAATGCTGACGCTGCATCGCTGGAAATGCATCCCAACAACTCAGCGCGGGAGGCAATGATCGTGCGGGAGTTGGGAGAGATCGAATACAACCGCCGCGAAATGCGTCTGGCCCGGGAATGGATCGCGGCTCATCCCGGCGACTTCAGTCGCCTCTCCACCCTCCGGTTCCTGTATTTCTGGCTAGGGCCAGTGGAGCATCCGTTTGAACTGGCGATCACCAGCGCCTACACGCTGGTCGGCCTGTGGGGGCTGGTTCTGCTGGGGAAGAAGGTTGGCCGGAACCAGTTTGTGATCTGGTGTACGGCCTTAATCTGCTACCCGCCTCTTTACTATTTCGTTCAATACATCAGCCGGTATCGCGTCCCCATTGACTGGCTGATCTGGCTTTCGGCCGGCCTGGCCGTGAGCGCCCTGGTGGAACGGAGATTCACGAGCGCAACCGAGGAAAGAGCGTACCGGCGGGCCGCCTAGGCGCAGCAAACACGCCGCGATTCGCAAGGCCGCAACTAGCCCTGGGTACGGTCGAGCACCTCTTCGTGCCACGCCATCTGAATGGCTTCGAGTTTGCCCTCGTTGGAAGCCTTAGGATCGCCCGTGAAGCCGGGCAGTTCGAGCACGTAGCGGTGCAGGTCGGTAAAGCGGACCGTGAGCGGATCGAGTTCGGGATGGTTCTGGGAAAGCAGAATGCCGATGTTTTGAGGGTCATCCCAGGTCAGCGATTTAGGCATAAGAACTCCCTAAAAAGTTTCGACGTTTCAAGGTTTCATAGGCTACACCGGGCTTGAGCCCACTACAGGTCGGGTTTCTCAACCGCAACTCTGACGCCTTGAAACCTGCGCTTAGTGCTCTTCCGACACGTAATTCCGATTCCAGGCTGGAATCTCGACGACCACTTTGCCCGGCTTCACGATCTGCGCCTGGCAGCCGAGACGCGAGTTTAACTGGAGATCGGCGGCCATGTCCAACCGATCGGCTTCGTCGTCCTCCATGGCCGAGAGATTCTCGGCGCCTTCTTTCACCCAGACGTGGCAGGTGGTGCAGGCGCAGTTGCCGCCGCAGGCGTGGTCGAGTGTGACGCCGAAGTTCAGCGCCACATCGAGAATGGACTGCTCCTTGCCGTGGTCTTCATAGGGCAGTTTGCCATTTTCGAATTGCACGGTCTTGCCCTCGGGCAGGAACGTGATCTGTACTGTGTTTTCGCCGGGAGCGTCTTCGGTCAAGGTGCCGGCTCCTTGTGTTTTTTCTTCGGACATGACTGCTCCTAGATCTTCCTCTGTGCCTCAGTGCCCCCGGTGGTTAAAATCAGAATCTTCAACCACAGAGTGCACAGAGTTTCACAGAGGCTATTCGAATTCCGCCTTGGCCATGGGATGCGGGGCGGTTGGGCCTTCACCCAGATCCGCCTCATCCATGTTCTTCCCTTTCAGAGCGGAAGAAACCGCCGTATCCATCATCAGTTCGGCCAGCCGCGTGGTGCCCTGATTCAAAGCGTCAATCCCCTTGCGGATCGCTGCATGATCATCTTCCGCCTTCACTGCGATCAGAGCCTTCTCCATCTTTGCGATCTGCCTTTTCTCGTCGGTCGTGAGCTGGCCCCAGGCTGCGCTGGTTTTGCCCTTTTCAAGGGCGGCGAGAATGGTTGCTGCTTCGTTGCGCGCTTCGATCAACTGGCGGCGGCGGAAATCTTCCTCGGCGTTGTCGAAGGAGTCGAGGATCATGTTCTCGACCTGTTCGTCGGTCAGGCCGTAGCTGGGCTGCACCTGAATCTCGGCTTCTTTGCCGCTGCGCTGCTCGCGCGCGGAAACGTGCAGGATTCCGTTGGCGTCAATCAGGAATTTGACTTCGACTCGCGGGATACCGGCCGCCATCGGCGGAATGCCTTTGAGATCGAATCGCGCCAGCGAACGGCAGTCGTTGGCCAACTCACGTTCACCCTGCAGCACGTGAATCGCGACGTTAGCCTGGCCGTCCACTTGCGTGGTATAGAACTGCGTCGCCGAAGCCGGGATGGTCGAGTTCCGCAGAATGATCTTGTCGGTCACGCCGCCGGCCACTTCGATGCCGAGCGACAGTGGCGTCACATCGAGCAGGAGCATGTTCTGTGTGGCCAGAGATCCTCCGCCCAGAATATTGGCCTGCACAGCCGCGCCTAGGGCGACAACTTCGTCGGGATTCAGATCGGTATGGGGCTCGCGGCGGAAGAGTTCTCTGACCAGCGCACGCACTTTCGGAATCCGAGTTGAGCCTCCGACCAGCACGACTTCATCAATCTGCTCCGGCTTCAGCCCAGCATCCTTCATCGCCTGCTTGCAGGGGCCGACGGTGCGGTCAATGATCGGCTGGATGAGTTGCTCGAACCGCTCGCGAGTAATTTCGCGCTGGTAGCGCTTAGCTTGCGGAAGGTCAATATCGAGCTTGATCGAAGGCTGCGACGACAACGCAATCTTGCCTTCGATGACCGCCTTGCGAATGGCTTGTACGGCCTCGGCGTTGCGGCGGAGGTCAACTCCCAAGTCGCCGCGAATGTCGTCGAGGGCGATGGTGATCAGAAGGTTGTCAATGTCGTCGCCGCCGAGATGGGTGTCGCCGTTGGTAGCAATGACTTCGAAAATGCCGTCATGCAGCTTCAGAATCGAAATATCGAACGTGCCACCGCCCAGGTCGTAGACCGCGACGATTCCGTTCTGCTTCTTGTCGAGGCCGTAGGCCAACGACGCGGCCGTAGGCTCATTCACCAGGCGCAGCACTTCGAGTCCGGCGATGCGCCCGGCATCTTTGGTGGCCTGCCGCTGCGCGTCGTTGAAATAGGCCGGGACGGTGATGACCGCCTTCGTCACCGGGCCGCCGAAGTAGCGTTCGGCGTTGCGCTTCAGCTGGCGCAGGATGAGCGCCGAAATTTCCGGCGGAGTAAACGTTTTGTCGCCGAGTGTGATGCGAAGCACCTCGCCCGGATGCAGATCGTCGGCGAGGCGGAACGGGAACAGCTTCAGTTCATCCTGAATGTCTTCCACTCCGCGTCCCATCAGTCGTTTGACGGAATAGACCGCGCGTTCCGGTGTTTCGATGAGCTGCTTGCGGGCGGAGTTCCCAATGACCGGCTGATTATTCCCGTCGAGCGCAACCACCGACGGAAGAAGGTTCGAACCGTCTTCGCCCGGAATCACGAGGGGCGTTTCCCCCTGCATGAAGGCCACGAGAGAATTCGTGGTGCCGAGGTCTATGCCGACGATGTGATCAGCACTCAATGATTCAATTCCTTAACTTTCCAGCGCCGCGTTCACATCCCGCAGCAGGTTCCGGATGTAGTTGCGGCGGTTCAGCACATCCAGCATTTTGCCCGTGATCTGCGCCCGCTCCTCGGACCCCGGCGCTCCCTCGGGCTGGGTGTGGGCAATCAGTTTGTCCCAGGCTTTCCAGTGCGTGTGCAATTCCTGCAAAAGCGCTTCGTGCCTGGCTTCGAGCGCGGTCTTGTGCTTTTTGATCTCGGAAATCAATGCCGGATCGTCCTCTTGCATTTTCTGGTTCCTGCGCAGTTCTTCCAGCTGCATGTTCAGTTCGAAGACCTCTTCCAGCAGGTCCGGCGGGACGATTTGTTTCTTGAGCTCTCCGGTCGCGCGCGCCTGTTCCGTCGCGATCTTGGACTGCTCTTCGAGCACCCGGCCTTCCAGGTGCAATAAATATTCCGTGCGCCTGATGGGATCGCGCAGCGTGCGATACGCGTCATTCAGCATCGAGCTTTGTTCCAGGCTCCATTCCTGCTCGTCGCTGCCGGCGCGGGCACTCAGATCCGGATGGAGCCGCCGGCTCAAGTCGTAGAAGTCTTTCTCCAACTGTGTCACGTCGAGATCGAGCCTGGGCGGCAGACCGAAGAATGTGAAATAGTCCACCGGCTGCGGCGGCTGCACCTTGCCGCAGGCCTCGCAAAAGTGCGCGGCGCGCATGGAACCGCAGGACCAGCAGGAATGCGTTTCCTGCGGCAGGGGCTTGGCGCCGATTACAGTAAGAGCAGACTTGGTCGTCACTTCAGTTCCTTCATTTCCTTCATCAGTGTTGCAACTCACGTACCGCCACCGCGCAGCCCAGTTGGTGTGTGTCCGCCTGAAGCGTCTTTCATGGCGAGACCGGAGTGGCGGACGCACGCGGGCGAGGGCGCCCGCGCCACAGAATGCCCTTGTCCGCAGGCGTCAGGCAGAAAACGAAGTGCCGCAGCCGCACGACTTCGTCGCCTGCGGATTCACGAATACGAAGCCCTGCTGCATCAGCGTTTCCTGATAGTCCAGCGTCATGCCGTGCAGGTAGATGAACGATTTAGGGTCTACGAACACGCGCACGTCGCTGAACTGAAAAATGCGATCGCGTTCGCGCGGCTGGGTGTCGAACCGGATGTTGTAGCTCAGGCCCGAGCATCCGCCGCCCTGCACGCCCAGGCGCAGGCCACCCTGTTCGGGCGAAATGCCTTCCTTGGCCATCACGCCACGAATCTTGGCCAGGGCTTTGTCGGTTATGACGATTCCTTTGGCCGTAGCCTGCGGCGGATTTTCGGTTGCAGTGGTCATCGTCTTAAGCGGTACCTCAGCGGCTAAAGCCGCGCCGTGGGCCGAGCGTGACGGCACGACTGAAGTCGTGCCCTTCCCGTTTTTGCCCAACCCGGCTTAACCCAACCCGGTCTAGCCCGACCCGGTTCTTGCCAAAACCGGTCTTGCCAAAACCTGGCCTGGCCCAATCCGGCTTAGCCCGACCCGGCTTCGCCTCACGAAGAGTTACTTCGCTTCGGCGGCGACCGGGCTGGTGGCTTCCTGCTTCTTCTTCCAGTCGCCGATGGCGGCGCGGATCGCGTCCTCGGCCAGCACCGAACAATGGATTTTCACCGGAGGCAAGGAAAGCTCCTTCACGATGTCCATGTTCTTGATGGTGAGGGCTTCGTCCACGGTCTTGCCCTTGACCCACTCGGTCGCGAGCGAAGACGAAGCGATGGCCGAGCCGCAGCCGAAGGTCTTGAACTTGGCGTCTTCAATGACGTTGGTTTCGCGGTTGACCTTGATCTGCAGCTTCAT
>Ga0209415_10003548_pt1 | contig 29009 bp, 24 predicted proteins | sample PeaSoiSIISIP2007_FD_187696 | JGI IMG/M metagenome (GOLD analysis project Ga0209415, IMG submission 187696) | Peat soil microbial communities from Weissenstadt, Germany - SII-SIP-2007 (SPAdes) (version 2) | ecosystem: Environmental > Terrestrial > Soil > Wetlands > Peat | place: Germany...
GGGGCCCGCCGTGTCCGTCCGCTGCTCGTCGGCGACGACGTAGTACACGCGCACCTTGCCGCTGACGGCCGACGCCACGAAGCCGACCTGCAGCTGCCCGGGTGCGCCGCCGGGGATGATGACGTCCTCATCGATGAGGACGTCGTCCTCCGCACCGAGGAGCGACTTCATGATCGCCTCGCGCACGGGCGTCACGACCTGCCCCGCGCCTTGGAGACCTTCGCGCTTGCAGCCCGCGAGCGCCTCGTACCCTTTGGTGAGCGCGGCGGCGACGTTCGCGGGGGCGCCGTCGTCGTCGTACACCGCGATGCGGAGCACGCAGGACGACACGTCGTCCCCCTCCGGGATGACGGCGAGGAGCGGCAGATCCTCCAGCGGGAGGTTCGTCATCCACTCGAGCGAGCCGCACTTGTGCGGAGGCGCCCCGGCCGGGAGCCCCGTCGACGCACCCCAGCGTGCCTTCCCCTGCGCGTCGAGGAGCACGGGGATGGACCACCAGTAGATCTCACCCGCGCCGAGGATGTCCGTGTCGTCGACGACGTACATCGCGAGGAGGTAGACCGCGAGCGGTCCGCGGGCGTCGTCCGCGAGGGCCATCAGCTGACCACGAGCGACCTCCTCGGACGGCACCCTGAGCTGCTCGGCGAGGGCTGGGGTCATCCCCAGCCGGTCGGCGTTGGCGATTCGCTTGGCGAGTTGTTCCAGCCCCATCGTTCTCCCTCGCCCTCGATGCTACCCCAACCGGGCGCGCGGCGTCCCTTTCCCCTATGCTCGAGTCCATGGTGGAGGGCGCGACGGCGCGGGACGAGTACGCACGCCTCCGGCGCGCGGTGGAAGGGCGGACGCTCCCCCTCGCGCTCGTCGATCTCGACGCGGTCGACGCGAACGTCGCGCTCCTCGCGGGCGCCGCGCGCGAGAAACCCGTGCGGGTCGCGACGAAGTCCCTTCGCTCGCCGTCGCTCGTGCGCCACGTCGTCGATCGCGGGGGGCCGAGCTTCGGGACGCTCATGACGTACGCCGCCGCCGAGACACCGCACTTGCTCGCCGCGGGCTTCCGGGACTTTCTCCTCGCGTATCCGACCACCCAGCGAGAAGGGCTCGCCGTCGTCGCCCGCGCGAACAGAGGGGGCGCCGTCGTCTCCGTGGTCGCGGACGCGGCCGAGCACCTCGAGGCGCTCGAGGCTGCCGCGAGTGCCGCGGGGACGAAGATCCCGGTGGTCGTCGACGTCGACGTCTCGTACCGCGCCCTCGGCGGCGTGCACCTGGGTGTTCTGCGCAGCCCGCTCCGCAGCGCGGAGGACGTGAAGGACTTCGCCCTCGCGATCGGCCGGGCGCCTCATCTTACGTTCCACGGCGTCATGGCGTACGAGGCACAGGTCGCGGGGATCGCCGACCACGACCCGTACGCGCCGCGGCTCGACACTGTAAAGCGCGCGGTCAAGGCGCTCTCCCGGCCCGATGTCGCGAGGGCGCGCGCGGAGATCACGCGTGCTCTCACCGAAGCGGGAATACCTCCGCTCTTGTTCAACGGGGGCGGGACCGGAAGCGTGCGGTCGAGCACTGCGGACCCGTCCCTCACCGAGGTCACGGTGGGCTCCGGCTTCCTCACGAGTCACCTCTTCGATCACTACCGGGATCTGCCGCTCCGCCCCGCTGTGTTCTTCGCGCTCGAGGTCACGCGCGTGCCGCGCGCCGGCGTCGTGACTTGCCATGGTGGCGGCTTCGTCGCGTCGGGCGAGGCCGGGCCGTCGCGCCTCCCCCGTCCGACGTGGCCGGCGGGGCTCTCTCTCGTGCCGCTCGAAGGGGCGGGGGAGGTGCAGACGCCTCTCCGCGTGCCGAAGGGGATCTCTCTCGGCATCGGCGACCCCGTCTTCTTCCGGCACGCGAAGGCCGGAGAGCTCGGCGAGCACTTCGAGAGCTATCTCCTCGTTCGCGGGAGCGAGGTCGTCGGCGAGGCGCGGACGTATCGCGGGCTGGGCGCGGGCGTGCGGGCCTCGTGAGGAGGCGTCGATGAAGCACCGCGTGACGAGCGCGCCGAAGGTCCCCCCCTTGTCGTCGCGGGCCGTGGCACGCGGGACGTTCATCCCACGGTCGCTCGGGGCTCCGACTTCCCGTGGGACGTCCGTCCCACGGGTCATGGCACCCCGGGCTTCAGCCCGGGGTGCCCAGGTCGAAACATGCTCACTATGAGAGCCACGTCTGCTGTGGTCCGCCCATGGCGCGCAAGACAGGCTCGGCAACGGCCCCGCGACGCCAGCACCGTCCACCCCCGAGCGAGCAGCAAGAACCGTGCTGTGGGATCCGGCGGACACGTGCGCCCTTGACCGCGTGGCCGTTGGAGCGGAAGGTAATGAGGGAGGCGCGATGACCAACGGAGGACTGAACTCGAAGTCCTGGTGTCGGTTTCACGGACCGCGCGCGCCGCTCTCGACCCTCCTCGTGACGCTCGCGGCGCTCGTGTCCGCGTGTGGTCTCAACGCCGTGGGCGAGGAGCCCGACGGAGGCTTCCCCGGAGGCCCGGACGCCACGTCGACGGCGGATGGCGGCGGTCCGCTCGGGCCGGATGGCTCGATCGGGTCCAAGTCCGCGTGCGTGATCGGTGGCAAGGGGTACGCGAGCGGCGCGACCGATCCGGTGAACGCCTGCGCGCGATGCGAGCCGACGGAGAGCAAGACGGCGTGGACGAACCTGACCGACGGCGTCGCCTGCGGGAGCGGAGAGATCTGCCGCTCGGGGATCTGCACCGCGGGCTGCCAGGTGGGCGCGGTCTTCTACACCGACGGTGAGGCGTGCGGCACGGGGAAGATCTGCGCCCACGGGAGCTGCTCGCAGGAGTGCGAGATCGCGGGCGTCGCCTACGCGATGAACGCCGCCAATCCCGCCAACGCGTGCGAGAGCTGCCAGCCCCTGACGAGCGCCACCGCGTGGACGAACGTATCGGACGGGACCGGCTGCGCGGGCGGGGAGGTCTGCACCGGAGGGAGCTGCGGCGCGGGCTGCTTCATCGGCGGGATGGTCTATGCGCCGGCCGCTGTCAACTCGGCGTCGTCCTGCCAGAGCTGCCAGCCGACGATGAGCACCACCGCGTGGAGCAACGTCAGCGACGGGACGGCGTGCAGCGGCGGGCTCTGCCATGCCGGCGCGTGCGGGAGCGGTTGCGAGATCGACAGCGTCTACTACGCGACTGCGGCGCCCAATCCCAACAATCCCTGCCAGAGCTGCCAGCCCGCGACGAGCACGAGCGCGTGGACGAACCTCGCAGCGGGGACGAGCTGCGGAAACGGCCAGGTCTGCGCCTCGGGAGCGTGCGGCACCCAGTGCGTGATCGGCGGGACGACCTACCAGACGGGCGCGGCGGAACCAGGCGACGCGTGCGAGATCTGCCAGCCCGGCACGAGCACGTCGAGCTGGACGATGGTCGCCGACGGGACCGCGTGCTCGGGCAGCGCGAGCTGCGTCGGCGGCAACTGCACGGGCTGCGTCCCGGGGAACAAGCAGTGCCTGGGGAACGGCGTGCAGACGTGCGACGGCACCGGGCACTGGGGGAGCGCCGTCGGCTGCGGCGCGAGCCTCACGTGCGTCGGCGGGTCGTGCGTCGGGGTGTGCGGTCCGGGGCAGACGACCTGCATGAACAACGGCGTCGAGACGTGCACGGCGACCGGCAGCTATGGAAGCCCCGCCGCTTGCACGAACCAGACGTGCGTGGGGGGAGCCTGCACGGGAGTGTGCGCGCCTCTGCAGACGACGTGCGAGCCCCCCGCGATCGGAAATGGCGTCGAGACGTGCAACGGGAGCGGGCAGTGGGGTTCGGCCGTGGCGTGCAGCGCGAGCCAGACCTGCGTCGCGGGGGCGTGCGGCGGCGCGTGCGGTCCTGGTCAGACGCAGTGCCCCGACTCGTCGCACGAGCAGACGTGCACGGCGGCCGGCGCGTGGAGCAGCGCGGTCGCGTGCGTGAACCAGACGTGCAGCGGCGGCGCCTGCATGGGCGTGTGCGCGCCCGGGCAGACGCAGTGCGCTGCGGGTCAGCAGCCGCAAGATTGCAGCGGCTCTGGCGCTTGGCAGAACAACGGTGGCGCGTGCAACGGGGGAACGCCGGTTTGCCTCAGCGGGGCCTGCGAGCAGTGCACGCCGGGCGAAGTGAGATGTCCGGACATGGGCCACCAGCAGACGTGCAATGCCCCTGGAACGTGGGGTAATTCCACGGCGTGCGCCATGCCGAAGATGTGCAGTTGCCCCACCGCGAGCACGTGCGGCTGCATGTAGGCCGTTTCTCCGCGACGCCGTCGCGGTGCTGACGGACGAGGTGATACGCTCGCGCCATGCGCCGTTCTCTTGTTGCTGCGCTCGTTCTCTCCACCGTCGCTTGCAGCGCTAGCAACGGCGGCACCCACTCCGCCGACGCCGGCACCGCGCAGGCCACCTCCGACTCCGGCGGCGGCTCGTCGACGTCCGACTCGTCCGTCGTCACGAAGGTCGGCTCCAACGGCAACCCCGACGGCCACTGCGCCGTCCCGACCGCCGCGCTCGCCGAGGACATCTCGTCGCCCACGACCGTCGTCGGCACCGGGACCGCCGCGAGCTGCACCGCAGACGCGGTGGTCGCGGCCGTTCACGCGGGAGGCGTCGTCACCTTCGACTGCGGCTCGGCCCCCGTCACCATCGTCGTTCCCGAGATCCAGATCTTCAACGATGGCGGCAAGGGGGACGGCAGCGTCACCGTCGACGGCGGCGGAAAGGTGACCCTGAGCGGCGGCGGCGCCAACCGCATCCTCTACCAGAACACGTGCGACCAGGCGCTCCACTGGACGACGCCGCACTGCCAGAACCAGCCCGCCCCGCACCTCGTCCTCCAGAACATCGCCTTCACGGCAGGGAGCGCGAACGCGACGTCGAGCCTCCTCGGCGGCGGCGCGGTCTATGTCGGCGGCGGCACGTTCAAGGCGTACAACGTCCTCATTTCGAACAGCACGCAGCCGAACCTCGAGCAGGACTATGCCGGCGGTGCCATTTACACCTTCAACCAGGCGACCCAGCCCGTGTACGTCGTGAGCAGCACGTTCCAGGGCAACTCGGGCTGCAATGGCGGCGCGTTCGGGAGCATCGGGACGTCGTGGACCATCGTGAACAGCATCTTCTCGAACAACAAGACGCTCGGGCACGGCGAGAACCCGGCGCAGGCGGGGACGCCGGGCGGCGGGCTGGGCGGCGCGATCTACAACGACGGCAACAGCTACACGTTGAGCATCTGCGGCACCCTGTTCAAGGACAACACGGCGGCCGACCTCGGCTCCGGGTCGATCTTCCAGGTCGTGGACGACCTCAAGGGCCACCTCGTCATCGACCAGTCGACGTTCACCGGCAACAGCAACACCGGCAGCGTGCAGTCGGCGTCGCACCCGAGCATCTACGTTCAGGCGGAGGACGTCCCGGGCAACGCCGGGGTGACGATCACGGCGACGACGTTCCAGTAGCGCGTCGCTCGCGGCCCCTCAGGGCGTGCGTGCGCAGCGGAAGCCGTAGTACGAATCTCGAGCGCCCCCGGCGGGCCAGCATCACGCTTACCGATCGAGCGGCACCACGACCTCGGGGCGTGGTCGCGTGGCCGCGCGTCGAGGGTCCTGGCCGTGGAGCAGCGCCACGGCGGTGCCGACGGCCGTGAACTCGACGAGGGGGGCCGACTGACGGTCGCCGTACGTCGCCTCGCCGACGGTCATGCCGACGATGCCGAGGGGCTCGTCGACCGTCCCCCGCGGTAGCTCGCTAAACAGATCCTGCTGGAGTCTATCCATCGCGGTCTCACGCGCGTCGAAGAAGGCCTGCGTGAGCGAGAGGACCTCGGCGTCCTGTCCGCGGTACTGCCGCAGCTCGCGCGGGTCGAGCCCGTAGACGCAGGACGACATCGCGAGCGTCACGGGCCGGTAGCCGGCGCGGAGTAGCGCGACGAAGTCGGTCGCGGTCAGATCGCTCGTGAACGGCCAGCCGCTCGCGAGGCGGAGGCTCGGCGCATCGCGAAACGCCTCGGGTGCGAGGTCGGCGTCGAAGCCCACCGCGGTGCCCATCGCGACGAGCTTCACCACCTGCCTCGCTCCGCGCCAGAGGTGGTGCTCGAGCTCGAGCCTCACGTCGACCACCCCCTCGGCGCCCATCTCGAGCGCCTGGTCGCGCATGCGCTTCATCGCGAGGCCGCGAGCCTTTCGCATGGCGTCGCTGAGCGACTTCACCTCTGCCGTCGCCACGACCCAGTCGTACTGCGTCCCCGCCTCGTAGAGGCTGGAGCCGATGACGAGGCCGTGCGGGTAGAACCCCATCCTCGAGAGTGTCAGGAACTCGGTCACCGAGAGCTCGCTCAGCGAGTGTTCGGGTCGCCGGGTCTTCATTCGTCCACCTCCACGGCCGTCGGCGCGTCGTTCGCGGAGAGCACGAGGACAGGTCGCGCGACGCCCGTGCTGCCCGCCATCGGCACCACGGCCGTCCCCACGACGAACAGCTCGACGACCTCGCCCGTCACGAGCGCGGCGTTGCCGACGTTGTACGGGTTGGTGCGCCACGAGTGCTGGCGCTCGGCCACCGTGACGCCCACGATGCCCGTCGCCTCGAGTGCCTCGGCCTCGTCCTGGAGCCGCTCGATCGCGAGCTCGCGCGCGTCGTAGAGCGCGTGCGTGTACTCGGTGAGCTCGGCGCTCTCTGTCTGGCGCGCCGAGAGGAGGTGCGGCGGCACGTAGTAGACGCAGTTGCCCATGACGAAGCCGACGGGGCGGAAGCCGCAGCGGATGAGCGTCCAGAAGTCCTGACCGTCGAGGTCGGACTGGAACGGCTTGCCGTGCGTGTTCCGGTAGTGCTCCCCCTCGCGATGCCGCACCGCCGTGCCGATCGCCACGAACTCGGCCACGTTCTGCCCGAGCGCGTACGCCGTCTTCGACCTCGGGCGGAGCCACGGCGCGACCGGCTCGGGCCTCCACCCCATCTGCACGCACCAGGAGCTCCACTGCGCCGCGGCGAGCGGGCGGAAGCTCTGCCACGCCGCCCCCAGGTTGAGCGTGCGCTCCGGGAAGCCCGCGCGCTTCGCCCAGCTCTGCCACTCGCGGTAGAGCGACCACTCCGTGCGCAGCGGGTTGCTCGCGAGGCTCACCTCGAGCCGCATGCCGACGATCCCGTCCGCGCCGAGCGCCTCCGCCTCCTCTTCCATGCGGTTCATCGCGAGCTCTCGCGCGTGGTAGAGCGCGCGGGTCATCGCGCTGAGCTCGCAGCCCGGCGAGTCGCTGCTGAGCCTCGGGAGCTCTGGAGCGATCTGGTAGATCGAGCTCCCCATTACGAGGCCGAGCGGATCGAACCCCGCCTCCTTCACGAGCAAGAACTCGTTCACCGACAGATCGCTCGTGAAGAGGCGCTTCTCGCGCATGCCCGCGAGGCGCTCGCGCGCGTGCTCGGGGAGGTTGCCTGTCATCGGCGGCACGTCAGTCATCCCCCGTGCTGAGGTCCTCGTCCGCCTGGAGCGCGAGCTCTTCCGCCTCCTCGGCGGCGCGCTCCACCTCGTCGGCGTCGTCCTCCTCGTCGCCGATGCGGTTGTCGCGCGCCCGCTGCCCGCGCCTCACGGTCATCATCGAGAGCAAGAGCGGCGGAACGTCGTGCGTGACCCGCCGCGCGGGGCCGATGCGCCGGATGCCCGTGCCGAACCAGCTCACGTCCACGTCGAGGTCGTCCCGCGTGCACTTGGCGAAACCGCACGGCACCTCGCGCACCTTGATCGACACGTCGCTTCCGATCACGAACTCGGCGCCCATCCGGGCGGCCTGCTCGACCATGCGCGTCGTCGCGATCTGGCGCGCGGCGTCGACGACGGTCTTGGCGTCGTCGAGCTCGCCGAAGCCGCCCGAGCCCGAGGTCACATGCCAGCCGTGGTAGCGGCAGAACTCGAAGAGGAACGCGCAGGGCTCCCACCCCTCCTGGGCGAGCGCCCAGAGATCCTGCCCGGACAGATCGGTGACGATGGGCTGGCCGGGGGCGTGGACGAGGTAGGGCGCGCGCACCGCCGTTCCGACGACGGTGAACTCGAGGACCTCGCCGCCGTCGTCGCCCCCCTTTCCGCGCGATCCCATCGTGATCATCCGCTCGCGGAGGTGCGCGCCGATGACGGCGTCGGCGCCGACGAGCTGAGCCTCCTGATAGAGCCGCGACAGCGCCGTGCGCCGGGCTTCGCGGTGTCCGTCGCTGATGACGGTCAGCTCCGCGGTCTTCCCCTTGTAGTCGGGGATCTGCCCGATGTGGAAGATGCTCGTCCCCATGACCTGCGCGATGGGCTCGCAGCCCGCGTCGCGCGCGAGGAGGAACTCGTTCACGCTGAGATCGCTCGAGAAGAGCTTGCGGTTCGGCCCAGCCTCCTCCGCGAGTCGCTCTCTCGCGCGGAGCGGGAGGCCCCCTTTCGCGAGCTCTCGCAGGCTCGCGCGCATGTCGATGGCGCGCCGCTCCACGGGGCCCGCCATCAGTCGCTCACCGTGAGCACGAGCGCGGGGCGCGCGATCTGGTGGTCGGCGCGGATCGCGACGACGGCGGTGCCGACGGCGCTGAACTCGAGGACGCTCGGCCCCCACGTATGGTTCGTCTCGTCGACGAGCACCCCGACGATCCCGTCGGCCTTGAGCGACTCGGCCTCGAACTGCATGCGCTCCATCGCCAGCTCGCGCGAGTCGTAGAGCGCCTGGGTCGCGTGCCCGAGCTCTCCGTTCTGGGCTTGCTGCGGCGGCGGCGGGCCCACGTAATAGACGCAGTTGCCCATCACGAAGCCGAGGGGGCGGTAGCCCGCGTTGAGCAGCGTCCAGAAGTCCTGCCCGGAGAGGTCGCTCGTGAACGGCTTGCCGTCGGCCGTGCGGAACGTTCCGGGCGCCCCCTCGTGCTTGACCGCCGTGCCGATGGCGACGAACTCGATGATGTTCGTCCCCCAGGCGTGGACGTTGAACGTGAGCCGCACGGCGACGATCCCATCGGCACCGAGCTCGTCGGCCTCCGCCTCCATCCGCTCCATCGCGAGCTCGCGGGCCTGGTAGAGGGCCTGCGTGAGCGGCGTCAGCTCGCCCGGCCCGGACTGCTCGAACGACTGGAGCGCGATGTGGTAGATGCTGCTCCCCATCACGAGGCCGAGGGGGTGGAACCCGACCTCCTTCACCAGCAAGAACTCGTTCACCGAGAGGTCGCTCGTGAAGAACTTGTGCTTGCGCATCTGCTCGAGGCGCTCGCGCGCGTGAGCAGGGAGGTCTTGCGGCTGCTGACGCGGGTGGGGCTGGGTCAGGGGGCTCGCCATGGGGCGACCGTATCAGCTCCCGCCGTCGGTGGGCGAAGCCAAGGGTTCAGTACCGCGCGAAGAACGCGGAGAGCGCTTGGGTCGTGCGGGCGTTCTCGTTCGCGTGAGCCGCGAGTGCCTCGGTGACGAGCGCGACCCAGCGATCGAGCGGGTGGGTCGCGGTCTTCAGCGCGATCCCCCGGACGAGCTTTTTGTGCTGAGCCAGCACGGAGTGCGACTCGCGCTTGGCGATGAAGACGTCGGGCGCGAGGTCGAGCTCGACGGCGATGACCTCCGCCCCTTGCCGCTGGATCTTCGTCCGGTCCGCGACCGCGGTCTCGAGGGCGTGCGCGAGACGCGTCAGGAACGCCGTCGCATTGGAGAGGTCGAGCTTCATCCCCGCCGCGATCATCGCGGCGTCGACGGAGACCAGCACCTCGGCGCCGCAGTACTTGCAGCCATAGCTGCGCCCGTCTTCCGGCACATCCATCGGCGCGCCGCAGCGCCCGCACGTGACCGCCTCGTGGCCCACACGCCGAATCTAGAGCATCGCCGCGAGCGCGTCACGGCCAAGGTTCGCGTATGCTCCGTCGAGATGCCGTCACGATGGAGCCTCACCATCGCGCTCGTCCTCACGGGGTGCAGCGCCGGCGGGTCGAGCGCGCGAGGGGACGCGGGTGACCCGCCGCGCGGGGACGCCGGCGCCGCTTCGGAGAGCCCGTTCGACGCGGGGCTCCCGGTCGACGCCGCGATCCGCGTCGACGCGTGGCAGCTCCTCGATGCCGACACGTGCCCGCCGGCCCCGAACGGCTGCGCGCTGCCGACGGGGAGCTACGTCCCCGAGCTCGCGGGCGAGTTCGAGCTCGTGTGGGTCCCTGGCAACGGTCGCTACATCAACGAGCCGACCCTCATCCGCGACGGGAACGGGCTGTGGCACGTGCTGTCGAACGGCGGGAGCGGAACCGGTGACCCCTGGACGGAGCTGAGCATCCTCCACGCCACGGCCCCGTCACTGCTGGGCCCGTGGACCGAGCAGCCGGATGTCCTCTCGACGTCCGACCCTGCCTCGACCGACACGGTCATGTGGGCGCCGTTCGTGATGCTCGCGGGGAGCGACTACCTCCTCCTCTACGCGAACGGCGGCAACGCGATCAGCGCCGCGACCTCGACCGACCTCTTCCACTTCACGCGCGAGACCACCACCTACCCCGGCGGACGCGACCCGTTCGTCCTGCGCCGCGCCGGCATGCCCGACGGGCTCTACGGTTGCTGGACGGACACCGAGAGCGACGGCATCCACGACATCGTCGCGCTCTTCCAGGGCCAGGCGCTCGCGGGGTGGGGCGCGGAGTCGTACGCACTCCACAATCCGGTCGTCTGTCCGGACGATTGCTGGGGCTGGTACGAGTCGCCGTATGTCGTCACGGTCGGCGGCCAGTACTTCCTCTTCGTCACCTTCACGAACTTCGACGAGCCCACCTACGAGAACACCGTCGTCTTCCGCTCGCCCGACCCGAAGACCTTTCCCACGACCCCCATCGCGACCTTCCAGGCGCACGGCGGCGAGCTCCATGTCGAGAATGGCGTCATGTACCTCACGCGTGGAGGCTGGCCGTCGAGGATCGGAGAGGAGTGGCGAGGGCTTTCCCTCGCGCCGATACGCTGGAAGCTGGAGTAGGCGAGCTCGGGCGAAGAGGGCGAGATCAACCTCCACATCAAGGAAACCCCTTTCGTTCTGATGGGTTCCACCGATTGCGTCGGATCAACTCGCGATTTCCAGCTGAGATGCTAATGTCCGTCCCAGTCGCCCCGCTTCGGTCGCGACGACTTCGCGGAGGATTTCATGAACGTTGTTCGACTGACCGTATTCGGCGCCATTGTCACCGGTACCACCATCGCCGCCCTCGCGGCGTGCTCGTCGTCTTCCACCACCACCGGCACCGACGCGGGCTCGAGCTCGAAGTCGTCGTCCGGCTCCAAGAGCGGGAGCACGAGCGGGAGCAAGTCCGGCACGTCCACCTCGGGCAACAGCAACAGCAAGAGCGAGAGCTCCTCGAGCTCCTCGAGCAGTGCCGTCAACACCTGCACCATCACGCCCGGCACGTACACGGTCATGAACACCCACGCGGGAGACGGCGGCGCAGGCTGCCCGCCGCCCAACAGCGTGATCACCTACCCCGCGCCCCCGAGCGACGCGGGCCCCGCGCCGGACGCCGGCTGCACCATCACGACCTCGGCCGCCACCTGCACGCAGACCACGAGCTGCGACACCGTCGCTGCCACGTACGTCTCCAAGCTCAACGAGACCGAGACCGTCACCGGCGGCCTCGTGTCGGGTACGATCGCCGACCTGGTGACGAGCCCTGACGGCGGCAGCGTCTATTCCAACTGCAGCTACAGCTTCCAGTGGGTTGCGGGAACGGGCTCCGGCTCGGGCTCCTGATCCCACACCACTGAAGGGTTGGCGGGCGGACATCGGCAAGGCCGAGAGTCCGCCCGTCGCATTTTGTGACCGCCCCGCTCGCCGTCGCCATCCCGTGCGTGCGACCCTGCGTGTCGGGGCGTACGCTGCGAGAGGCATGGCCGTCCGCACGCGCGCACTGGGCAAGGTCGCGCTCGGCGCGGCGCTGGCGGGGGCGTACACCGCCGCGTGCGGAGCTCGGTCGGGGCTGGACTCTCCGGTCTTCGACGCGGGCGGCTCCGTGCGCGTCGACGGCGGACGCCCCCGCGGCGGCATGGACGCGGCGCGGGACTCGCGTGCGTCGGGGAGCGGGAGCCGCGTGGGCTCAGGAACGTCGTCGTCGAGCGTCGTGTCCTCGAGTGGCGGATCGACGAGCACGGGCTCGAGCGGCGCGCGGGACGCGGGCAGCTTCGACGCGAGCGACGGCGGATGCGACGGATCGATCGGCTGCGCGTGCCCGGCGGTGGAGCCCGTGGCGGCGTTCTGCAGCTGGAACGGCCTCGTCTGCTCCTACCCAGACGGCTCGTGCACGTGCACCAACGCCTGCGCGCCGGGTGAGTGCTGCCCCACGTCGTGCGCGCAGGAGGGCTTCCCGTGCGGCGCCGCGGGCGACGGGTGTGGCGGGATCCTCCGGAGCTGCCGTGTGTGCCCGCCGGGGGAGACGTGCGGGAGCGACAACGCTTGCCACGGTGCGCGCGACGCGGGGTGCGCACCGCTCGTCTGCCCACCGTTCGCGTGCGGTCCGACCGACGACGGTTGCGGTGGAACGATCGACTGCGGCGCTTGCGCCTGGCTGTGCGCCGGCCTCGATGCGGGCACGAGCAACGTCGCCGTGCTCTTCGGCGGGCTCGGGACGACCCGCCTCGCAGACACCTGGGCCTTCGACGGCGGCACCTGGACCCCGCTCGACGTCACCGGTCCGTCCGCGCGGGACAGCGCGGTCATGGCTCCTTTGAGCGACACGCTGGGCGCGCTCGTCCTGTTCGGGGGGGACGACGGGACCCCCGCGGGGCTCGGAGACACCTGGATGTGGACCGGCACGGCGTGGGTGGACCTCGAGATCGAGGGCCCGCCGGCGCGCTCCTCGGCCGTGATGGCGCCGCTCGGCGAGCGACTCGTCCTGTTCGGCGGCTGGGGTGGTCCTCTGGGGGAGCTCGCGGATACGTGGGTCCTCGAGGGGAACACGTGGACCGAGCTCCCCGTCGCGGGGCCGTCCGCGCGGGAAGGGGCCGTCATGGCGCCTCTCGACGGGAAGCTCGTGCTGTTCGGCGGTTTTCAGAGCACGCCGTTCCTGTCGGACACGTGGACCTTCGACGGCCTCGCGTGGACGGAGCTCGGCGTCACGGGCCCGTCCGCGCGCGAAGGGGCGGTGATGGCTCCGTGGGGCGGAGGTCTCGTGCTCTACGGCGGCTGGAACGGCACGACGGCCTACTCGGACACGTGGATCTGGGACGGCGCGAGCTGGAAACAAGTCCCCGTCGCCGGTCCTCCAGCGCGTCCCGACGCCGTCATCGCTCCCGTGGGCGGCGCGCTCGTCGTGTTCGGTGGGTTCGATCCGAGCGACTCGACACCTCCGAACAGCTTCGCGGACACCTGGAGCTGGAACGGGATGGCGTGGTCGCAGCGGAGCGTCGTCGGACCCTCGGCGCGCTTCGGCGCCGTGATGGCGGCGCCGTAACGCCCCTCGGAACGCTCACGTCGAGCCGCAGTGACCGGGCCCGCCGAGGCCGCAGACCTCTCCGGTCGGACAGTTGCCGCACTGGAGCAGCCCGCCGCAGCCGTCCGACGCGCTGCCGCACTGGATGCCCTGCCCGCTGCACGTCTTCGGCACGCACCCTCCGGACGTCCCGCACTTCCCCGAGCCGCCTCCGCCGCACGTGTCCCCCGAGGGGCACGTCCCGCACTGGATGGTGTTGCCGCACCCGTCGCCTGCCGGGCCGCACTGGATGGCTTGCTCGGCGCACGTCAGCGGCGTGCAGAGGGGCGTGTAGGGCTGGACGCACGCGCTGAGGTCGAACAGCAAGAACTCGAGGATGGCCTGCTGCGGCGTGAGCGCATTGGCGGGACAGATGTTCGGGAAGGTGTACCCGTTTGCGTAGAGCTGCTGCGCGTGCCAGTCGCTGAAGCTCACCCGGCCGCACTGGCTCGCGGCCGCGGCGCCGACGGGGGTGTTGAACGTGAACTGGATCGGCGCGGTGGACGAGTAGAGCCACTCCTCTGTGGGCGGAGTCACCGCCGTGGTGTTCGGGAACGCCGGATAGATCGAGATGGCGTTCGTGGACGCGCCGGTCACGTTGGCGTCCTCGAGCCAGAGCTGGAACTCCGTCCCCTGCGGGTTGGTGGGCGGCGCGTCGATCATGCCGGTCGCCGTGTATCCGGTGCCCGCGTGGTTCCCGTTCCAGTTGGCGACGCTCGGGAACGCGGGGTTCGTCCACAGCCAGGAGTAGGCGAAGTCGCTCGCGAAGATGCGCCCGCCCGCGGCCGCGTAGTTGCCGAGCGTGGCGAGGTCGGCGGCGAGCTCGGTGGTCTGCTGCCCTTCGCACTCGAGGATCGTCATGTCGTAGTTGTCGATCTGCGGCCCGCCGCCGGGGCCCCCCATCGACGCGAAGAGGGCGGACTGGAGCGGCGTCGCGGCGTTGATGAGCTCTCCAGGCTTCGTCGCCGCCTGGTAGAACTGGATGTAACCGGCGCCCCCCGGGTTGCCGAACTCGCTGTCGTCGATGCCGATCTTCCGGAGCACGCACTCGACCGGGTCGAGCGCGCCCGACAGGATCGCGATCCGCGGAATGTCGCCGACGGTGTGGTTGTTCGGCATCTTGAGCGTGCCCGCCGCGACGGTGTTGGGCGCGCACGGCGTGGAGATGGGGACGGTGAACTGGCGTCGCCACTTGCCGAGCTGGATGACGAGGGGGATCGCGCTCCCGACCGGGACCCCTCCCAGCGTGAACGTGCCGTCCGGGGCGGTGTAGGTCGACACGAGCGGATTGCCCGCGGGCGTCGCGCCGCAGACGTTGCACGTGACGCCGACGGGGAAGGGCTGGAGGCCGGGGTCGCTCGGGTTGTTCGGGACGTAGACGAGCACGTTGTAGAGGCCGTTCAACCCCGCGGGGTCGAGCACCTTGCCCGTCAGCGTCGTGGTCGTTCCGCCGCTGCAGGTCGGCAGCTCGCTACACGTCCCCGTGCAGCCGCACCTTCCCGGCTGCGTCGGGTTGCCGCCGCAGCTCTGCGGGGGCGTGCAGGTCCCGCAGACGAGGAGGCCGCCGCAGCCGTCGTCGGCCGTCCCGCACGTCACACCCTCGTCCGCGCATGTCTTCGGGATGCACCCGCGTCGCCGCTCCCGCTCCCCGAGCCCGCGTCGGCGGTGCCGCCGGAGGACGATCCGCTGGCGGATCCGCTGCTCCCTGCATGGCTCGAGCTCCCGCCGCTGCTGCTCCCCGACCCGCTGCTGCCTGGTGGAGGGCAGCTGATGCAGGCCCCGTAGCTCTGACCGTTCGCCTGGCACAGCTGGACGCCGAGCGCCCCGCCGGGGCAGGCGCACGCCAGTTGCTGACCGGGGATGCAGGCGTGTGAGCCGACCGTCGAGTCGAGCGTGCCCCCGTCGGGCCCGCCGGCGCCTTTGGTGCCTGCCGTGCCGCTCGACCCCGAGCAAGCCGCGACGATCGCGAGAACCAACGCCGTCCCGAGCACCCTCGCTGCGCAGCGATCCATCACGAGGCCCCTTCCTGTTGCGATCCCGACGTCCTGCGATCAGTAGACGCGCTCGTCGCCTCGGGCGCAACGGCGAGGCGGCTTGTCCCGTCTCGGTCTATCGCGTCCGGATGGGCGGCCTCGCCGGCCCCCTGACCGGCTTCACCGGCGGTGCCGCGTGCGTTGCGGCGGGGGCGGGCGCGTGTGGTTTCTTGGACGAGCTCATGAAGCTGAGGAGCGACGCGAGCGCGAGGGACATCGCGACGAGCACGACGATCAGCGTGCCGCACCCCTTGGGCAGCGGGACGCCCGACGGCATCGTCGTCCACGTTTGACCAGGCACCGCCGCGGCCGCAGCCAGCCATCCGCTCGAGCCCGACGGGCCGACGATCGCGATGTTCGATGGGTTCTTCGGGTCGACGCGAAGGTCGAGCGTCACCCCGGGGAGCGCCTCGCAGATGCGTGGAATCATCGGCGAGACCGAGACCTCGTAGGGTTGGCGTCCCGGGACCTCGACGTCGAGCGTGAGGTTGCGAACCTCGAACCGCTGGGACGCGTACGTCGTCTCCGTGGCCAACGAGCTGGCCTGCAGGATGAGGCCTCGCGCCTCGAGGCCCCGCGCGAGGAGGGCGTTCCTGTTGCTCGACTGCGCCACGCGGCTGACGAGCACGAACAGCAAGAACACGACGAGGAGGACGAAGAACGGCATGGCGGAGTCGAGAGCCCTGGTAACGCCAGCCTACGGCGCCGCGGGGCGCCTCGGCTTGCCTTTCGGCACGGGTTTCATCACGAGCTTCTTGCCGACCAAGGCGTAGCGCTCGACCCACGCCTCGGTCCTCGCGGGGGAGTACTCCGTCGAGCCGTCGTGCGTGATGAGTCTTATCCACTTGGTCAGCCCCGAAACGACGATCTCGGACCCGACGAACTTCGCCTTCGCCTCCGCGTAGGGTGGCCAGAAGACGCCGGCGTCGTCCTGGCCGACCTGCGTCGCCTCGCCGCCGTCGAGCCGCGTGTCGTAGCGCCCCGCGACGCGGAGCTCGCCGTCCGCGATGACGCGGACCGTCTCCCACTCCTCGACCCCGGCGCCCGTGCCAAACCCGTCGGGCTCCACGTAGACGGTCACGTCCCCGAGCTTCTCGACGCGCAGCGCCCTCTTGTCGTGGCACGACGGGTCCCACGGACCGACGCCGAGCACACGGGCGTGGGCGTCCTCGAGCGCGACGATCGCGAGGAGCCCGAATCCGTCTGGAGCGACGCAGGCCCCGACCTGGATCGTGCTCGCGAGCCAGACCGCTTCCTGCCCGCCGGGCAAGGCCTTCCGGCCGATCACCTTGACCGTTCCGGGCGGAGTCAGCCCCTTCCCGTCGGGCCCGTCTTCCCATGCCGCGGGCGCCGTGCCGCCGTGGCAGTCGCTGAGGACGAGCGCACCGCCCTTCGTCTTCGTGACCTTCGCCCTCATGGTGGCAGGATCGAGGGAGGGGACGATGGCCTCTGCGAGGAGCTTCGACGGCACGTCCTTGATCGCGTGCACGGCGGCGGGGACGTCGATCGTGCACGTTGCGGGCGGCGCCGCGTCGGCGGCGGGCGGGGCGGGCGGCGCGTTTGCAGAGGGGGTCGCGCTCGGTTTCGGGGGAGCCGGTGCGGCGGCGTCCTTCGCCGATGGAGGAGGTGCGGCGGGGGCGCTCCCGCTCGGCGCGGAATCAGGGCAGGCGGCGACGAGACAGGCGAGCAGCGCGCAAGCTGCGCGAGGCGCAAGCCTCACGGCGTGGGCTCGGCGTTCGCGTCTTCCTTCGGCGCCGGGCAATAAAACGCGGTTGCGCCGCTCCCCTTCTCGTCGAGGCGAACCGTGTTCGCGCCGAGGATGACCGTTCTCCCCCGCAAGCTGCTTGCGCCGGTGCCGTCGCGCGATCCGGAGACGACGCCGAGGTTCTGGCAGTTGCTCGCCGGGTCGACCGTCTGGATCTGGACCTTGCTGACCGCGGCTTGCTGATCCGCTGTGAGCGAGGCGCATGCGGCGAGCGCGGTGAGAGACGACGTGCTGGCGAGCCACCGGAGCGTCATGGGCGTCCTTCGTGCGAGGGGAAGCCTGCGAGGCTACCGCACGTCCCGGTCGGACGGAACGACTCGCACCGCGCCGTCTCTGTCACGCACGACCGACGGACAGTACGGGCCGATGTCGTCCCGCCTCCACCATCGCCCGGTCGCGTGCTTCGTCGCGAGGTCGGTGAACCAGTACTGCGACGCCACCGAGCGGACCTCCGTCGGGGGCGCCCCCTCGAACGGGTTCGACGCGAAGAGGGCGAGCACGCTCGCCTCGTTGGCGAGAAGGCGCGCCTCGGTCGCGAGCACCCAGCCGTTGTCGCGGCACGAGCCCAGCGAGGCGAACCAGAGGTTCCACTCGAAGCGGGGCTGGTACGGGGCATAGATGCCCGGCGGCGCGTCGAGCGCTTGGGGCTTGTAGCGGAAGGGGTAAGGCGTCCACGACTCTCCGTCGCGCGACCCCTGGAACTCGATCTCGTAGCGCGCGGGCGTCATGACCGCGAAGAGCCCGTAGCGGTTGGCGATGCGGAACGGCTCGAGGACACGGGCGGGCCAGACGAGCCACGCGAGCCCGGGAGGCGCGCCGGAGAAGAGGAAGTCGGCAGAGCTCGCGTAGAAGACCCATGAGAGCGGGATCGCGACGACCACGAGCTTCCACGTCGGGGGCTCTACGGGGAGGGTGAGCTTCGCCGGAGACTCGATCGAGGGTCTCCGCGGAACCTTCCGGAGGACCCGCGACGCACCGTCGATCGCCGCGTCGTCGAGCAGGAGGACGCCGAGCGTGAGGACGAGGTAGTTGAGGAACGCGTAGTTCGCGGTCGCGATGATGCCGACCTGGAGCACGGTCACGACGACGAAGCACGCGAGGCGCAGCGGGCGCGGGAAGAAGAAGAGCCAGACGAGCGCGAGCTCGACGACGAGCGTGAGGAGGGCGGTGGCCGCGTGGAAGCCGTGCCCGAGGTGCTGGACGTACCAGCCGACCCACGTCGGGAGCGGGCCATTCTCGTAGTAGTGATCCATCGCGCTCATGTCGCGCCACGACGGGTCGCCGCTCGCGAGCTTGACCACGCCCGACTCGAAGTAGATGCGGAAGCACTCCCAGACGAGGAGGAACGTGGTCGCGCGGGACGGAGGTTGCCGGGAGCCCTTGCCCGGGAAGAAGCCCGGCGGCGCGTAGAACCACGCGAGGAACGACGCCTCGAGGAGCATCCCGTCGGACTGGTAGGACGCGAACTCCTCGGCGGCGCCGATGAACGAGAGGAAGGCGACGAACGCCACGAAGAGGGTCGCCCGAGGCCACACGCCGGCGGTGAGGAGGAGGGACGCGAGGCCGCCGATCACGACGATCGCGGAGAGCGCGCCGTGTCCGGTGCCCAGCCAGAGGGCCGTGGGTGCGACCCAGAAGCGGGCAACCCCGGGCACCGCGCGCGCCACGGCGTCGAGGTAGCGCCCCGCGGGGAGGATCCCCTTGGGCCCGATGAGGCCGTCGATCTGAAACGCGAGCGAATAGAACGCGGAGAAGAAGATGAGCCCGAGCGCGCGGAGGAAGATCCAGCGCGGCCAGAGGAGACCGCGGCCGCCCGTGCTGGGCGCGAAGAGCCAACGGAGCGCGCGCGACGCCTTCGCGCTCGGACTATGCTCCCCGGGGATGAGGTCGTTCGCGCTCGACATCGGCCTTTGCATCGCGCTCATCGTGCTGGCAGTCGCCGTGGGCTCGACGCTCTACCTCATCGTGTCGTTCGCCGTCATGCGCCGCTTCACCCAGCCGCGACCTTTCGCGCACTCGCTCCGCGCCCTCTGGGGCGAGGCCCTCGCGATCGCGATCACCCAGCCGCTCGTCCCCCTCTACTACTTCATCGGACGGCGAATGGGCGGCCCCGACTCGGGTCGGCCGATCATCCTCGTCCACGGCTACTTCCAGAACCGTGCCGACTTCGTGCTCCTCGCCAAGAGGCTCGCGCGCGCGAGCCTCGGCCCCGTGTACGGCTTCAACTACAACTGGGCGAGTCGCATCGCCACGAGCGCCGTCCGGCTCGAGCGCTTCGTCGACCAGGTCTGCCGCGAGACGGGGCAGCCGACGGTGGCGATCGTCGCGCACTCGCTGGGGGGCGTGGTGGCCCACGAGTACATCGCGACCGCGACGGGCGCGGCGCGCGTGTCGTGCTGCGTGACGATCGCGAGCCCGCACGCCGGAGTCCGCTGGCGCGCGGGCGCGTTCGGGGCGGTGGCGCGCGAGCTCCACGCGAAGAGCGACTACATGCAAGAGAGCTCCCGGCGTCCCGTTCCGGCGCCGGTCCGCGCCGTCAGCATCTACTCGTCGCACGACAACATCGTCCATCCGCCCAGCACGAGCGCCCTTGCCGAGCGCGGTGGGGTGGACCGTCCCGTCGAGGGGGTCGGGCACCTCGGGATCCTGTTCTCTCGCGAGGTGGCCGAGGCCACCGTCCGCGCGCTCGCAGAGTGACGCTCTCGCAGCGGGTCTCTCTCGCTTGACGGAGAGCCCCGTCAGATCGACAAGCGTCGGATGAGCGACCCCTCCAAGATCACGACCGAGAAGCGCGGCCACCTCTTCCTCATCGGGCTCAACCGTCCCGCGAAGCGGAACGCGTTCGACGTCGAGATGCTCGAGCAGCTCGGGAGCGCCTTCCAGCGCTACGAGGTCGAAGGGGACGCGCGCTGCGCGGTGATCTTCGCCCATGGCGATTGCTTCACGGCCGGGCTCGACCTCGCGAACGTCGCGCCCGCGATCGCGGAGGGGCGCATCGGTCTCGGCGGCGGCGGGATCGATCCGTGGGGGGTCCATGGCCGGCGACGCACGAAGCCGACGGTGATCGCCGTGCAGGGCCTCTGCCTCACCCTCGGGATCGAGCTCTGCCTCGCGCAGGACGTCACCGTCGCGTCCGAGACGGCCCGCTTCGGTCAGATCGAGATCAAGCGCGGCATCTTCCCGTTCGGCGGCGCGACCTACCGGCTCGTCCAGACCGCGGGCTGGGGCAACGCGATGCGGTGGCTACTCACGGGCGACGAGTTCGACGCCGCCGAGGCGCACCGCATCGGGCTCGTGCAAGAGGTCACCCCGAAGGGCCGCGAGCTGGCGCGTGCGATCGAGATCGCGGAGACCATCGCGAAGCAGGCTCCGCTCGGCGTCCGCGCGACGCTCGAGAGCGCGCGACGCTCGCTCGACGAGCGCGACGCCGCCGAGGCGCTCATGCCGGAGATCGCGCGGCTGATGGTGACCGAGGACGCCCGGGAAGGCATGCAGTCCTTCGTCGAGCGCCGCCCCGCCGCATTCTCGGGCAAGTAGAAGCGAGCGTCACGCCGCGGCCTCCTCCTCGCGCGCGACGCGCGCCTTGCCGACCGCGAGGAGGAGCGCCGAGAGCCCGAGCAGCGAGAAGCCCATCACGCCGGGAGCCATCGACTCGCCCTCGCCCTCCAGCGCCATGTCCGCGTGGTTCACCTTGTCGCCCATCCCCGCGACGGTCTTCCACGTGGTGCCCAGGTCGGAGCAGATGCCGGACGCGGTCGCGAAGAGCGTCGCGGCCATCATCGCCACGACGAAGCCAAGCGGTCGCTGCTTCCCGCGCGCCGCGTAGAGCGCGGCCCAGCCGAGCGCCACGAAGCCGAAGCCGAGAACCCAGAACATCGAGTAACCACCTTCACGGATGAGCGTGTACATGCGAGTGACCTCCACCTCGTTCAACGCGGAGTCGCGCCCGGCGTGACAAACTTTCTTTGGCGACGTGCCCAACGGCAGTCCGGGAAGAGGACGCGCCCGTCGCGGGCGACGTCACGCGCGGCCGCCTCGAGTCGACGGACGAACGCAACCGACTCTCACCCGTCCTGGAGCGACTCCGAGACGACCCCGAGGCGTCATGAGCCGACGTCGAGGGGTCATGAGCCGACGTCGAGAGGTCATCCGCCGACGTCGAGCAGTCACCCGACGACGTCGAGCAGTCACCCGACGACGTCGAGCAGTCACCCGACGACGTCGAGCAGTCATCCGACGACGTCGAGCAGTCATCGGACGACGTCGAGCAGTCATCGGACGACGTCGAGCAGTCACGAGCCGACGTCGAGCAGTCATCGGACGACGTGGAGCAGTCATCGGACGACGTCGAGCAGTCATCGGACGACGTGGAGTAGTCATCTCACCGACGAGTCCAGCTGAAATCGGCAAGCTCGGAGCCCGAGGAGCTGACCGAACGACTGCCTCATCGCCGCCATGTAGGCGCGGCACCCGTTTTGGAGCCGCTTCCTTCACGCTCGGAGCTCCAATCGGTCGTGTCACGAGTCCGCGCGGACGGACGCGGAGAGAAAGACGACGTGGTGGGACTCCTCGACGGCGACCGAGGAGCAAAGTTCTCTCGATGAGAGAACCAGCATGACGGCGAGTGTTCACTCCACGTCGTCCGATGACTCCTTCACGTCGTGAGATGACTCGTAGCGGTACTCCCGGAGCTCGAATCGGGCGAGCATGGGCAACAGGTGCGGCCCCGACATGGCCGCACGACCGCTCGCGGGCACCTCCGGCCGCTCGACGGTCGGCAAGGGCAAGCCCGTCGGCGGGCCCTCCAGGCTCAGAGCTCGTCCGCGAGCCCCCTCGCTCGGGTGAGCCGCTCGAGCGCCTCGGCCAGCGCGGCCCGTTGCGCCTTCGACTCGGCGACCACGTCGGCCGGGGCTCGCTCGACGAACGCCTTCGACGCGAGCTTCTTGTCCATCACGCCGAGATCCTTCTCGACGCGCTTGATCTGGCGATCGACGCGCTCACGCTCTTCCTCCGCGCTGACGAGCCCCTTGAGCCCCACGAGGACCTCGACCGTCCCGGCCCGATCGCCGAACGTCACGGGGACGAGCGAGCCGACGCTCCCCGCCTCGCGCTCGCCGGCGGTGGAGGCGTCGAGCACGACCGGGCCTCGCGTGCGCACCATCGTCTCGACGGCCGAGCGGTGGGCGTCCAGGAGATCGTGGAGCTCTTTCACGTCGGTGCGGAGGCGGAGCGGCACGGGTGGATTCGTGACCTCGTGCTCGCTGCGGATGGTCCGCGCGGCGCCGATGACGTCCTGCAGCACCTTCATCTCCGCGTCCACGCCGCCGTCGCGCGCGCCGTCCTTCTCGGCCGTCGGGTACGGCGCGAGCGCGATCGACACCGCGTGCCCCGGCGGCTTCGGCAGGCGCTGCCAGAGCTCCTCGGTCATGAACGGCATCAGCGGGTGGAGCGCGCGGAGCGCCGCGTCGAGCACGTGGACGAGGACGTTCCGGGTCTCCGTGGTGAGCGCGCGGTCGGCGTCGGGCTTCGCGAAGATGGGCTTGGTGAGCTCGAGGAACCAGGCGCAGAAGTCGTCCCAGAAGAAGTGGTAGAGCCCGTTGGCCGCCTCGTCGACGCGGAAGCTCTCGAGCCCCTGCGCCGACACCGCGAGGACTTCCGCGAGCCGCGAGAGGATCCACCGGTTGTAGAAGCCCGTGGCCGCGGGGCGCTCCGCGCTCGTCCGCACGACCCCCGCGAGGTGCCCCTCGGCGAAGCGGGTCGCGTTCCAGATCTTGTTCAGAAAGTGTCGGTTCCCCTCGATGCGCTTCAGCGCGAGGGCGATGCGCTTGTTGGTCGGCGGGAAGGTCGCGAGCGTGAAGCGGAGCGCGTCGGCGCCGAAGGCCGGAAACCCAAGCCCCATCTGCGCGGCAGACGGGTACGCCTTCTTGAACTTGGCCAGGGCCTCGGCCTCGGACGCGCCCGGCATCGTCTTCTTCGTGACCTCGCTGAACGAGGCGCCGTAGATGAGGTCGAGGGGATCGATCACGTTCCCCTTCACCTTGCTCATCTTCTCCCCCGTCTCGTCGACGATGAGCCCCGAGAGCAGGACGCGCCGGAAGGGGACCTCGTTCATGAAGTAGAGGCCGAACATCATCATCCGCGCGACCCAGAAGAACAGGATGTCGTAGCCCGTCTCGAGGTCGCTCGTCTGCTTGGCGTTGGTCGGATAGAACTTCGCGAGCGCGGGCGTCGCGTCGGGCCAGCCGAGGGTGGCGAACGGCCACAGCGCGGACGAAAACCACGTGTCGAGCACGTCCGGGTCCTGCGTCCACTCCGGCCCCGCGCACTCGGCCGGGCGCTCGATCGCGACCTTGATTTCGCCGTTCGGCCCGTGCCACGCGGGGATCTGGTGCCCCCACCACAGCTGCCGCGAGACACACCAGTCCTGGATGTTCTCGAGGAAGTGGTCGTAGGTCTTCTTCCACTCGGCCGGCACGATCTCGGTGCGCCCGTCGCGCACGGCCGCGAGCGCCGCGGCGGCCATCGACTGCATCTTGAGGAACCACTGCGTCGAGATCATCGGCTCGACCACGCCGCCGGACCTCTGGCACCTCGGCAACGTCAGCGTGTGCGGCTTCGACCCTCTCGCCAGCCCCAGCTCGTCGAGCGCCGCCTTCACGGCGGTGCGCGCGCGCTTCCTCTCGAGCCCCTGGAACTTACCGGCCTCGGCGTTCAGCGTGCCGTCGAGGTTGAAGATGCTGATCTCCGCGAGCCCGTGGCGCTTGCCGGTCGCGAAGTCGTTGAAGTCGTGGGCGGGGGTGACCTTGACCGCCCCCGTGCCGAACTTCGGGTCGACGAGGATGGCGTCCGTGACGATCGGGATCTTCCGATCGACGAACGGGTGCACCAGGCTCTTGCCGTGGAGGTGCTTGTAGCGCGGGTCGTCCGGGTGCACGGCGACCGCGGTGTCGCCCAGCATCGTCTCGGGGCGCGTCGTCGCGACGACGATCTCCTCGCCCGTGCCGTCGACCTTGTACGCGAACTCGAACAGCTCTCCGTTCGCCCCCTCCTCGTTCTCCACCTCGAGGTCCGACAGCGCGGTGTGGCACTCGGGGCACCAGTTGATGAGCCGGGTCGCGCGGTACATGAGGCCGTCCTTGTGCAGGCGCACGAACGCCTCCCGCACCGCGCGGCTCATGCTCTCGTCCATCGTGAACTTGCTGCGCCGCCAGTCCGGGGACGCGCCGAGCACGCGCTGCTGCAACGCGATCCGCCCGCCGCTCTCGTTCTTCCACTGCCACACGCGCTCGAGGAACGCCTCGCGCCCGAGCTCCTGCCTCGTCTTGCCCTCGCGCGCGAGCTGGCGCTCGACGACCGTCTGCGTCGCAATCCCCGCGTGGTCGATGCCGGGCTGCCAGAGCGTGTTCTTCCCGCACATCCTTTGGTAGCGGACGAGGGCGTCCTCCAGCGTGCAGCGCTGGGCGTGGCCCATGTGGAGCGAGCCCGTGACGTTGGGCGGAGGCATCGGGATGACGTACGCGGGGCGCGTGTCGCCCGGGTCGTCGGTGGCCTCGAAGACGTGGTGCTTCTCCCAGAAGTCGTACCAGCGCGCCTCGACGTCGGTCGGGTCGTAGCCTTTCGTCAGCTCGGTCGTCTCTCTCTCTGCCGCGGGCGCGTCGCTCATGATGGGGACCGATTAGCACGTCATCGTGCGACGTCCGAGGCGCTCCCCGGTGGTGCTAGGCTAGCCCGCGCGACCATGCCCCCCCTTCGCGCGCTCTGCCTGGCCCCCCTCCTCGCGCTTCCCGCCCTGGCCGGCGCCGCATGCTCGACGTCGTCCTCGCCTCCCTGCGCCGCGGTGGGCACCGTCTCGGTCACCGTCACCGACGAGAGCGTCGACAGCAACAGCAACTTCCTCTGCACCGCGACCGTCACCATCGCGTCGTCGGACGGCGGGGCGCCGAGGCCGCTCACGCCGCAGGGCTACGACGGGTCGGTCGCGGGCTGCATCTACGTGACCAACGTCGGGCCCGGCAGCTACACGCTCGGCGCGACGGCCGCGGGATACACGCCGCTCAGCGAGCCGCTCGTGGTCGAGCAGGTCCAGTGCGTGACCGAGTCGACGAACCCGCGCATCGGTCTCTACGAGACCCAGCAGAGCAGCGCCGACGCGGGGGTGGACGTGAACATCTCCGTCATCCGCGACGCCGAGGGGGACCGGGTCACGATCACGGGCGGCGGCTAGGACCGGCGCCTCCGGATCGGCTGCGTCCCCTCAAGGCTTCATCAGCCGGGCGATCTCTTCCTTGATGAGCGTCTCGGCGAGCTGCGGGACGACCTCCCACACGACCTGCTCGACGACCTCGCGCGAGAGGGCGAGCACCCCTTCGACCTGCTGCGGGCTGAGACCGAGCTCGCCGAGCTTCCCTGCGAGCTGTCCGTTGACCTTGCCCGCGACGGCGCCCGAGGCCGCGGCGTGCGCCGGGGGTGGGTGGGCCGGAGCGGCGTGGGCCGGAGCGGGAGCCGCCTTCGGTGGCTGCGGGGAGGGCGCGGGCTGGGCGGCGACGGCGGTGGGGCGCGGAGCGGCGGCTGCGGGAGGAGGGGGAGCGGGCGGCGGGGCGCCGCGTGAGACCTGGGTCGCCGTGGGCGGAGCGGGCGCGGCCATGGGCGCACCCGCCTTGGCGGCCTCCTGCGTGCCGAACATCAGCGTGTTCGCGCGCGCCACGACGGGCGCGGCCGCGGGTGCGGGAGGACGCGCGACCGCGGCCTGCGGAGGCGGAGCGGGCGCCGCGGGGGGCGGTCGGGCGGCGACGGGGGCCGGGGCCGGGCTCTGTGCGGCGGGGGCCGGTGCACCGGCGGGGGTGTGGCCGATGAACGTCTGAGTGGAGCTCGCGCCCGCTTCGCGCGCGACGAGGGCCTTCTTCACCTTGTCGACCATCTGCTGCGTGTCGAAAGGCTTGTCCATGAAGTCGTCGGCGCCGGCGTCCTTCCCCTTGGCAGGGTCGTACGGGTTGTGCCGGCTCGACAGCAGGACGATGGTCGCCGAAGCGTCGCGCTTTCGAATCTCCTTGGACAGCGCGTACCCATCGTCGCTGCCGAGGGCGGTGTCGATGACGACGACCGACGGGTTCTCGCCCAGCTTGCCGAGCGCCGACTGAGCGGAGTCCGCCGTCACGATGCGGTAGTCCTCACCGCCGAAGGTGATTTCGAGGACTTTTCGCATCGTCACGCTGTCATCGACGGCAAGCAGGGTCTTGGGCACGGGGCAGGTCTCCTGGCCGGATACGCGGGCCTCGAATGTCGTGCGTCCTGCAATGGCGAGGACTACGACGAGATTGGACAATACTAGGCGGCCAACGGCCTTGGGTGTCAAGGAACAGCACGCCCGCCGGAGCCATTGGCCCCATCTTTCATGCATCGAAAGCCCACCCGCCACCCCCGCCCGCCCCGCCCCAAACCCGCTCCCGCGGAGGTCGCCGCGCATCCGCCCGGAGCGGACGGGCGCCCCAGGCATCTCGACGCCGTCGTTCGTGCCCGGTTCGGCGTCTCCTGGAACGAGGCGCGGGCGCGGATCACGTCGGGCAAGGTCCGCGTCGGGGAGGTCGTCCAGACCCTTCCGCTGTTCCGCGTCCGCGACGAGTCGCTCGTGACCTTGCACATGAACGCGCCGAAGCCGCGCACCCCGGCTCTCCCCGAGGGGTCGATCGTGCACGTCGATGCCCACGTCGTCGTGGTCGACAAGCCGGCGGGCGTCTCGACGGTCCCGTACGACGAGGGGGAGACGGGGACGCTCGACGAGCGGGTGCGCGACTGGCTCGCGGAGGAAGGGAGGCGCGCGAGGGGAGGGGGACGGCCGCCGCTCGGGGTCGTGCACCGGCTCGACAAGGAGACGAGCGGCCTCGTCGTGTTCACGCGGACCTGGCTCGCCAAGCAGAGCCTCACGCAGCAGTTCCGCGAGCACACCGTGGCGCGGCGCTACCTCGCGATCGCGATGGGCGACGTCCGGACGCAGACGATCCGCTCGTCGATCCTCGCCGACCGCGGCGACGGGCTCCGCGGCTCGCGTCCGAACGACCGGCGCGTCCGCGGCGAAGAGCAAGGGCAGCGCGCCGTGACGCACGTCACCGCGCTCGAGAAGCTCGCGGCGGGCGCGACGCTCGTCGAGTGCAGGCTCGAGACGGGGCGGACGCACCAGATCCGCATCCACCTGAGCGAGGCCGGCCACCCGCTCGTCGGCGAGAAGGTCTACATCCGCGACTACGGAGAGGAGGAGCTCCGCGCGCCCCGCATGATGCTCCACGCGACCGAGCTGGGCTTCGTGCACCCTGCGACCGAGGAGGACGTGAAGTGGGAGAGGGAGCCGCCCCAGGATTTCATGGAGACGCTGGTGCGGCTGCGGACGGGCTAGTGCCGCTCCGCAGAAAAGCGGCCGGCGGCCACAAACGCCAACGGGCGCATGTCCATTGCTGGACACGCGCCCGCGTGCGATCGACGCCCGCTCGGGGGCGTCCTCTGCCGTCAGCTACCCGAGCCGGCGTCGGTCGCGACGACCGGGGTGCAGCCGAGGGTCGCCGCCAGGCCGCCGCCGATCGTCCCCTGGCAAGCGCCGGGGATCGTGACCGCGCCACCCGAGCACGAGTACGTGACGCACTTGCCCGCGCCGGCGTCCGTCGTCGGGCACTCGGTGTTCGTCGTGCAGCTCTGGGCGTTCAAGATCTGGCTGGTCGGGCACGTCGTGCCCGCGACGCAGCTCAAGAGGCCCGTCGTGGTCGTCTCCGCGTTGATGCAGCAGATGTTCCCGCTCGGGCACTCGGAGGAGCCGAGGCAGTAGACCGCGTTGCCCGTACAGCTGTTCTGCATGGCGGCCGGCTCGCACGCGTAGGTGGGACCGCCGTCCGCTGCGGTGCCGTTGCAGCAGAACTGGGCGTTGGTCGTGCACTTCGTGGTGCTGCCCGTAGGTCCGCAGCCGACGCTGTTCACGTAGCTGGTCCCCGTGCCGCTGGAGGAGCTCTTGCTCCCGGTGCTCGAGGTGTTGCTCCCCGAGTGGCTCGTCGAGCTCCCGGATCCGGACGACGACTTACCCGACGTCGACTTCGAGGAGCTGGAGCCGGCGTCCGTCCCGGACGTCGTCGTCGAGCTGCTCGAACAGTGAACCAATGACATGCCCGCCACGAAAGCGACGGACGAAGCAGACAGCATCCAGGTACGGGTCATCGAAGAGCCTCCAAGCGTGGAACGTTACCGGGCGCTTACACCCTGAGCAAAGAAAGCGCCAGCCTCGTCTCGCTTCGCCTAGGCTCCGACGTTCATGCAGGTCCTGACCGCCGAAGCCATCGTCGACCGCTTGTCCCGGGTCGTCCGGGAGCCGGACGTCCAGGCGCGTGGGGCGGCCGTCGCGTTCGACGGCGACGGCACTCTCTGGAGCGGGGACGTCGGGGAGGACTTCTTCTTCTCCACCCTCGAGCTCGGGCGGTTCCTGCCGGCAACGGTCGAGGCGATGCGGGCGGTCGGGCGGAGGCTCGGGCTCGCCGGCATGGAGCCGGGGTATGGCACGGGTGTCGCGGTCGCCCGCCGCCTCTTTGATGCGTACCTGGAGCACAAGCTCCCCGAGGAGCTCATCTGCGAGGTGATCGCGTGGACCTGCGCGGGGTGGTGCGAGGAGGACGTGGTCGCGCTCTCGCGCGCGGTGGTCGCGGGGGGCGGGCTCGAGGCACGGAGGCGGACGGAGCTCCGCGCGGTGGTCGAGTGGGCGCGGCGGTCGGGGGTCCTGGCGCTGCTCGTGAGCGCGTCGCCGAGGCCGG
>Ga0209415_10003549_pt1 | contig 29006 bp, 27 predicted proteins | sample PeaSoiSIISIP2007_FD_187696 | JGI IMG/M metagenome (GOLD analysis project Ga0209415, IMG submission 187696) | Peat soil microbial communities from Weissenstadt, Germany - SII-SIP-2007 (SPAdes) (version 2) | ecosystem: Environmental > Terrestrial > Soil > Wetlands > Peat | place: Germany...
CCGTCGAAGCGCGCGAGGATGCGCTGCGTCGCGCGCTCGCCGGCGGCACCCGGCATCACCGCGATCTCGAGCCGCAGCACGCCGTTGCCGTTGAAATCCGTGTCGTAAACGTACATCGCGGCAAAGCGGGAATCGCCTTTCCCGCCCAGCCACAAGCCGTTCTTGAGACAGCGGATGCGCTCGCCGCCGCCGAGGTCCGCCTCTTCGTAATGCGACAACGCCACCAGCACCGGGTCTTCATCCTCGACCAGCAGGCTCGAAAACGTGCTGCCGGTCTCGCCGCGGAAAAACAGGCCGGTGAATCCGCCGGGCCCCGCTTCGGCGGTCAGCTCGGCAAGCGGCTCGGCGAGCTCCGCCTTCAAGCGGTCGGGGAAATAACGGCTGGTGGTGACGAGTTTCTCCGCCACGAACGGCGCAAAGTGGCGGCGTATCGCGTGATACGCGAATTTGCCGGCCGGCTGGCGCAAGGACCTCCGGGCGGCGCGCGCTTTGGCGGACGCCGACTTGCGGGGTTTCACGAGCATGATCACGTCTTCCATGCCGGGCATTGTGCGCGTGGGTGTGGCTCAGGGAGTGAGCCAGGCGTCGCCGAAGAGGTGAACGGGTAATGGGTGATGGGTGATGGGTGATGGGTGAATGGTGAATGGTGAATGGTGAATGGTGAATGGGTAGAAGCAGCGATTAAGTGATTCAGGGATTAAGTGATTGGGGTATATCAATCCCTCAATCGCTCAATCGCTCAATCGCTCAATTACTCAATCGCTCAATCGCTCAATCACCGACCCTACGAAGGGCTGCCCCCGGGCAAAGCCGGAAAAGAGAGCGACGTGCTATGCCACTTTAAGGTGATCCTCCCAGCCGGGGAAAACCAGCACGGCGGGATGACACTTTAGCGCACGCGCGATCACTTTGGCGCGCTCGACCCCGAGGCGAACGCGGTCGTTCTCAATCGCCGACAGCGTAGCCTGAGGAATGCGGGTGCGTTCGGCCAACTGGTTCTGGCTCAGGCCCTGCAGTTCGCGAACGATGCGAACGGATTCCCCGACCGATACGTTGATGCGCTTCTTTGCGGTACGAAACTGACTCATTACGGCCTCCGGTAATCGTGGGCAGTGATTGAAACCACCTGAAACAACCGCGCTGCGGGCACGGTGCGATAAATGATCCGGTACTGCACCCCGAGGCGCGAGGACCGATGCCCTTTCCACTCTCCCGACAAGGCTTCGTCGTGAAACCCTTTGATCAAGCGCAGGCCGGGCGGCCCGGAAAGCACGGCAATGTCCTTCCACTTCTCATACCGCTTCAGGATCTCCCGGGGAACGGCCGAGAGCTGCTTGTCGACACGGCGATGTTCCTCGATGTGCCACATGCCATATTGTGCCTATACCATATATGGTATGTCAAGATCCGCGCAGCCAGCGGCGCACGGCGCCGGCTGCTGCGGCGCGGTCAGTCGGCCAGTACCAGCACGACCAGGAACGCGTAGGTGATGATGTCCGGGTTGGCGACGAATCCCAGCAGCGTATCGATATCCATGGCTTCCTCCCACTACGATCAAGGTCGATGCCGCCATGATGCGGGACTGGAGGCTCAGTGAGTGAGCCTGTGAATTGCCTTCCACCCCAGCCCTCCTTCTTTTTCCCGGGGGCAGCCCGGGAGCTGGCTACTTTCGTTTGCGCGGCCAAAAGAAAGTAGCCAAAGAAAAGGCCGCCCTGGTGAGCCGCGCCTGACGGCGTCCCCCTGTGTTACTCGACGAGCCGGGCGGCTGTGGAACTCGCGCATTGCCGTAGGGAACGATGTTGGTGTGGGCGCGAACGGTCAGTGGGATGCTGAAAGCCTGCGCGGCTCGCCCAGTCCTCGCCGAATTCCCCGGCCCGCCTGTGTTACTCGGCGTCTCACAAGGGAGCGAGAGTCGAAAAGTGTCGCGAAGGGGCAAGATGGTGTGATTGGATACGCTTTGAACCATTCACCATTCACTATTCACCATTTACCATTCACCCATCACCCATTACCCATTACCCGGTTTCGACTGCTCGGCGGCTCTCAGGGGAGCCCCAAAAACGAACACCGCCTTACGCCTCTCTCCCCTCGCCTCTCCGATAGAGCCGCTGCGCGGCCCTGAGCTGGTCGCGGCAGCGGGCGCGCAGCGCGCGCGGCGCCAGTACTTCGACTTCGGCGCCGTGGCGCAGAATGTCGCCGATGAGCTCGCGGTCGTCGCCGTAGGGAAATTCGAGCACATAGGAGCCGTCGCGCTCGAAGCTCGCGCGCTGTTTCGGGTGCCACTCTTCCGCCGCGACCCAGCGCGCGCGGGCGGGCGTGAACCTGAGTTTAGCCCAGGCCCTGGCGCGGCCGGAAAAAATGCCGTAGCTCGCGGCGAGCACGGCATCGAGCCGGCTGTCGGCGATTTCTTTCGCGGGCCGGGCGAGGGTTTCGGCCTGCCGGATGCCATCGACCGCGAAGCTGCGGAGGTCCTTGCGCAGGTGGCACCACGCATCGAGGTACCAGCTCTCGCGGTAGCACACGAGACGCTGCGGCGAGACCGCGCGCGCGGTGGTCTCGTTGCCGGCGCGCGAGAAGTACGTGATCTGCAACTGCCGGCGGTTGAGCAAAGCGCCGGCGACGGTCTCGAAAAACTTCGGCTGCGGCGCGCGCCGCCCGAGGTGCAGGATGCGCACGCGGCGCTGGAACTCGCGGAACGAGTGGTCGGCGCTCGCGAGCATCGATTTCAGCCGCTCCTTGAGCGGCTCGACGTGGCGCTTGAGCAACCCCGGCTGCAGCTCTTCGAGCAGGTGCTGCATCGTGAGCAGGGCCGCCGCTTCCGCCGCGCTGAACCACATTCCCGGAAACTCCACGCGCGCGGGCTCGCCGCGGCCGCCGCCGAAGCGGTAACCGTTGGCGTCGCGGTCGTAGACGATCGGCGTTTTCATGCGGCTGCGCAGATACTCGAGATCGCGCTTGAGCGTCGCGCGGGAAACCTCGAGCTCGTCGAGCAGCGCCTGGAACGATACGAGCTTGCGCGCCGCGATCGACTGCTCGATCTTGAAGATGCGTTCGGTCTTGTTCATGCGCCCCCCTTGCGCTGCGGCCCCGCGCAGCACGGCGCAATCACTCTAGCATGGACGGTGGCTCAATTGGTGAGCCAGGCTTCGCCGGAAAGGGTGATGGGTGATGGGTGATGGGTGATGGGTAAAGGAAGACCTCATCACTCATCACTCATGCCCCCTCTCATCGCTTGATCTTGAGCAACCGCGCCGCGTTTCCTCCCATGATGCGGTCCCGGTCCGCGCGCGCGAGCCGCGGCACGCTCTCGATCAGCTTCACCGGATTTTCCTCGCCCATGTCGTACGGATAGTCGGTGCCGAGCAGCACGTGCCCGGGCCCGTACTTGTCGATCATGTGGCGCAGCATCTGCGGGTCGAACGTGATCGTGTCGAAATAAAACTTTTTCAGATAGCTCGACGGCGCCTGCTTGATCACGGTGCGGCAATCGGGCCGCGCGCGGTGCGCGTGGTCCATGCGCGCCCAGTAGTGCGCGAGGTAGCCGCCAGCGTGCGGCAGCACGATCTTGAGCGCGGGGTTGCGGTCGATCACGCCGTCGAAAATCAGGTGGCTCGTCGCGACGGTCGTCTCGAGCGGGTTGCCGATCACGTTGTTGAAGTAATGGTCCATGAGCCGCTGGCCGTGGGTGAAGCCGAGCGGATGCATGAAGATCACCGCGTCGAGCTCCGCGACTTTCGCGAAAAACTTCTCGAGGCCGAGGCTCGCGTCGGTCAAATCCTTGCCGTTCACGTTGGGCAGGATCTCGACTCCGCGCAGGCCGAGCACCTTCACGCAGCGCTCGAGCTCGGCGACCGCGAGCTCCGCGTCCTGCAGCGGCACGCTGCCGAGCGCGACGAAGCGCTCCGGCCACGTCGCGACGATCTCGGCGAGCCGGTCGTTCACCATGCGCGCGATATCCCGCCCCAGACCGGGCTCGCTCCAGTAGACGCACTGGTTCGGCGCCGGCGACACCGCCTGAATGTCGATGCCCATGCGGTCCATGTCCTTCAGGCGCACCTCGATCGTCGAGAGCCTGGGCCCGCGGTCCTTGATCTGCTTGACGTTGACTTCGCGCGTGAGCGCGTTGGTGAAACTGCCTGACGGCTCGAACTGGCCCGGGTTCAACGGCGCGACCTTCGCCTGCACGGCCGGATTGAGATAGTGGCAATGGATGTCGATGCGCAGGCCGCGCCCTTTTTTGTCGCGCATGAGCCTGGCCGCCGCCGGGCGCGCCTTGCGCAGGGTTTTCGGCGAGCCCCCGCGGAACGCAAGCGCGGGACGGTGGCCATGCGTGGTGTCGGTGCAGCCGGGCGCGATGCAGGTGAACATCATATTGGTTTTTCCTTATCTTGAAAATTCACGAAACCTGTCTCAAACACAATCAGTCACAGAGATCACAGAGGTCATAGAGAAGTTCAAAATAATGCAAAAATGAATGGAATTCGTCATTCCCGCGCAGGCGGGAAACCAGTCAAAATGAATGCGTTCTGGATGCCAGCCTGCGCTGGCATGACGATCTTTGCTGTGTTTCTTTTTTCTCTGTGTCCTCTGTGTCCTCTGTGGCTTGCATTTGGTTTTTATCTGCGTTCATCTGCGTTCATCGGCGGTTGCAGCGTGTTCTTGAACTTCCAGCTAGAACACACCCAGGTGCTGCGTGATCAGGGGCTCATTGTTGCGTACTTCGGCGACGCCGCCCATGAACGCCACGCGGCCGGTGTTCAGTATCACGACGTCATCGGCGAGGCCGAGCGCGAGCTTGACGTTCTGCTCGACGAGCACGATCGACAGCCCCTCCTCCTTCAGGCGCTCGATCGTGCGCCGCATCTCGGCGACGATCCGCGGCGCGAGCCCTTCCGACGGCTCGTCCATCAGGAGCAAGCGCGGGTTGCCCATCAGCGCGCGCCCGATCGCGAGCATCTGCTGCTCGCCGCCGGAAAGCGAGCCCGCGGGCTGCGCGAGCCGCACCTTGAGCGGCGGGAACAGCCCGCACACGCGCTCGAACGTCCACGACTTGTCCCCTCCGCCGCGCGCCTGGCGCGCGACGACCAGGTTTTCGCGCACCGTGAGCGTCGGGAATATGCGCCGCCCCTGCGGCACGAAGCCGACGCCCTTGCGCGAGATCGTCTCGGAGGCGAGCCCGCCGATCGGCTCGCCGAAGAGCCGGATCTCGCCGTCGCGCGGCGGCAGGAAGCCGATGACTGCGTGCATGCACGTGGTCTTGCCCGCGCCGTTGCGGCCGAGCAGCGCGAGCACGCGCCCGGCATTGAACGAGAACGACACGTCGTGCAGCACGTGGCTGTCGCCGTACAGCGCGTTGATCCCGGTCAGCGCGAGGGCTTCAGTCGCCAGCTCAGTCGCCAAGGTAAACCTCGCGCGTCTTCGGGTCGGCGACGACTTCGGCGCGCGTGCCTTCGACGATCACGCTGCCGTAGTGCAGCACCGTGATGCGTTCCGCGAGGTCGAGCGCCGTGTCCATGTCGTGCTCGATCATGACCACGGTCACTTCGCGCGGTATGCCCGCGATCAGCTGCTTCACGGCGCCGCGCTCCTCGCGCGAAAGGCCGGCGAGCGGCTCGTCGAGCAGCAAGAGCTTCGGCTGCTGCGCGAGCGCCATCGCGATCTCGACGCGCCGCTTCTCCCCGTACGACACTTCGCTCAGCGCGCGTTGCGCGAGGTGCTCGAGGCCCACGAGCCCGAGAACGCGGCGCGCCTCCGCGCGCAGGTGGGCGTTTGCGGAGAGCGGCGCGAACGCGTTCCAGCGCGCAGCCGACAGCCCGAGCAGCGACAGCACGACGTTGTGCTCGAGGGTGTCGCGCGCGAACAAAGTGATGATCTGGTAGGTGCGCGCGAGCCCCCGGTGCGCGCGCTGATGCGGCCTGAGCCGTTGGACCTCCGCGCCGAAGAGCTTGATCGTGCCGCGGTCGCGCGGCACATCGCCGGTGATCAGGTTGAAGAGCGTCGTCTTGCCGGCGCCGTTCGGGCCGATGATGAGGCGGCGCTCGCCCGGCATCACCGCGAGCGACACGTCGTTCATCGCGGGCAGCCCGCCGAACGATTTCTTCAGCCCACTGATCTCGAGCGCGGGCGTCATTGGCGTCTGAAGCGCGCCCACAGGCGGCGGCATCCCGGCACAATGCCGTCGGGCATGAAAATCACGATCGCGACGAAGACGAAGCCGAGCAGCATGTTCCAGTACCTGACATACGCCGATACGTAGTTCTTCAGGATCACCACGATCGCCGCGCCCACGATCGGCCCCGCGAGCGTGCCCGAGCCGCCGGCGATCACCGCGAGGATCGCCTCCGCGGAACTGGTGAGCGACAGCGACGCCGGATGGATGTACTGGTTGTAATACACGAACAGCAGCCCCGCGACGCCGCCCCAGAACCCCGCATAGACGAAAGTGATCCAGCGCACGAGCCACACGTTGTGGCCGAGCGCGCTCATGCGCCGCGGCTGGTCGCGGGTGCCTTTGAGCGCCGTGCCGAACGGCGACGCCACGAACCGGGCGATCATCCAGATCGAAAACGCGGTGACGATGAGCGCGAAGTAGTAGAACGCCATCGAGTCGTCGAGATTGATGCCGAAGGGCGCCGGGCGCGTGAGGCCGCGCAGGCCGTTGTCGCCCTCGGTCAGCGCCACCCAGCGGTAAGCGCTCCCCCACAGGACCTGCGAGAGCGCGAGCGTGAGCATGAGGAAGCTGAGGCCGGTGGCGCGCAGCGCGATCAGCCCGAACAGGCACGCCATCAGCGTCGTGGCGGCGAGCGCGAGCGGCCCGGTGATCCAGTGCGCGTATCCGAAGTGCAGGTACAGCAGCGCCGAAACGTAGGCCGCCATGCCGAGAAACGCCGCATGGCCGAGGGAAGGCAGGCCGGCGTAGCCGACCAGCAGATTCAGGCTCGCCGCGAAAATCGCCGCGATGAAGATCTGGCTCGTGAGGTTGATGTAGAACTCGCCGGCGACCCACGGGTAGACGACCAGCAGGATCGCGAATCCCGCCAGCCACGCGGTGCGGTTCATCGTGCGTGGCTCACGTCGCCCGACCGAACAACCCGCGCGGGCGGAACGCGATGACGACGATCATCGGCAGAAAGAGAATCACGTAGGCGAGCTGGGGAAACAGCGCGATGCCGAACGTATAGACGAAGCCGATGATGAAGCTGCCGACGAACGCGCCGACGAGACTGCCGACGCCGCCGAGGATCACGACGATCAGCGCGAGCGGCAGCATGTCGAAGTCGAGACCGGGATACGCGGACATGATCGGCCCGCCGATGATGCCGCCCGCGCCGGCGAGTCCCGCCCCGAGACAGAACACCGTCGTGAACAGCTTCGAGACCGGGATGCCGACGGCGCGCGCCATCTGCATATCGTCGACTCCCGCCCGGATCATCGCGCCGAGCCGCGTGCGCTCGATCAGCAGGTAGAGCAGGATCCCGGTGACGAGCGCGATCGCGACCACGGCGAGCCGGTAGCTCGGGAACATGAAGCCCGCGATCGCGAGCGGCTGCTGCAGCGCCTCCGGCGTCGGCACCGGAATCGGGTCGCCGCCCCAGATGACGAGGCACAGGTCCGCGATGATGTAGGCGACGCCGAGCGTCACGAGCACCTGGCCCAGCTCGTTGCCGGGAAGCCGGCGCAGGATCAGGCGCTCGAACAGCCCGCCGAACGCCGCGACGAGCAGCCCGCCGAGCAGCGCGGCGAGCCACAGGTTCGGCAGGTAGTTCAGGATGCTCACGCCGAGGTAGGCGCCGAGCATGTAGAGCGCGCCGTGCGTGAGGTTCGCGATCCGCAGCAGCCCGAAGATGAGCGAGAACCCCGCCGACAGCAGAAACAGCAGCCCGCCGAGCGCGAGACTGTTGAGCGTCTGTATCAGCCAGAATTGCATGCGGAAATAATCCATTCCTTCCCCTTCAGGGGGAAGGTTAGGATGGGGGTGGGTTTAGCAGCGGTCATTTTTACCCATCCCCTCCCTATCCCTCCCCTTGAAGGGGAGGAGATTTACGCAATCACTCAATCACTCGAGGTTTTTCGCCGACGGCCAGTCGCGCGAATACACCGGGTTTTTCAGGAACTCTTCCGGCTTGTAGGTCCAGAACTGGCTCACGTTGGGATAGGTGTAAATCACCGTGTTGACCAGCCGTCCCTCCTCGCGCTCGACCTGGCGGATGTAGACGTTGCCGACCACGTTGCCGAAGCGGTCGAACGACACCGGCCCGCGCACGGTGTCGACCCTGATGCTGCGCAGCGCCTTCATCAGGGCGGTCTTGTCCTCGACCCTGCCTTTGATCGCCTTCAGCGCCGCCTCGAGCACCGCCGCTTCGACGTAGGTCGCGGCCGCGTAGAAGCCCGGGTCGTACTTGGCCTCGGAGCGGAAAGCCGCCACGAACTTCTCGTTCAGCGGATTTTCGAGAGTGGCCGAATACCAGCAGGTGGTGATGATCCCGATCGCCTCGTATTTCATGTTGCGCAGCACCGCCTCGTCGAGCGCGGTCATGCCGCCGACGATGTTCACCTTGCCGCGCAGGCCGTACTCGTTGAACTGGCGCACGTAGCGAAAGCCGTTGGAGCCCGCGAACCCGAGGAAGATGGCGTCGATGTCCGTCTTCAGCTGCGCGAGGTAAGTGCCGTAATCCGGCACGGTGAGCGGCGGGAACGTCTTCTGCACGATCTTGCCGCCCAGCTCCTCGAACACGCGCTGGAAGCCGGCGCACATTTCGTGGCCGTAGGGAATGTCGTCGGCGATCACCGCCATGCGCCGGTACTTGAGCGTCTTGTAGCAGTAGTCGGCGAGCGGATGCGCGCACTGCGCCGAGGTCGAGGTGCCGCGCACGAACCACGGATTGGGCTTGCGCTGCGTCATGTCTTCGGCGGCGGCGACCGACAGCGTCGGCAGGCTCTGCTGGCGGATGTAGTCGTCGGTCGCGAGCGCTTCGCCGGCGGCGAGCGGCCCGATCATGACGTTGATGTGGTCCTTCTCGACCAGTTCCTGGGTCTTGGATTTCGCCTGCGCCGGGTTGCCCCCGCTGTCGCCGACGAAGAGCTCGACCTTGCGGCCGGCGAGCGTGTTGTTGCGCTCGCGCAGATACATGATCAGCGCGCGCTCCATGTCGAGGCCGCCGGATGCGAGCGGTCCGGTCTTCACCGTCATCAGGCCGAGCCGGATCGGTTCGCCCTGCGCACGCACGATCGAAGGAAAACCGAGCGCGGATGCGCCGAGCCCGGCGCCGGCTGCTTGTATGAATCGTCTGCGGTTGAATGTCATTTTGGGTGCCTCCTTTGGTTGGGTGTTGCCTGCTTTGCCGTTAAAGATACGATGCGATCCGGTTCCGCCGGCGCGGCGCTAGTCGGCGCCCGCCACGTCGATCACGATGTTGCCGACCACCGCGCCCGCTTCCTGCGCCTCATGCGCGGCCGCGGTCTGATCGAGCGCAAAGCGCGCGCCGGTATTATGCTGCAAAAACCCGGCGCTGAGCATCGCATCGAGATCGGCCAGCGCCTGCGCGCGCGCTGCCGGCGGCAGAATGTAGACGAACACCAGGTCGATGCCGATGCCGCGGGTCATCAGCGGGTAATACGGCAATACCGGCTCCGGCACGCGCGAGGAGGCATACGCCGCGATCGTCCCGTTCGGTTTCAGCACTTTCACGCTGGTGCCGACGTTCGCGCCGAAATCGACTTCGACCACGTGATCGATGCCCGCGCCCACGGTCATCTCCTGCACGCGCGCGGCGACGTCGTCGCGGCGATAGTCGATGGTGTCATCGGCGCCGGCGGCGCGCGCGAGCGCCGCTTTGCTTTCCGAGCTCACGGTCGCGATCACGCGCGCGCCGGCCCATTTGGCGATCTGCACGGCGTAATGGCCGACCGCGCCCGCGCCGCCGGTGACCAGCACGGTCTTGCCGCGCACTTTGCCGCGGGAGAACACGGCGCGATGCGCGGTCATCGCGGGGATGCCCAGGTTCGCGCCGGCGGCGAAATCGGCGTTGTCGGGCAGGCGGCACGCCTGCGCCTGCGGCACGCAGCAATACTGCGCGCAGGTGCCGAAGGCGCGCTGCCATTGCGCGTTGTAGAGCCACACGCGCTCGCCGACGCGCTGCTTCGGCACGCCGGCGCCGACCGCGTCAATCACGCCCGCGCCGTCGCTGTGCGGAACGATGCGCGGCACGCTTATCGTTTGCCCGAGATTGCCGGCGCGGCGTTTCACGTCCGATGGATTGACGCCGGATGTGCGAATGCGCACGCGCACTTCGCCGGCGCCGGGCTGCGGATCGGGCAGCTCGCCGACCTTGATCACGTCGCGGGCCGGGCCGTTCTTTTCATACCACGCTGCGCGCACGACAGGCCTCAGCGACCGCCGCCGGCCGGCGCATCCGGTTGTTTCTGCGGCTGCGCGCGGTCGAACGCGGCGATCTTCATGCACTCGCCGAACACGCGCATCACGGTGGGAACGCCGGAGGTATTGCAGTTGAAATAATTCTTCGCTCCGATCACCTGCGAGGCAAGACAGACGTCGGCGAGCGTCGGCGCGTCGCCGTGGCAGTAGCGGCCGGTCTCCCGTTCTTTCGCGAGATGTCCCTCGATGGCCTCCAGCGCCTTGAGCATCCAGTGCGCGCACCAGCGGTTGCGCGCGGCTTCGTCGACGCGCAGCTCCTTTTCGAGGTAGTTGCGCACCCGCGGCGCGATGATCGGATGGCCGTCCGCCACCGCGATCTGCGCGAGCCCGCGCACGCGCGCGCGGCCGCGCGGGTCTTGCGGCAGCAGCGGCGGCTGCGGGTGCGTCTCCTCGAGATATTCGAGGATCGCCATCGACTGGAAGAGCGGCGGCCCGGCGTCGATCACGAGCGCCGGCACCACGCTCTGCGGATTGACCGCCTTGTAATCGTCGGCGAACTGCTTGCCCTGCAGCAGATTGATCGAGACCTCGTCCGTCCCGATGCCCTTCAACGCGAGCGCGACGCGCACGCGGTAGGTCGCGAGCGAGCGCCAGAATCCGTACAGCCTCAATGCCATGGCAGCCTCCTGTTGGGCACTCTAAGTGCGTCGTTTGGCCGGGATCACCGGCAGCAGCACGTACGGCTGGCGGCCGGGCCCGAAATGCAGCGCGTTGCGGCCGCCGAAAATCCGCGGCGGGCGGTCGCGCGGGTCGTCGTGCAGGAACGGCCCGCAGCCCGTCAGCTCGTTCTTGAAATTAGACAGCTTGCCGCCGCTGCCGCCGGGGTACACGTAGTCCCTGCCGCGCACGGACAGCGCGATGCGGTGACCCGCCGGCACCACGATCGAGGCCGGCCAGATTTCGATATCGAGCTCGACCGCCTGGTTGCGCTTGAGCGGCTGCGGCCCGTCATGCGTGTGATAAGGCCGGTACGGCGTGGACAGCCTGCGGTTGAGTTTGCGGTGCGACGCCCTGAGCCAGCCCTGCGCGATGGGCGTATGCGGATCGATCGCGCCCTGGAACACCACTTCCCTGAAATCCGGCGCGAACACGCGCAGCACGACGAACAGGTCGGCGTCGGCAGTCGAGGACGACACCCACAGCTTGCACGCAGATGGGCCGGTGATTTCCGTCTCCCTGGCGAGCGGTGCGCTGATGAACGTCAACCCTTCGCCAAGCGCGGCGTATTCGAGTTTCGCGGTCGCGGCCGGAACGCCGCGCGTGAGCGCGTACCCCGCCGGGTCGAGATGGAACTTGGTCCACTGCGTGCGCGCGAGCGGCCATTCGTTCTCCCCGCGCTCGACGAAACGGTCGACGCGGCGCACCTGCAACTGCACGCGCGGCTGCCTGCTCCAGCCGTTGTCGGCGCCTTTCAGGAAGCGATCGAAGAAGCGCTTCTGCAATTTGACGCCGTAGTCGGTGTAAAAATGCGTCCAGTGCTCGATGCCGTGCGCTTCGAGCCATTTGTCCTTCGACGCCGCGCGCACGAACCCTTCGAAATTGCCGCGCGGATGCAGACCCTGCCCGCCCCAGTTGGCGGCCGACAGAAACGGCACGGTGATTCTGTCCCACTTCGGCGAGCGCGCCTTGTGGTACGCGTCGTCGCGCGGATGGGCGCGGATCGTCGCGCCGAAATCGCAGCGGTTGCGCGCAAGCTCTTCTTCGGTCAGCAGCTCGTCGCCGCACACGAGCTGGCCGGTGACGCGGCTCCTGCGGCCGCGCTCGCCGCAGCCGTGCTGCACGGTCTTCACCTGCATGTCGTACCAGTTTTCCCAGAACGTGGAGAGTATCCCGCCGTGATGCGTCATGTCGCGGTACCAGTCGGCGGCGCCTTCCCAGATGCACATCGCGGCGAGGTGCGGGGGCTGGAGCGACGCGACGTGCCATTGGTTGATGCCGTAGTAGGAAATTCCGTTCAAGCCGACCTTGCCGTTGGACCACGGCTGCGCGCCGGCCCATTCGATGCAGCGATAGAAATCCTGCGTTTCGCGCGGCGAGAAATGATCGATGCGGCCGGGCGAGCGGCCGCAGCCGCGCGAGTCGACGCGCACGCACGCGTAGCCGTCGGGCACCCACTTCTCCGGATCGACGACTTCCCAGCTCTGGTATTTGTTGGACGAGCCGGCGGCGACGTCGGGGTGCTGCTCGACCATGCGTTGCCACGCGCTCGGATAGCCGTCCTGGAACGCGAGCCCCTTGGCATAGGGGCCATAGCTGAGGATGACCGGATACCGCCCCGCCGCGACCGGGCGGAATACGTCGGCCCGCAGCACGAGCCCGTCGTCCATCGCGATCGGGACGTCCCATTCGATGCGCATCCCGTCGCGCAGCTCGCTCGGCGGCAACCCCATTATTTCTCTCCTGGCGGCGATCGTGCTTTATGGTTTTTATCGCGCGCTAATTTGACTGTACGGTGCAGCGCATGTCAACTTAGCGAATTAATGTGAACCATTCGCAAAAAGGAGCGGCGTTTGAAGATCGGAATCGTCGGCACCGGCAGAATGGGCGCGGCCATCGCCGCGCGCCTGCTGGGCCTCGGGCACGAAGTGACCGTCTGGAACCGGACCGCGGAGAAAACCAGAACGCTCGCCGCCGCCGGCGCGCAAGTCGCGGCGACGCCGGCGCAGCTCGCCGGCGCCTCGGAATTCATCGTCAGCATCCTGACCAACGCCGCCGCCATCGACGTCGCGTATCACGGCAAGGACGGATTGCTGTCGGGCAGCGTCGCCGGCAAGCTGTTCATCGAGATGAGCACCGTGCGGCCCGCGACCGAAACTGCGCTCGCCGCGAAGGTGCAGGCGAAAGGCGCGGCGCTCGTCGATTGCCCGGTCGGCGGGACGGTCGGCCCCGCGCGCGACGGCAAATTGTTCGGCTTTATCGGCGGCGCTCCCGCCGACGTGGCGCGCGCCAAACCCGTGCTCGATCTGCTCTGCCGGCGGCTCGAGCACGTCGGCCCGGTCGGCGCCGGCGCGAGCCTGAAGCTCGCGATCAATCTGCCGCTGCTTGTCTATTGGCAGGCGCTCGGCGAAGCGCTTGCGCTGTGCCGGCCGCTCGGACTCGACCCGGCGCGCCTGATGGACATCTTCGCCGACACGTCGGGCGGACCGAATGTGCTGAAAGTCCGCGGCGGCACGATTGCCGCGGCGCTGAGCGGCAAGGACACCGGCGCGGTCACGTTCGACGTCGACTCGATCCGCAAGGACATGCAGACCATGATCGAGGAAGCCAGGGCGCTCGGCGGCGCGCTGCCCGTCACCGAGCGCGCGCTCGAATGCTACGATCAGGCCGCACGCGAGGGGTTGGGGGGAAATGACGCCTCCGCTCTGCCGGTGCGCTGGACCCAACGTGCCGGAGCGCCGGGCGCAGGCCGTTCAGGCTGACGGCGGCCCGAGTACCGCCGGGTTCACGAGATTGGCCCGGTCGCAAATGCCGCTCTGCAGGTAGCCGATGATGCTCTTCGCGGCTATCGTTCCCATGCGCACCATCGCGTCCTCGGTCATCGCGGCGATGTGCGGCGAGCAAACGACGTTGTCCAGCGTGAAGAGCGGATTCTGCGGATCGGCGGGCTCCTGCGCGAAAGTATCGAGGCCCGCCCCCGCCAGCCGGCCGCTCCTGAGCGCGTCCACGAGCGCCGCTTCGTCCACCAGGCCGCCGCGGGCGGTATTGATCAACAGCGCGCCCGGCTTCATCAAACGCAACTGCCGGTCACCGATCAGGCCGCGCGTTTTGTCGGTGAGCGGGCAATGCAGGCTCAATATGTCGGCTTTACGCAGCAGTTGATCGAGATTTTCCTCCACCTGCGCGCCCGCGGGAGCGGCGACCCGCGAACGCGAATGAATCACGACGTTCGCGCCCACCGCGCCCGCGAGATTCGCGACCCGGCGGCCGATTCGGCCATACCCCACGATCCCGACGGTGCGGCCGCGGAATTCACGGCATTGAAACTGCGCCTTCTCCCACATGCCGCGCCGCAGGTTGCGGTCGAGCCGGGACAGCTCGCGCGCAAGGCTCAGCATCAGGGCCAGCGTGTGCTCGGCAACCGCGTCGGCGCTGGCGTCGCCTGCCGTCACCACCGCAATGCCGCGCGCCGTCGCGGCGTCCAGATCGACACTGTCGAAGCCGGCGCCGTGCTTGGCGATGATTTTCAGGCCGGTCGCGGCCTCCAGCACCCGCCGCGTGAACGGCGGCGAGCCGCGCATCAGGACGCCGCTCACGCCTTCGCGCGCAAGCCTGTCCGCCAGAATTTCCTCGGTGATGACCGGGTCGGACATGTACGCCACGTCGGCGCCGCCGTCGCGCAGGATCTGCTTCGCCTGCTCCGATAATCTCGTCGAGGTCACCAGGACTACAGGTTTGGCCATGAGTCTCCCCCAGGCATCATTCGCCCGCGAAGCGCGCGCCGGGTCACAGCACTTTGCCGGGATTCATCAGGTCGTGCGGATCGAGCGCCCGCTTCAGCGTGCGCATTAGCTCGAGCTCGACCTCGCTTTTGTAATGCCTGAGCTCGTCGCGCTTGGCCTGGCCGATGCCGTGCTCGGCGCTGACGCTGCCGCCGAACCGGTACACGACGTCGTGAACCACGCGGTTGACATCGGTGGCGGCGCGCGCGCGCGCGTCGTCGCGGCTGCGTCCGGGCACGAACGCGTTGAAGTGCAGGTTGCCGTCGCCAAGATGCCCGAAGCAGATGATGTGCACGCCGGGAAAATTCGCCTCGAGCGCGGCGCTCGCGGCGGCGATGAAATCCGGCACCCGGCTGACGGCGACCGCAATGTCATGCCGGTAGACGAGCCCTTCGACGCGCGCCGCCTCCGGAATCGATTCGCGCAGGCGCCAGAACCCCTGCGCCTGCGCCTCGCTCTCGGCGACCGCGGCGTCGCTCACCAGCTTGCGCTCGATGCCTGCCGCGAGCGCGCGCTCGAATTCGTTGCGCAGCGCCCTGTCGGCGCGCATGTCGCTCAGCTCCGCGAGCACGTACCACGGCTCGACGGCCGCTACCGGACCGCGGGTGCCGGGGATCCGGCGCAGCACCATCTCGAGGCAGTTGCGCGAAATGAGCTCGAATGCGCCCACCCGGTCGCCGCAATGCTGGCGCAGCAACGCCAGCAGTTCAACCGCGGCTGCCGCGCTCGGGACCGCGGCGAACGCGGTGATCCGGCCCGACGGGCGCGGAAACAGTTTCAGCACCGCCTGGGTGATGATGCCGAGCGTGCCTTCGGCGCCGATGAACAGGTGTTTCAGATCGTAGCCGGTGTTGTCCTTGCGCAAGCCGCGCAAACCGTTCCACACCCGGCCATCGGCGAGCACGACCTCGAGCCCGAGCACCAGGTCGCGCGTGTTGCCGTAGCGCAGCACGTTGATGCCGCCGGCATTGGTCGAAAGGTTGCCGCCGATCTGGCAGCTGCCTTCGGCGCCGAGGCTCAGCGGAAACAGGCGATCGGCGGCGGCCGCCGCTTGCTGGACGTTGGCCAGAATGCAGCCGGCTTCGACCGTCGCCGTATTGTTGAGCGCATCGACTTCGATGATCCGGTTCATGCGGCCGAGCGCCATCACGATCGCTGTACCGGCGGAATCGGGAGTCGCCGCGCCGCACATGCCGGTGTTGCCGCCCTGCGGCACGATCGGCGTACGCGTCTCGGCACACACCCGCACGACCGCCGCGACTTCCTCGGTGCCGGCGGGGCGCACGACGGCAAGCGCGCGGCCTTCGTACAATTCGCGCCAGTCCCTGAGATAGGGCGCCATGTCACCGGCATCGGTCACGAGCCCGCGCGGACCGACAATATCGCCGATGCGTGCCAGCACGTCGGGTGCGGGCTTGGTGTGCTTGAGCATTTCGTCGGGCCTCACGCGCGAGCCGCCGGTCAGCGCGGTACCTCGAAGCCCGCCGCCGCAAACTTCTGCCGCGCAGCGGCGCTGGTCAGCTGCGCGATGAACGCGTCCGCGGCTTGCGCTGCGGTCGTTATGGTCGTGCGCCCGGCGCTGAAAGTGAGCGTGTTCTGCAGCTCGGCGGGCAGCGGCCCGATCAGCGTCACGCCCTGCGCCGCGACGATTTCGCTCACCTGCCCGATTCCGAGCTCGATCGCGCCTGCGGCGACTTCCTTCAGTCCGTCCGGTGCGCCAGGCCGCAGTTGCGTCTTCGGCTTCATCGCCTCGGCGATGCCGAGCCGCTCGAACACGCGCGCCGTGTGTATGCCGCTCTGGCCGCCGAGGGCGGGATCGGCGTACATCACCGATTTCGCGGTGAGCATTGCCTGCTTGAATGCGTCCGGCGTGGAGATGTCCGGGGCCTTGGCGCCGGTGCGTATGGCCACGCCGACGCCGACCTTGCCGACATCCCTGCGCGTAGCCGCGACGATCTTGCCCTGCTGGATCAGCTCGTCGATGCCGCCGGCGGTGACGATCACGACGTCGGCGGGAGCGCCGGCCGCGGCGCGCTTCTGCAGCGCGCCGGCGGTGCCGTATTCGAGCTTGACCCCGTTACCGGTCGCGGCCTGAAAAGCCTGCGCAAGTTCGGCTACCGTGGAGCGTACCGCGCCCGGACAGAACACCGTGATTTCGGCGGCGCCGGCAAGCGATGACGCCAATGCCAGCACGCTCGCGCAAAGAAATTGTTTCGACATGTCTCTTCCTCGGTGAAAACCCGGCAAGCGCGGAACCTCACGCCCCCCCGGTGCCGGTGACGCTGGTGCCGCCGCAAACGAACAATGCCTGACCGGTGATGTAACCGCTCTCGCGATCCAGCAGGAACAGGACGGCGCGCGCGATGTCCCCCGGCGTGCCGACGCGCTTGACGAGTATGCTGTCGATGACGGTCTGCCGCTTGGCGCTGCCCGCGGGGTGGCCGTTGTTGAAAAGCTCGGTCGCGACCGGCCCCGGCACCACCGCGTTGACCGTGACGCCGTCGCCGCCGACCTCGATCGCGACGGTGCGCGTCATGCCGATCAGGCCCGCTTTCGCGCTCGCGTATACCGTGCGTTGCGCCTTGCCGAGGATCGCGCGCGATGAAATGTTCACGATGCGGCCATACTTCGCAGCGCGCATGGCGGGCACGAACGCCTGCATCAGCACCATCGCCGCACCGAGCGTTACCGACGTCACGTATTGAAGATCCTCGACGGTTGCATCTTCGAGCCGCGCGGGACGATTGGCGCCGGCATTGTTGACGAGATAGCGCACCGGAAACTCCACGGCAATTTGCTGTGCAAGCGACCGCGTCGCCGCGAGATCGGTCAGGTCGATCGGGCGAAAATGCAGGTCCGGGTGCTTGATTTTCGGAGGCGAGCGCTGCAGCGTGACGACCGTCAGGCCGCGCTCTAGCAAAGCCCCGGCAACGGCCTCGCCGATGCCGGAACTGGCCCCGGTGATTACCGCCGCTTCGGAGGAGTTCATGCGCGGCCATTTTACAGGTATTTGCTGACGCCCAAGCTTCAACGGCGGGCGTTCGCAGCCTCTTTCAGTTACACAGGACGCCGCGTGAATCAGCGAAACTTGCCGACCGCCGACACGAAACGCGCGTAGGCTTCGGGATCCACGGCGAACCGGTCCGTTCGCGGCGGCGCATATCCCAGCACGTCGAGCGTATTTTCGATTGCCGCACGCGGGATGCCGCGGGTGATGAACACGATGCGCGAGGTGCGATCGCCATCGGGCCACGCAGCCAACGGCAGCGGTTCATGCACGATGCGCTGTACCGCATGGATCACGACCGGCTCGCCTTCGACATTGACGACGCCTTTCACGCGCAACAATTCCCGGCCCTTCATTCCCGCCAGCTGATCGAGCCACAACATGAGGCCGGCGCGGGTGACCGGCTGAGCGTGACGCACCGAGAAGACCTGCACGCCGTCCTCATGGTGGTCATGACTGCCGCGCCCGCTGCGGGGGAAATTCGCATGCAGCCATTCGTCAACGTCCGCGCGCCCCTGCGACACGTCGAAAAATTCTGCGCCGAACAAAGCCCGCGGGTCGGCCGCCCGCGTGTCGATTTTGAATTGCGCGGCGCCGGAGTTCAAATCCTGCAGCCGCTCCGCCAACGATTCCAGGACGCCGGGACCGACGAGGTCAGCCTTGCTGATCAGAATCCTGTCGGCAACCGACACCTGTCGGCGCGACTCGCGAAAGTCCTCCAGTTGGTCCAGGCCGTTGACGCCGTCCACCAGCGTGACCACGGCATGCAGCGCATAGAGGTCCGACACCACGGGATGGGCCACCAGCGTCTCCATGATCGGCACCGGGTCCGCGAGGCCGGTCGTTTCCACCAGCACGCGCCGGAAAGCGGGAATCGCCTTGGCGCCTCGCTGCGCTGCAAGCCCGGTCAACGTCTGGACGAGCTCCCCCTGCATCGTGCAGCACACGCAGCCGCTTTCCAGCACGTACATGTTTTCGCGCGGGGTCGCGACCAGCAGGTGATCGATGCCGATCTCGCCAAACTCGTTGATGATGACCGCGCTGTCCGCAAACATGGGGTCGGCAAGCATCCGGTTGAGCAGCGTCGTTTTGCCGCTGCCGAGAAAACCGGTCAGCACGGTGACCGGGAGCCGGGTGGATTGGTTCATGAAGGAGGCTGCGCGCGCCTGCATCCGGCGCACAAACGCAGCCTGCCAATAGTAGCAAGCGCGCGCGCCCGGACACAAGCCGGACAGCCGATCTTCTTCAGGCGGATCCAGCGGCGAAGGAATTCTGATTTGCGCGGCCCGCGGCCGCCGCCTCACGAATTCCATCGGCCGGGATCTCACGGGAGGCGGGAATTCATCGCATCCGGACTGTTGACACCGCGCGACGCGGTCGCTAGTGTTGCTGCTTCTTCGCACCGGCAATCGATTGCAAAAACAGGAGACGAAGTCAGCATGGCGGACAAGCGAGAATGGTGGAAACCCGAAGCCCCGTGGCCCAAGCGCGAGGATGCCGGCAAGACAGTCGTTCTGACCGGCGCGAAACTGATCGACGGCAATGGCGGCCCGGTGCTCGACGATCCGGTGATCGTGCTCCAGGGCGCGCGCATCCAGGCGGTCGGCGTCAAGGGCAAAGCGCAGATTCCGCCGGGCGCGGAGACCATCGACATGGCCGGCTGCACGCTGCTGCCGGGCATGCTGGACTGCCACATCCATACCGCGATGTTCAACTGCATGACCTTCCACAATCACCGCGTCGCGCAATGGGAAGTCATGCCGCAGCTGCAGCAGATGTACGCGCTGTTTCACGCGCAGAATTGCTTCGACATGGGATTCACGACGCTGCGCGATCTCGGCATGAACTCGAGCCGCGGGCTATTCACGCAGGAGCTCTGCGCGGTGCGCGACTCGATCAATGCCGGCATCGTCGAGGGGCCGCGCATGCTGATCGGCGGGTTCACCACGATCACCGGCTCGCACCTCGATCTGATCCAGCCGCGCGCGATGCCGCGCCACGGCTTCAACAACGCGGACGGCCCGCACGAGATGCGCAAGCTCGCGCGGCTCAACCTGCTGTGGGGGTGCGACGTAATCAAGACCTGCGCATCGGGCGGCGGCGGCACCGACAAGGAAGAGCCGGACATCCGCAACATGACTCAGGAGGAACTCGACGCGGCGGTCGACGAGGCGCACGCGTTCCACAAAACGGCCGCCGTGCATTGCTTTACCACCAACGCCCAGCGCATGGCCATCAAGGCCGGCGCGGACACGATCGAGCACATGGTGTTTTCGGACGACGAGTCGATCGGCATGATCAAGGCGGCCGGCATTCCGGTCACGCCGACGCTCGCGCACCGGACTGACCACGCGATCGAGTTGCGGCGCGAGCTCGGCACCGCCGACTTCGTGCTGCGCAAGCTGAAAGGGCTGCAGCCCCATTGCTACACCACGTTCCAGAAGATGTACAAAGCCGGGATCAAGATCGCGATGGGAACCGACATGGGCTTCGAGCCGCATTTCGGCACCAACGCGTGGGAGCTCGAGATCTACGTCGGGCTCGGCATGACGCCGATGCACGCGCTGCAGACGGCGACCAAAAACGCGGCGGAAGCGATCAAGCTCGGGCGCGACCTCGGCACCATCGAAGGCGGCAAGCTCGCCGACATCGTCGCAGTCAACGGCGATCCGCTCGCCGACATCCGCGTGCTGCAGGACAAGAAGCGCATCCACCTGGTCATGAAGGAAGGCAAAATCTACGCCGACCGCCGGCCCGGCCGCAACCGCAACGTCGTGCAGGTCGAAGACTGGAAGAAAATCGATTACTTGTAAACGCCGCACCGGAATCAAAAAAAGCAAACTCTCATCGCCGAGGACGCAGAGGACACTGAGGTGCGCAGGGGTTGAATGCAGGAACTGATTCAATGCAGCGCATTAGACTATGCCCGAAATGTGAGCAATCTTCAGTCGCGCTATTTGAAGAAGACGCCATGCCAACACGTAACTGGCTTTCCTCTGCGCATCTCTGCGTCCACCGCGTCCTCCGCGTTGAGCGGTTTTCTGAATAAGCGGGGTGAGGTACTAATAATTCGCCGCGCTATGTGCGGCAATATTTTCGATGGGATATCGATCATGGCAACGAAAAAAACCAAGACCAAGGGCGCCGTCAAGGCGGGCAAAGGCAAATACCATTTTCAGCTCGCGCGCGTGCGCAAGGTGCCGGCGGGCACCGGCTATTCGACTTCGCACGGCGGCGTCGTCGAGGGCGCGCGCATGCTGGTCGGCTACATACACAAGCCGCGCGGCACCGGCTCGCGCATGCATTCGCACAAGAACGAGCAGTTCAATTACGTGGTCAAGGGAACGCTCAAGGGTTCGGTCAACGGCAAGCGGGTCGTGGCGCCGGCGGGCACGCTCATCTACATCCCGGCCAACGCGCCGCACACGCTGGTTTCGACTCCCGACGAGGACGTCATTTTCCTCGCGCTGAAAGACCTTTCGCAGGGCATCATCGGCAAGGCGGTCGACGGCACGATGGCCGGCCCGCATTACGAGCCGGGTTTCGGGCCGCGGCGCGCGCGGAAAACAACGGCGCGCCACCCGCGGCGGTAGCCGGCCCGGCGGAACGGCTAGAAGGCCGACCGCCGGCAATTCCTGCCGGCGACGATCACTTCTTCACGAGGCCCAGGTAAGCCATCACGCCCTTGAGCTCGTTGTACTGTTCTGCCATGAACTTGCGCGCCTCTCCCGGGCCCCGGAAATTGATGACCCACTGATTTTTTTCCGCGTACTGGCGGAACTCGTCGCTCGCCGTGACCTGGCGGAACACGTTGCCCCAGAACGCGGTCTGCTCCGGTGTCATGCCCTTGGCGCCGATCACGCCGCGCCAGTTCTCGAACACGCCCTTGTAACCGAGCTCGGGCCAGGTCGGGACGCTGGCGAGCGGACCCGTCATGCGCCTGGGCGAGCTCACCGCGAGCACGCGCAGCTGGCCGCTTTCGACGAACGGAGCGACGTTGACGGTGCCGGCGGAAATCACGTCCACGTGCCCGCCGAGAAGCGCCGTGACCGCTTCGCTCGACGAGGGAAACGCAACGAACTTGAGCTTGCTCGTGTCGACGCCGGCCGACTGCAGCGGCAGACCGAACGAGATGTGGTGAGTGCCGCCGCGCGCGCTGCTCAGCGCCAGACTCAGGGACTCGGGATTCATGCGCAACGCTTCGATCAGGTCCTTGCCGGTCTTGAGCGGGGAATCCGCGCGCACCGCAAACGCAATGTACTCCGTGAGCAGAATCGCCAGCGGCGTGAAGTCGGTGTACGTCAACGGAATGTGGCCGTTGATATGGTTGGCCAGCAACGTAGAGGACGTGATGCTGAGGTAAAGGGGATCGCCGGCGCGCTGATTCAGATAACTGTACGCGACTGCGTGACCGCCGCCAGCCCGGTTGACGACAGTGCTCGTCGCCGGCACCAGCTTAAGGTCGTTCCAGATGCGCTGGACCGTGCGCCCGGTCGTATCGAGCGAACCGCCGGCGCTCGAAGGCACGATCAGCTCGACGTTGCGCTGCGGGCTCCAGCCCTGGGCGCCCACCGTACCTGCGAAGCAAACGCCGAACACGGCAACAACGACGGTCTTGAAATTAAACATCGCGCTCCTCCTGTGCAATCCCGCTCCGTCGATCCAAGTCTGCAATCCTTAACCGCGAAGGACGCAAAGGACGCGAAGGGAAACTTTAGAACCAATTTATATATTTCTTGTTCGATGGATCGCTGGCGCGCGGAATGTCGTAGTGCAACGCACGCGCCTTTCGTCCCCCTGGAATTCCTTTGCGTCCTTTGCGGTTCAAGCTTTAACTGTTTTTGGCACGCGATCAGTTCGCCTTCAAGTTGACCCTCGCCTGCGCCGCCTCTTCCGGCGTCATTGAATCTATGCGGCGCTCGAGATAGGGTGTCGAGCATACCAACGTATAGCGCGCAAACGGCGATTTGACCTGGAGGCGGTAAGTATCGCCGCGCGGGACGTGGACGATGTCCCCGGCCTTGATCGACTTGCTTGCCGGCCCGGATCGGGTATCAAGCTCGCCGCTCAGCACGTAGATGAACATCTCGTGTTCGGCCGTCATCTGCGGCTCGTCCTGGCCCGACGGCACCTCGAAGAAGCCGAACGCGAGGCGCTCGCCCTCGATCCAATTGACGCGCCGCGCGGATGACCGGGGCGCGTCGAGCGAATCAACGATGGGATAGAAACATACGTTCAATCCGTCGACGATGGCTTGCGACCTGCCCTGGGCTTTCTGATGCTTGTCGCGGTCGCCGACATTGTATTTTTTGTTGACCTCGTCCACGGTCATCGCCTTGTCCGGAACAGCCTCGTCTTCCGCCAGCCCCACCACGGTCCAGGTCTTGTCCTTGATGTAAAGATACTGGCAGTCACCGTCCTCGGCGGCCTTCATCGAGTGGCGCGCGTAAGCCGGAGCGTGCACGAACGTGCCCGGACTCACGATGCGCCGGTCTTTGCCGACGATCGCGTTGATTTTTCCGCGCACCGGGAAAATCAGCAGCTCGTTCGGATGGTAATGCAGCTCCGAGCCGGTGCCTGCGTTCTTGTGCAGCAGGCAGAAATACATGTACTTGCCTTCGATCACCGGCGCCCTGCCCGTCGAAAGATGCGGCGTGAGATAGTTGCTTGCGTAGTCTTCAAAACGAAAAAACGGCATGTTCCCCCTCGTTATTTCCTGTTTCTTGCACCGGAATGTTCAATCCAACGGCCCGATTGACGGCCACCCCGGAGCGTTGGCCGCTGCGGACCGGTCCAATCATAACATCGTTAGCTTCGCCGGCGCGGGGGCCCGCCGGCCACGGATGAAATCCGGATTTGCTATGATGCACGCAATGAATTCGCCCGCGCTCGATAAAAAAAGCGAACGATACAGCGCTGCATCGGTTGGCTCGGCGTAATCGGTGTAATAGCCGCCGGCGGCATTCCGGCGGCTCCTGATACGGGTATCAAAGCTGCGGACTACAGCTTGCGCAGTTGCTCGCCGACAAATTTGTTTTCGTCCAGAAAGTGCTGTCCATAGTTATCCGATACATAAGTAGATATCGGGTCGAAATGCCTGGACGGTATATCGTCGGGCTTGTCGATGCGAACGAGCATGAACACCGCGCGCGTAATCAGCCATACGACACAAATAAACAGGCTCAGCACAATGAGTATCTCGGTCATTGGCGCCTCCATTGGGTGCGGCGAGACCCTCGCCGCATCCCCCAAGCTAACTGAACGGCAGCCCTGGCGGTAGAAGACTGATGGCCTAGTACCAAGGGATTAGGGGTTACCGACCTCCTGCTGTTTGACCCGCCCTCGCCCGTTCAATCACGGCGACCGCATAACAAGCGGCCGGGAACCTGCTAAGGTAGCGGTGAAGAATCGGCGGGTCAAGTCAGTAAAAACCGCTGCGAACAATAATCGGACAACAGGAGCAAGCATGAACCACAGTGAACAACGCAAGAGGCTGCGCACGGTGCTGGCCGGCGCGAAGTGCCTGTCGCCGGCGAGCGTTTTCGACCCGCTGTCGGCGCGCGTCGCCGAAGCCGTCGGTTACGAAATCGGCATGCTGGCGGGATCGGTGGCATCGAACACGACGCTGGCGGCGCCCGATCTCATCGTGCTGACGCTCACCGAGTTTGCCGACCAGATCCGGCGCATCATGCGCGCGAGCAAGCTGAGCCTCCTCGTCGACGCCGACCACGGCTACGGCAACGCGCTCAACGTGATGCGCACGGTGCAGGAGCTCGAGCATGCCGGCGTTTCCGCGCTGTCGATCGAGGACACCGTGCTGCCGACGCCGTTCGGCAAAACCGGGGAGAGCCTGACCTCGATCGAGGAAGGCGTCGGCAAGCTGCGCGCGGCCGTCGCCGCGCGCAGCGATCCATCGCTGATCATCGCGGGACGCACCTCGGCGCTCAAGATCGAAGGCACCGAAAGCGCGGTCGCGCGCGCGCAAGCGTACGCGGCAACCGGCGTCGACGCCATCTTCCTCGTGGGCCTCGAAAAACTCGAGCAGCTCGACGCGGTCCGCGCGGTCGTCAAGCTGCCGATCATCATCGGCTCGGCACCGGCGTCGCTCAAGCGCGAAGACCTCGCCGCGCGCGGCGCGCGCATCCTGCTGCAAGGGCACCAGCCCGTCGCCGCGGCAGTCAGGGCGCTGCGCGAAATCTATACGCATTTGTTCAACGGCGGCGTGCCCGCCGACCTCAAGGACAAGGTCGCTTCCGCGCAGGAGATGGACAAGCTTACCGGCGGCGAGAGCTACCAGAAATGGCAGAGTGAGTATTTGCGCTGAAGTCAGGATTTGAAGCAGCGTCACCCGGATTCCGGACGGCATCCTCACCAATGCAAACCATCGCTGAAAAGCTGGGCGCCTACGCGTCGTCCCTGAAATACGAAACCCTGCCCAAGGCAGTCGCCCACCAGGCGAAGCGCATGATCGTCGATACGCTGGGCTGCGCGCTCGGCGGCTATGCGAGCGGGCCCGGCAGAATCGCGCGCGAGCTTGCCGCAATCGTTACGAGCAGCCGGCCCGCGACGATACTCTGCAGCGGCGCGCAGACCAGTCCCGATCTCGCCGCGTTCGCGAACGGCGTCGCGATCCGCTATCTCGATTTCAACGACGGATACACCGGCAAGGAGGCCGGGCACCCGAGCGACAGCATCGCCGCGCTTCTGTCGTCCGCCGAAGTCGCCAACGCGAACGGCCGCGAACTCATCACCGCGACCGTGATTGCCTATGAGATATTCTGCCGCATGTGCGACGCGCTCAATATCAAGCCGATGGGCTTCGATCACGTGACCATCGGCGCGATGGCGAGCGCGGCCGGCGCGGCGCGCCTGCTGGGCCTCACGCAAACGCAAATCACCGAAGCGATCAACCTGACGGTGGCCGCCAATATCGCGCTGTATCAGACGCGCATCGGCAATGTCTCGATGTGGAAAGGCTGCGCTTACGCAAACGCGAGCCGCAACGCGATATTCGCCGCGCAGCTCGCGGCGCTCGGCATGACCGGCCCGTCACCGATTTTCGAAGGCCGCGGCGGCTACTTCACGGCGGTCAGCCGCAAGCCGTTTGGGCTCGCGCCGTTTGGCGGAAACGGGCGGCCGTTCAAGATCATGCAGTGTTTCATCAAGAAATTTCCGCTCGGCCAATACTCGCAGTCGGTGGTGCAGGCCGCGCTGGAAGCGCGCACGCTGGTCGGTGATGTGCGCGATATCGCCGAAGTGCACATACGCACGCTGGAAACCGCCGTCAGCATGATGGCGGGCGATCCGGAAAAATGGCGCCCGCCCAATCGCGAGACCGCCGATCACAGCATGCCGTACACCGCGGCCGTCGCGCTGATGCACGGCGCGATCGAGCAACGCCACTTCGAGGACCCCTGCCTGCACGACCCTGAACTGCTGGGCCTGGCGGGCCGCATCAAGTGCAGCGTGTCGGAGGAAGCCAACCGCCGCGAGCCGGAAGCGATGCTGTGCGACTTCGAGGTGACGCTCGCCAACGGCAGGCGCGAGTCGATCAGGGTCGAATATCACCGCGGCCACTGGCGCAATCCGATGGCGGATGCGGAAATCGGGGAAAAATTCCATACGCTCGCGCGCGGCGTGCTGCCGCGAGCGAGGAGCGATGCGTTGCTCGAGCGGCTGTGGGACCTCGAAAATCTGGCCGACGTCGGAACGCTCATCGAACTGATGCGGATTTAACGCGCCAACCATGGAGCTGTGGCAGGGCACGCAGGACTGGGAAATCGCGCAGGAAGAACTGGCCGCCGCCGGCGTGACCGACGGCCTGCCGGTCGTGCCGCCGACGCCTGCGCGCGTCGCGGCAATGCTCAAGCACTGCGGCTTCGACGCGGACGAAGTGATAACCGTTCTGCCGCCGTTGTCGGCGGCAGCGACCTGGCGGAGCATCGCGATTAATGCGGTGATGGCGGGCTGCCGGCCGGAGTATCTGCCGGTCGTCGGCGCGGCGGTCGAAGCGCTCGCCGCCCCCGAATTCAACCTGGTCGGCATCGCGACCACGACCGGCTCCGCCGCGCCGCTTGTCATCGTGAATGGCCCCATCGTCAAAACCATCGGCATGAACGCCCGGGGCAATGCGCTCGGTCCCGGCAACCGCGCGAATGCCGCGATCGGCCGCGCGGTCGGCTTCGTCCTGCGCAACGTCGGCGGCGCCAGGCCGGGCGAGCTCGATATGGCGACGCTCGGCCAGCCGGCGAAGTACACGTTTTGTTTCGCCGAGAACGAGGCAGCCAGTCCGTGGCCGCCCCTTCACGTCGAGCGCGGCTTCGATGCGGCGGCTAACGTAGCCACGGTCGTCGGCGTGGCGGGAACCGTCGAAGTCGTCGATTCGGCCAGCAACAAGCCCGAGGACCTCGCGCAGACTTTCGCGCAATCGATGCTGATCGCCGGCACCGCCGGCGGCGGAGGGCACGGCCTCCTGGGCGGCGGCGAGCCGCTGATCATCATGCCGCCCGAAATCGCCAACGCGTTTCATCGCGGCGGATGCACGAAGGCGCAGGTGAAGGCCGCGATCTACGAGCGGGCAGTGATGCCGCTCGACCGCCTCTCTCCCGCCGTGCGCGCGCACTTGGTGGAACTCAGGACTTCCGCGGGGGATGCCGACGCGAACGGCCCGCTGCGCGTCGCCTGCAAACCGGATGACGTGATGATTGTGGTCGCCGGCGGAGTCGGCGTGAAAGCCGCCTATGTGCCGACGTGGGGCGGCACGACGCGCGCCGTGAGCCGTCCCATACGTCCGTATGGGACGGGTAATTCAGTGCCTAAATGATCCAGTGATTGAGCGAGTGGCCCAATCACTGAATTACTCAATCACTTAATCGCTTTGAAGCAGCGCGCGCATGAATCGCACTGCTTCAGTTCTGCCGGAAGTCCTGCACCGAGCGCGCGAGCGCGCCGTCGCTCCGCTTGAGCGGCCGCGTCACCGGATGCGTCGGGCCGAACGTCGGAATGTAGGCCGAATGCTTGCCCGGGCCGCCGAGCACGATCACGTACGCATTGTCGGGACTTTTCATGACCGGGATCAGCCGCTCCGGGCCGGCCTCGGCGAACTCATTCTTGAACACCGGCCACTGGCGGATGCGGCGCTCGATGTTCTCGTCGGAGAGGCTGCCGAGCCGCACGCGTCCGTGCTCGTAGAGATACTTTTTCACATCGGCCTTGGTGTAGCCGTCCTTGGCGATGGTCGCAGCGTGCTCGGGACCGAACGCGAACAGCGGCGCGCCGTCGAAGTAGAGATTGTTCGCGCCGGTGGTCGCGACGGTGCCCGCCGCCATCTTGAGCAGCCCTGCGCCGGTGATGCTTTCGTGATCGTTGATGTTGTGCTGGCCCTCGGCGCCGAACACCGTGACGGTGCTCACGTCGCGCGCAAAACCCAGCTCGACGTGCAGCGGCTCCCACGGATTTTCATCTTCGTTCTCGGCGGCGCAGAACGTGAACTTGGCGGGCGTGCCGAACGTCGCCATGTCGCCCGCCCCCGGCACGGCGCCGCCGATATTGAGCATCGCGAGCCGCACCGCGCGGCCGATCGTCGCGTTGGCCTGGTTGCCCGGCCCAAACGCGTTGTGCCCCGAATTCATCTTGAGTTCTTTGGCGACCGGACCGTTGACGATCACGAGCGTCGTGCACGGGTGCGTCGTCGCGTTGACGCCGTAAATATTGAATTTTTCCTCGCACAACGCCTCGATCGCGTGGATCACGACCGGAAAATACTCGGGCCGGCAGCCCGCCATCACGGCGCAGGCCGCAAGCCGCAGCGGCGTTGCCGCGCCGTAGCGCGGCGCGATGAGGCCCAGCGGCCCGTCGAGCGGGCGGTCGCAGTACCCGAGCATCTTCTGCACGCGCCCGGCGGTCGGCGGCACGATGGGCAGGCCGTCGCCCCAGCCCTTGTCGAGGTAGAGGTCGTTGATCTTCTCGAGGTCGTCGGCGGCATCGAAGCCGGCGCCCGGCGCGTTCATCAGCGCATCAAGATTGCTCATATAGAGTGCCTAACATAGTGAAACGCGTGATGCGCTGGCACGATTTTGGCTCAGGGCGCGAAGCAAGGCCCGCTGCTTAGTCATTCTAAGCAAGG
>Ga0209415_10003550_pt1 | contig 29006 bp, 23 predicted proteins | sample PeaSoiSIISIP2007_FD_187696 | JGI IMG/M metagenome (GOLD analysis project Ga0209415, IMG submission 187696) | Peat soil microbial communities from Weissenstadt, Germany - SII-SIP-2007 (SPAdes) (version 2) | ecosystem: Environmental > Terrestrial > Soil > Wetlands > Peat | place: Germany...
GGAAGCGCGGGCAGGCACCGCCGCAGAGAAGCTCAAGGCCATGATTCACGTGACCGCGACGGTTGTGCGGGACGGCGCGGCGCGGGAGCTACCTCTGCGGGACTTGGTACCTGGGGACATCGTCAAGCTCGCCGCCGGAGACATGATTCCGGGCGACGTGCGGCTGCTGTCATTGAAAGACCTCTTCGTGAGCCAAGGCAGCCTCACCGGTGAGTCGCTCCCGGTCGAGAAGTTCTGCCAGCCTGAGACGGATAAGGCGAGCTCACCCACTGATCTCAAGAACATATGCTTTATGGGGACGAGCGTCGAGAGCGGCACAGCGACGGCCGTTGTGATCACAACCGGCGCACGCACGTACTTGGGCGGTATGGCCCGCTCGATGACGGGCGAACGCATGCAGACCAGCTTCGACCAGGGTCTCAACCGCTTTACCTGGCTCATGATGCAGTTCATGGCGGTAATGGTGCCGTTGGTTTTCCTCATCAACGGAATCACGAAGCACGATTGGAAGGAGGCTTTCTTCTTCGCTCTGGCAGTCGCTGTCGGTCTGACGCCCGAGATGCTGCCGATGATTGTCTCGGTCTGCCTCTCCAAAGGCGCGCTCGCCATGAGTCGCAAGAGAGTGATCGTCAAACGACTCAACTCAATCCAGAACTTCGGAGGCATGGATGTGCTGTGCACGGACAAGACGGGCACGCTCACTGAAGACCGCGTCGTTCTCATGCGTCATTGCAACGTCGCGGGGCGTGAAAGCGATGCGGTGCTCCTCGACGGGTACCTGATCAGCTTCTTCCAGACCGGACTCAAGAATTTGCTCGATCGGGCGATTCTCGACAGCGTCGACTTCCACGGGAAGGCATTGGTCGAGAAGTACAAGAAGCTGGATGAACTGCCGTTCGACTTCACTCGACGCATGATGTCGGTCCTGGTGCAGGATCCTGAAGGAAAGGCGGTGCTCCTCACCAAAGGGGCTCCCGAAGAGGTCTTCCTCCGCTGCTCGCAATTCGAACTCGACGGCAAATTGTCCGCGATGGACCCGGATCGGATCGTCGGGCTAAAACAGGAGTACGACAGCCTCAGCAATGACGGATTCCGCGTGCTGGCGGTCGCCACCAGAGAGCTGCCAGGGAAGGAACTTTGCGCCAAAGATGACGAGCGAGAGCTCGTACTCAGAGGGTACGTTGCGTTCCTGGACCCGCCGAAGAAAACCGCCGCCCGCGCCCTGGCGGCTCTACACAAGCATGGCATCGCGGTAAAGATTCTCACAGGGGATAACCACCTGATCAGCCGCAAGGTATGCAAGGACGTGGGCCTGTCGGCCGACCCGATGCTGCTCGGCGGCGACCTCGAGAAGCTGTCGGACGCCGAACTGGCCGAGGCGGCGCAGAAAGCGACGCTGTTCGCGCGCCTCTCTCCAGCGCACAAGGAGCGCGTGATCCGCATCCTCCGGGGCAAAGGCCACGTCGTCGGATTCATGGGTGATGGCATTAACGACGCGCCCGCTCTGCGAGCTGCGGACGTCGGCATCTCAGTGGACACTGCCACCGACATCGCTAAAGAGTCGGCGGACCTGATCTTGCTGGAGAAGGATCTCATGGTGCTGGACGAAGGCGTGATCGAAGGCCGCAAGGTCTTCGCGAATATCGTCAAGTACATCCGGATGGGGGCGAGTTCCAACTTTGGGAACATGTTCAGCGTGCTGGGGGCAAGTGCGTTCCTTCCCTTCCTGCCGATGGCGCCGATTCAGGTGTTGACGAACAATCTGCTGTATGATTTCTCCCAGGTACCGATCCCGGCGGACGCCGTGGACGAGGAACAAGTCGCACGGCCGAGGCCCTGGAACATTACGGAAATCAGGCGGTTCATACTCTTCATTGGCCCTATCAGTTCGATTTTCGACTATACGACCTTCTTCGTCATGCTCTGGGTCTTCAACTGCTGGGACCCATCGCGCGCGTTGCTGTTTCAGTCTGGCTGGTTTGTCGAGTCATTGATGACACAAACGCTCATCATCCACGTCATTCGCACCAATGAGATTCCATTCGTGCAGAGCCGGGCCAGCCTGCCATTGATGCTCACGACACTTTCAGTCATGGCATTTGGCATGTGGCTGCCGTATTCGCCGCTGTCCTCGGCACTGGGCCTCACCCGCCTGCCGCACATGTACTGGCCGATTCTGATGCTCACGCTGCTGAGCTACATGGCACTTACACAGATCATTAAGGTGGGGCTGCTACGGAAGCATTGGATCTAGGAGAAGACTGCTTACAGCGCGGTTCCCTTGATATTAGCCGCTCCAGCGCCAATCGTAACGATGACAATAATGGCCCCCCCACGAAGCCAAAAGCCAATGCATCCACTCAGCAAGCTACTGAGGATCAAGACAGCAACGGCCCACTTACGCTTTACTGGCCTCCTTATATTGTTCCGGACCTTCCTAACATGACGAAAGCGGGACGCACCGACTGAGAGACGCATGGGTTACCACGTGCGGCAGCAAGACTTCAATCCATCCTTGTCTGGTTAGTGCCGCTCGGCGCAGAATTTCATAAACACTCGCCAATCGGAACGGCGCGCACGCACCGTACTGGGCGGGGCGGCGAGGGCGTACGGGTTCTCGCGAGTCAGCGGGGAATCCGCCTCGAACAGCCGCCCAATATCCTCGTGCGTAAAGGGCGAACCCGGGGCGAGCAGGTCGCCGGTCGCTAACCCCAACTTCGCGATCGGGGTGGGCTCCCATTCCACGTCTAAGGTGCCTTATATATAGAGGGCCGAAACGGTGAGGCTAGCACAGCTCTGGCGTGTAGAGCTTGTAAGTGTCCACCTTTGCGCTCTAACTGCAGGGCCAACATACAATGCGGGGCTGTCTCAAGAGGCGGATTTTTATGTCCGAGCCTGCGCCTCTATATGAAGCCGTCAGCCGGATCTAAGTTTCTCCTCGGCGTACAGCGACAGCTCGATCATGCGCTCGAGCAGCTGATCGGCAGGGCGACCGGCAAAGTTCTTGAGCACCAGCTCTTTCACGTACAACCGCACCAGGTAGCGCAGCTGCAGGGCACGATTACGCGTGGCAAACACGAAATCGCGGTGACCGCTGTTGACCACGATGATGTTGCGCTCGGCATCGAAGCGGCAGCGCCAGAGTTCCCCAGCAGCGCGCTCGAAGGTGTAACCCGGCAATCCCCGCGTTGTGACAACGGCCGTGCTCATCGCGGCCTCAAGGTTGTCGGTGATCGTCACCAGGGCCTCGGCAGCGCACGTGACTTCCCGTTGCTTGACGGTGACCCGCAGTCGCGTGAGTCCGGGGAGCGCCGGTGCCCGATATTCGACCTCTTGGTTGGCGGCACCCTCCAACGACCCCTCGCCGTCGATGATCTCCCAATGGAATGTCAGGTCGTCCTGAACACGCCGCCGTGATCGATCACGCGGCAGGGCTCTGAACTTGCGTATATCGTTGAGAGGCGTGGTACTGGCGCTCGGGGAAATAACGACGCTGTAGAGCGCCCCGGCGTACTCAAAGAACTGACGCTGCGGGGCAGCATCAGGCCCCGGTTCGGCCACTCCGGGAACCGCGGCATCGAGCTCAACGGCGTCGACGGTCCCGTCACCATTTGGCTTGGCGGTTCCACTCTCACGTCGCGAACGACCTTGAATGTCGAACCAGTCGTACTCCTCGCGTGGAAGAGCCAGCAGGGCCTCATGAAAGGCCCGTTGGATGGCTTTCAAGGATTGCTGGCTGGCCTGCTCTTCTTCGGCGCGCTGCTGCTCTTCAATCAAGCCCTTGAGATGGGCCTCGAGGGGCTCGAGCGCGGCGATCAAAGCCGCATAGCGTTCATCATGGATGATTCCAGTGCGGGTACCGGGCGTAAGATTTAGAAACGGCACATCGATCAGGCCCTGCACGTAACGCGAGACCCAGGGGGAGTGATCAAGTCCGGGCAGGCTCGCCAAGTTCTCGATGACCCGCGTGCCGGCTCTGGTGAGGGCGATGCGCGCACTTTCGTCTGGTTCCGCGAGGTACAGCTCCGCATACGCATCCCCGTACGAGGTGCGAATGGGCGGAAGCTGGTGCAGCAATCGACCCTCGAACTGCCGGGGCTCGACCTCGTATTGCTTGCGGGCCAGTTTGTCGATGACGGTCACGCGCACCCGCGCATCCCGGATGCGATCGCGTAGCTCGGAGGCTAAATACCACTGGATCTTCTCTCCGCTCAATGTGCGAATGCCTTCGAGCAGCGGGCTGATCTTGAGCTCGGTGCCCTTTTCGGCGAACAGCACCCGTCGCGGGCTAACGTCATAGCGCGGATCGCCCTTGCTCATCGTCATCTGATAGGCGCGCTGGTCAGTGCCGGTGGAGGTCATTGTCAAAGTGTCCCCCACGGTCCAGAAACTCAGCAGCCCAATGCCGAATTCCCCCTGCAAACGCGTGCCATTGCCGTCGGCCTTCAGACGGCGTTTGATGGAGTCGCAGATGTGGGTGGCCACGTACTTGAAGTCGGGAAACCCGTCGGCATCGCGTGGTATGCCATTGCCGTCGTCCTTGATCGAGAGGTAATGCGCCCGATGCTCGCGGCCGCGCGTGATCGTGATGGTCTTCGCATGGGCGTCGATGCTGTTCTCGACGAATTCGGCAATCGCTTTGAGCGGGTTGCTCTGCGAGAGTGCGATGATGCGGATCGCGTTCCAGTCATCACCGATCTTGAGCTTGCCGCTGTCGTTGCTCTTGGGTTTCATGCGGGTCCATGTCGAATCGACCGGACCGTCGCCTCGATGTATCGGGAGGCTGAGGGCTCAAGGACTGCGGACTGCCGGCTCAATGCCGTACTCCTCGAGCCAGCGGTGCAAATCGCGATCGCCATTGGCCAGGTGCTTGTGCACTTCCATCTTGCCGAGGCGGTCGTAGTTCAGATAATCGAGGCAGGCATTGGCCAACCGAGTATCCGGGCCACGCAGCTCGGTCAGGTCGAAAGGGTAGTCCTCGCCGTTGCAGACGCCGGCAAGAATGCGCACCAGGCGTCTCGACTGGCCGGTGGTCGGATGCGCGTTGATGGACGCTTCGATGGCCTGAAGAGCTTGCATCGCTCGCGCGTGGATTGAGGTCTCGTCGCGAACCAGCGCGTCCATGCGCGGCCGCTCGCCGGCGACGATTTCCACCATCGCGCGGTCAAACTCATCGCGCCGGCTGATCGGAATCTCAGCCTCCACGTGAATAGTCCTTTTGGACGGCGGCAAGCGAGTGATGTTCATAGAAACTCTTCCTTTGCAGTACTCCACTACGACTGAGAGTTTGCTCTCCTGGCTTTCATCATTCGTGCCATGCCTGACTCCCTGGCCGCTAATTCCCGTGTGTAGTAGCGAGGCATCTTGGGATCCGTCCAGCCGCCAGAATGCATGATGCTCGTAAGATCAATGCCAGTGGCCGCCATGTCGTGCGCAGCGCCAATTCGTGTGGAATGAGCAGCCAGGTGTTCCTCCGGCCACACCGGTTCGGACCCCGCATGCTTCGCGTTCAGTACTCGACCGATGCGCTGAATGATTCTGGCAACCTCTTGGGGTTGAATGGATCGCTTTCCAACCGCGCCCGTATTCTCGAGACGCCGAAAGATCGGACCCTCGAGGCTGCCGACATGGGTGAGCCAGGCCTTAAGCGGTGTCACGGCTTCGGGCGCCAGGTAGCGCGCTTCCTCGCGGCTCACCTTAGTCATCCTAATGATAGCCACACCGTCTCCGGTCTCCGGATTGAGCCTGATGTCCTCTTGAGTCAGGGCCACCAGCTCGGATCGTCGCGCCATCGTGCTATAGGCGACCGCGAGTAACGCTTTTGCGCGCAGATCCCACGCCGCGTTACCCGTCTTCAAATGCTCCAGCGCATAGGCGATGTGCGTCCAGCGCAATGCGCACCTGGGTTGCTTGGTAGCCCGACCACGACTCAGGTGGCGAAAGGCTCCCTTGACCTGAACGGCTCGCGTCGGATCCGGCAGATTCGACAGTGTGTGTGCCCTGGAAATGGTGGTCAGATAGCGCTCCACCGTCGAGGCCGATCGATTGACGGTGGATCCATAGGCCTCCTCGATGAAGCGCGTCACCACAGCGGGCGAGGCGGGGAGAGGGGAGTATCGGTTGATGCCGCAAAAGCGCAAGAACACGCGCCAGTCCGAGCGCAAAGCGCGCAACGTGTTCAGGGGCACTCCGAGCGCGTAGGGGTTGTCGCGCAGGAGCGGGGAGTTGTTTTCAAAAAGAGAGAGAATCTCCTCGGGCGTGAAGGGGGCACCCCGCGCCATCCATTCGACGCTGGCGGGCACGGTGACCGCCTTGGGCTCGAATGTGGCATCGGTTTCAATGTTCACAGCGAGATGTTCCGCGGGCATATCGATCCTGCTTGGCCTGGCATCACGGCTCGGGTTTGAGCTGCTCGGGCTCTACATGACGGCGCTTGTGTACAAGCGTAACGATGAATACCTTGCCATCGCGTACGTGATAAACGATGCGCCACGAGTAGGCGGGAATCTCACGCAAGAGCTCATCGTCGAGTTCGGGGACTTTGCGGCCGACGTAGGGTGTGGCGTCAATCGCGTCGGCCCGTCGAAAATCTCCCGCGCCACCGACTTGGCGTTTTGTCTGGACTCTCTGGCGATGTGGTCATGAAGGGCCTTGAGGTCGGCGCGAGCGGGCTGCGACCAACTCACCACGACGGATTTACCACTGCTCAATTTCGGCCGCGAGCGCCTCGCTCGGAATTACGCGTCCGGCGTCGATGTCCTGCAGTCCGACATGGACTTTGTTGAGCACGAAGAGGCGATAGACGATCTCATCGAGCGGCACGTTATCGGGGAGCCTCTCGATGGCCTCAATGGCTTCTTGCTTAGCGGTTGGGGCGTGCATGCTTCAGGTTCTCCTTGTCTATCTTGCAGTGTGCCGCAGATCCGGTGTCGAGGCCCCCATTGAAAGTTGACGATCCCTGTGAAGTGAAAATTCAGCCCTAAAGCCGGTCAAGCAGTCTTCTGCATCCTCAGAATAACATGCCTTGTCACTCATTACAGCGCAGGCGTGTCCAGCTTTGCGCTCTAACTGGCACCGCAATGTTCGCCGTCGCTGAAGGCTTCAATGGGGGTGCTGTCTGCAGAGCGGAAATTCTCCGTCATCACAGACATGGCCCGTCTCCGTCGTTGTCAGCCGCAGTCCTCGAGAATCATTTCGGCCCCTTTCTCGGCAATCATCGCGGTGGGGGTGTTCGTATTGCCGGATGTAATCATCGGCATTACCGAGGCGTCGATCACCCGCAGTCGGTCGATGCCGTGCACACGCAAGCGGGCGTCCACGACTGATCCCGCATCCGTGGCCAGTCCCATTCTCGCCGTCCCTACAGGATGGAAGATAGTCGTGCCGATATTACCAGCGGCCTGGACGAGCGAGGGCGTGTCGTCTCCCACCGCAGGGCCGGGTAAATGTTCTACCGGGGCAAAACCCCGGAGTGCGGGCTGGCCCATGAGGCGTCGCGTCGCGCGAATTGCATCGGCCGCCACTGTGCGATCCTGCGGCGTCGACAGATAATTGGGCGCAATCAGCGGGGGGGCAAGCGCATCCGCGGATCTTGGCCGCACGGTGCCGCGCGAGGTGGGGCGCAGATTGCAGGCGCTCACCGTAATCGCCGGAAAGGTGTGCAAGGGGTCGCCGAACTTGTCGAGTGAGAGCGGCTGCACGTGGAACTCCAGGTTCGCGCGCTCCTGTGTCGGGTCAGAGCGCATGAAGATGCCGAGCTGCGAGGGCGCCATGGTGAAGGGTCCACGGCGGCGTAGCGCGAAGTCGATGCCCATGCAGGCACGTCCGAGCGCGGAATGGTAGGTCTCATTGAGCGTCTTGACGTTACTGACCTTGTAGATGGCGCGCTGTTGCAGGTGGTCCTGCAGGTTCGAGCCCACGCCGGGCCGGTCCAGGAGCGTTACGATGCCAAGGGCTGCAAGCCACTCGTGCCTGCCAATGCCGGAAAGGCTCAGGATGTGCGGTGAGCCGATGGCCCCGGCCGACAGGATGATCTCGCCGCTTGCGCGGGCCTCGAGCAACTCGCCGTCGCGCCGGAACTGCACCGCGCAGGCGCGGCCATCCTCGATGCGCAACCGCTCGACCAGCACGTGCATCTCAAGGCGCAGGTTACTGCGCGCGAGCGCGGGCTTCAGGAAGCCGCGCGCAGCGGACCAGCGGCGGCCACGTTTCTGGTTGACGTGGAAGTAGGACACCCCCTCGTTGTCGCCGCGGTTGAAATCGTCGATCGCCGGCAAGCCGAGCTCGACCGCGGCGTCGCGCACGGCATCGAGCACGCGCCAGCGCACGCGCGGGGACTCGACACGCCAGCCGCCGCCCGATCCGTGATATTCGCTGTCCCCGAGGAAGTGGTCTTCCAGGCGCCTGAAGGCGGGCAACACGTCGCTCCAGCCCCAACCATTGAGACCGAGCGAGCGCCAGTGGTCGTAGTCGGCGGCCTGACCGCGCATGCAGATCATGGCGTTGATCGCCGAGGAGCCTCCGATAACCTTGCCGCGCGGATAGGCGAGCGCGCGACCGTTGAGGCCAGGCTCGGCCTCGGTGCGGAACATCCAGTCGGTCCTCGGATTGCCGATGGCAAAGAGATAGCCGACGGGAATGTGCAGCCAGATCCAGTTGTCCGATCCTCCGGCTTCGAGAAGCAGGACGCGCCGATCGGCCCTGGCCGAGAGACGGTTAGCCAGGATGCATCCCGCGGTACCGGCACCGACGATGATGTAGTCGTAGTCGCCCTCCAGCCGCGTCACCATCGACATTCCCCGCGATTGCCGGCAATGCCGACCCCAATATCAGCGCGCAGCGCGAAAGGGCAGCCCCCCCGGCTACTTGCGCTTTCCGTACGCAGGTTCGCGTCTGCGTTTCGTAGCGGTGTGCTCGGCGAGGAACGGACCTTCGCGCTGCGAATTGCTCCTGCTAGCCTTAGTCACGCGGATGCGGGCTCGATCGATATGGGTCTGGGCAGCGAGCCGTGCCGCGGCGCTGTCCTTGCGATGGATCGCGTCTAGAATATCGAGATGTTCATTCGACATGTCGCTTGCGTAGTCAGCCCGCATCGCATTGCTGCGGGCAATCGAGAACGCATTGAGCAGGAAGCGGTTCAGATAGTCGAGCACCATGATGTAATACGGATTGTGCGAGGCTTCGGCGATGGCGCGGTGAAAGGCCATGTCTGCCCTGATGTTCTCCTCGACGGTCTGGGTGGTCTCGCAGGCCCGCTTCGCCCTTTTCCTGATGTTGGCGAGCTCGGCACGTGTGCGCCGCGCTGATGCCAGCGCGGCGGCTTCCCCTTCGATCCCCTTGCGCAGTTCATAGATCAGCAGTACCGATTCGAGCCTGCCGCCGATCCCAGGATCAAAGTGCAGCGAGTCCATTTTCCACTCGCAGACAAATGCGCCGCTTCCCTGCCGGGTCCTGACCAACCCCTCGTTCTTCAATCGCGCGATCGCCTCGCGGATGACCGGGCGGCTGACACCGAACTGCGTGGCCATGATCTGTTCGGACGGCAGTCGGGCATCGACCGAGAATTCACCGGCGCGAATGCGCTCGCCGAGAAGTCGCGCGACTTCATCTGCACGGTTGAGTGCCCGCAGCGGCGATTCGGCGACTCTGATGACTGAAGTGGCCATGTCCCTCATCTCTACACGTTAGAAGATATTGGCCCAATGCGACTGATTCTACGATGCCGCACGTTTGCATCATATTGCAAGAGAAAAGCGCAAATTCCCTGATCGACCAATCCATCTTGGAGCGCTGCCGTCAGCTGGACTCCCGTAGCGGGGCCTCAATGCGTCCCGGGAATGATCGGTAGCAGCAGATAGGCGTCCCGGCCGTTGCCGATGTGCAATGTCGTGCGGCCGCCGAACACCTCTTGGGGCCTGTCGCCGGGATCGTTGTGCGTCATGCCGCCGGTACCGCGGGTGGCATAGCAAAAGGTCTTGCCGAATTCGCTGAGTTCCCCGTCATAGCGGTAATCCTTGCCGCGGATCGTGAGGGCCACCCGCCAGCCCTCGGGCACGACGATGCAACTCGGAACGATCTCCACGTCGCATTCGTAGATATTGCCCGGCGTGAGCGATTCCGCGCGATCGTGCGGATGGTAGGGGCGATACGGGCTGCTGCGTCTCGGATCGAGCCGCCGATGCGAAGCACGCAACCAGCCATTGGCGATGGGCGTGTTCGGGTCGGTGGAGCCCATGAATGTGACCTCGTTGCCCTGGGGGTCGAATACCCGCACGATGAGGAACAGGTCGGCGTCCTTGGTGGAGGAGGCGACGAACAGCTTTGCGGCCATCGGCCCGGTGATCTCTGTGGCGTGCTCGAGCGGCGGCGTGCTGAACGTCACGCCATCCCCCGCGGCATCGTATTCAACACGGTCCGGCTGTCTGACCGGGCTCAGGCTCAGCGCTCTCTTGACCGGGTCGAGAAAGAACTTGGTCCACTGGGTGCGCGCCAGCGGCCATTCGTTCTCGTACCTGAGGACGAACCTCTCGCCGGGATGGCGGACGTTGAGGATCACCGGTGGGGTCTTGTTCCAGCCGTTATCGATTCCGCGCAGGTAGTAATCAAAAAAGTGCCTTTGCAGGCTCAATCCATAGCTGGCGGAGAACAGGCTCCAATGCGAGTCGCCGTGGACCTCCAGCCATTTCTCCTGCGATGATGCCTCCAGGTAGCCGTTGAAATTGCCTCGCGGATGGATGCCCTGGCCGCCCCAATTGGCACAGGACAGCAATGGCAGGGTTATCTTGGCAAGATCGGGCGTACGCGCCTTGTACCACTCGTCGCACAGCGGCTGCTTGACGGCCTGCTGCCAGGTGTCGCGGATGTTTCTGGCGAGTTCCTCGGGAGCCAAGGTCACGGGGCCGGCAACCGACACGCCCGTATTGGGATTCTTCATGGCCCGTTCCCCTACGCCGTACTGGACCGTCGTCGCTTGTATGCTCGCCCAGCGTTTGGCGAATTCCGACAGAATGCCGCCGTGACGCAGATAGTCGCGATAGAAATCGTTGTAGCCCTCCCATGGGATGATCGCCGCGAGATGCCTGGGATGTCGTTCGGCAATGCGCCATTGCATCACGGAGTAATACGAGATGCCGAGCATGCCGACCTTGCCGTTGCTCCATGGCTGCACACCGGCCCATTCGATCCACTGGACCGCGTCGTCCGTCTCGAGCGGCTGCATTGGGTCGAATACGCCCTCTGACCATCCCGCCCCGCGCGAATCGACGCGTACCAGCGCGTAGCCGTGGGGCACCCAGCGCTCCGGATCGGCGACTTCCCAGCTCTGGTACTTGTTGGTCGAGCCCTCCAGAACCTCGGGGTGGTCGGCGATCATCTTGCCCCACTGCGCGGCGTAGCCGTCCTGATAGGCAAGTCCCTTGGCGTAGCAACCGTAGCTCAGGATGACCGGGAATCGGCCATCCCCGATCGGACGGTAGACGTCGGCTCGCAGCAATGCAGCGTCGGGCATCCGCAGGCCCACATTCCAATCGATGCGCATTCCATCGCGATCCTCGGAATAGGTGTGTTCGTCGTGGACCGCCGCCGTCACGTTGGTATTCACTTGATAGTCCCCTCGAATAGGTCCGCACCAGGACGGTCAACTGGCGCGCCTCGACCCGTACTGGTCGGAGACCTGGGAGACATACCACTCCCGATAGTCACCGAAACGAACCGGCTCGAATAGCGATGGATGATCGGCGTCAATGCACGCGTCCATCGGCGCCACCACGGTGCTGAAATTGGGCTGGAAGAAGATCGGGATCGAGTATCGGTGCTGCGGGCCACGATTCGGCAGGACTCGATGAGGCGTCGCCAGGAAGCGGCCATTGGAGAATCGCGCGAGCATGTCACCGCCATTGACCAGGATATGGCCGGGCATCATGGGCGCACTGATCCATTCGCCTTCCAGCGTCTGCACCTCGAGCCCGCCGACCTTCGATTGCGGCAGCAGCGTGAGAAAGCCGAGGTCGGTATGTGCGCCCAAGCCGAACTGATCGTCGCTCGCGGGCAACGGTGGATAGTGGCCAGCGCGGCAATTTACGCTCGGATCGTCAAATTTATCGTCAAAATAGTCGGCGGACACGCCCAACGCCAGCGCATAGATCGGCAGCAGCTTATAAGCCAGCCGAATCGACTCCTTCATGTATTCCTCGATGATCGGTTTGAGCCAAGGCAGCTCACGCGGCCATTTGTTTGGCCCCATCATCTTGCGTCCCGCCATTACGTACGGATTGTCGTCGGGAAAATCGCGCATGAAATTGAGCGTCTCGGTCAGGTCAGGCTTGGTATTCGTGCCGACATAGCTGTTCTTGAGCAAGGAGCCGGAAATGGGTATGTAACCGGTGAAGCTCTCATCGGCTGTCAACGCCAGCTTGCTTTTCAACGGCAGGGTAAAGAAATCTTCCACGGCCGCGAAAGTGCGCTCGAGCAGACGCTCCGAGAGGCCGTGGTTCCTCAGAAAGAAGAAACCGATATTCTGTTGTGCCTGCCGCAGCTGCAGCGTCAACGTCTGCTCAGCACCGCGTTCTCCGCCAAGATATGGGCCGACGTCCAGCACAGGTATGACGTTGCTTGACTGTCGGGGCCAATTCCTGCGCGCGCACAGATAGACTTCTTTACGGTCTTCCATCGATGTCTCCGGCGGGCTGGCTATGGCGTTGACGGTGCCGGATGGTCTCCATGGTGGCACATGCGGCGGCTGCACGCAGATATCATTTGTCTGTTATCTTACAACTACTGACGTTTGTCAATCTCACGGAAACGCGCAATGCATGCAATGGAGAACCAACATGACTGGTAGGTTGAGCGGGAAAGTGGCCGTGCTGACCGGGACCGGCCGCGGCATCGCTCGTGCGGTCGCGCTTCGCTTCGCGGCCGAGGGCGCATCGGTGGTGGGCTGCGACCTCGATCCGCAGGCGGCGCGTGAGACGCTCGAGCTGGTACGCGCGACAGGTGGGACCATGGACTCGCTACAGCCGCTGGATCTCACCGAAGAGAGGGGTGCGCAGCGGCTCGCCGATTTCGCAGTCGAGCGCTTCGGTGGGATCGACATCGTGTTCAACAGCGCCAGGGGGCATCGCCCCGGGACCATCGAGAAGACTTCGCTCGACGACTGGCGCTGGACCCTCGATCATACGCTTGGTATTCAGTTCCTGGTCACCAAATACGCAATTCCACACCTCAAGGCGCGCGGGAAAGGCTCGATCATTTTTGTCGCCTCGATATCGGGCCTGCCATTCGGAACGGGTTTTCCCGGCAACGTCAACTGCATTCTGCCGTACTCGGTTGCAAAGGCGGGCGTGATTCGGCTCGCGATCGGTCTGGCTCACGAGCTGGCGCCAGCCGGAATCCGCGTGAACGCAATCTCGCCTGGCAACATACTTTCCAGCGAGCATTCGCCGTTCCACGGAGACAAGGGGCTGGGGCTGCGCCGCGTCGCTGAGAACTCGTGCCTGATGCAACGGCTCGGTTCCCCCGACGAGATCGCAAACGCGGCGCTTTTTCTAGCATCGGAGGATGCGTCGTTCATCACCGGGCACAATCTGCTCGTCGACGGTGGTTTCAGCGCATCCGGCGGCCTGGGTCGGGGAAAGCCGGAGGATGATTCTGCGCTCTCTGCCGTCGTTGCCAAGAACATCGATGCCAGCGGCCAAACCGGGCGTAGCCGATGAATCGGTCATGAAGGCCGGGTGTGCAGGCGCTCGCCGCAAAATCACTCCGCGGATGATTTTCGCGGAGCAAAGATGACCGTGATGACAGTGAACATCCCGAGCGCAATCATGAGCCACGCAACCGGCACGTAGCTGCCGCCATAATAGGCCGCCAGCGCGGTCGCAACGAACGGCATCGGGCCGGAGAGCACGGCCTGCAGCGGTTCGCGCGATAAGGCGATGCCGCTGTAGCGCAGCCGGGCAGGGAACAGCTCATGGAAGAATTTGGGCTGTACTGAGTTCACGGCCCGCTGCCCGAACATATAGGCCAGCGTCAGGGCCAGGTAGATCATCGCAGCATTTCTCGTCTGGAACAGCCAGAACATCGGGAACGGGACCAGCACGGCGCAGATCGCGCCGAACAGCATGATCGGTCGCCATCCGACCCGGTCCGATAAGGCGCCGAAGCCAATCGCCGCCAATCCGGATAACCCGCACGCGAACATCGTCGCATTGAGTGCAACCGCGCGGCTCATGCCGAGCGTCGCCGTAACGTATGACATCGACCACACGACGAACAGATATCCGGCCGTGACCGAAGCGCTCGAGCCCATGCCCACCAGGATCAGCGGCAGGTGATTGCGCAGCAACTCCTTGACCGGAGCCTGGGCGAGGGTGGCGCCGGTCGCTTTCAACGCCAGGAACTCCGGGGTCTCGCCGATATTCGAGCGCAGGTACTGTCCGAGCGCCAGGCCGAACAGCGCCAGAAGGAACGGGATGCGCCACCCCCAGGCCAGGAACTGTTCCGGGGTGACGGTGGCGTGAACCAGAGCGAACACGGCGGAGGCGCATAGAATTGCAAGGTCGGCCGTCGCCGCGGGGAACGCACCGAAAAGGCCGCAACGTGACGGTGCATATTCGGTCACCAGGGCAAGTGCGCCGCTGTATTGCGCGCCAGTGCCAAAGCCCTGGAGCACACGGCACAGCACCAGCAGCACCGGAGCCCACACGCCGACGGATTTGTAAGTAGGCAGGAACCCGATGGCGGCGCTCGACAGCCCCATCAACCACAAGGTGCCGACCAGCACCGGCTTGCGTCCGATGCGGTCTCCCAGATTGGACAGCAGCAGGGCGCCGATCGGCCTGACCGCGAAACCGACCGCGAAGGTCGAATAGGAGGCGAGCAGGCCGGCGACGCCGTTCAGAGTCGGAAAGAACAACTTGTCCCATAGCAGCGCCGCCGCCGTGCCGTAAATGAAATAGTCGTACCACTCCAGCAAGCTGCCGCCGGTCGCAGCGCCGACGACCCGCCAGATGTTCGCGCGCCGGTTTGCCTCGGGGGCGCGAGTGTCGGCCATGCGGGCAGCTACGTCGGTCATCACCCCTCTCCAGTTGTCAGCCACTGTCCGAACAGTGGGTATTGTTCCGCTGCCGTCCGCTGCGTCCGCGCCGTTCGTGCCAGCGCCCGTGGCATGCGCTCATCTCAGCGTGTGCGAGGCAAGCTGAACATAGTTTGACATGGCAACGATCTACCGGCATTCGCGCTTACGTTGACAATTCGCAAAACTTGTAAGATAACAGACATATGGCAGCTGTGCGTAGCGGTCATGCATCGGGCAACGCAAAGGCATCCGGCAGCGCCGGAACTACGAGAGGTAACTCATGACTAAGGCAGCAGGATCCAGCGAGCAGGCACAGACGGCAGGCGTCAAGCGCGCCGGCCCGGGCGAGTACCATTTTGATATCGCGCACGTCAATTCCGTGATGGGTGGTCCGGATTACTCGACCGCATTCGGCGGCTGTGTCGAGGGCGAACGCATGATGGCGGCGTTGATGCGCATGCCGGCAGGCACGGGAGCGGAGTCTCATTCCCACCCCAACGAACAGTGGATCTACATCCTGGAAGGTGCCATGGAATCGGTGGTGAATGGCCAGCGCGAGATCATGAAGCCCGGCCACGTGATCTACATACCGGCGGGCACGATTCACTACGGCCGGGCGTTGCCGGGAGCCGATGTCGTGTTCTTCACCGTCAAAGATACATCGCATGGCCTGCATGGCATCAAGACTTCAACTGACAAGGGCTGAGCAGTGCTCGGCCTGGTAGCTCTTGACACCTCTGATCGCCATCCACGCACGGAATGATTTGGGTGCAGTACTCGGCATAGGGAAGTAGGAGCAAGAGAAGTGACATCGGGGGACTTGGCCGAAAGACGCATAGAGCAGCTCGTCTCTCTGGTCGGCCGGCATGCGGTGATTACCGGCGGTGCGCGCGGCATCGGCTATGCCATCGCGCGCCGACTCGCCGAAGCGGGTGCCGATCTGTTGATTGGCGACAAGGATATGGGAGCGGCGAGCGCCTCGGCCGACAGCGTCGGCAAGGAGTTCGGCGTTCGTGCGTTCGCCTGCGCTCTGGACGTGGCAGATGCACGGTCGATGGCGCGACTGGCGGCCTTCGCCGACGAGAAACTCGGCACGATCGGGATCTGGGTCAACAACGCCGGGATCTACCCCGCGAAGAATCTGATCGAAACTTCCGATGAGGAATGGGATATCGTCAACGACACGAATCTGAAGGGAACTTTTCTCGGATGCCGTGAAGCCGGTAGGCGCATGGTCGCCGCTGGTTCGGGCGTCATCATCAATATCACCTCGGTCTCAGGCTATCGTGGACGACCATCGATGGCTCACTACGTTGCATCCAAGCACGGAGTCGTCGGTTTGACCAAGGCGCTGGCGCTGGAACTCGGGCCGAAAGGCGTCCGGGTGGTCGCCGTGGCACCGGCGCTCACGGAAACTCCCGGCTACCAGGAGGCGATGGATCGCAACAGCGGCGGGGGTGCAGCGGGACAGAGCAACCGCGAACTGCACGAACGGATCCGTTCGATGGTGCCGCTGGGGCGAATGGGTCGCCCGGACGATGTGGCACGGGCCGTTCTCTTCTGCGCATGCGACCTCGCGGCTTTCGTGACGGCAACGACTGTCTTCGCCGATGGTGGCGTCAGTGCGTTCTGAGCCTAACCTGAGAAGTGCCGCCGTGGCCGCGCATCCCGGTGACTCAATGCTGCGCGAGCCGAGAATCAAATGCTGAGCAGACCGCAGCAGACTGAGACCATTGCACGGCTGTTTCGCGAGAACAACCGCGCCCTTATCGGGTTTCTGGTCGCGCGCCTGCGATCGGTGCAGGACGCAAAGGAAGTCGCGCAGGAAACGTACGTGCGCCTGCTGCAAATGGGGCACCCGGAGACCAAAAATATGGTGCGGGCATATCTTTTCCGGGTGGCCGGCAACCTGGCAATCGATCGATTGCGTCGGCGCGCGACCCGGGACCGTATGGCCGAAGACCTGTCCGCAGAGCTGTCCGGCGGCCTGGGCCTGCCCGAGCGCCAATTGCTCGCCGACGAGGAGTTGCTGCTGCTGTCACGCTGCCTGCAGGAGCTGCCCGAGAAGGTTCGCAGCGCGTTTCTCATGTGCCGGCTCGACGGCTTGAGCCAGAGTGAGATCGCCGAGCGGTTGTGCGTGACTGATCGCATGGTGCGCAAGTACATAACTCAAGCCCTGCTGCATTGCCGGTTGCGATTGGACGGCGCAACAGAGGCGGAAGCGGGGAAGCGGTCGCGTGAGGGGCGCGCATAACCGGTGTGGCGGGACACTGAAAGTAGCGCGTTCGGCGCCAGTCTTTTGGAGAATTGAGCGATGGCAAACTTTGGCAAGGTTGGGTTGGATTGGCAGCAGCGCGTCAACTGGGAACGGATGCGCAACTACCGCCTGGATCGGGCGCGCGCACGCATGAAGGCCCACGGCCTCGGAGCAATGCTGCTGATGTATGATGAGAATATCCGTTACGTCACCGCAACGCTGACTCCGGGTTGGTGCAAACTCAAACCCGGTTTGCGTTACGCGTTGCTGTGCGGCGACGACGCGCCGGTCCTGTTCGAGCAGGGCGACGTCGGCTTCCAGGTCGAGCGACACAGCCCGTGGATTCCGAAGGAAAACGTCCGACACGCCTTCCCTTGGATCAAGGGGGCGGCCGGTCCAGCCTCGATCTCGCAAGTGACAAAGTTCACCAAGGGCATCCTCCAGCAGATGAAAAAGAGCAATGTCTCGGGGATGAAGCTTGGCGTGGATTTCGTCGACATCAACATGGTCCAGGTCTTCAAGGACGTGGGCATCGATTGGGTAGATGGTATGACGCCGATGATGGAGGCGCGGGCCATCAAGAATGTCGACGAGCAGGAATGCATGCGCATGGTCGGCGCGATCGGCGACGCGGCACACTGGGAGTGCATGAAGTTCCTCAAGCCGGGGCTCACCGAGAACCAGGTGACCGCGCACATCATGGAGTTCCTCTACTCCATTCCGGGCATGGAAGACGTCGAGGACGTCATCGTTTCCTCGGGACCGAATACCTGGCCGAACTGGCGGAACTTCTCCGACCGCATCATCAAGCCTGGCGATATCGTCTTCATGGATCTGGCTGCCCTTACCTGGAACGGCTACAAGTCATGCTACTACCGCACTTACTGCGTAGGGAAGGAGCCGACCCAGGAGCAGAAGGATGTCTATGCGACGGCGCTCAAGTGGCTGTACGACTCCATCGAAACGGTAAAGGTCGGAGTCACTACGCGTGACATCGCGTCCAAATGGCCTTCTGCGATGGAGACATGGGGTTACGAGGACGAAGACCAGGCCGCCGCGAATCTGTGGGGCCACGGCCTGGGCCTGGCGCAGTACGACACGCCGGTGATTTCGCGCATCTGGTCGCTCGAGTTTCCGGTCGAGATCAAGCCGGGCATGGTATTCGCGCTCGAGACCCAACATGGCAAGAAATTCGAGTGGGGAGTGCGCATCGAAGAGATGCTGATCGTGCACGAGGATCGCATCGAGCTCATTTCCTCGTTTCCGGTCGAGCGCATCACAGTGGTCGATCCGCTGCCAGGCTACTCGCGATTCCTGAAGTAGGCGCCGGTGGCTGCCGCCAACAGCATCAGCAGAGGCACCGTGGAGCAACTCATTCTCACGATGACGGCCACGGCGGCGCTCGACGCCGATCGGGTCGGCCCCAAGTCGGCCAACCTGGCTGCGCTCGGTCGCGCCGGTTTGCCGATTCCCGACGGCTTCTGCATCGAATCCGATGCCTACCGTCGTCAGTTGACATCCTTGGGGCTGGATCTGTCGAAACGCCGCGCGGCGAGCGATGCCGAACTGATGGAGGCGCGCCGGCAGGCGATCGAGATCAGACTAGCGCTGCTGTCACGGCCGATCATCGCGGAGATTCTCGAGCCGCTTCTCGCCGCGTGGCATGAGCTGCTCGCGCGAACCAACGGAGCCGCGACCGTGGTGCGCTCGTCCTCACTGGTCGAGGATCGCTACGGCTCGAGCTTTGCGGGCCAGTTCGAGAGCTATCTGGGCCTGGACAACGAAGCCGATTTTCTCACAGCGGTGCGCGCCTGCTGGGCGGCGCTGTGGTCGCCGCGGATACTGCGCTACATGCTCACACACGATGCGAGTCCGGCGGACACGGCCATGGGCGTGCTGGTGCAACCGCTGGTCGCGACGCGCGCATCCGGCGGCGGACTAAGCCGGACGGCGGGCGGGGAGATGCTGCTCAGTGCGACCTGGGGACTCGGCTCCGCCATCGCCCAGGGCGAGGTAGTGCCGGACCGCTACATGCTGAGCCGCGATGGGAGACTGCTCAGCAAGCAGGCCGGACGCAAGGATCATAGCGTCAGGTGCCAGCATCACCACGGCGGGGGAACTCAGGTTCTGAGGGGCAGCATCGTCTCGAAGATGTGTCTGAGCGATCATCAGGCCATCGAGCTCGCCGGCTATCTCCGACAGGCCGAGGAGATCATGGGCAAGCCGGTTGAGATCGAGTGGGCGCTCGATGAATCCGGTTTCAAGCTGCTGCAGTCGCGACCGCTGCATCTGCAGGCGGCCCACGTGCCCGATGAAATCTGGTTGCGACACCCACGGGCCAGCGGTCAGCCGGCCGGTGTCGGCTGGGGCACCGGGCGCGCCTGTGTCGTCACCTGCGAGTGCGAGCTGTCGCGCGTCGGGCCGGGCGATGTCCTGGTGACGAAGGTTGCCGGGCCGGCACTGGGCCGGATCCTGACGCGCGTTGCCGGCGTCGTCGCGGAACTCGGCGGCAGTACCTCGCACCTGGCGTCGCTCGCGCGCGAGCGTGGGATTCCGATGGTGCTGGGCGTGCGCAACGCGACGCAACGCATACCAGACGGCAAGCACGTCGCCGTCGATGGAGTCGCCGGCGTCGTGCGGTGGATACCCTGATGCGACCGCCCATCCATGGATGACGCAGCGCGTTGCACGGTATGGATACGCATCAGTGCCCGAGCCGCGATTCCATTGAGACTCACCGGCGCAAAGCGAGAATCGCAATGACGGCAGTGGCAAAAGTCGTCGTCACCGACTACGTATGGGAATCCCTGGACGTGGAGCGAAAGATCCTCGAAGGGCGCGCCGAACTGGTGGCTCTGCAGACGAGAAAGCCGGAGGAGTTCCTGGTACAGGCGGCAGACTGCGATGGGCTGCTCACTACCTACGCCGGTCCCATCACTGCCGACGTGATCGCCAGGATGCCGAAATGCAAGATCATCGCGCGCTACGGAATCGGCGTGGACACGATCGATCTGAATGCGGCGACAGCCTCGGGCATCATCGTCACCAACAACCCGACCTACTGCATCGAAGAAGTCGCCGAGGCGACCATGGCCCTGATGCTGGCCTGTGCGCGCAAGGTCGTGCACTTCGACCGGCTGGTACGCGAGCGGCATTGGGAGATCACGGCAGCCAAGCCCATCTTCCGCGTCGCCGGCAGCACGCTCGGTCTGGTCGGATTCGGCAACATCGCACGACAGGTCGCGATTCGGTCGACGGCGTTCGGCGTGCGGGTACTGTATTTCGATCCGTTTGTCCCGCAAGGACAGTTCGATGTACCGGGAACGCGGGTGGAGTTCGACCAGCTTCTGCGTGAGTCGGATTTCGTTTCACTGCACGCTCCGCTGATGCCGCAAACGCGCCATATGATGAACGACAGCGCGTTTTCCAGGATGAAGCCCGGCGCCTTCCTGATCAACTGCTCGCGTGGCCCGATCGTGGACAGCGACGCGCTCATCAGGGCCCTGGATGCGAGAGCCATCGCCGGCTGCGCGCTCGATACCACCGATCCGGAGCCGCTGCCTGACCCACATCCGCTGCGCGGCCGGGCCAATGTGATCATCAATCCGCACGCGGCCTGGTACAGCGAGCAATCGATGTCAGGCCTTCAGGTCGGCGCACCGGACGAAGTGCGGCGCGTCCTCTGCGGGGAATGGCCGCGCCATGTCGTCAATCCGGCAGTCAAGGGACGGAGCAGGGCCGGGCTCTGACGCGGCACACGCTATCGCCTCGGGGAACAACTGCAGATGAAACTGGTGCGTTACGGCCTTGCGGGCGCTGAGAAGCCCGGCCTGATCGACTCCGAAGGTCGCCTGCGTGACCTGTCGGGCAGCATTGCCGATATCGAGCCATCCACATTGGGCCCGGCGGCCCTCGCGATGCTGCGCCAGCTCGCGGTCGAGCGACTGCCGCTGGTACCGGGCAAGCCGCGGCTGGGCGTACCGCTGACCGGCATCAGCAAGCTGGTCTGTGTTGGACTCAACTATCGCGATCACGCCGAGGAGGCCGGCATGCTGATTCCGGCCGAGCCGATCCTGTTCATGAAGGCCACCTCCTGCATCACCGGTCCGAACGATCCGGTGATCATGCCCAAAGGCTCGGTGAAGACCGACTGGGAAGCGGAACTGGGAATCGTCGTGGGCTCGGTCGCACGGAGTGTGCCGATCGATCGGGCTTTCGACTATGTCGCCGGCTATTGTGCCGTCAATGACATCTCAGAGCGCGAGTTCCAGCTTGAACGCGGCGGTCAGTGGGACAAAGGCAAGGGCTGCGACACCTTCGGCCCGATCGGCCCCTGGCTCGTGACGCGCGACGAAGTGCCGGACCCGCAGAATCTGCAGGTATCGCTCGATGTCAACGGGCGACCCATGCAGCGCGGCAACACCCGCACCATGATCTTTGGCTGTCGCGAACTCGTGGGCTATATCAGCCGTTTCATGACGCTGCTGCCGGGAGATGTGATCGCGACCGGAACTCCGCCTGGGGTCGGACTCGGGATGAAACCGCCGCAATACCTGAAACCAGGCGATTTGATCCGCCTCTCGATCGAAGGCCTGGGGATGCAGGAACAGGAGGTGCTCGCAGGCTCGTATTGAGCGATCTTCCGCCATCGATCGATGACTTCCCGGCGCCATCCGTGATTGCGCGCTAGGGCACACGCGCGCCTGTCCATCACAGGCGTCGGTAAGTTCCGGTTTTCGCTGCCCGAGCGTTATACGTATCAGGGTATAAGCGGGTTGCTGCCATGAGGGCATCACACGGCGAGGAAGACCGATCCGCAGCGGTGTCCCTGGTTCCGAGGCTTCCGTCGGCACAATCATGAGCAGGAACGATTTGAACGATCCAACACTGTCGCGTCTGAGCAAGGCGGCCAACTGGCTGCAATGCCTGCATCAGTCGCCAGTCGACGAATTGCTGCTGGAGAAGTGTCAGCGCTGGCTCCACGCCGCTCCTGAGAATGCGAGAGCCTTCGAGCGCATGGAAACGGTATGGCAGGCGTTCGGGCAGCTGGCCACGAAGTCCCATGCGGCACCGTCGCCGGTTCGACGCTGTGTGGCCGCAACAATGCCGCCCGTGAAGCAGCAGTTGCCACGTCCCGTGCGACTCTGACGGCCGCCGGCGCAAGCATGATTTGAAAGGCCGCGCGCATCGGATGCGACAAGCTCCGTCGAGGTACCGCTATCGACTGAATTCGCAACGGAAAAAAGCAACAACGCACACAAGCGCGGTTCATTGAAGTTCCGGATTCGAGACGACGCGCGTTGTATTGAGCGAAGGCCGCCTCGTCGCACGACGAGGTCGGCACACATGGCTCGATCAAAAAAGTTTCTTGGGGGGCGTATATGTACACGGCGCACGGTTTTTACTCTCGGGGCGGCATCGCCAAGACGGGCCAGCTCGGCCTGGCAGTGATCATCATGAGCACGATTTCGCCGGCAATATCGTTGGCGAGCGATCAAGGCGCGAGCGCAAGCACGTCCGCCACAAATCCGGACATGCTGCAGGAAATCGTCGTCACCTCAACCAAAACGGCAGAGGAGGCGCAACGCGTGCCCGCGGCGATCACAGTGGCGACGGGCGTGGAACTTTCCAGCATGGGTATCACCGACATGGGAGGCTTGTCGGACCTGATTCCCTCGGCGCGCCTTGAACCGTTCGAATCGAGTATCCATCTTTACATGCGCGGAATCGGGTCCGAGCAGGATCGAAATTTCGTCGACCAGCTCGCGGCCACGGTTATCGACGGCACGTATATGCCACGCAACACGTCGAATATTCCCGCATTCGATGTGAAGCAGATCGAGGTGTTACCGGGTCCGCAGGGAACCTTGTACGGCGCCGGAGCATCGGCCGGCGTCATCAATGTCGCCTACAATCGGCCGACGCAGAATTCCGAGGCAAGCGTCATGGTGGGAGCAGGGAACTTCGGTGCCGTGCAGAGCACGCTGGTCGGCAATATGCCGCTCAGCGATACCGTCGCCGTTCGCGGTGCCCTCGACTACGAGAAGCATAATCCTTACGAGACCGGCGGTGCGCAGGGGGAGAACTACACGTCCGGCCGCATATCCGTACTGGCGAAGCCAAGCGATATTTTTACGGCGTACGTGTGGGCCAGCTACAGTCGGAATACGGGAGAACCCACATCGCTGGTTGTCACCACCGGTCCTGGGCCCACATTCAACAATCCGTCGAACCCCTGGGATACGAATTTCTGCTCCAGTTCGCCCTGCAGTTTCATTCCGCGACAGAATGTCGGCCGGGTCTGGGGCGACGATACCGTCACAATCGTCGCCGGCCAGTTCGACTTGAAGATCGGCAATGGCGCGCTGACCCTGATACCGACGTACGTCAACGGGTCGACCGCGGAGACGGACTATGTCGGACCGCTATCCGACATCATCTCTACTGCTACCAATCAGTACACGGGTGAGTTGCGCTTCACCCAGGATCTGAGTGACCGGCTCAAGCTGCTCGCTGGAGCTTATTGGCTGCATCTCAATAACTTCTTGAACTATGCGGTCGGTGCACCGTCAAATCCCATCGTCTTCAACTACGAAAAGGATTACGCGGCGTTCGCACAGCTGACTTTCTCGCTCACCGATAGTCTGCGATTCATTGGCGGCACTCGGATTTCGTCGCAGCAGAAGGAAGACGACTTCATCATTCCGGCCCTGGCGCCGCTCAGTCACACCTGGCACCCGTTCGATTGGAAGGTGGGCGTCGAAGCCGATGTGGCCAAGGATTCCATGGTGTACGCCGCGGTCCAGACCGGCTTTACCAACGGCACCGCCGATTACAGAATTCCCACGCCGCAAAACCAGCCGACGCTGATCAATGCGACCAAACTGTTATCGTACACGGCGGGTATCAAGAACCGCCTGTTAAACGGCCGCCTGGAAGTCAATGATGAGCTGTTCTACTACGACTACACTGACTACCTGATTCAGACGGTCATCATTCAACCGGACGGCGAGAACGTGAATGCGTTCTTCACCGCGCCGAAGGCGGTGAGCTACGGTGATCAGCTCGATATACGCGCCTTGATAACGGATAACTTCCAGATTCGGGCCAGCTATGCGTATGACCGTGCGTACACCAAGACATTCACTACGGCGGCCGGCCTGACGTATGTAAACCAGGCGCTGTTCGAAGCGCCGGAGTCGACCGTGAGCCTGGGTGCGCGGTATCGGGTCGACTTGAGCGCCGGGGGTAATATTACCGGACAGGTCGATTCGTACATCAGTGGCGGCTACCTGGCCGATGACTTCCCGGCTCAGTATGGCGCGCAGCAATACGGGTATACTCGGACCAATGCATCGCTCACCTACAATGCGCCCCACGATCGTTGGAGCCTGGCACTGTATTGCCAGAACCTCGAGAATGGGGCCCAGATGATGCCGGGCGCGACCATCGAACAGGGGCAAACCATCGGAGTGTTTGCTCTGTCGCCGCCGCGCACGTACGGCATTCGGTACAGCGCGAGGCTGACGGGCGCGCAATAGGAATGAGCGCTCGCTCCGGAAGCTTCGGTTCGATCGCACTCGGCGGGCTGGTCGCGCTGGCGCTGGCTTCGGCTCCGAGCATCGCGCAAGCCGCATCGACGGTCCTCCTGGTCCTCGACCAGAAGGACCGATCGCTCGCGATCGTCGATCCCGCCACGCTGAAGGTCGTCAGCCGGGTCGAGGTCGGCGAGGATCCGCACGAGGTGGTGGCCTCGGCAGACGGCAAGCTCGCGTATATCTCGAACTACGGCTCGCTGATGACGCCGCAGCACACGCTGTCGATCGTCGATCTCACGACCGCCAAGACGCTGCCGCCGGTGGACCTCGGCGGAATCATCGCGCCGCACGGGATGTGTCTGGTCGGCGGCCGCGTCTATTTCACCGCCGAGGGCAGCAAACTCGTCGGTCGCTACGACCCCGCCACCGCGCGCGTCGATATGGTGGTCGGTATCGGGCAGGATCGCACCCATATGTTGATCGTCGACGAGGACGGCCGACGCATCTTCACCAGCAATGTCAACTCCAATACCATCAGCGTCCTGCAGAGGGACAACAAGAATTCGGACAATCGCTGGTTGGAATCTGTCATGTTCAGCAACGGCGACGTTTCCGGATGGACCGAGACGACAATTCCGGTCGGTAAGGGACCCGAGGGTTTCGACGTGTCGCCTGACGGGAAGGAGCTCTGGGCGGCCAACACGCACGATGGCACGGTTTCGATTATCGACGTAGTGAGTTTGAAAGTGGCGCAAGTTGTCGACGTGCGCATGAAGTCGGCGAATCGGCTGAAGTTCACGCCGGATGGGCGCCAGGTGCTCATCTCGGACCTCGGCAACGGCGAGCTGGTGGTGGTGGACGCGACATCGCGACAGGAGTCGAAGCGCCTGAGTCTGGGGCATGGCGCGGGCGGCATCCTGATGGCGCCCGACGGGTCACGCGCGTATGTCGCGGTGAGCAGGGACGACTACATTGCGGTGATCGATCTGAAGACGTGGAGCGTCATCGGCCGTATCGTGACCGGTCAATGGCCAGACGGCATGGCCTGGGCGGTCCGCAAATAGGCCTGCCGGATCGCGAGCGACGCGCATTGATGTCAACCATGCCAGACGCGGCCGTGGCGTCGTTCCCGAGGCCCGCACGACTGCTGGTGCCGTTTCCTCCGGGAGGCTCTACGGCCCACACCGCCGAGGTCCTCGCGGATGCGCTGCAGCGCGAATGCGGCAGCCGCCCTGCGTTCGACTACCAGATCGGCGACTACGGCTTGAATGCATTGCGCGGTCTGGTGCACGCGCATGACGAGCATGTGCTGATGATCGGCAACATTATCACGGCATCGATGACACCGGTGATTCGCCGCGACCGGATGGATTTCGACTTCGGCAGCGCAATCGCACCGGTCACGAAGCTCGCCGAGTTTCCGAGTATTTTGATGACTCGGCTGTCGGTGCCGGTAGATGACGTCGGCGGATTGCTCGAGTTCTGCCGCCGACGGGATCGGGTACTGAGATACGGATCGGACTTCCTGGGTACCTTCGTCGATGTCGATGCTCTGGAGATGGGGCGACAGGCAGGACTGACCGTTGCGCTGCACGAGGCAGGCAGCGCCAATGGGGTCGTTGCGGCGCTGCTTGACGGAAAGATCGATATGGCGTTGATGAACGTCGCGACCGCGACGGCCTATAAGGGGCAATACAAGGGCCTGGCGATCAGCGGACCGCGGCGCCTGAGCGGATTCCCGGATCTGCCGACATTGGCCGAAGCGGGCCGTCCGGGCATCGGAGTGATTCAGTGGCAGGGCCTGTTCGCGTCACGGCGGCTGCCGCCCGAGCAGGTGCACGGGCTGCACGCCGCGGTCGTGCGGGCCATGAACACCTCGGCCACGCGATCCGCGATCGAGGCTGTGGACGCCGACGTGCTCACGAGCGCATCGCCCGCGGCATTTGCAGCCGAGATAGAACTCGAGATGACGCGCTGGGAATCGATGAAGGCACAGATTCTTGCGTTGCCCAGAGTCTGATCCGAAAATCCGGTCACATCGAAGGTTCGCGCCCGGACGGGGTGCGGCAACTGTCAATTCTTACAGCTAGGCGCCGCCGCCCGCTGCCGCCCCGCGGCCCGCTACGGAGACGTGGCGGGCTCTCGGCCGATCGAACCTAAGGCTCCCAATCGGCTCCATGAGTCGCCGGTGCGCCCGCTGACCCGAGACAGGCGACAAGGGCCGCCTGAGCAATTACCCTAATTCGTTGAGAAACGCCGCTCCCTGGATCATGGTAGAGCTTTCAGGAGACGGCGAATTGCGCATAGCAAATATCAGACAGCAGGACTTCGCCAAGGCGATGCCTCACCTGGGCGCATCGCAACGGTGTGGCGCTCCGCTGATCGAACCCGGCAAGCCGAACCAGAACGCCTACGTGGAGTCGGTCAATGGCCGACTGCGCGATGAATGCCTGAACGAACACTGGCTCATCTGCCTGACTCACGCCAGGACCGTGATCGAGTTACGCACCTGGAAACGCCACCGCCAATGAACTTACAGCGCGCATCAAGCAAGTAATTGCTCTCGCAAAGGCAATTAGCATTTTAAAGATAGACTATCAAGATCAGCGATCAGACGTCGACTTCGTCGACCCTGTTTCCGCGGAGATTGTCGAAGAATCAGCTTCCATTGTCGTCATAGATCAGCGAAGCGACAAGGTTGTAGACGTGCGCCTCATGAGCAGACCGGTTCATAGGATTATAAATTACCTAACCCTTTCTGTCAGTCCCAAAGAAACGGCCATGGTGGTATCCGGTGTGATCAATGGCGTCGTGCTAAGTATCTGCGTGCGCCTGTAGTGTCTGCGATCGTGAAGAGAGGAAGAGCATATGAAGCATTCGTGGCCAGTCTATACCGTGCTCGCGGTGGTATTGGTAGCTTCGACGTGGGTCTCTTGGTTTCTGAATGCCGAGGGTTTCTTGAAAGGGCTATTGATTACACCGGCGGTTGTGGCCGTGATCGGTGCACTCTATCAACTCACGCGAGATGAAGCTCGTCACTTGAAGGAGGTGGCCGTGCAGCATGATCAGCAACGCTTCGAACTCGGTGCCCACTCGTACACGGCCGATGGCGCGTTCGAAAAGTACGTCGCGTTCTGTGAGGAATATGTAGCCGAGTTGCATAGTACCCTGAACACGTTATTCCGAGACGGCGAGGCGCGAAGTGCGCTTGAGCATGCGAATGCTCTTATGAACATTCGGAGGAAGCACTCTGTCTGGTTACTTCCGGCAATCGACGCTCAACTGGACCCAATCGATCGCGCTCTTCGGAAGATTGGGTCCACGGTGTGGCTACAAAGGCAGCACCAAGCAGGTATGCGCCAAGTCCAGGAGATGTACGATCTCTTCGCCAATATAGTCGGAATCGATCGACTGCCTGCGGAAGGCGCTGAAGGAACGGCGGCGAAAAAGGAGATTGCCATCACCACTATTTTGGAGCGGACGCGTGATATCCTCGGCGTTCGATAACTCGCGTCAACGCGGCGGATACGCTGAAACAGGGCGTGTCTTAAGTGGGTCGGGTTACATATGTGCGGTCGGTAAGTCATTGATCGGTGATTATCAAGCCCGCCGCGGGTCTTACTAATCAGTTCATAAGTATCTTCACATTTGCTGTGTGATTTGCTATGCTCTTGGGATGACAACACTCGACGCTCGCAAGCTCGATCACGGGACACTAGAAGAGATCCGGATTCGTGCGGTACAGCAGGTGCAGGCGGGCGAGAGTCCCGAAGTGGTGATTCGAGCGCTCGGATTCTCGAGTCGATGCATTTACAGCTGGCTGGCGATGTACCGGGCGGGTGGCTGGGATGCGCTCAAGGCGAAACGGATTCCGGGGCGGCCGCGCAAGCTCGCGGCCCGGGATCTGCAATGGGTGTACCGCACGGTGACGGGCAAGAACCCACTACAGCTGGGCTTCCCATTTGCGCTGTGGACGCGAGGGATGATCGCCAAACTGATTGCCAAGCACTGTGGGGTACGCTTGAGCCTAGTGTCTGTTGGCCGGTTACTCGCGCAGCTTGGCCTCACGTGTCAGAAGCCGCTGTGGCGGGCCTACCAGCAGGATGGATCGCGGGTCGAGCAGTGGCTGAAGCGCGAGTAT
>Ga0209415_10003551_pt1 | contig 28992 bp, 27 predicted proteins | sample PeaSoiSIISIP2007_FD_187696 | JGI IMG/M metagenome (GOLD analysis project Ga0209415, IMG submission 187696) | Peat soil microbial communities from Weissenstadt, Germany - SII-SIP-2007 (SPAdes) (version 2) | ecosystem: Environmental > Terrestrial > Soil > Wetlands > Peat | place: Germany...
AAGCGCCCGGCCCGCGTCCAGCGGCAGATGTCGCGCACGGCGTCTTCGATCGTAAAGCGCGCGACGAAGCCAAGTTCGGCCGCGATGCGATCGGAGTTCACGCGATAGGAGCGCAGATCGTCGGTCGGCGTGGTGACGATCTCGATCGGCGCTTTCTCGGGGAACTCCCGCTCGACGACGCCTTTGACGATCGACGCGAGATCGGCGATCGAGCGGTTCTGGTACCCCGCGTTGTACGTCTTGCCGGCGATGCGCCCGGCGGGCTCGAGCAACAGCGATTCGTACAGATCGGTGACGTCTTCGATGTGGATGTTCGGCCGCAGCTGGGTGCCGCCGAAAACGGTGATGCGGCGGTTCGAGATCGCCAGGTTGGTCAGGATGTTCACCGAGAGGTCGAAGCGCATGCGGTTCGACACGCCGCAGACGGTGGCCGGCCGCAGCACCAGCGCGGTGAAGTCGGCGCTCGCCGCGGCGAGCACGAGCGGCTCGCACAGCGCCTTGTACTTCGAGTAGTCGGTCAGCGCGAGCAGCGGATGGTCCTCGGTCACGTCGGGCGCCTCGCTGACGCCGTACACCGAGCTGGACGACGCGTAGATAAAGCGTCGCACCCCGGCCCGCTTCGCTTCCTCCACGAACATCGGGAAGCAGTCGTAGTTGATCGTCTTGGCGAGATCGGGGTCGAGCTCGAAGCTCGGATCGTTCGAGACGCACGCCAAATGGATCACCGCATCGCAGCCGGCGAGCGCGCGGGCCACCGCGCTGCGGTCGCGCACGTCGCCCTCGACCTCGCGCAAGCCGGCCGCGCCGCGAACGTTGGCAAACGCGTCGCGGCCGAACTGGTAGTTGTCGAGCACGGTGACGCGATGCCCGCGCGCCAGCAATTTCGGAACGAGCACCGCGCCGACGTAGCCGGCACCGCCCGGAACGCACACCGAACTCACGCTCGAACACCTCCGAGATGGGCGAACCAGCTGCTGGTGGCCTGCGCGATCGAAGCGGGTTCCCAGACCGGCGCGTCGCACCAGTCGTCGATGCGCTCGAGCATCTGCGCGACGCCCTCTTCGAGCGACGTTTGCGCGTGCCAAGCTAAAAGGCGCGCGATCTTCGCGACGTCGGCAAAGGTCACGTCCGGCTCGCCGGGACGTTTGGGAATGTGCACGACGTCGCCGCCGAGCAACTCGACGAGCCGGTTCACGGCGTACGTCCCGCCCGAGCCGACGTTCATGATCTCGCCCGTGACGTTCGACGCCATGGCGCTCGCAAATGCTGCCGCAACGTCTGCCACGTACGTGAAGTCGCGTGTCTGGCGGCCGTCGCCGACGACGGTCATCGGCTTGCCGGCCAGCTTTTGCGCCAAGAACACGCCGAACACCGCGCCGTACGTGCCGCTGGTGCGCGAGCGCGGGCCGAACACGTTGAACAATCGCAGCGAGACGGCGTCGATCCCGTAGACCGCGCCCCAGTGCATGACGAGCCGCTCGCCCAGCTCCTTGGTGAGCGCGTACGGATACTGCGGCCGCGTCGGTGCGGTCTCGGGTGTCGGTACCTCGTCGGGGATCCCGTAGCACGACGATGACGCCGCGTAGACGATCTTGCGCACCCCCGCCGCACGCGCGGCCTCGCATACCTGGAACGTGCCGTGCACGTTGGCGCGATAGTAGTCGCCGGGCCGCTCGATCGAGGGCACGATATCGGCCAAACCGGCGAGGTGAAACACGCCGTCGGCGCCGGCCAGCGCCGCGGTCAGGAGCGCCGGATCCCCGGCGACGTCGCAGCGCGCCAGCGTGAAGTTCGGCGAGCTCTGCGCGCCGGCCAGATTCTGCTCGCGCCCGGTCGCGAAGTTGTCGACGACGGTTACGGTATGGCCCTGGGCCAGCAGGGCATCGGTGAGGTGGCTACCGATGAAACCGGCGCCCCCCGTGACGGCGTAGCGGGCCACGCGTCAGACGGCCGCGAGCCCGGCGCCGAGCGAAACCGAAGCGGAGATGCGGTCGTAGAGCGCGAGCGCGATCGCGTGGTTGAGGATCAGGTGACCGTCCTCTTGCTGGCCGATGCGCGCGGCCGGAATCAGCACCACGACGTCGGCCAGTTTCGCGAGCCGTCCGCCGGTGTCGCCGCACAAACCGACGGTGACCGCGCCGGCCGCCTTGGCGAACGCGATCGCCTGCAGCACGTTGGGCGAGTTCCCCGAACCCGAGAGGGCCAGCACGAGGTCGCGGGGGTCCAAATGCGCGCGCAACTGCTCGGTGAAGATGTCCTCGTAGGACTGGTCGTTCGCAAAGGCCGTCATCACCGGCACGTTGTCGGTCAGCGCCAGCGCGCGGAAGCGCGGCCGGCCCGCGACGATCGTGCACTTGGTCAGATCGTTCATCATGTGCGAAGCGGTCGCGGCGCTGCCACCGTTCCCGATCAGGTAGGTCGTCCCGCCCCGCGCCCAACAGGCGTACAGGGCATCGACCACGGCGCGCACGGCGTCGCGGTCGATCTGCTTCACGGCGGCCTCGATCTCGCCGAGGTAACGCTCGACCATGTCCATAGTCCCATAATCGGCATTCCTGCGCCCCGGAATGAGGGCGGCTTGGCCCTGCAAGGGCCAAACGCGATGGATCAGCGGCGGCGCAGGCCGCCGATGATCCTCTAGCCGGGCCGATGGGCCCCGATGACGCCCAGGACGTAGAGCGCGAAATAGAACGCGATACCGCCGAAGATGTACGAATCGAACCGGTCCAGGACCCCGCCGTGCCCGGCGATCAGGCTGCCCGCATCCTTGACCCGGGCGTCGCGTTTGAGCGCGCTTTCGACCAGGTCACCGGCTTGGGCGGCGATCGAGGTCACGGCGCCGATGAAGGCGCCCTCCCACCACGGCAGGCGCAGCCACGGGGTCAGGCCGATCCCGATCGCGGCCAGCACGGCGACCGCGAGCCCGCCGAGCGACCCCTCGACCGTTTTGCGCGGCGAGATGGGGGTCAGCCACGTTCGGCCGAAGCGCGTGCCGATCAACATCGCGAAGATATCGGTCAGGGCGATGACCACGATTACCATGACCGTCGCCGCCGCCCCGATGTCCGGGATCAGCCGGATCGCGATGAAGTACGTGGTGAGTTTCCCGATGTAGAGCACGCCCAGCAGGGTGTAGCCGCTGCGCGCGAAGGCCCCGCCCGAGGTCGAGAACAGGGCGGTCACCAGGGCGACCACGACGGTGGCCGCCAGCAGCACGCCCTCGTAGCGATGGATCAGCCGCGCGTAGGTCAAGGCGAAGTAGAGCACGGTTGCGGCCAATGCCACCGGAAATTCGAGCGCCGGGCCCTTGCGCGCCGACAGCTGGGCGAACTCCCACAAGCAGCCGATGGCGATGGCCGTGCAGACCACCAGAAACGCCGGCAGCCAGAACACCGATCCGATGCCCACCACCGCCAGCAGTAGACCGACAACGACCCGGCGTGCGTCCAGCGGTCGGGCTGCGCCCGTTGCGGGCGCCGCGGTCATGAGCCTCCGAAGCGCCGCTGCCGGCGTTGGTACTCCGCCAGTGCACCGGCGAAGTCGTCGCGTCCGAAATCGGGCCAGTACACGTCGGTCATCAACAGCTCGGTGTACGCAGCCTGATAGAGCAAGAAGTTGGACAGCCGCGATTCACCGCCCGGCCTAATCAGCATGTCCGGGTCGGGCATGTTCGCGGTGTAGAGATACGAGGCGATGCGGGCTTCGTCGATTGCAGCGGGCTCTAGTCGGCCGGCCTTCACGTCGCGCGCCAGCGCCACGACCGCATCGCGGACCTCGCTGCGGCCGCTGTAGTTCACCGCTAGATTGAGCGTGAGCCCCGTGCAGTCGCTGGTCTTTGCGATCAGCCCGTCGAGCGCATCGCGCGAGGGCGCCGGCAATTGTTCGTAGTGGCCGATGACGTGCACGCGCACGTTGTTGCGCCGCAGCTCGGCGAGTTCCGACTGCGCGAAGTAGACGCACAAATCGAGCAAGAGCGAGATCTCGGTCGAATCGCGCTTCCAGTTCTCGGTCGAGAATCCGTAGACCGTGACCATCGGGATGCCCCAATCGCTGGCCGCACGCGTGACCTCGCGCAGCGCGACGATGCCGCGCCGGTGGCCTTCGATCGCCGGCATGCGGCGCTCGCGCGCCCAGCGGCGATTGCCGTCCATGATGATCGCGACGTGCCGCGGCAAGCGCTCCGTGGCCATCACGGCCGACGGTACCGCTCGTAGCCGCAGAGGACATCCAGCGGCGCCGTTCCGTTCTCACGGACGCGCAGCACGCGCAGCTCTCCGCCGCCGACGGCCGGATACGGCGGCGTCAGGACGCGCAGCTGGTGCTCGCGCGCGCCCAACCGGCGCCGCGCCTCGATCCACGGCATCAGAATGAGATCGGCGGTCTCCATCAGACCTCCATGATCTCCTTTTCCTTGCCGTTCACCAAGTCGTCGATCTGCTTGACGAATTTATCGGTGATTTTCTGGATGTGATCGCCGCCGCGCTTCACCCCGTCTTCGGTGAGGTCGTGGCTCTTCTGCAACGCCTTGATCTCATCAACGGCCTTGTGGCGGATGTTTCGGATAGCGACTTTGTGTTCTTCGGATTTCTTTTTGATGATCTTGACGAGGTCTTTGCGGCGCTCTTCGGTCAGCGGGGGAATGGACAGGCGCACGTGCACGCCGTCGACGTTCGGGTTGAGCCCGAGGTCGCTGGTCTCGATCGCCTTGCGGATCGCGCCGACGGTGTTCTTGTCGAACGCCGTGATCAAGAGCGAGCGGCCGTCGGGCGACGCGACGCTTGCGACCTGCTTGATCGGCACGTGCGCACCGTAGGCCTCGACCATGAGGCGATCGAGCAGCGAGGGTGCGGCGCGGCCGGTGCGGATCGAGGCGAAGTCGCTGCGCGTCGCCTCCATCGCCTTGTTCATCTTCGCTTCGGTTTCTTTGTAGACGTCTTCCACGGACATTGCACTTCTCCTCAGACTCGTTCGGCTACAGGCGTGCGGGCCGAGGCAGCTCCGACGAGCGTGCCGATCTCCTCGCCCATGACGACGCGGCGAATGTTGCCCGGCGCGTTCATGTCGAAAACGATGATCGGGACGTCGTTGTCCATGCACAGCGTTAGCGCCGTGTTGTCCATGACTTCGAGCCCGAGCTGCAAGACGCTGAGATAGTCGACGTGGGCGAAGCGCGTGGCCTTCGGATCCTTGAATGGATCGGCCGAGTACACGCCGTCGACTTTGGTCGCCTTGAGGATCGCTTGCGCGCCCATCTCGACCGCCCGCAACGCCGCGGTCGTATCGGTGGTGAAATACGGGTTCCCCGTGCCGGCGGCAAAGATCACGACCCGGCCCTTCTCCATGTGCCGCAGCGCGCGCCGCCGGATGTACGGTTCGGCAATCTGGTGCATCTCGATCGCGGTTTGCGTGCGAGCCGGGATGCCGAGCCGCTCGATCGAGTCTTGCAGCGCGAGCGCGTTGATCACTGTCGCGAGCATGCCCATGTAGTCGGCGGTGGCCCGCTCCATGCCGGCCGCCTCGTGCGGCCGCCCGCGCCAGATGTTGCCGCCGCCGACGACGACGGCGATGGAGACACCGTCGGCGTGGACCGCGGCGATCTCTTTGGCCATGACCGTCGTCGTGTCGACGTCGACGCTGCCCCCGCTGCCGGCAAACGCCTCGCCCGAGAGCTTCAGGAGAACGCGGCTGAAGGCGGGGACTGGCAAGCTGGTCCTACTCGCCGAGCGCGAACTTGGCGAAGCGGCGGACGCTCATCTTCTCACCCAGCAGGCCCGACACGCTGTTGACCAGCTCGCCGACCGTAACCGAGTCGTCTTTGACGAACGCCTGCTCGAGCACGACGTGATCTTCGAACCACTTGTTGAGCTTGCCCTCGACGATCTTCTCGGCGACCGCCGGCGGCTTGCCGTCCGGGACCTGCTTCACGAACTCCGCGCGCAGCTCGGCGACCTTCTCGACCGGCACCGCTTCGCGCGTGAGGTATGCGGCCGGCATCGCGGCGATGTGCATCGCGACATCGCGCACGAGGTCCTTGAACTTATCGTTGCGCGCGACGAAGTCGGTCTCGCAGTTGATCTCGACCAGCACGCCGACTTTGCCGCCGGTGTGGATGTAGGAGCCGACCAGGCCTTCGTTGGCGCTGCGCTCGGCTTTTTTCTCGGCCTTGGCTTGGCCCTGTTCTTGCAGTAGCGCCTTCGCCTTCGCGAAGTCACCCTCGCTCTTGACCAGCGCATTGCGGCAGTCGATCATGCCCGCGCCCGTGCCCTCGCGCAGGCGTTTGACATCGTCGGCAGTCGGTTTATATGTTGTTTGCATGCGTCTTTACGCGGGGACCACGTCGTCTTCTTCGGGGCTTCCGGCGAGTTCGCTGTACTGCGCTTCGTAGGACTGCGCGTCGAACGACGACTCGGTCTCCGTCTTGCCCTCGATGATCGCGTCGGCGATCTTGCCGACCATCAACCGGACGGCGCGAATCGCGTCGTCGTTCCCGGGGATCGGGTAGTCGATCTCGTCGGGATCGCAGTTCGTGTCGATCACCGCGATGATCGGGATGTGCAGCTTCTTGGCCTCGAGGACCGCGATGCGCTCCTTCTTCGGGTCGACGATGAACATCGCATCGGGGAGACGGTGCATGTCCTTGATGCCGCCGAGGAAGCGTTCGAGCTTGTTCAGCTCTTCGGTCAGTTTCGAGACTTCTTTCTTGGGCAGCAGATCGAAGGTGCCTTGCTGGCGCATGCCCTCGAGTTCGCGCAGCCGCGCAATGCGCTTCTGGATCGTCGCGAAGTTGGTCAGCGTGCCGCCGAGCCAGCGCTGGTTGACGAAGAACGTCCCGGCGCGTTCGGCCTCTTCCTTGACGACGTCTTGGGCTTGCTTCTTGGTCCCGACGAACAGAATGACGCGGCCTTCGCGCGACATCTGGCGGACGTCTTCGTAGACGCTGTTGAGCATGGCGAGCGTCTTGCCGAGATCGATGATGTAGATGCCGTTGCGCTCTTGGAAGATGTACGGCTTCATCTTGGGGTTCCACCGGCGCGTTTGGTGGCCGAAGTGGACGCCCGCCTCGAGCAGGGCGCGCATGGAAACGACGGACATGATGGGGGTACCTTTCTGCGATCCTCGGGGCGCCTTCCCTGGCAACCGATGGCGGATGCATGGACGCCCGCCGTCCTGGCGGGCGAGATCGCCGGGCCGAAACGGCCCAACCCTCGAAGTTTAGCATGATCGCGCGGCGGAATCCAGCGCAGGGCGGGGGAAAGCGCGCCCATGGGCCTCACCCCCGACATCGATCCGCTGGTGGCTGCGCTGCGCTTGCTCGGGCAGTCGCGCCCCGCGCGCGACCGGCTGGTCGAGGTCCTGCGCGAGATCGAGCCGCTGCTGGCCGAGCCGGGTCTCGACGTCCGCCGGCAAATCACCGGCCCGATCGTCGATGCGCTCCACGAGGAAGGCGAAGCGATCGACATCCGCCTGGCCAGCGGGCTAGCCTTCACGGCGCTCTACACGAGCTCGCACATCACGCGCGACCTGGTGCTGCGCGCGCTCGAGCAGCCCGACCACGTCTTCGAACCTCAGACAACCAAGACGCTGCTCGCGCTCGCGCGGAACGCCCGTCACGTGCTGATCGGGGGCGCGTACTGCGGCGACCATGCGATCCCGCTCGCCGCAGCGATCGCCGCCAACGGCGGCACCGTCCACGCCTTCGAGCCCAACCCCAGCCAGCGGGCAATGCTCCGCCGGAACGCCGATGCAAACAGCCTGACCAACATCGAAGCGATCGGCTTGGGCTTGTGGGACGAACCCTCGGCGCGCTTGTCGTTCGTGGGGACCGATGCGCTGGCAAGCACGCGCTTGGATCCGGAGGGCACGATCGAGGTCACGACGATCGACGACTACTGCGCTCGGGCGGGCATCGAGGCCCTGGACGTGATCATGCTGGACATCGAAGGCAGCGAAATGCAAGCGCTAGCCGGCGCCCGCTCGATGCTCAGCCGCGACCGCGCACCAGCCGTCGTGTTCGAGATGAACAGGCAGTACGTCGACTGGTCGCATGGACTGCGGCGCACGACGATCGGAAGCTTCCTCGACAAACTCGGCTATGAACTCTACGCCATTCGCGATTATCAATCGCACGTCGCGATGCCCGGATACCCGGTCGAATTGGTGCCGGCCGATACGGCCTATCTCGAAGGACCACAGCACGGCTTCAACATGCTCGCCGTTCGCGATCGAACGGTCATCGACGACCCGCTCTTCCGCATCGTTCCTGACGTCAGCCCGAAGCTGCTCTTTCACCGCGATCCGACGCTGCACGCACCGCGCTTCACGTCCGGCGCAGATAGCCTCCGGGACCGTCGCTGAGGATCAAGCGGTCGCTCAAACCCTGGTCGACTTCGAACGGCGGTTTGGTCCCCAGCCACGCGTCGAGCGCGGACTTCGGGTTGCGCTGTTGATCCCAGGCTCGTTTCAAGTCCAAGTCGGTCGTCACGTCGGCGACCGAAGTGCCGAAACAGACGAGATAATTCCCCGGCGTCACCAACGGTGCGTACGCTTCGAGCTCGGTCAGGACATGTTCGTGTGTGTGCAGCGAATCGAGCACCACCATCACGCGTGCATGTCGCGCGGCGATCGTTTTGACTTCAGCGAGTATAGACGGATCCGTCGACGATCCTTTGAGCACGCGGATGCGCTCGTGCAGCGGATGCTCGAAGATCGCCGCCTCGTTGTGCGGGCGAAGTTCGATCTCGACGCCCACGACCTCGCCTGGAATCTTCATGAGTTCGAACAGCGATGCGTAGAAAATCAACGATCCTCCATGCGCCACACCGGTTTCGACGATCAACGTCGGCCGGGTGTCCCAGACGATCTCCTGCAGGGCAATGATGTCCTGCGGGTACTGAACGATCGGTCGCCCGAGCCAACGAAAATTGAGGTAGTAGCGGTATTCGAAGGTCTTGGCGAGCAGCGTGCGCGCCGCCGTGATGACCTCGGGATCGTGCGCCATCGCAGCGGCGCGCGCAGGATCGCGCGGATCGTTCGGGTCGGCCGGTGGTTGAGCCATGCTCGCTGGTTCTGCGTCGAAAAAGTAATTCATCGCGACATCGCATAATACCGCACGGTGACGCCAGATCGGTTTACGGTCGTAGGAGCACGCGGCTTCATCGGTTCGGAGCTGGTCGCGCTATTGCGCGCGGAGGGTCACGACGTGGCGGGTGTCTCGCACGACGTCGATCTCGACCCGCTGCGTGACCTGGGCCACGTCGTCTATTGCTCGGGGATTGCGGCGGCGTCAGCGCCCGATGCCGGCTACGCTTTCGGCGTACACGTCGAGGGTCTGCGCCGCATCATCGCCGGCGGCAAGGCGAGTTCGCTGTTGTACCTCTCATCGACGCGCGTTTACGGCGCTGCGCCGGACACGCGCGAAGAGGCGCCGCTCACCGTCGCTCCGAGCGGCAACGACCTCTACCGCATCACGAAGATCGCCGGCGAAGCCTTGTGTCTGGCCGCGGCACGGCCCACGTTTCGCGTCGCTCGGCTCTCGAATATCGCCGGCGCAAGCTTTCGCTCGCCGCTCTTCTTGAGCGACATCCTCCGGCAAGCCGCGACCGGCGGCCGGATCGCCGTCCGCACGACGCGCGACTCGGCCAAGGACTACCTCTTGGTCGCCGACACCGCTCGCTATCTCTACGCGATCGCAACCGGTGGACGCGAACGCCTCTACAACGTCGCCTACGGATCGAACGTCGAGAACGGCGCCATCTTCGATGCCTTAGCGAGCGCGTCTGGGGCGACGATCGACATTGCGCCCAACGCGCAACGTGCGATCACGCCGCCGATTGCCGTCGAACGCTTGCGGTCGGAGTTCGGTCCGCCGCTGGCGGCGCTGGTCGATGCGCTGCCGGAACTCTACCGAGCGTTTAGCGACCACTTCGGGGCGTCGGGCCGGCCCGGCACCAGCGCCTAAAGTGGCTTGTGCGGGCAACCGATATTCCCGAGGAGATGGATTTGCCTTTGGCGGCCGCAGAGCGGCCGCTCATCAGCGTCATCATTACCTCCTATAATTACGCGCACTATATCGGCGAGTCCATTTCGAGCGTCCTCGCGCAAGACGTGTCGAGCTTCGAGTTGATCGTCGTCGATAACGCCTCAACCGATGCGACCGATGAAGTCGTCGGGCAGTTCACCGACGATCCGCGCCTGCGCTACTACAAGAACGCCACCAACATCGGTTTAGCACCCAATCACAACCGCGGGCTCGAACTCGCACGCGGCGAGTATATCCTGTTCTGTTCGGCCGACGACCGGCTGCTGCCCGGCCACCTGCGTCGCTGCTTCGACTACTTGGAAGCGCACCCGGCGATCGATATGGTCTACACCGGCGTGATCTTCATCGATGCCAACGGCCGGCCGTTCGGCGTGCGCAGCATGTCGGGTCAACTCCCGGTCGACTACGACGGCGGACGCAACGAATTCGTGGCCCAGCTCGCCGAAGGGTGTTACGTGGCATGGCCGAGCATCCTCGCGCGTCGCAGCCTCTACGACGAACTCGGGCCGCTCCATCTCATGACCGCGGCCGACTACGAGATCACGGTCCGCTGGGCGGCGGCGCGCAAGGCGTTCGGCTACCTCCGCGCCCCGTCGGTCTGCATTCGTATACACGGCCCGCAGGCGAGTGGGGCAGCGTATGTCGCGGATGGGCGCGATCTGACCGACTATCTCGACATTCTCGACAAGTTCGTGATCCCGGAGAACTGGGACCTGATCCAGGGCTGCCAGGGTTCGATCGGGCGCCATCTCCTGTGGCGCACCGACTTCCACCGGCAATCCAAGGGCAGCGGCGTCGCGCCGGAGATCGCCAAACGCGTGGACGACCTATCGCAACGCATCGCGCAGATTCCGCAGTGGCGTCCGAGCGAAGGTCTGAACGGGCGTCCGATGATCAGCGTGATCTTACGCGTCGGTACGCTGCGCCAGCTGCTCGTCAGTCTCGCCTCGCTCGACGCGCAGCAGGACGCACCCGCGTGGGAAGCCGTCGTGGTCGCTGAAAACGGGCCCCACCTGGGAGCGCTGCTGCGCGCTCAGCCCTACGCCGAACGCGTGCGGTTCGTGCGCATGGACGAGCACACCGCCCCGGCAGCGGCGCGCAATCTGGGCCAGCGTCTGGCGGCCGGGCGAATCATCACCTATCTCGAACCCGGCAATGCGTATGCACCGCAGCATCTCGCGAACCTCGAGCGGGCGTTCGAGGGCGGCGCGCTCGTCGTGCGCAGCGATGTTCGTTTTCTCCTCAGCGAAACGCACGACGGCACGCCGAACACCGTTTATCGCGAAACCCTGGTCGCCGGTCTCTCCCGCGGAGCGGGCGATGAAGACCGGGACCTGATCGCTGCCGCCGTTCCCGTCGACGCGATCGCCCACGCCAATGGGACGATCGAGCGCACGGGTCCGTTCCGCGTCGATCTTCCCGTCGGCGACGTCTGGGAATACTGGCTGCGGCTGAAGGCGCTGGGCGCCGTCTTCGCTCCCGGTCCCACCGTCGACGTGCGCACGATCCGTCAGCGCGTCCTGCCCGACCCCGCGTACGTCGGCCTCGCGCAATCGATCTACCGCGCCTATCCCGCGCCCGAGGAGAGCGCGCTGAGCTCGCGCCGCGCCACCTATCTCAAGGCAGTGATGCCGCATTTCGAGCGCGGCGCTGCCGCCATCGTGGACGAGCGGAAGGCGATCGAAGTGCTGGCCGCGTTGCTCGGGATCGAAAACGCCGTTTTGACCGCGCCGGGTCCCTAAGCGCCCCTCCGGCAAGAGTGATCGTCGTCAACATTTCGGCGCATCCGGCAGGGCCGCGGCCTTAGCCGAACGTTGACATCCCCGGAGCGCCCCTGAAGAGGCCGCCCGGTGCGACGCCGTCGAAAGACGAGGGCCCATGATGCCGTACTACCAGCACTTCGGGCTGGATCGGGATCCGTTCCTCGACACCGCGGACCCGCATTTTTATCGATCGACCGGCAATCTCGCCCACGCGAAGAATCGACTCGTACAGTCGATCGAACAATCGCGCGGGTTGATGATCGTCGTCGGCGATCCCGGGACCGGCAAGACCAGTTTGGCCGGCGCGATCGAACGCGAATTGCTCAATCGCGACAACGTCCGGCTCGGCAAAATCCTCGATCCGAGCTTTGCCGGCGACATCGAGTTCCTCGTCACGATCGGGCGTGCTTTCGGCCTCGCTTTTCCGCCGCGCTCGCCCGCTGCGCTGAAGAACGCGCTCAAGAATTTCTTCTACGATGCGGCGGTCGTCGATGGTTCGACCGTTGCGCTGTTCATCGACGAAGCGCAAAACCTCAGCGATGAAAACCTCGAAACGCTGCGCCTGCTGCTCAATTTCGACGTTCCGGAGCGCAAGCTGGTCAACATCGTGCTGTTCGGTCAGAGCGAGTTCCGCGACCAAGTCAACAAACGCCGCAACCTCGCCGACCGCGTTGCCGGCTGGATCGATCTCGCGGCGCTCGGGGCGGCCGACACGCGCGCCCTCCTCGCGCATCGGCTCGCGCGTGCCGGCGGGGGCAGCGACCTGAGCATGATGTTCGCCGCCGACGCGCTGGACCTCATCATCGAGACCTCGCTCGGCACGCCCCGGCGGCTCTTGACCCTGGCCCATGCGACGCTCGAGGAAGCCGCGTTGCGGGGGCACCCGCGCGCGCTGAACGTCGATGCCGAGGTCGCGATTCGCAGTCGCGGGATGAAGCCGTCGACGCCGCCTCCGCCCGAAGAACGAGCGGCCACCGAAACCGAGAAGACGCGCCGCTGGCCCTGGCTTGCCTTCCGGTTCCCGTAGCGTGCGTCACTAAACGTGGACCAACGCGCGATCGAAGATCTCTTCGAGCGAAATGCCGATATGCGCTTGCTCGAATTCCGGCACAACGAACCGGGCAAGGGAGCGCCGCCGAATAAGCGGATCACCGGGTCATTCGGAGCGGAGTCGATCGTTGCGAGCACGCCCGACGCCGTCATCGAGGATGCACCGCGCTTACGCGTGACGATCGCGGCTGCGCCGAAGTCGGGCGTCATTCCGGGCGCCGTCGTCGGCATCGCGATCGACGTGTTCAACGACGGCACGGCGCCCGCGCCCGAGTCGAAGCTGCTGGTCTCGGTCCCGCTGGAATCGGAGTACCGGCGGGGCACGCTGCGCGTAGACGGCCGCGAAGTCCAAGCACCCGAACAACTCTTCGGCCAAGGATTGCCCATCGCGCGCCTTCCCGGCGCCACCTCATCGAAGGTCACCTTTCAACTGGCAGTGCTGCCGGGGATCAACACGCTCTATCTGCAGCCGCGCCTGCAAACCAACGGCGTCCCGGTGGTCGGCACCGCCGGCGTGACGATCAAACGCGGCGCGAGCTCCGCCACGGCCGAGCAGCCGCGTCCGTTTTACGAGCTCGAGGACGACGAGGTCGCCGAGGTCGTGCTCGACGTTGCGGCCGAACCGATCATGCCGCCCGTGCTGCTCGATCGGATCGAGCCCCCGCCGGCCCTACCCGAACCGCCCGCGCCGGCGCCCCCCGCGCGCCCCGCTCCACCTCCGCTAGCGGCTGCGGCCGCGGTCCCGGTCGAAGTGGGCGCAAGCGTGGCACCGCCGAGCGTGGCACCGCCGGTCGAGCCACCGCAGATCGAGACGCCGGCGGCGGCAACGGTGCCGATCGAGATCGAGCCCCCGCCTCCGCCGCGCCGCCCGAAGGACGTGGTCGCCGCGCCGAAAGCCCCGCCGCGGGCCGCGACGCCACCCGAGGAGCGGATGCTTCGCTACCGGACCCTCGGCAACAACGACATCGCGCTCCTCGACCGGTTGTTCACACCCGACGTTCCCGGCGTCATCGCGCACTACGTGATGATCTCGAGCATCGCGTGCAGCGAGCCCGGCAGCGGCGAGGATTCCAGCGGCTTCGGTGCGTTCTTGCGCCGCGACATCGAGTTGTTGGGACGCGCCTTGGTGCACTCGCGCATGGGCAAGACGCCGCAGTATCGGATCGTGCAAGCCGATCTCGCGGGCCTGGCGCTGGATTGGCAGCTGCAGCCGCCGCCGTCGTTTCCGCCGCAGCGGCGCTTGCGCCGCGACTTGCGTAGGCCCGAGTGGACCGCCATCTCCGGCCTGCTCCAGCCCTCCGATCGCGATGCGACGTTGCGCACGCGCATCGCGCTGCTCCAACTGGCCGGCACGACGTTCGACGGCGCCGACCGCCGTGCCGCGGCCGAGTGCGAGTCGGCGCTGGCGGCGTACCGTTCGTCGATCCTCGCTTGGCTGGTCCCGCTGTGCGTCGCTTCGGCCGGCAGCGACTCGTTCGTCATCCCGAGTCCCCCGGCAGCCGTCGACACGGCCGGACGGCGACTCGTCGCCGCGTTGAAAGCGGCGCTCACGGCGTGAACGGGCGGCGGGTGTTGCTCGGCATCGCATCGGCCGGTTCCCCGTCGGCGCCCTTTCTCGAGAGCTTGGCTCGGCTACGCTTGCCGGAGAACGTCGCGCCGCTGCAACGCAGCGTCGCGGTCGGCAACTACGTTCCGGCGCAGCGCGAGCTGATCATGAACGACGCGCTCGACGATCTGTTCGACTACCTCTTCTTTGTGGACGACGATATCATACTGCCCGAAGACGCGCTCGAGATGCTCGTTCAGACCGCCGAAGCCGACCCGTCTACGGCGGTCGTCGGCGGCCTTTACTACAGCCGCGACTCCGCTCGACCCGTGACCGTCGCCGACTGGGACTCTTCCGACACGTCGACGGCCCACATCCCGGCCTTCACGTCGACCTCCACGGATATCGTCGACGGTATCGGCTTTGGCTGCGCTCTCCTACGCGTCGCGGCGGCCCGGAACCTCACGGCACCCTATTTCCCGGCCCACATCTACATCGAGCGCGCGGCGCGCCGCGCCCGGCTCTGCGACGAAGACTATTTGTACTGCGAGCGCGTCCGCCGTACCGGCAACGTCGTACGGCTCGACGCGCGCGTACGCTGCCCGCACTACGACCGGGAGAGCGATAGCGTCGCGCCCCTCGCCTGGGAGAGCGACGCCGTCACGTCGGCACCGCGGATGATCGTGTTCGAGTCAGGCACTACGCGTCTCGTCCCGCTCGACGCCTCTGCACCACGCATCGTGGAGCGGCATGTACGCGCCGAGTTGACGTATGTAACGGTCGATTGAACGCACCACGAAAGTGATCCAACCCCAGCTCCGCCGGTCGACCCTTGCAAATTATCCACTCGGCACGCCGTTCTTGATCCTCGCTCCTGAAAGCGCGGGATTTGCCGACATCGCGCGCGAGCGAGGAGACAGCGCGGTGGAGGTTCGGAACCTGAGCGAGATCGCAGCCGGAGAGGATCTGCTGCACCCGACGATCCCGCACGTTTTGCTCGAGGGCATCGACGATCTCGAGGATCCCATTTTATTTCTAAATCGCCTGCGCACGCGGACTCCCCAAGCGCGCGTGTTCGCGCTCGTCTCCAACGCCGCCCACCTGATATCGCTCGGCTCGTTCTATGCCGGCAAACGGCTGGCGCAGGGGCATCCCCTCGTCCTCGAAGAAATTGGGCCGCTGTTTCTCGCCGCGGGCTGGCAACCGCTGGCGATCACAGCGCTCCTCGACGAATCGTTGCCGCCGGCGGAGGCATTGCCGGTTACCGTAACAGCGGGTGAAATCGGCTTTCAACTCGTCGACCCTACGGTGCTCATGCGCGGCCGCAGCGCCGCATTTCTCGTCGTCGCCGATCCGCAATGATCGTCGACTGCTTCACCTTCTTCAATGAGTTCGACGTCCTCGAGTTGCGTTTGCGCACGCTGGAAGATGTCGTCGACCGCTTCGTTCTGTGCGAGGCGCCCTTCACGTTCCGCGGTGTCCCGAAGCCGCTGTATTTCGCCACGGAACGCGACCGTTTCACCCGCTGGCTCGACCGCCTCACCGTTCTCACCTATGACGGGCCGCCCAGCGAGAATCCGTGGGAGAACGAGTGGGGCCAACGTGACTTCCTAGCCACGGCGCTCGCGACGTGTGCGCCCGACGACCTCGTGTTGATCGGAGATTGCGACGAGATTCCCAATCCGGAGCTGGTATCACGCCGTCCGGCCCACGGCGCGATCCTCGGACATCGGATGATCTTCGCGCAAGGCTACGTCAATCGGGTCGTTGAGTCGGGCGCGCCCTGCTGGTTCGGCACGCGTGCCGCGACGGTCGAAACGATCGCGCGCTTCGGTGGCCCCAGCAACGTCCGTAAGCATCCCGTCGGCGCCCTCGAGGTCGTCGACAGCGGCTGGCACTTTACCTCACTCGGCGGCGCCGGCGTGATGGAACAAAAAATGCGCGCGTACTCCCACGCTGAGTACGATATCCCATATCTTCGCGATCTTCGCCGGCTCGAGGTCTCGGTCGAAGGGATGGCCCCAGGCATGTGGGTACCGCTCGACGACCGCTTCCCGCGCCCGCTGCTCGATGACCCGCGCTGGCAACGCTTTGTTTGGGAGCAGCAGGTCTCGTGGGACATAACACGCTTGCGCGACCTGGAACACGCGCACGGGTGCTGTGCCTACGTTCCGCCCGCTGCCCCGGCCGTCGCAGTCCTGGCGAAGGAGCCGGGTGCTTGGCATGAGGTCGGTGAGTCGCGCTTCGGTTCGGCCTTCGCCGGCGTCTTTTCCGATGTCCGGGGGATCCTCGGGGTCGTCGACCGGGGAGGATGGGTGGTGGCCGACCGGCTGGCACGGCAACCGCGGGGTGCGTTGACCGCGCTCGGGGCCGCCGGTCTGCGGGTCGTGGCCTACGTCGAGAATGCCCGCTCGCTGGAAGTGTTCCAGCGCGTGCTCAGTGGTGTCGGACTGTTCCCGGCGGGACGCGCCCTCGGCCCCGCCGAGTACATGGATGAGATTCGGGAAGCCGGTTATGACGTCGCCGCGGTCGATCGTGTCTACAACAAGATCTCGATCCCGCGCGAGATCGCGCCCAGCTACGCGGTCACGATCGGCAGTTTCGCGTTTCCCCAGCTTACGCCCGATGCGCTCTACGATTTTTTGACCAACGCATTTGTCTACACCCTGACGCCGCCGGCCGGCGTTGAATTCCTCAACCCGGCGCCTTCCTAGTCCGAAGAGATAGTAAGGCCCTCTCCCGGAGAACCCCACATGTCAGAGCAGGTCAGGATGACGATTCCGATCGTCACGGTAAGCGATGTGACGCTCCCGCGCTGGATGACGCCCTATGCGAAGCAACTGTTCGGCATCCCGACGCACATGACGTTTCAAGAGCGGCTGGTGCTCTTCCAGACCGCCATCAATCTACCGATGGGCTTTTCGGTGCTGGAGATCGGCAGCTACCTCGGCGCCAGTACGGCCTTTCTCGGGTTCGCCGCGCTGCACCGCGACGGCACGGTTCACGCGCTCGATCCGTGGACCAACGATGCGATGGGAGCCGAGGGGCAGCGCGACACGTGGGCCGAGTTCCGCCGGAACACGGAGCCGTTCGATTTCTTCATCACCCCGCATCAGGGCTACTCGGCCGACGTGCACGCGCGCGAGCCGCGGATCGCGTGCGACATGCTTTTCATCGACGGCGACCATAGTTACGACGCCGTGTGCACCGACTTGCGCCTGTGGCTGCCGTCGCTCAATTCGGGCGGCGTTCTCGCGATGCACGATATCGACTCCGAGGGTGTGAAGCGAGCCTTCGACGACGTGGTGGGTGAAGCGAACCTCACTTCGCCTGCGCAAGTAGTCGACCGACTGCTCATCTGCCGGCCGAAGGCGCTCGCTCCCGCGTAGCAGTGGACGACGTCCTAAGGTTCGTCCTCGCTCCGACGAGCGCCGCCGACTTCTTCGCAACATATTTCGAACGCGCGCCGCTCCATGTCTCGCGCGACGACGCGACCTACTTCAACGGCGTTTACGGCATCCCGGACGTCGAGGAATCGCTTGTCGTCGGGGCGCGCGAGCCGGAACAGTTCGCGCTCGTGCGCGCCGGCGGTGACCCGGTCGGGCCGCCGGATTTCACGCTGGATCGGCCCGGCGTGCGCTGGCGCGCGACCGGGAAAGCGGCGAAAACGATGCTCGATCCGCGCAAGATCGCCGCGTATCTCGATCGGGGCTACACGCTCATCATCAAAGACGCGGCACTGTTCAGCGCCCGGCTGCAGCGCTTCTCCAACGGGCTGCAACACGGTCTGCGCTCATACGCGCAAACGAACGTCTACCTGACGCCGGCCGGTGCGCAAGGCTTCGAGGCCCACCACGACACGCACGATACGCTGACCCTACAGCTTGCCGGTGAAAAGACTTGGCGCATCTACGAGCCGGTCATCGAGCTGCCGCTGGAAAGCCAGCCGTTCCACAGCGGAACCAAAGTACCGAACCTGAAGCTGCAGCGCGAGGTTCGTCTGTGCGCCGGCGACACGCTCTACATCCCGCGCGGGTTTCCGCACGAAGCGCGGACCGCGGACGCGACCTCGCTGCATGCGACCTTCGCGCTGATGCCGGCGCGGGTGATCGACGTGCTCGAAGCGGTGATTCGCCTGGCAGCGGACAACGACGTCGAGTTGCGCCGCACGTTTCCCCTCGAATGGACGGACGCTGCGGACTTCGGCGAGCGCTTCGCCGAGCTCGTCCTGCCGCGACTCGCGGCCGCGCTCCAACCCGAGCGCGTGCGGCTCGCCCGCGAGCTCGTCCTCGGCGAACAGTTCACCATCACCCGCGCCGACGCGGAGGGAAGCATCGCACAGGTGGAGCGGCTCCGGGACCTCTCACCGCAAACGGTTCTGCGCCTCTGCGACGGCGTGGCGTTCATGGTACGCGAACGCGAGCAGACCGTCGACCTGCTGGTGGCCGGCAAAGCGCTGGGCTTCCCGAAGTTCTGCCAAGCGGCGTTCGAGCGGCTGGTCGCCGGCCCGACGACGCTCGCGGATCTCGACCCCGCGCTGAGCGCGAAGAACCAAGCCGTCCTCGTGCGCACGCTCGTGCTCGAAGGGCTGGTTACGATCGACTAGCGGCTGACGTCCAGCAGGGTCGAGCGCCGCTCTTGATTGATGTTTTTTGCAAACGAGCGAAAGCGTCCCATGTTCGCCAAGCGCGTCGCGCAGGCTTCGTTGAACGCCTTGAGACGCTTGAGCTGGCCTTCGCGATACTTCGCCAAGCGGTCGATGCGCTTTCTGAGCGCCGCGTTCTCCGGCGGGGCCGGCTTCTGCTCGGTCAGCGCGATATCGAGTTCGTGCGTCAACAGACGCTGCGCTCGCCAGGACGCCTCGCAAGCGTCCCACTGGCGCTTGGCAATTGCGGCATCAACTTTCAAGCATTCGCGCTCGAGCGCAACGATCAGGTCGACCGGCCGTCGGGTCATACCACAGCGACGTCTTGACGCGGCTCCGGACTTGCAAATTCGACTTTGTAGCGGCGCACCGCTTCGGCCCAGGCGTTGCGGATAGTTAGCATTTGCGGCAAGACGCCCTCGGCACGCGTAACGTCGCCTTCCATATTGGCCTGAACGAGTTCACGATACCAGAATTTGTAGAGTGCGCAGTTGCTTTGCGCAAGTTCTCCGCCGAGCTCGAAGTCGATCGCGTCGATCGCTGCACCACAGGCGCGCTGCGCCGTCCGCAACAGGTTGTGACGGCCCTGAATGTCGCTCGGCTCCGCTTTCATCCGCTCGATCGCTTTGCGCGTAAACAAGACGATCGCATCGAATATCTTGACCATAAGGTCTTCCTTGGAAGCCGTCTCGATCGACGCTTCCAAGTACTTCATGCTGGGCGAGGTTGCGCTCACGTGCGTTAGTGTCCGATCGCCGCGATCTGCGCCTGTAGCGCTTGCAACTCGGCAATCTGCGATTCGCTAGCGGTGAATTGTGCACGCAGCTGGTCGGCCTGCTGCGTTGCCTCCTGGTTGATGAGCGCGACCTGCTGCTGGATCGAGTCGATCTGCTGATTGTTCGAATCGGTGATACTCGTCAGCAGGACGTTGTTTATATTGTCCACCGTGATGACGGTGTCGTTCAGGTACGTCGGCAAACCGTCGGCATTCGCCAGCGCCGAACCGAAGAGGTACGCGAAGCCGTAATTCGAACCCGGGACGGGCTGCGCCCCGGCCTGGTTGCTGGACAGCTTCGGCGAGAGCGTAAACAAACTCTGGACGGCCGACGTGTTGGCGGCATATGCCGCCTCGAACGTCGTGGTGTCGAGCGCCTGGAGTTGGCCGCTCGTCGCGTTGACGCTCAGGGAGTTGTTTTGGCCCGAACTGGTGTCGGAAGTGTCATTCGAGTCGGCGCTGTCGTTCGCATCCTGTGCACCGACGGTCTGCGAGTTCGTGTCGAGCAGAATGCCGACCGACTGCAGCGAGTTATAGGAAGTCGAACCGGAGGGAATGAAGCCGCTCACCAAGCCGACGAGTTGATCGCGCAGTCCGGAGACCTGAAAGTTGCCGTACAACACCCCGCCGCCGCTCGAAGTCCCCGTTTGCAGACCGGTGCTCGCATCTTTACTAGCCGATACGGTCGGGGCCAGGGTGTCCTTGTTGAGTTCCTGAATCGCGGCGTTGTAGGCCGTAATGAACTTGTTGATCGCCGCTTCGGCTTGGGTCGGATCGGGCGCGACGGTGACCGAGTAGTATTCCGAGCCCGGGGGCAATGCCGGCGACGACTGGCTGACCTTCAGGTCGATGCCGGGGATCGCGGAAGTGAAATCGTCGGTCGCGCTGTAGACGGTCGTCTGCGCGCCCTGGGCATTCGTATAGGTGAGTGACGCTTGCGTACCCGCCGACGTCGTTCCGGTCTTCAGACCGGCCGCGGTGAGGAAATTGCTCGTATCGCTGCCCGCCCCGAGGAGAATGCTCTGCGGCCCGGGTGTGTTGCTCGTCAGCGTGAGCGACGACGTTTCGGTATTGTAGGTGGCGGTGACGCCGGCGGCCGAGGAGTTGATCTTGGTGATCAGGTCGCTCAACGAGTTCTTGGTCGGGTCGACCGTGAACTGGACGCCGTTGATCGTAAACGTTCCCGCCGTGACCGCGGTGGCGAAGCCGGCGTTGTTGTTTTGGTTGAGGACCGTGTTTTGGTTGAGGCCGGCGATGTCCGATGAACTCGTGACCGTTCCGGCGACGATTTGCGCCGTGTCGAGCTTCAGCACTTGTTCCAGGTTACCGCTGTCGGCGCCGCTGCCGATCGAGGTTACGCCCGTCAACGTGACGGTCCCGTTGGCGTTGAGCGTGGCGCTGCCGCCGTCGTTGGCAGCGAGTGCCGCGTTGATATCGCCGACAATCGTGCCGGGTATCCCCGCATTGCCGATCGTCTGCGTTGCGACGTTGTAGTTGACCTCGACACCGTTGATGGTGAAGATCCCGTTCGCGCCTGTGCCGTTGGACGCCGTGATCGCGGTGCCCGCATTATCGAGCGGCTGCGCCAGGGAGAGCGTGCCGTTGGCGTTCGGGTTGTTCACGATCGAGGTGGCCGTCGCAGCCGTTTGAGCGTTGATAATGTACGTGCCCGCGACCGGCGTCTGACCGCTGATCTGGGTCGCGGTGGCCGCCGGCGTGCCGTTGGCGGTGTTCGAAACGGTCGGTTTGAACGCGTCGAAAAGCGCGGGGTTGCTCAGCGCGGTGAGTGAATCTTGAACCGCGCCGATCAAATTCTGGATCTTGAGGATCGCGGTGTTCTGTGAATTGAGGCTGTTGATCTCAGACTGGTCCGGCTTCTCTTGCTGTAACGTGTCCGCGGTGTACTTTTCGATGATCGAGTTGTAGTCGATGCCCGACGCGATCCCGGGAAACGAAACCGGGGCCGCATCGCCGAGCGTTCCCGAGGTGATCGAACTGGTACCCGAAGTTGCCGACATGTTATGCTTTCTTGTTGACGACGCTGCCGTCGAGCTTATCGAAGAGCTTCGCCAGCGCAATCGTTGTTTCGCTCGGGAACTGTACGATCACCTTACCGGTTTGCTTGTCCGTGAACACCATCACGATTTCATTGGGATCTTGTTGGAGTTGGAACGATACCGAGACGTTCTGCTCTTGCACGTCGTAGAGCTTGGCCACGCTGGCGGCCAGCGTCCGGTCGAGTTCGCCGCCTTTTTTCGATCCGTCGGGCGGACCGGCGGGAAGCGTTGCGAGGCCCGGCGTGGGCCCGATCGCCGAATTTGCGCCGTTGGCCGAAGCCCCGTTGGCGGACGCGCCGTCGGCGTTCGCATTGGTGGCGGAGGACGAGCCGTGGTCGGTCCCAGCGCTTGCGGCGACCGTGATGAGGGGGGCCACCGCAGACGCCGAGCTATCGGACGGCGCGGGTGCGCTCGACGACGGCTGTGTCGGAACGACCGGCGCCAATGCAGGAGCCAAGAGGGTCGCGGTGCTTCCTGCGGCCTGAACGTCCATGTTCGAGGTACCTCCTATCAGAAATATCGGGCGAACGGGAAGCCGACTTTAGGTTGCTGGCGCTATCTTAGCATAGGCGGCGAGGATCGCCGAGGCGGCCAGTGCCAACCGTTCGCGGGCAAAGGCGGCGGTGCCGAGGATGCTCGATTCGTTGCGAATCGCGGCATCCAGGGCTTCTCCGATCCCCCGGGCGACGCTCTTGACGTCGGCCGGATCGACCGTCCACCGGGCGATATCGGGGAGGTCGACCCAGCGGGCCTGCGAGCAAACGACCGCGGCCCCATGTGCAGCGGCCGTCGCGATGCGGCCGTGGCCGCGCCCCGTCCAAGCGGCGTCGGCGATGACCGCAGCCGAACGGTAAAGCGTCGCCACGGACTCCGGGACCGGTTCATCGAGCAGGGAGACCTGATCGGGAGCGCATGCCCGCAGCCGCTCCGCATACACGGGATCCGCCACGGCACCGGCAAACACCATCGCAACCCCGAGGTCAGCGGCTGCGCGGGCGAGCAGCAGTTGGTTCGCCTCCGGGCAAATCGGGGCGTGCACGAGGACGAACGGGTCGTTACCGACCAGCGCGCCGATCGGCTGTCCGGGCACCCCAACGGTCGGCAGCGGTGGCACGATGAAGGTCGGGCGGCCCGGCCGCAGGGCCTCGACCACCGCCCATTCCCGTTCCGAGTTCACCAGCACGACATCGGCCAACCCGAGAACGCGCTCAGCATCGGCCAAGCGAACGATCGGCGGTGCGTAGCGCATCGCCGCACCGACCCCGTCGACCTCGACGGCCCGGCCCGCCAGCCGCTCGAGGTAGGCGCCAACGCTGCGATCGTCAGGGGAATAGCCGAAACAGTACGGCGCCACCAGCGCGCCCCAATACCCCCCGGCGGACGGCGACTCGTAGAGCGCGTGGACGGCCAGCGGCTTGCGGCGGTCGCCCGCCCACTGGGCGACCCGCTGCGCGTAGTCCCCGGGGCGAACGCCGAACAGGTGGACCAGATCCGGCGCAAATGCCTCGAGCTCGTCGATACCCGTAACCACCTCGACGGTAAAGCCCTCGCGCCGTAGGGCCTGCGCGAGACCCTCCGCTTCGGCGGAATCCGTATCCGGCACGACGCGCGCGTCGGGCCGGATGGCGATGCCTATTCGGCCGGCCGAGCCGCCGACGGGCGGCGGGAGTTCGATTTCGGGTGTCCGCCGCGCGAACGGTTCGCGGGTGGCCAGAATGGAAAACGACGCCGCGGCCTCGCCGTCGCTCGCGTTGAACGAAAGCATCACGTCGGCGGGCAGCGGGCCGGCAACGGCGACGCGAACTCCCTCGGTTGCATCCGCATCGGTGCGGACGACAACGGCGGCGGTTACCGGGAGCGGACCGCTGCCGACCGCCAGATCGTAGGTTCTACCGCCGGCACCGGCCTCGAAGGCGCCGTACCACGCACTCGCGTCGGCGTCTTCGCCGAGGGTCGTGCAGGTAGCAATGCCGCTCAAGAAGGCGGCGAATTCCGGCGCCTGGGGACCGTAAGCGACGACGTGTTTACCGACGGCGAAACGGCGCGCGTAGACCGCCGCCGCGATGCGCGGCAACGCAACGGCCAGCGGCGCCGCGCCGAAGAATCCCCGCTCCCGCGCTCGCTCGAAAGCCGCCGCATCCGCGTAGCGGATCACCTCTTCACCCCAAAAGCCGCCGGCTATGCTGCGCCGTTCGAGATCGGGAAACACGCGCTCGACCACCTCGCGAGCGCTGGCGTCGGTGACGATCCCCAAAATGTCGTGCGGAAACACCAGCGGATCCGATTCCCGTACGTCGAGTTGGGCCAGGTCGACGTAGACCAGCGGCACCGTGACCCTTCGTTCGCCGTCGCTAAAATGCAAGTCGAGGAATGCCGCCGGTTCGCGTCCGCGCGTTATGGGTTCGATGCGCACGGCGACGAGGCGGTCGGCGGTGACGAGCTCCCCCAGCAACTCGCTGCGCCATGACCATGGCTGCAGCGCGGGGAACTCGCGATGAGTTCTCATGCCGTCGGTACGGAAAATAGCGCGCGAACGGCGCCGGCTCCATCGATGATCGGGAGCTCGACCAACTCTTCGCGCTCTTGCCCCGCGATCCGCACGTTGTTTTCCCCCGCGTCGCGCCACACCGTGACGTCGGATACGACCTCGATGCTGATGGTCAACGTCTCGTCCATCGCAACCGTCGATGCCAGCAACACTTCGCGCAACGCGCTCAACGCGGTTTGCACGTCTAATGTTCCATCGAGTCCGATCGCGACTTCAACCGGGTCCCCAACGCGGAAGGCGGTTGCGAGTTCGATCACGAGCGGGCGCGCCTGCAGCCACTCGTCTTGGTCGCGCAGCAGGAGCAGAATACGCACGCCGCGCCCGGCGCGGGCCAGCACGCGCGGCGTGGCATCCGCTCGAAGCGGGACGCGGTCGGTTTGCGGGTCGAATCCCTGCGCATTCGACCAGCGCTTCTCGTAGGCGTCCCGCAGGAACGGCGCGTCGTCGAGGTTGCCGATGAACGACGCCGCATCGAGCTTCGGGAAGAGATGTACGTAGGCGTCCTCGCAACAAGCGACGAGGAAGTTGGCGGCTCGAATCCGGCGCGTGAAGTCTTCCACGCCGGGGCGCGAGAAGCCGAACAACTCGTCGAATCCGCCGACGACCTCGAGGGCTTCGCGGCTGACCACCATGACCGGCGCCGTCGCAAAATCGCGGAGGTTGGCCTCACGCGCAAACGCCTCCGCGCGGCGATCGTAGAGCGCTTGCATCTCCGCCGAACTCCGATAGCCGAGATCCGGCAAAGATTCCGGGCGGTCGGCGCCGCCGACGCGCGGAACCGCCACGCCCAGCCGCGGGATGCGCCGGAATGCGTCCTTGAGCCGCTCGAGACAGCCGCGCGGCAGTTGCGCGTCGTCGCGCACGATGGCGATTGCGTCGGACGTGCACGCGCCCAGCGCGCGGTTCAGTCCGATCGCGAGCTGCGGGTCGGAATCGTCCGAGAGCAACCGCAGGCCCGAATGGACCGCAAACACGCGCTCCGTCGTGCTCGCACCGGCCGGATACACGACGGTGAGCGTGCCCTTGACGGACTCGGCCATGAGCGCTTGTAAGGTTTGATGCGTAACGGTAGGCTTGGCGGCGGCGACGAACACGGCGTCGAGATGTTGCATGCCCGCCAGCGGCGGCAGGCGGGCCGGCACGATCTCGCCGGCCGGAGTCGCGGCGAAGAGGCGCTGCTCGGGTAGCTGCTCGATCATGCCGAGAAGAACGTCCTGGACCGTAGCACCTGCAAATGCTGCAGCATTGACGATTCGACCGCAGTGCAAGAGCGCTGCGCCGTAAGGCGGCTCCGCGCGCTCGAGCGCGACCGCCACATGCGCGCTGCGTTCGACGCGCTCGACCAACGTTTCGAGAGCGGCCCGATTCGGCAGCGCGCCCGCGTCCGCGACCAGCAGGTAGCGGTCGCTCGTTCGCGTCAGCACACGCCGCAGAACATCACCGTCGGCCGGCGCGCAGGTCGTGACGGTGCCGGTGGCAAGCCCGGCGCCCTCGCGCTGCGCCCCTGCCCGGCCGATCTCATCGGCCGCGACGATAAAAACGTCGACCGGCGGATACGGCCGCCGGTGGTAACCGCGGACGCTCCCCCCGACGCGAACCTCGCGCGTGATGAACGCCGACCGCAGACGTGCCGGATCGCGGTGGAGGCCCTGCGGCTGCCAGGACCCGAGGCCCGTGAAGCGGCGCAAGTTCCCGAGCGCGCGGCGCAGCTCGAGCGGATCGTCCTCGGCGTTGAACACCAGCGACGGCTCGCATATGACCTCGAGGCCGGCGCGGCGTGCATGAACCGCGAGGTCGAGATGGAGTGTTATCGCATCGAGTGCGACGTCGGCGAGCGACCGGACGAACGCCGCCGAAACGACGAACGCGCCGCGCTGCGGAACATCGATCGGCCCGCGCACGAGTTCGGTAAGATGCCGGTCGGATTGCGGCCCGATCAGCGCGACCAGATCGAAGGGATTCGGCCCCGAGCGAGCCGGTCCGAACATCGCCCCCAGGCGTTGCGCGGCACCCACGAGCGCTCGGCCTCCGACCATGGCCGTTTGCGCTCCGGCCGCTCGCCGGAGTGCGCCGAAAGCATCGGCGGCCAATACGGCATCGGCGTCGACGATCACGATCCATTCGACCTCGCCGTCGCCGGCGAGTTCCTTTAGGCGCGCGGCACGCGCAGCAATCGGTGCCTCTTCGATCGTCGACGGCATGCGTTCGAGCGCTCGTAAAAGCGCCGCGCGCGCTGCAGTACTGGACGTCGGCGGGGCTAGAACGACGTTACGCAAGCCTACTTCAGATCGGCAACGGCAACTCGCCCTGCGCCGGCGATATCGCCGCCTTGCAACAGCACGCTGGCTAGCTCCAGCGCGACGCGCCGATCGACGGCAGCGTGGTCCTCGAGAACGGCGCGCGACTCCGCACGCGCTCCAGCCGCCCATAGCATGCCGGCGCTTTCGATAATCGCCTCGACGTCGTCGGGACACGCTGCGAGCCGCGCCTGAAGCGCTAGCACCGCCGAAGCCCGATCGCCCTGCTTGAGTAACAATGCTGCGCGCAGCCGCATAGCCGCGGCGTACACCTGCGGCGATGACTGTTCAACGCGCGAAAATTCGTGCGCTGCGACGGCCTCTTCGCCGAGTCGCAACGAGGCGATCGCGGTGTTGAAGCGCAATTCTGCATTGAGCGGGTCGACGTTCAAGCCGGCATTCGCGGCCTCGCGCGCCTCGGCGTCACGGTTGAGCGCAAGCAAACGGAACGAGCGCCGAACAAAGTCTTCGGGGCGTTCGCATGGCGCGCGCAATTCCTCGTCGTGCAACCGTTCGAGTCCGGCAAAGTCGCCGCGTTCGGTGAGCACCTCTTCCATCAGCGCGATCGCGGCGCCGTTGCCCGGTTCGCGATGCATTGCCCGTTCTAGAAACGGTATCGGGTCGCCGTGCCGCGATTCGAACACCGCCCGAGCTGCGGAGACATTGAGCATCGCTACGGCGTGGCTGTTTGCAGCCCGATCGCTCCCGCCTTCGACGACCGCTATCGCCTGCGCAAACCGTTTGCGCCGTAACAGGAAGTTGACCAGCTCTAACTGCCCGCGAGGTTCGACCTCCGCCATGCTGCGGAAGGCGATTTCGGCATCATAATAACGGCCGATACTTTCGAGATAGCTGGCTTTGGTGCGCTGCAAGTGAAACGAGTTCGGTTTATTCGCCAGCGCCTTGTCGATGAACTCGATCGAGCGATCGAAATCCTTTTCACGCTCGTACGTCCCCGCCATAGCATAATAGAATTTCCACTCGAAGATCTCTTCGTCGGTCATGACGCTGAACGCCATGTATTCCCGCAGGTCCATCGCCTGCTCGAAGAGTTCGCGCGCTTCCTCGATACGGTTGAGCCTGACCAGCACTTGACCTTTAGTGAAGATCAAGCCGGCGTCCCGGGGAAACTTCTCGATCCCTTGATCGAGCCACTCGAGGGCCTTCTCCTTGTCCCCAAGCGATTCGCAATACGTTTGACCGAGCATCAGGTAAGCGAGCGGGAAGTAAAGCTTGACTTCGGATGCCGTCGCGAGCATTCGCTCCAGCACCTCGACGCCCACCTCGATATTTCCCGAACAGATTGCTGAATTTCCGAAGTTGAACAGCGCATACGAATCCTCGCTGTTCTCTTCGTACGCGCGCTTGAGCAACGGCTTGTTGCGGTTGTCCTTATCGCGGCCCGTAAGCATCTCATGCGTGTAGCCCTTGTGCAAGATCGTCATCGGCGAAAGGACCGCCGGGATGACCCCGCCGCCGTCGGTACGCATCAGGGACTCATGAATCACGCCCGCGTAGCGCAGTACCGGAGTGGTGGGCATTACGCGAATCAGGCGGTGCGACATCGTGCCCGCACCGGTGGCGTCGTTGACGAGGTTCACGATGTTGATGTAGAGCGCGGTCAGACCGGCCGGCACGGTGCGCAGCGACTTGAGCAGGCCGAGCGATTCCGCCTCGATTTCTTCGTCGGCGTCGAGAATCAACGTCCAGCGCCGCGTTGCCATCGCGAGCGCTTCGTTGCGCGCCCAGGCAAAGTCGTTCCGCCATTCGCGAAAGATGATGTTCGCGCCGTACGACCGGGCGATCTCCACCGTGCGGTCGGTCGAGCCGGTATCGACGATATTGATCTCGTCGACGACGTCCTTGACGCTGTCCAAGCACTCCGCCAGAAAGCGCTCTTCGTTCTTCACGATCATGCACAAGCTGATCCCCTCGGGTAGCTGCTCGTGGTCCGGATCGGGAGCGGGAAGATTGAACAGCAGCCCGGTCTGCCGTTGCGCGAAAACGGAGTCACGGTAGGCGTCGGCGATCTGAATCGGCATGAGAAAACCCCTCTGGTTCCTTTTCGGCCGCTTAGCCGCTTTATGTTAGAGGTGCGATCGCGCGGCCGTCCATGCAAAAAGGGGCCCGCCGTAGCGGACCCCTTCGTGCTGGGTTAGATCGTTATCGATTAACGAAACAGACCGAGAACCGTCTGGGCGTTGGTGTTCGATTGCGCGAGCACCGTGGTGCCGATCTGGATGAGGATCTGTTCCTTGTTGTACTCGGCGGT
>Ga0209415_10003552_pt1 | contig 28990 bp, 27 predicted proteins | sample PeaSoiSIISIP2007_FD_187696 | JGI IMG/M metagenome (GOLD analysis project Ga0209415, IMG submission 187696) | Peat soil microbial communities from Weissenstadt, Germany - SII-SIP-2007 (SPAdes) (version 2) | ecosystem: Environmental > Terrestrial > Soil > Wetlands > Peat | place: Germany...
GACGCCGAGGGCTGGCGCGCCGGCCGCACGGTGATCGAGATCGTCAACGACGACATGCCGTTCCTGGTGGATTCCGTCACCGCGGCGCTGAACAGCCTCGGCCTCACGGTCCACTTGGTGATCCATCCGATTCTGCGGGTGACCCGGGACGCCAAGGGCAAGCTCGCCGAGCTGCTCGACTCCGAAGGGACCGACGGCGCCGGCGGCAATGGCGCCACCGGACCAATCCGCGAATCGGCGATGCACGTGGAAGCGAGCGAGCAGACCGATCCCCAGCGGCTCGCCGAGATCGCCGGCACGCTCGAGCGCGTGCTGGCGGACGTGCGCGCCGCGGTCATTGATTGGCGGGCGATGCTCGACCGGCTAAAGGCCGTGCGGGACAGCGTGCTGCAGACGCCAAGCCTGCCATTGCCCCCCGAGGAGGTCTCCGAGGCCGCGGAGTTCCTCGCTTGGCTCGAGGACGACAATTTCACCTTCCTGGGCTTCCGCGAGTACCGCTTCGCCGCCGCGGGCGACGGGCTCGATATCGGCATCGTCGCCGGCAGCGGCCTCGGCATCTTGCGCGACGACGAGTACTCCGTCTTCGACGGGCTCAGGAGCTTCAAGACCCTGGCGCGGGAGGTGCAGGATTTCCTTCGTTTGCCGCGCATCCTCTCGATCGCCAAGTCGAACCGGCGCGCGACCGTGCACCGCGCCGCGCACATGGACGCGATCGGCGTGCGCGTCTTCGGGCCCGACGGCGGCGTGGTGGGCGAGCGGCTCTTCATCGGCCTCTTCACCTCGCTCGCTTACAGCCGCAACCCGCGGGCGATTCCGCTGCTTCGCCGCAAGGTGAGCCGCACCCTGGAGCGCGCGGGCTTCCCGCCCCAGAGCCACGACGCCAAGGCGCTGCTGCACATCCTCGACACCTACCCGCGCGACGAGCTGCTGCAGATTTCCGACGACCAGCTCTACGAAGCCGCGCTCGGCATCCTCAATCTGCAGGAGCGCCAGCGCATCGCGCTCTTCGTGCGCCGCGACGCCTTCGGCCGTTTTGCTTCCTGCCTCGTCTACGTGCCGCGCGAGCGCTACAACACCGAGCTGCGCCAGCGCTTCGCGCAAATCCTCGAGCACGCGTTCCAGGGCACGGTCTCCAACTTCTCGACCGAGCTTGGCGAGTCCGTGCTTGCGCGCGTCCATTACATCATCGCGACACCGCAGCGGCCGGCTCCGGAGGTCGAGGTGGCCGCGGTGGAGCGCCAGCTCGCCGAGGCCGGCCGCACCTGGGAGGATCGGCTCGCGCAAGCCCTCATCGAGGCCAAGGGCGAGGCCGCGGGCCTCGCGCTGCTGCAGCGCTACGGCCGCGCCTTCCCGACGGCCTACCGCGAGCGGTTCTCGGGCGCCGTCGCGCTCTACGACATCGCCCGTATCGAGGAGGTGCGCGGCGGCCAGACGCCGCTCGCGCTCACGCTCTACAAGCCGGTCGAGGCCGAGGCGAACGAGCTCCGGTTCAAGATCTACCGGGCGGCGGAGCCGGTGCCGCTCTCCGATGTGCTGCCGATTCTGGAGAACCTCGGTCTCAAGGTGATCAGCGAGGAGCCCTATCGGGCAACGCCGGCGGGCGACGCCGTGCCCATGGCGATGCAGGATTTCGCGCTGGTGAGCCGCTTCGGCGCCATCGATGTCGCGCGCGACCGCCAGCGCTTCGAGGACGCCTTCACGCGGCTCTGGGCCGGCGAGATGGAAAGCGACGGCTTCAACCGGCTGATCCTCGGAACCGGCCTCGACTGGCGGCAGGTGACGGTGCTGCGGCTCTACGCCAAGGCGTTGCGCCAGGCCGGCAGCGCCTTCAGCCAGGCCTATATGGAAGACACCTTCGCGGCGCACCCCGAGATCGCCGCGAAACTGGTGCGGCTCTTCCAGCGCCGCTTCAACCCGCAGCGCGCCGAGGTCGCACAGGAGCGCAGCGACCGGCTCGCCAAGGAGATCGAGCGCGATCTCGACGAGGTCACCAACCTCGACGAGGACCGCATCCTCCGCAGCTTCTTGACGTTGATCCGAAAGAGCCTGCGCACGAATTATTTCCAGCGCCTGCCCGACGGCGCGGCCAAGCCCTATCTTTCGGTCAAGCTCGCGAGCCACGAGATCGAGCTCCTGCCGCTGCCGCGGCCGCTCTACGAAATCTTCGTCTATGGGCCCCGCATGGAAGGCGTGCATCTCCGCGGCGGCAAGGTGGCGCGCGGCGGTATCCGCTGGTCCGACCGCAAGGAGGATTTCCGCACGGAGATCCTGGGCCTGATGAAAGCGCAGATGGTGAAGAACGCCGTCATCGTGCCGGTGGGCTCCAAGGGCGGCTTCGTCGTGAAGCGGCCACCGCCAGCGACAGCGCCGGGCGGGCGCGAGGCGCTCATGAAGGAAGTGGTCGAGTGCTACAAGACGCTGATGCGCGGCTTGCTCGACATCACGGACAACATCGTCGGCGACAAGATCGTGCCGCCGCCGAAGGTGGTTCGCCACGACGACGACGATCCCTACCTTGTCGTGGCGGCCGATAAGGGCACCGCCACCTTCTCCGACATCGCCAATGGCGTCTCCGAGGAATACGGCTTCTGGCTCGGCGATGCCTTCGCCTCCGGCGGCTCCCAGGGCTACGACCACAAGGTCATGAGCATCACAGCGCGCGGCGCCTGGGAGCTGGTGAAGCGACATTTCCGCGAGGTCGGGACCGACATCCAATCCGCGGATTTCACCTGCGTCGGCGTCGGCGACATGTCCGGCGACGTGTTCGGGAACGGAATGCTGCGCTCGGAACACACGAGGCTGCTCGCCGCCTTCGACCACCGCCACGTCTTCCTCGACCCTGATCCCGACCCGGAAATGAGCTTCGCCGAGCGCAAGCGGCTCTTCGACCTGCCGCGCTCGAGCTGGGCCGACTACGACAAGAAGCTGATCTCCAAAGGCGGCGGCGTCTTCGAGCGCACGTTGAAATCGATCCCGCTCTCGCCCGAGGTCCGCGCCAAGCTCGGCATCAAGGCCGAGCGCTTGACGCCCGCCGAGGTCATGCAGGCCATCCTCAAGGCCGAGGTTGAGCTGCTCTGGTTCGGCGGCATCGGCACCTACATCAAGGCGAGCACCGAGAGCCACGGCGACGCGGGCGACCGCGCCAACGACGCCGTCCGCATCGACGCGACCCAGATCCGCGCGAAGGTGGTGGGCGAGGGTGCCAATCTCGGCGTGACGCAGCGCGCGCGCATCGAGTACGCGCTCAAGGGCGGACGCATCAACACCGACGCGATCGACAATTCCGCCGGCGTCGACACCAGCGACCACGAGGTAAACCTCAAGATCCTGCTCAACGCCACCGTGACCGCCGGCGACCTCACCATGAAGCAGCGCAACCAGACTCTGCGCGAGCGCACCGACGACGTGGCGGCCCATGTGCTGCGCGACAACTACCTTCAAGGCCTGGCGCTCACGCTGGCCGAGGCTCAGGCGGCCGAGCGGCTCGATGCCGAGGCGCGGCTCATGCGCGACATGGAGAAGGCCGGGAAGCTCGACCGCGCCGTCGAGTTTCTGCCCGATGAAACCGTGGTCGCTCAGCGTCGGGCCCAGGAGCGCGGACTCGTGCGCCCTGAGCACGCGGTGCTCATGGCTTACGTCAAGAACACGCTCGCCCACGAGCTCACGGCGACGGATCTCCCCGACGATCCTCATCTCAAGGAGGATCTCTTTGCCTACTTCCCGCCGGCGCTGGTGGAGCGCTTCCGGCCTCAGATCGAGACGCACCGGCTGCGCCGAGAGATCATCGCCACCTGCGTCGCCAACGAGCTGGTCAACCGTTGCGGCATCACCTTCGTGGCGGACATGAACGAGCGCACGGGCCGCGGTCCCGGCGACACCGCGCGGGCCTATGGCATCGTTCGCGGTATCTACGATCTCGACGGGCTTTGGGCGGAAGTGACGGCGCTCGACAATCGGGTGCCGGCGTCGGTGCAGACCGACATGCTGCTCGCCTCGAATCGGCTGGTCGAGCGGGCGGCGGCCTGGTTCCTGCGCGCGCCGGGCGCGCTGGACATCGCCGGCGTCACGCAGGCGTTCAAGCCCGGCGTCGCCGCGCTGGCGGCGCGGCTCGGCGAGACCTTGCCCGATTCCCAAAAGGCCGAATTCACCCGCCGCGTCGAAATCTGGCGGGAAAAGCGCGTACCCGCGGCCCTCGCGGAGCGCGTGGCGAAGCTCGACTTCCTGGTCTCCGCCATCGACATCGTGAAGCTCGCGATCGCGGTCAGGGCCGATGTCGCCGAGCTCGGCCGCCGCTTCTTCGCGGTGGGCTCGCGCTTCCGCCTGGATCTCCTGCGCATGGCCGCGCGCAAGCTCACGGCCGACACGGCCTGGCGCAAGCTCGCGACCGGCGCGTTGATCGAGGACCTCTACGGCCATCAGGCCGATCTGACGGCGCGCGCCGTGAGCGGGAACGAGAGCGCCTTCGACGCCTGGCTCACGAGCCACGCGGCCGAGATCTCGCACCTCGACGCCCTCGTGACCGAGATCCTGCAGGCGCCCGCGGCCGATCTCGCCATGCTCACGGTGGCCAATCGCCACCTCCGCGCGCTGGTGGCGGCGTAACGGCAGGGCCTATCGCGCTTTTCGAGGTGCCGCGGCGAGCGGGCGGCCGGCGTCGCGCCTGGGCAATCTCATGAACTCGATGAAGATCCGCATAAGCTCGAGCCGCGCATTGGCTCTCGGGTAGTAAAGAAAAAAGCCCGGGCGCTCGATCGCGAATTTGTCGAGCACGCTCACCAATCTTCCCGATCGCAGGTCATCGTCGATATTGGCCCTGAAGAGCCAGCCGATCCCGAGACCCTGGCGCGCCGCGTGAATCAGGGCATTCGTGCTGTTGACGATCAGGTTTCCTCGGACATCGACGGTCGTCATGCCGTCCGCGTCGCGGAACTGCCATTCGGCGATCCGCTTCGAGCCGATGTATCGGTACCGGATGCAGTTGTGCTTCAGCAGGTCGCGCGGCTGTCGCGGCCGGGCATGCGTTTGGAAATAGGTCGGGGCGGAGAAATGCACCTCCTTGAGCGGGGGGCTCAAGCGCACCGCAATCATGTCCTCTTGGATGTGATCGCCCATTCGCACGCCGGCATGGAAGCCCTCGCCGACGATATCGACGAAGGCCTCGTCGAAGGAAAGCTCGAGCTCTATGTCCGGGTACCTCGCCTGGAAGGCGGCTAGCTTGGGAGCGATCGTGAGCTCGTAGGCGATGTAAGGGAGCGTGAGCCGGATCGTGCCTGTCCGTGCCCTGCCCATGCCCCGGGCTTCTTCCAGCGCATCGCCGAGCTCCGACATCGCCGGCCGAACGCGGCTCAACAACGCGCGGCCGGCGTCGGTCAGCGTGACCGAGCGCGTGGTTCGCGTGAACACTGCCACGCCGATCTGATCCTCGAATGTCTTGAGCCGGTAGCTGATGGCAGGCGGCTGAACGCCCAGCGCCGCCGCTGCGGCTCGCAGGGTGCCGTGCTTGGCAACCGCCAACAAGACCGCGAGGCCGCTCAGGGGCGGCTCGGACATTGGTCGAAATCCTTTATCTCTCTATTCATATTGTGCTGCTACACGAATTAATCGTGAAGGTCTATTCAGTCATGGCACTCATCGGTGGGCCCACGGGAGACTCGAGAAGCGCATGGGCGATCTGGCCGGCGCTCGACCGGAGAGAGTTGCGCTGGGCGTGGCGACGATCGTCGCAACAACCGTCGCAATGTCCTTCGGCGACGCCGCGGTCAAATATGTGAGCTCGAATTTCTCGGTATGGCAGCTCTATGTGCTGCGCTCGGTCCTCGCGATACCGCTGACCATTCTGCTCATCAAATTGGGTGCTCGCCCGCGCGAGATCCTGCCGCTGTCGGTGGGGTGGGCGGCACTGCGCAGCCTGCTGCTGATGGCGATGTGGATCGCCTTCTATGCCGCGCTTTCTGTCCTGAGCCTCTCGACGGTGGCGGCCGCTTACTACACCGCGCCGTTGTTCATCACGGCGTTCTCTGCGCTGATCGCCGGCGAGCCCGTGGGGCCGCGGCGGTGGCTCGGCATCCTCGTCGGCTTCGGCGGCGTCTTGGTGATCGTGAGACCCGGCAGCGAGGCCTTCTCGTGGCCGACGCTTCTGCCGATCCTCTCCGCCATGTGCTACGCGCTGGCCGCCATCGTCACGCGGATCAAGTGCGTCGATGAAAAACCGCTCGTCCTGTCTCTGGCCCTGAACGCGGCATTCTTGCTGACCGGGGCGATCGCGTCCGCGGCCATTGCGCGGTGGGCGCCGAGCCCTCGGATCGTCGGGATCAATCCATTTATTCTAGGGTATTGGTCCGCGCTGGGCGCCCGCGAATGGGAGATCGTCGCGATGCTGGCGGTGCTCATCGTCGCGGTGAGCGCGGGCGTCGCCCGGGCCTATCAGTCCGCCCCCTCGGCGATCATCGCCGCCTTCGACTACAGCTATCTCGTCTTTGCGGCCCTGTGGAGCTTTGCGATCTTCGCCGAGCCGCCGAGCGCCATCGAGATCGCCGGCATGACCTTGATTGCGGGCGCCGGATGGCTCGTCGTCCGCTCCCCCGCTGCGGAAGTGTGACGCCGCTCGGTCCGCCGTCAGTGCGCGCGCGCGGGCACCCTTAGGTAGGGCTCGCCGAGCGCGACTGAAGACGGTTTCGGCTTCGGTGCGCGGCCCTGTCCGGAGGCGGCAGCGAGCGCGTCGCATTGCTCGGCCGCCCTCAGCAATTGATCGCGTTTGCTTGAAATGCTCGACGACTTCGCAAGCGAGCGCAGAAACTCGGCCTGATCGTGGAGTTGTTCCGCTCTATTCACGGGGAGCCTCCTCGCTATTATACGTGCCGGCCCCTTCTGACATTCATGGCATTACCTGGAGGTAAACGCGGCTGCGCCCCGGGCATAAATCGATGACCATTTTAGGTATCTCGGATGATCCGAGGTCCGTTAAGCAAGTAGCGGCGGCGGGGTGGCCGTAGGGATCGCAGCAACCAAGAGGCGCGCATGATCCGGAGGCTGATCGTTTCGACGGCGGGCATGATCGTGGTGATCGCCGCGTTTTTGTTCGCACCCGCCGGCACGTTGGACTGGCCCGCCGCCTGGGGCTTTCTCGCCGAGATGGGCGTGCTCAGCCTGGCTGTCGGGCTCTGGCTTGCGCGCCACGATCCGGCGCTCCTCGCCGAGCGTCTCGGCTCGCCGTTCCAACAGGCGCAGAAGGCCTGGGACAAGGTCTTCATGGCGGTCCTGATGGTGCTTTACTTCGGTTGGCTGATCTTGATGGGTCTCGATGCTCGCTGGGCGATCTCCCGCGTGCCCGTCTGGTTGCAAGCGCTCGGCGCGCTCGACGTCGCGCTGTCGAACTACGTGGTCTTTCTGACCTTCCGCGAGAACAGCTACGCGGCTCCGGTGGTGAAGATTCAGCGGGAGCGCGGAATCGCGTGATCAGCACCGGGCCCTACGCCTACGTGCGCCACCCCATGTACGCGGGGGGCCTGCTGATGTTCGTGGGCATGCCGCTCCAGCTGGGCTCGTGGCTGGGTCTCGCGGCGGTCGCGCTTCTGCTGCCTTTGCTCGCGTTCCGCATCGTGATGGAGGAGCGCACGCTCGGGGCGGAACTCGACGGCTACCGCGACTACGCCCAACGCGTGCGCTGGCGGCTCATCCCGCGGATCTGGTAGGCGAGTCCGCCGCTCAGGCGCCGAAGAAGGCGAGGGTCCGAACCTCGATGCTCTCTCGCGGCGGCGCTGTCGGGAGCGTGGTCGGATCCTCGAACGCGGTGTGGAGCGAGAAGCGCGCGCGACCATCCTTCGCGCTGTCAAAGCATTTGATCAGCACCGCCTCTTCGCGCTCCATGCGCGGGAAATAGTTCCAGCGGTGCTTGGGACTGTAGATGCCGTAGAGGATCTCGCCGGTGCGGTCGGCGTAGATGAGGTCGCAGGGGATGACGTCGGCGGGCGCCACGCTCTGCGCCTCGGCGAGCGCCAAGGGCCAGGCCTGCACCGGCCCCCTGATCGGCCGCCAGACATTGATCTCGACGAAGCGGTGCTTGAGCCGTGCTTCCGCCTCGGCCGCGGGCAACAGGTCGCGCACGCGCTGCGGCCCGGACTTGTCGGTGTAATCGTTGTGCACCATCTGCACGGGCGCGCGCAGGCCGCGCTCCACCGCCCGCTCGGCGGTGCGGATCGTATGATCGAACACGATCACTTTCTCGGTACCGGTCGCCGCGGCGACCAGCCGCTCCACCTCGGGGTAGTAGATCTCGCGGAGTTGCCTCTCGTCGTAGAAGTCGGCAACCGCGGTGTCGTGGCGCGTGAACGCGAAGCCCTCGCGATCGAGCGAGAGACTGTCCGCCACGGGCCGGGCGTCATAGATGCGCGCGCGGAAGCTGCCGTAATTGCCGAGCCGCCTGGGCACGCCGGTGCCGGGTGGCGGATTATAGGTCTGCGGCTTCACGCTGGCGTCGGCGAGGTACGTCAGCGACGCCTCGACATAAGGCCGGGAAATCTCGGCGGAGCGTTCGGCGCGGACGGTGGCGGTTCTTGCGGGCATGGGCGGTCTCCATTTCTCCAGCTCGGCGGTGTAGATTTCGTCAATCTACGTACTTCCCATGTAGGCCAGCTGTCTCCCGCCCGCAAATGAACTTACCGCATGCCTCCGATAAGAAAATTTGGGGCTAGAGCAGCCGGTGCGATCACTGGGGCGAGAGCGCCCGGTCAGCGGCCGCGATCTCGTCGGCGGCCTTTGCCGCGGCGGGTCGCGCCCGGACGCGGGCATACCAGGCGCCAAGCCTGGGATGACCGTCGAGACTCGGCCCCTTGAGCCGGAGCGCGAACAGCACCGTCATGAAGAGCGCGATGTCCGCGACCGAGAACGCGCCGCAGAAATAATCCTGGTCGCCGAGTTGCTCCTGCAGATCGGTATAGTGCGCGCGGATCGCGGCATCGGCCTGGCGGCCTTCCTCTTCCCGGAGCGCCTGGAGCTTTGGAACGGGGTGCGGCGGCTCCGTTCGATAGAGCATGCGCCGCACCGGCGCAAAGAGGATCTCATCGCCGTAGAGCTCGAGCAGCCGGCAGCGGGCGCGCGGTTGCGGGCCCGCCGGAAACAGGGGCTTCTCGGGATAAGCCTCGTCCAGGTATTCGGCGATGATCGTCGAGTCGAAGAGAGTGAGATCGCCGTCCACCAGCACCGGCACCTGCGCCTTGGGATTGGCGGCGAGCACCGCGGGGTGCTTGGGCGAGTATCCCTTCGCCTGCGTGAACGGCACCATCTCGCGCTCGTAGGCGAGCCCCTTCTCGCCGAGCGCGATCTCCACCTTGCGCGAGAACAGGCTCAGCGGACCCGAGTAGAGCTTCATTTGCGGCCGTCTGCGGCGTCGACGATCTTGCGCGTCTCGGAGGACGGCACGACCGGCACGAACTCGAACTCGATGAGATTGTCCCAATGCAGGACCCATTGCTGCAGCAGCTTGGGGTCATCGCATTCCATCAGCTGGAAGCAGCGGTCGAAGCTGCTCTCGATCCAGCTGTCGACGAAGCGCAGCCCGTCGGGGAGTCCCCGGCCCTTCGCGTGGAACAGCCGGTAGACCGCCTTTATGTCGCGGTTCTTGAACCGCTCCACCACCATGAACAACATCTGTGCCTCCTTCTTGCTGGGATCGAGAGGCCGAGACTCTACCCGAGCGGCCGCGACCGAGTCACATCGAGCGGACGATCGATCAAGGGCTCGACGCGCTCCAGGAACTGGACGGTGTTCGCGAGATCCGCGTGGACCTCGAAGGCTGCCTCGTCGGCCCAGCGGGAGTGGATGTAGAAGAGCCGGGGATCGCGGGTCGAGCGATAGGCGTCGATCATCAGACAGCCGGGCTCTCCGCGCGCGAAGCGGATCTGCCGGCGGAGCGTGTCCGCGAGGGCGGCCTCCTGGCCCTTCCGGGCGTGAAAGCGAGCGAAGATGAAGAGCTCCATCGGATCCTCCGGTTTTTCGTCGTATCAGGCGCGCGAGAAATCCATGGTCAAGTTGGTCTCCCAGGTCGCGCCGCCGTCCGCCGAGAAGGCCTGCTCCCAGCGGCAGGTTTCCGCATCGGGTCGCGACCAGAGGAAGCGCACGCGGACGGGCTTTCCCTCGAAGATATGCTCGGCGAGAAAGATACCGACGCCGTTTTCGAAGCGCCCAACCATCGGCGGGTCGGTCACCTCGGGGTAGCGGCTGTCAAACCAATAGATCCGCCAGGTCCCGATCTTGGCGTCGAACGTGCGCAGCGTGACGCCGATATAGGAACCTCCGGGCAACCCGATCTCGTTCTCGTCGATATTGCCGACGCCGTGGAGGAGTGGGCGCGCGCTCGACGTGCCCGTGAAATCGTCCCATTCCCGACAGTCGGCCAGGCGCAGCTTGAGGCGGTGGTGCCGCACGCGCCAGCGTCCCATCAGGAAATCGAAATCGGCGGCGGGGGTCGGCGTCGGTCGAGACATCGCGGATCTCCTCCTCGAATCGTGAGCTTGGGTCGACGTCGCACGACGTTCTACGCCACGATACCTGACAGCAAGTGTCAGGAATTTCTGATAGGGTGGTGCGATGCGCGCGAGCCGGTTGCTGGCGATCCTGATGCTGCTGCAGGCCCGCGGCAGGATGACCGCGGAGGCCCTGGCGGCGGAGTTCGAGGTTTCCGTGCGCACGATCTATCGCGACATCGATCAGCTGAGCGCCGCCGATATCCCGGTCTACGGCGACCGCGGCCCGAGCGGCGGCTTCGCGCTGCTGGACGGCTATCGCACCAAGCTTACGGGGCTGACGCCCGCGGAAGCAGAGACGCTGTTCCTCGCGGGATTGCCGGGGCCGGCGGCGGAGCTGGGGCTCGGCGGCGTGCTGGCGGCGGCGCAATTGAAGCTGACCGCGGCTTTGCCGGAGCGCGCGCGGGCCTCCGCCCACCGCGTCGCGGAGCGCGTTCACCTGGATCCCGTGGGCTGGTTCCGGAGCGCCGAGGATGCACGCCTGCTGCCGGTGATCGCACAAGCCGTGTGGACTGAAACGTACCTGGACGTCCGCTACAAGATGGGTGCGAGCTCGGTATCGCGCCGCCTGAAGCCGCTGGGCCTCGTGCTCAAGGCGGGCGTCTGGTACTTGGTTGCCCAGGTGCGCGAGCAGACGCGCACCTACCGCATCTCGCAAATGCTCGAGGCCGCGCCAAGTGACGAACATTTCGCGCGGCCCAGGGACTTCGATCTTGCAGCGGCGTGGACGGCCGCAGCGCAAGCCTACGAGCGCGGTGTCTATCGCGACAAGGCCGTGCTGCGCGTTTCGCCGAAGGCAATGACGCGGCTGGACATGCTGGGATCGCGGGTCGCGCGCGCCGCCTCGGAAACCGCGGGACCGCCGGGACAGGACGGCTGGTGGCGCCTGACCATCCCCATCGAGTCCATCGATCAGGCGGCAGCGGACCTCATCCGCCTCGGCACCGCGATCGAGGTGCTGGAGCCCGCGGCGCTGCGGCGGGGGATCGCCGATCTGGCGCAGGCAGTGACGGGCGTCTATCGTGGCCCTTCGAGAGCGTCGCCGCGACGGCGCACCTAGGAGCCTACCCCGAGTGCCTATCAAAGCGCGCCCGTTTGACTTTCCCTACGACGGCAAGCTCGATCCCGCGCGGTTGGCGCTTCTGGCGATCGACCTGCAGATCGATTTCGTCTCGCCCGATGGGTATCTTGCCAAGCGCGGTTATGACGTGACGCCGGTGCGGGCGATCCTGCCGGCGGTGCGCTCGGTCATCGATGCCGTGCGATCCGTGGGCGGCCTCATCGTGCACACGCGCCAAGGCTATCGTGCCGATCTCGCGGACATGACGCCCTACGAGCGCTGGCGCCGCAAGCGCGGCGGGCTCGAGGGGACGCGGGTGCTGGTGCGGGGCTCGCCCGGCTTCGAGATCGCGCCGGAGCTGCCGGTCGATCCCGAGGACGTGATCGTCGACAAGACCGCGAACGGCGCCTTCACCTACACCGACCTCGAGCAGATCCTGCGCGTGCGCGGCATCGAGCACGTGATGTTCGCGGGCTGCACTACCGACGTCTGCGTCCACTCGACCTTGCGCGAGGCGCATGACCGCAACTTCCAGTGCCTCCTCATCGAGGACGCCTGCGCCAGCGGCGACGCCTACGCGCACGCCGCCGCGGTCCACATGGTGACGGTCGAGGACGGCGTCTTCGGCGCGGTCGCGACGGCGGCGGATGTGATCGGGGCGCTACGCGGGACGAGGCACCGTCTCTAGGCGGTCCGCCAAGAACTGGGCCATTTTCGAGCATTCTGCAAACGCCCGATCGCTCTCATCGACGCTACGGCTTCGTGGGCTCGAGCTTGATCGAGAGATAGCCCACCGCCGAGCCTGCCAGCGGGATCGGTCCGGTTGGCCCCGAAGGAATGAAGATCGGCGCGTAGTGGTAGCTCGCGGCCGCAAGCTGCACCGGGCTTTGCAGCGCCGCCTGCCCGCCACGCGCGATGAGGGCGGGAGTCGTGTAGAGGACGATGTATCGGAAGGGCTTCTCCGGCTTTATCCACTCGATGTCTTCCAGGAAAATCGCCTCGTTCGGCTCGTCGCTGAAGATGCCGCCCTTGTGCTGCGTCCAAGGCCCGCCTGTATCGATCCGATTCTTGTCGGCGTCGAGGAGGGCGACGACCGGAAAGAACATGGCAGCGTCCAATAGCCCGTTCCGGAGCGAGTAGCTGCGGATCTGGACACGATAGTTTCCGACCGGAAGCGCGAACGCCCTGACGTAGCTCTTGCCCTCCTGCCCGAAATCGACGATCGGGCTCTTCTCGTCGACCCAGAATGTCTGGTCGGTGGGCAAGGCGAGCTTCTCATACGGCAAGTCGGCCAGCGTCGCGGTCGGCTGTGCTTTCTCCAGGCTCGCGAGGTGGCCCCGCACATCGACGAAATGGCCGCAGCCCGCGCACAACAGGAGCGTCGCGCACGCGAGCGCGACCCGACGAGACACTGCTTTGCTCACGGGATCATTCCTCTCGAGGCTCGATCTTGATCCGCAAATACCCGACGGCCGAGCCTTCGAGCTCGATCGGTCCGGCCGGTCCGGTGGGGAAGAAGAGCGGGACGTAGTGGTAGGAGGCTGCGGCCACCTGCACCGGGGATGGGAGGGCCGCTCGCCCGCCACGCGCGATCAGGTCAGGCGTGGTGTGGATGACAATGTAGCGGAAGTTGCGCTCGGGCGTGATCCATTCGGAATACTCGAGCAGGACCGAAGCGTTGGGCTCGTCAGTGAAGAGGCCGCCCCGGGACGCCGTCCACGCGCCGGAAGTCGTGAGCGGATTCTTGTCGGCATCGAGAAAGACGACAACTGGGAAGAACACCGCCGCGTCCAGGAGGCCGGCGTGGAGCGAGTAGCTGCGCATGCGGAGCATGTAGTCGCCGGAAGCGGGCAGCTCGAACGCAGCCGTGTAGCTCTTGCCGTCCTTGCCGAAGTCGACGACCGGGCTCTTTTCATCGATCCAGAAGGTCCGGTCCGCGCGCGGCCCGAGCTTCTCGTAGACCAAGTCCGCCACCGTCGCCGTCGGCTGCGTCTTGTCCAAGGCGGCGAGCCGTCCCTTCACGTCGACGTAATGGCCGCATCCCGCACAGAGCAGGAGCGCGGCGCAAGCGAGCGCGATTCGGCGAGACATCGTGATCCCCCTGAGCGACCGCAGTTTGCCCTGCCCCGACGCGGTGTAGCCCCGCAAAGACTATCTAGCCGCCAGCGGAACCGCAATTGCTCGGTGGATAACCAGTTTCGTGCCGATTCCCCCGGGCCGGATTCTGTCCTACTCTCTCGTCGCCGTGCCCGACTCGCGCCCCTCTCCGCAAAGTGCTTCCGATACAGCCCCCGACGTCATCGTGGTCGGGTCGGGTGCCGCCGCGCTGGCGGCGGCGCTGGCCGCGCGGCTGGGCGGCGCCTCCGTGCTCATCCTCGAGAAGAGCGAGAAGGTCGGCGGCACCAGCGCCATGTCGGGCGCCGGCACCTGGATCCCGTGCAATCACCATGCGCGCGCGGCGGGCCTCTCGGACAGTCCCGAGGAGGTGCTGACGTATCTTCGCGCGGCCTCGGCGCCGGGTTGGGAGAAGACGGAGGAGCATCTCTGGCGCGCCTTCGTCGAGCAGGCGCCCAAGATGCTGGAGTTCGTGGAAACTCACACGCCGCTGCGCTTCGCCCTGGTGCAGGAGCCGGACCCGCAGGCGGAGAAGCCCGGCGGCAAGAAGCTCGGTCGCATGCTCTCGCCGCGACCGCTGAGCCGGCGGCTCCTGGGGCCGCTGGCGCCGAAGCTTCGACGCTCGACGCTGCCGCACCGCTTTACCTATCAGGAGATGACCGGCGAGGATCCCTACGGGCATCCCGTGCGCGCGGCCTTCAGGCTCTGGCCGAAGCTGCTGTCGCGCATCCTCACGGACAGCGCGGCCCAGGGCAACGCGCTGATGATCGGCATGATCAAGGGCGTGCTCGACGCGGGCTGCCGGCTCGAGCTGGAGTCCCGGGTGACCGAGCTGATCGTCGATGCCGCGGGCGGCCGGGTCGAAGGGGTAGAGGTCGAGCGGAACGGGAAACGCGAGCGCCTCACCGCGCGGCGCGGCGTCGTGCTGGCGACCGGCGGCTTCGAGTGGGACCCCGAGCTCTACAAGAAGAATTTCCCGGGCCCGATGGACATGATCGGCAGCCCGCCCACCAACACCGGCGACGGCCAGAAGATGGCGGCGAAGATCGGCGCCGCGATCGAGCGGATGGACCAGGCGAACGTCTATCCACTCCTGCCCACGACCTACGAAGGCAAGCCGCACGGCATGCCCGCGACCTTCCAGGCGCATCCTCATGCGATCGTGGTGGACCGCACCGGCCGGCGCTTCGTCAGCGAGTACGACTACAACATCGGTTACGAGCTCGACCGCCGCGATCCCGCGACGGGCGAGGTGCTACATCTACCGTGCTGGGTGATCGCCGACGCGCGCTTCCTCAAAGCGCCGCGATTGTTCGGGTGGTATGCGCGCAAGCGCAAGGGCTGGGTGCGCACGGCACCGACGCTGGAGGCGCTCGCCGCGACGATCGGCGTGCCCGCGGATGCGCTCAAGGCGACCGTCGAGCGCTTCAACGGCTTCGTGCGCGCGGGCCGCGACGAGGATTTCCATCGCGGCGAGAGCGTTTGGGAGCGCTACAAGACGCACACGCCTGGCGCAGCCAGCAACCCAGCGCTCGGCACCGTCGAGCAGGCGCCATTCGTCGCGGTGCCGCTCAACCGCTCGACGGTCGGCACCAAGGGTGGCGCGCGCACCAACGAGAAGGGCCAGGTGCTTCGCCCCGACGGCAGCATCATCGCCGGCCTTTATTGCGCCGGAAACGCCATGGCGAACCCGATCGGCACCCGCGCGGTCGGATCCGGTACCACCATCGGCCCCTGCCTCACCTGGGGTTACATCTGCGGCACCAACCTGCTGCGGGAGAATCGCTGAGCCTTACCGGCGAAGGCGCCTTTACAGGTTAGGCACCCGACCCTAGTCTACCGATCGCTTCAGGCGGCGGCGCGCCGATCGGCTGCATTCGCGTCCGCCGGGATCGAGCCCGGCCTCGACATCCGCTCTCCGTCGCGGCCGGGCCGATCCGCACGCTGCTTCCGCTACCCCCGCGCGACCCGGCTCAGGAGCTCGATCAGCTGCGCCTGCTCGTCGGCGGACAGTTGGCGAACGATCTCGCGCTCGTGGGTGCGCACGCGCTCGGTCAGGCGGCTGAGCGTCGCCCGACCGTTCTCGCTCAAGTGCAGCGCGTGCGAGCGGCGGTCGTGGGGCGACGGCTGGCGCGTCACGAGCCCGCGCGATTCGAGCCGGTCGATCACCGCGACGACGGTCGAGCGGTCGATGCCGAGCGCGTTCCCGAGCTGGGTCTGGCTTAGGCCGGGATTGGCGTCGATCACCACCAGCACGCCGAACTGTCCGGGCGTAAGCTCCGAGGTGCCCACCATCTCCGTGAAGTTCTGGAACACCGCGACCTGCGCGCGGCGCAGATTGTAGCCGAGCAGACTGGAGAGCAGCCCGAGCGAGATCTCGGTGTCTCGGCTCGGGCCGGAGGGCTTGTCGCTCGGCACGTCGGACCCCTGATTGTGCGGCCCGCGTATTGTCGCTCGGGCGGAGCGAGGATGCGATAGAGTCCCACGGGCTTACAAGGCGGATGCGATGAGCCAACGCTTTCTCTCGTTGAGCGATGCCGTGGAGTCCTTCGAGGTTGCGGCGTCCGACGGCGCGCGGCTCAGGGTTTACGAGGCGGGCGGAGCTCATGCCGCCCCCGCGCTGCTGGTGGGTCATGCCAATGGCCTCGCGGCCGGCTCCTATGGTCCATGGCTCCGCGACCTCGCGCGCGATTTCCGCGTCTTCGCGTTCGATGCACGCGGGCATGGCGGCTCGTCCTGGCCGGAGGGACCGCTCGCGACCGTCTTCTCGGTGGATCGTCTCGCGGACGACCTTGCGGAGATCGTCGGCGCGCTACTCGCGCGTCTTGGCGCCGGGCCTCTGCAGTACGCGGGCCATTCGCTCTCGGCAGCGGCGGCGGTCCGGCTTGCTGTGCGGGGAGCGGAGCTGCCCTTCGATCGCATCACATTGTTCGAGCCGCCGATCTTCCCGCCCAAGGACGCCGCGAATTATCCCGAGGCGATCGAGCAGCAGGAGCGGCTGATCCGGGGCGCGGCCCGGCGGCAAGCGCGCTGGGAAAGCCCCGAGGCTCTGTTCGCGTATTTACGGACCCGAGGTGTGTTTCGCAGCTTCGTCCCCGAGATGCTCGCCGCCCATTGCCGGGCAACCCTGAAGCCGGACGCCGCCGGGGGCTGTGTCCTTTGTTGTCCGCCGGACGTCGAAAGCACGGTCTTTGCGGTCCACCGGGACGCCGACACCTGGCAGCACCTGCCGCGGATCCGTCAGCGGGTGCACCTTGTCAGCGGCGACGCCAGCGCCCCGGACCGGGACTGGGTGAGCGGCGCGATGGCCGGAATTGCCGCGGGAATTCCGAGCGCTGACCTAGTGGCGCTGCCCGGCACCGGCCACATGATGATTTTCCAGCAACCGGAGGCCTGTCGGGAGTTGCTGCTACGGAAGGTTTAGCCGGCCGACCGAGCCATGCGTTTTGTGCATAGGAGACCCACCACTTCCGCGCCTGCTGTGTCGCCCATGTCGCACCAAGTTCAGGAGTCCGAAGCGGTCGGTGGACCCTCCCTCCGACTGTCCGATACCGGTTCCCCTGCCGGTTCGGACTCCCCCAACGGCGCTTCCGGCGCCCGGTCAATCCCCCCTGACCGGGCGCCATGTTTTTTGGGCTTTGCCTTCCCAGACTTAAACCGCTTTTCAGCCGCTTGCGATCCTGTCCGCAAAGGCGTGGTTAATGGTTGACCGCCTAAACAATTTGGTGCCCAAATCATTTTCAGCGGGGTTTGGCTCCGGACGCGTTTGAGATGTCGTTTGCGGTCACCATCCGCCAGCACGGCGGCCCGATATCGGTCGAACCGGGACAGACGATCCTGGAGGCGGCGCTCGCCGAATGCGTGCCCTACCCGCACGGCTGCCGCTCCGGCAACTGCGGCGCCTGCAAGTCGGTGCTTGAGAGCGGCGAGGTCGACTTGGCGCCCTATTCCGATTACGCGCTCACCGCGGAGGACCGCGCGCAAGGCCTGATCCTCGCCTGCCGCGCGACGCCCTGGAGCGACGCCACCGTCGCCTGGCTCGAGACCGACGAGGTGGTGGCGCATCCGCTGCGCCAGCTGATCTGCCGCGTGATCTCGCTCGAGGATCTCACGCACGACATCAAGCGCGTGCGCCTCGAGATCGTCTCCGGCGGTCCGTTCGATTTCTCCGCGGGCCAGTATGCGGCGCTGCGCGTCGCGACCTTGCCGCCCCGCGACTTCTCCATGGCGAACCGGCCCGACGAGCCCGTGCTGGAATTCCACGTCCGCCACATGACCGGCGGTGCGGTGAGCCGATACATCGTGCAGAACCTCGGCGTCGGCGAGACGGTGCGATTAGAGGGACCGTTCGGCTCCGCGTGGCTGCGCGAGCATCACAGCGGTCCGATCCTGGCGATCGCCGGCGGCTCCGGCCTGGCGCCGATCAAGTCGATTGTGGAGACCGCGCTTTGGCGCGGCGCGCGTCAGCCGATCCACCTCTACTTCGGCGTGCGCGACGAGCGCGACCTGTACCTCGAGGATCATTTCACGGCGCTCGCGGCGACGCATCCAAACCTGCGTTTCACGCCGGTGCTGTCGGAGCCGCTGCTGCCGACGGCGCGGCACCGCGGCTTCGTGCACGAAGCGGTGGCCGCCGATCTCGGCGATCTCGACGGCGCCAAGGCCTATATCGCGGGACCGCCGGTGATGGTCGAGGCGGCGACCGCGATGCTTCTGGATGCGGGGATGCGGCGGCAGGACATCCATGCCGATGCGTTCTATACCGAGGCGGACAAGCCAACGCTGAGCACGGGAACCGGGACATGAGTGCAAACCTCTCCGGCAGAGTAGCGCTGGTGACCGGCGGCGGCCGCGGCATCGGCCGCGCCATCGCCGAGGCGCTGTATGCCGGGGGAGCCGCGGTGGTGGTCGCCGACAACGGCACCTCGATCGATGGAACCGGCGCGGATCCCAGCGTGGCCCAGGGCGTGGCCAAGGCGCTCGGCGAGCGCGCGGCCGCCTTCACCGAGAGCATCGCCAGTCCGAGCGCCGCGCAAGCCGCGGTCGAGTTCTCCGTGAGACGCTTCGGCGGCCTCGATATCGTCGTGAACGCCGCCGCGATTCTGCGCGACGGCTTCATCTTCAAAGCGGAGCCCGAGAACTGGGATGCCGTGCTGCGCACCAATCTCTCCGCCGCATTCCACGTGCTCGCGGCGGCGACGCCGGTCATGCGCGAGCAGGCGAAGGCGAACCGCGGCGGGGGCCGCATCGTCAACATCGTCTCCACCGCCGGGCTCTACGGGAATTACGGCCAGGCCGCCTATGCCAGCGCCAAGGCCGGTCTGGTCGGCCTGACGCGAGTGGTGGCGCTCGACATGGCGCGGAGCGGGGTCACCGCCAACGCGGTGGCGCCGTTCGCGGCGACCCGGGTCACCGAGACCATCAAGCCCGCCAATCCCGCCCAGGCGACCTACAAGGAGCGCGCTCTCAAGGTGCCCGCCCGCGCCGTCGGCGAGCTTGTCGCCTGGCTCGCGGGACCGGAGGCGAAGGACGTCACCGGTCAGCTCTTCGGCGTGCGCGGGCGCGAGATTTTCCTGTTCTCCCAACCCCGGCCGGTGGCGCGGCTCGTCAACCCCGGCGCCGAGGGACTCGGCGCCGCCATCGCGAGCACGCTCAAGCCGCATTATATCGGGTCCGAAACCGACCTCGAGGCTTTCAGCAGCGAGCCGATTGTTTAATGACAAGCAAACAAGATTCACCACGCAGACACAGAGAGCACAGAGAAGTTTCTCTTTGTCGTCATGGACGCGAGCGAACGGTCACGTTCTTCTCTGTGTCTCTGTGGTGATCCTTTTGGAGTGGACGAACACATGACCACCGCCGCCATCGCGCCCATCAAGACCGTCCAGGAGCTGAAGGGCACGCCCGAGGAGTACCAGCTGGCGCTACGCAAGATCGTGCGCAGCCATGCCGTGAACGAGCTCTATGGCGCGCAGGTCTTCGACGAGCCCGCGATCGCCTTCGCGCCAACGCCCTACGCGAAGTGGCTGACCTGCCGGGTGGCGATGGAGGAGTACGGGCATCACGTACGCTTTCGCGAGCTCGGCGAGCAGATGGGCATTCCCGCGGCGGAGATGACGCCCGAGGGCAAGCGGCCGCTCTCGATCTTCGGCTTTCCCCTCAAGACCTGGGAGGAGTTCTGCGTCATCAAGCTGCTCGCGGACCTCGCGGAGATCCTGCAGGTCGAGGATCTCCTGCAGTGCTCCTTCCATCCGCTGCGCAACCTCGCGCGCATGACCATGCCGGAGGAGCGCTTCCACGCGCAGTTCGGCAAGGATTTCTGCACCGAGCTCTGCAAGACGGCAGGAGGCCGCGCCCGGGTCCAGGATGCGATCGACCGGTATTTCCCGATGCTGCCGGCTTTCTTCGGCAAGACCGGGTCGAAGAACAACGAGATCTTCCGCAAATACGGCATCAAGCAGCGGACCAACGAGGAGATGCGCGCGGATTATCTCGCGCGCGCCCGGGCTTTGGTTGAGGATTACCTCAAGCTAAGATTGCCCGAGGCCGCGCCGGAAGCGGCCTGAAGAACAGCGGGAGAGACGCCCATGGATGCGACCCCGAACCGTACGCCCGAGCGCGAGGCCTTCTATCGCGAGATATCCCCGCACAATCTGGCGCCGCTCTGGGACGTGCTGCACACCGTCGTCACGAAAGAACCGGTATCGCCGGCAAAGCCGGCGATCTGGCGCTACGATGCGGAGGTTCGCGAGTACCTCATGCGAACGGGCGCGCTGATCACCGCGAAAGAGGCGGAGCGCAGGGTGCTGATCCTTGAGAACCCCGGCCTCAAGGGGAAGACCTCCGTCACCCATTCGCTGTTCGCGGGTCTCCAGCTGATCTTCCCAGGCGAGGTGGCGCCGGCGCATCGCCACACGCAATCGGCGCTCCGTTTCGTGATCGAAGGGCACGGCGCCTACACCGCCGTCGACGGCGAGCGCACCATCATGGAGCCCGGCGATTTCATCATCACGCCGTCCTGGACCTGGCACGACCACGGCAACGACAGCGACAAGCCGATGGTCTGGCTCGACGGCCTCGACGTGCCGCTGGTGCGGCTGCTCGATGCGAGCTTCGCCGAGCCCGGCAACACCGAAACCCAGATGGTGACCCGGCCCGCCGGCGATTCTCTGCAACGCTACGGCCAGAACCTCCTGCCGGTGGACTGGAAGCCCGAGCGCAAGACCTCGCCGATCTTCAGCTATCCCTATCCGCGCACACGCGAGGCGCTGGCGACGCTCGCGAAGAACGGCGACCCCGATCCCTGCCACGGCCACAAGATGCGCTACGTCAATCCCGCCACCGGCGATTACGCCATGCCGACCATCGCGACCTTCATACAGCTTCTGCCCAAGGGCTTCGCGACCGCGCCCTATCGCTGCTCCGACAGCACGGTGTTCGTCTGCGCCGAGGGCGAGGGCGAGAGCAAGATCGGCGATCAGAGTTTCGCCTGGGGACCGCGCGACATCTTCGTGGCGCCGAGCTGGCATCGCACGACGCACCGCACCCGGGCCGAGTCGGTGCTGTTCAGCTTCTCGGACCGGCCCGTGCAGGACAAGCTCGGCCTCTGGCGCGAGGATCGCGGCAATCGCTGAGACGCCGGAAGCCTCGAGCGCCGATATCGAGCGGCGCTGCCGCAGCCTCCGCACCTTCGCGGGCGACCTCGGCCGCGCGCCGTGGTTTGCGTCGTGCGGCAAACCGCACACCTCCGCCGAGCGCGGGCGGCCGTTGGCTCCTGGGCGTCATGGGCGGCCGCTGCTATCTCTTCTGATCCGCGAAACCCCCAAGACCCCCACGCTCATGGCCCTTACCCTCGCCACCTGGAACATCAACTCGGTGCGGCTGCGCATCAATCTGGTCCGCCGCTTCCTCCGGACGCACGCGCCGGATGTGCTCTGCCTGCAAGAGACCAAATCACCGGACGAGCTCTTCCCGCGCGAGGCCTTCGAGGAGCTGGGCTACACCCACATGCTGATCCACGGCATGAAGGGCTACAACGGCGTCGCCACGGTCTCGCGCCTGCCGATCTCGGGTCCGCATACCAAGAGCTGGTGCGCGCGCGAGGATTGCCGCCACGCGGTGGCGGAGCTGCCGGGCGGCATCGAGCTGCACAACATCTACATCCCCGCCGGCGGCGACATTCCCGATCCTAAGGCGAACCCGAAATTCGGCCACAAGATGCAGTTCCTCGACGAGGTCACGGCGTGGTTCGCCGCGGATTCGCCCAAGGACAAGAAGGCGATCCTGGTCGGCGATCTCAACATCGCGCCGCTCGAGACCGACGTCTGGTCGCACAAGGATCTGCTCAAGGTCGTGAGCCACACGCCCATCGAGGTGGAGAGGCTCGGCAAACTGCAGCGCGCCGGCGGCTTCGTGGATGCGGTTCGCCACATCATTCCGCCCGAGAAACGGCTCTATACCTGGTGGAGCTATCGCGCGCGGGATTGGCGGGCCTCCGACCGCGGGCGCCGACTCGATCACGTCTGGGTGACACCGGCGCTGGTGCCGCAGCTCGCGGATGCCGAGGTGTTCAAGCCCGTGCGCGGCTGGGTGCAGGGCTCTGACCACGTACCGGTGATTGTGCGGTTCAAGGATTGAACGCAGTGCGCTCGCCATGACGCGCGATCTCAGACCCTTCTTCGCGCCGCGCAGCGTCGCGGTGGTGGGAGCGGGCGAGCGGGCGACCTCGTCGGGCGGCGCCGTGCTGCAGAACCTACGCATATCAGGCTTCATCGGCGAGATCGTGCCGGTCAATCCCAAGGGCGGCGAGATGTTCGGGCTCGCGGTGCGCAAGAGTCTCGGCGAGCTCGACCACCCCGCGGACCTCGCGGTGATCGTGATCCGGCCGGATCTGATCCTCGACGCCGTGCGCGAGGCGGCGGCGAGCCGGCACCGCCATCTGCTGATCCTGCCTGGCGGCTTTGCCGAGGCGGGCGAGGCCGGCAAGGCGCGCGACCGCGAGCTGCGCCGGCTGATCGCGGAGCACGACCTCACCGTGGTCGGGCCGAATTGCGCGGGGATCATTCACCTGCCCGCGGGCGCCCGCTTCGCGGCGACGTTCCTGCGCGATATGCCGCCAGGACCCAACGCCCGCGGCGCCATCGCCTTCGTCTCGCAGTCGGGTGCGCTCGCTGAGGAAGCGATCGCGGCGGCGCACAGCCTCGCGATTCCGCTGGGCACCATCGTTTCCGTGGGAAACGCGCTGCAGCTGGGTGTCTCCGACTATCTCGAGCACCTCGGGAGCGATCCCGCGGTCACCGCGGTGCTGCTCTATGTCGAGAGCATCGAGGACAAGGCACGGTTTCGCGCGGTGGCCCGAAAGGTCGCCGTGGAAAAGCCGGTCGTGGCGCTGATCGGCGGCCGTACCGGACCCGGAGCCCGCGCGGCCGCGGCACACACCGGCGCTCCCGCCCAAGACGACCGCGAGATGGATGCCTTCGCCGCAGAGTGCGGTGTGCTCCGTGTGGAGAGTCTCCGGCGCCTGCTGCTCGCCGCCAAGGGATTCGGCGCTTTTCCCGAGGGCATCGGCAAGCGCGCGCTGATCCTCTCCAACTCCGGCGGACCCGGCGTACTCTGCACGGACCGCGCGGCGGCCGAAGGCCTCGACCTGGCGCCGTTACCGGCGGCGATGGCGAGCGCGCTGCGCGCGGCGCTACCCCCGGAGGCGTCGGTCGCAAATCCGCTCGATCTGCTCGCGGACGCTCGCGAGGATCGGTTCGGCCTGACGCTGGAGTGCGCGATCAAGGAAGGTGCGCAAGCCTTCGACGCGATTCTCGGCATCCACGTCGTGCCGTTCATGGTGGAGGCCGCACCGATCGTGGCAAGGCTCGCGGCGCTCGCGAGCGGCGTGCCGATGCCATTCCTCCACGCCATGATGGGGACGCTGCCGGACAAAGCCGGCTGGTTCGCAAGTCTCGAGCGCGCGGGCGTGCCCACCTTCAACGACGTCGAGGCGATGGCGGAGTGCGCAGGCTTGCTTGCCCGCTATCCGGCGCTGCGAGAGCAGGCGCGCGGTCGCGGGCCATAGCGCCGGCAGGCCTCGAGCCTGAAAGCGCCGAGTCCGTGCGATAGGGTACAGCGCTTCGCGGAATCGTTGTAGGCAACGATCGCAAATCTCATCTCGCCCCAACGATTGACCCATGTGGCTGAGAGCACTGACCCTGTGGGGTCATGCAAACCCTCCGGAGCACCGCACGATGACACTCTGCGGTTACCCGCAAACCCGCATACGCCACATTCGCTTCACATCGAGGTCACAATTCGGCGGGACAGTGCCTATACCCCTGCAACGGCATTTGCGAGGAACCGATCATGATTCAGCAGAGTGAACTCACGGTCGCCGAGACGTCTCAGCCATCCCCCAGCGTCGGTTATTCGAAGCAAGCCCGGCGCATCAGCATCCTGTTGGTCGACGACGACGATCTCTATCGCGACGCCTTGCAGACGCATTTGGCGGACGAGGGGCTCGAGGTCGCGAGCTTCAGCAGCGGACGCGCGGGGCTGGACCATTTGGATGCCGGCAATGTCGTCGACGCGATCCTCCTGGATTGGCGCATGCCCGAGATGAACGGACTAGAGGTGCTGCGCCAATTGCGCGAGCGAGGCGTCACGACCCCGGTGATCTTCTTGACGGCGCTCAGCGACGACACGCACGAGGAGGCAGCGCTCACGGGCGGCGCGGTCGACTTCATCGACAAATCCCGGCGCATCTCGATCCTCGTGAAACGCATCGAGCTGATCGTCGAGGCACAGAGGCTGCCGCCGGAATCCGGCGAGTCGCAAGCCGCGCAGATCCGACTGGGCGAGCTCGAGCTCCGCTTCGACTCGCACCGCGCGTTCTGGCGCGGGCAGGTCGTCGCGCTCACGCTCACGGAATTCTGCATGGTGTCGCGGCTCGCGATGAAGCCCGGGGAGGACGTTTCCTATCGGGAACTCTATGACCTCGTGCACGGCAAGGACTTCGTGGCGGGCTACGGCACCGACGGCTACCGCACGAACGTCCGCACCTTCATCAAGCGGATCCGCAAGAAGTTCCGCGGCATCGACGACGGCTTCACCGGCATCGAGAACTACGCCAGCTTCGGGTATCGCTGGAGGCTGGCGTAGCACCCGGGCGCGAGGGTCGCTATCCCACGCGGTAGAGGTGATAGCGATCCTCGCGCACGCCGATCGGCAGCGGCAGGGCGAGCCAGCCGGGCAGCTCGATCGGTGGCTCGCTCGCGACCACGGCGCCGGTCCGCAGGAGCGGCGCCAGGAGCGGTGCCAGCTCGGCGGCCAGCCGGTGATTGGCCCCGACGTCGCCGGTGCCCATGTCGATATGGGCGAGCGCCGCGCTGTGCGGCAGCCGATCCCACATCATCGGCAGGGTCTCGAGGGCGTCGCCCAGGATCAGATACTCCGCCGGCGGAATGCAGTCGGCATGCGCCGCGACCTCGCGCTCGAACACGTAGATCTCGCGCTTGGGCAGGAGCTCGCGCATATGATCGTAGGTGCGGCCGTTGCCGAGGCCGAGCTCGAGCAACGGTCCCGGCACGTCCTTGATCAGGTCCGCCGCGCGGTCGAGGCACGCGCGCTGCGCCATCATCCGGCGGATGAAGCTGTCGAGACGGCTCATGCCGGGAAAGCAGATGGCATGCGCTAGTGCGTCTGCCGGCGAAGCCGCTCGAGCTCTGCGTGCTCGGTGCGCAGCTGGTTGTTGGTCGCCTCCAGCCGATGGGCGAGCTCGCGCATGATGGAGACGGCCATGGTCGGAAACTCCTTGATGAGCCGCAGGAACAGCTCCTTGGAGATCCTGAGCGTGGTGAGGCGCGTGTCGGCACGCACCGAGGCGGTTCGAGGCACGTCGCAGAGGATGGCGATCTCGCCGAAGAAATCGTTGGGCCCGAGCACCGCGACGACCACCGGCCCGCCCGCGGTCTCGACGATCACTTCGGCCTTGCCGTCGACGATGACGTAGGCGGCATTGGCGGCGTCGCCCTGGCGGAACAGCGTATGGCCGGCATCGAAGGCGACGCGCTCGCTGGTGAAGGCGATGAGCTTGAGCTTCGGCGGCTCGATCTGCGCGAAGAGCGGGATCCGCCGGAGCATGTCGACTTCCTCATGCAGACTCATGCATCATCTCCGTCTCCGATCCCCTCACTTAGCCTACTCCGCCGTCATCAGCTCGGTGAACTTGGTGCCGGGCTTGTCGAGATCGACGAGCGTACCCTGCTCGGCCAGCCTTCCGTGCTCCATCACCAGCACCTCCTGGAACTGGCGCGCCAGGCCCGCGCGGTGCACCACCCAGATCAGGCCGCGTCCGGCGAATTCCTCCTTGATGGCCTCGAGCAACTTCGCCTGGGCGGACCCGTCTAACGCCGAAGTCGCCTCGTTCAGGATCAGCACGTCGGGCCGTTTGAGGAACGCGCGAGCGATCACGACCTTCTGGCGTTGCGCCGGCGAGAGCCGCGAGCCGCCGGGGCCGACTCCGAAGGCGAGGCCCGCCTCGATTACGGTGCGACGCAAGTCGAGCGCGTCGATCACCTGGGCCACGACCTCGATCAGACGCTTCTCCGCATCCGCCTCGCCGAAGGCCAGCTTGCCGAACAGCAGATTGTCCTGGATCGTCGCAGCGGCGTTGTAATGGTCGTCCGCGAAGAACTCGATGCTGCCGCGCAGCTCCGCGGGCAGGTCCGCCGCGAAGATGCGTCGCGCCTCGACGATGCGCGCCTCAAGCGTCTCGTCGATGACGTCGAGGCGGTGGCGCGAGACGATGAGCTTGAAGGGCAGGGAGAGCAGCCGGATCCGATCCTCTTTCTTCAGGCCCTGGACCCCGCCCTTGCCGAGCCGCGCGATGATCGCCTGGAACTCCGGCAACTGGTCGGCACCGATGAAGCTGAACTGCGCGATGAATTCCTCGCTGGGGGCGCCGTCCGCGAAGATCTCGACCATGGTCTCCGCGACCTTGAGTCCACGCTGCACGAGGTCGTCGGTCAAGCCCGCCTTGTCGAGGACGCACTGCACGTAGGTGTTGGACGCCAACTCCTCCATGAGGAAGGCCGGCCCCACGGGCGTGCCGAACAGCAGGTTCTCCGCCAGCGAGGCGTTGGTGTTGTAGCGGGTGACCTCGAACGGCTCGACCAGATGGGTGAGCTTGTCCCCGACGAGGCGCGCGTGCACGGCCTTGCGGGCCTCGAGGAGGGCCGTCGCGGCCTCCGGCCGGGCGACGGGATCGAGCAGGCCCCGCAAGCCGAAGAGGTAGACGTCCTGGTCGAGGTCGACTTTACGCAGCACCTCGACGAGACGATCCCTGAGGCCCGCCTCGTCCTTGACGCCCGCGGTCTCGTAGTCGATCCAGTCGGCCTCGATGTCGAGGTCGATGTTGCCCGAGAGCCGCGCTTCATGCGTCTGGACCAGGCGCTTTTTCGCGCGCGGCGGCTCATAGTGCGGTTCGCGCAGCGGGCGGAACTTGAGCGATGCCAGCAAATTGTCACCCAGGCTCTGGTTGAAGAGATACGGCGTGGCGCCGGCGTAAGCCATGCGCCGGCCGATCACGGCGGTCGGCAAGGTCGCGAGGTCGCTGCCGTTGACACTGATGCGGCCGGAGCTCGGCCATAGCAGCCGCGCCAGAAGCAAAGCGAGCTCGTACTTGCCGCTGCCGCTCGGCCCGAGAATGGCGATGCTGCGATCGAGCGGGATGTTCGTGGTGACGCCGTCGACCATGCGCGCGCGTTCGTCCTCGATGAGCGTCACGTTCGCGAGCGACATTTCCCCGGTGAAATGCGGGATCGTCTCCGGCTCCTCGAGCATCAGCCGCTCGTCGAACATGCCCTCGGGCTCGAACTGCTCGACGACCTGGTCGTACTTGATCTTGGTGTCCTGGAACTGCTGGTAATAGTCGAGCAGCTCCTTCCAGGGCGCGGACATGTCCTTGTAGGCGGAGAGCACCGCCACCAGCGCGCCGGCGCTCAGACTGCCGCCGATCACGAGGTAGCCGCCGATCGCGAAGAAGAAGAACGGCGTCACCTGGTTCAGCGTGTTGTTGAGGAATTTGACGAAGAACTTGCGCTGATAGATCTCGAAGCGGATGTCGTAGATGGTGCCGAGCAGGTGGGCAAACCCCGCCATCTGGTAGCGGGCGTTGTCGTGCGCATGGATATCGTTCACGCCGAACGTGGTCTCGCTCACGCGGTCGGCGACCCGCCGGATCGTGCGCACGCGCGCCTTGCCCAACAAGTTCACTTTCCGCTGCAACTTCGGGATGATGTAACCCTGGATCGGATAGAGCGAGAGCGACGCAAGACCGAGGATCGCATCCTGCGCAAACATGAAGTAAATGATCGTGATGAGCGTACCGCCCTGAACCGCCGGCTGCGCGAAGATGTCGCCGATGAAGCCGCCCAACGGCTCCACCTCCGAGGTGATCATCGGAATGATCTCGCCGGTCGACACCTTTTTGAAATAGGCGGTGGGAAAGCGCAGCAGGCGTTTATAGAGCTCGAAGCGGAGCCGCCGGAGCATGCGCTCGCCGAGCTGGCCCTTGTAGCGGTTAATCCAGTACTTGAAGCCGCCGTTGACCAGGACCATCAGGAAATAGAGGCCGCAGAGCGTCCAGAGGTATGTCAGATGGTCGAGGTGAAAGGTCGTAATACCGACACTGAAGGGGTGTGGCGTCCATTTCGTGATGGTGTTGATGATCGTCTTCGGTAGATCGAGTGAGTAGTAGTAAAACGGCAACGACACTACGACTAGTATGATGATGAACGCCTGCTGCCACAGGCTGTGTTTCAGGATGAATCCATGGAGTGTCGGCTGAATGCCGCCGCTGTCGCCCGCGGGGGGCGACGCGGCCTCGGTGCCGGCCGGAGCGGTGCCGATGCCGGGTATGCGGAGCCGCGCGACGGAAGGGAACGCCTTCATGAAATGGATTTCTAGCCGACCTGACCTGTGCGATATAGGGGCGTCGCGCTGAAGGGGAGCAAATGACCGAACGGCATAAGCGCGTCCTTATCTATAGTCATGACACCTTCGGTCTCGGCCACCTCCGCCGCTGCCGAGCGATCGCCCATGCGCTGGTGGAGGAGGATAAGGACCTCTCCGTCCTGATCCTATCGGGCTCGCCCATCATTGGCAGCTTCGATTTTCGCGCCCGGGTGGATTTCGTCCGGGTGCCCGGCGTCATCAAGCTCCGCGACGGCGAGTACACCTCGCTCAACCTGCACATCGCGATCGAGGAGACGCTGGAGATGCGCGCCTCGATCATCCAGCATACCGCCGA
>Ga0209415_10003553_pt1 | contig 28989 bp, 24 predicted proteins | sample PeaSoiSIISIP2007_FD_187696 | JGI IMG/M metagenome (GOLD analysis project Ga0209415, IMG submission 187696) | Peat soil microbial communities from Weissenstadt, Germany - SII-SIP-2007 (SPAdes) (version 2) | ecosystem: Environmental > Terrestrial > Soil > Wetlands > Peat | place: Germany...
GGCTGGTCCTGGCCGGCCGCAGCCTGGGGCTGGTCCTGGCCGGCCGCAGCCTGGGGCTGGTCCTGGCCGGCCGCAGCAGGGAGCTGGCTCGGACCGGGTGCCGCCAGGGACGGGTTCTGGCCGGGTGCCGCCAGGGACCGGGCCGCGGGCCACCCGGCAGCGCGAGGGAAGGTGAGGCGCGATGGCGCGGAACGTGGTGATCGCCGGCGGCGGAACTGGCGGTCACATCGAGCCGGCGCTCGCGCTCGCCGACGCGCTGCGCAGGGCTGACCCTGAAATCGGCATCGCGTGCCTGGGCACCGAGCGTGGCCTGGAGACGCGACTGGTACCGGCCCGCGGCTATGCGCTTGAGCTGATCCCGGCGGTTCCGCTGCCGCGGTCGCTGACGCCGGCGCTGCTGTCGGTGCCGCGGCGGATGCTTGGCGCGGTGGGAGCGGCGGCCGCCGTGCTCGACCGGACCCGGGCCGACGTGCTGGTCGGCTTCGGCGGCTATGTCGCGACGCCCGGATATCTCGCGGCCAGACGCCGCGGCGTGCCCATCGTGGTGCACGAGGCCAACGCCCGGCCCGGCCTGGCAAACCGGATCGGCGCCCGGTTGACCAGGCACGTCTTCACCGGCCAGCCGGGTACCCGGCTGCCGCACGCGACGCACATCGGCATCCCGATCCGCCGGGAGATCGCCGGCCTTGACCGGCTGGCGATCAGCGACAAGGCTCGCGCTCATTTCGGCCTGCGGCCAGACCTGCCCGTCCTGCTGGTAACCGGAGGATCGCAGGGCGCGGCCTCGCTCAACCGCGCGGTACTCGGGGCCGCGGACTCGCTCCTCGCCGTCGGCGTGCAGGTGCTGCACATCGTCGGGCCCAGGTCAGGGACCGATGTCCGGGTGCCGAAGGGCGGCGTGCCGTACGTCGCCCTGGAGTACGTCGACCGGATGGACCTCGCGTACGCGGCGGCGGATTTCGCTCTCTGCCGATCCGGCGCCATGACGTGCGCTGAGCTGACCGCCGTCGGGCTTCCGGCAGCCTATGTGCCGCTGCCGCACGGCAATGGCGAGCAGCGGCTCAACGCGCTGCCGATCGAGCGGGCCGGCGGCGGCATGATCGTGGACGATGCCAGCCTGAGCCCGGACTGGATCCGCGGCGTGCTGCTCGGCGTGCTGCTCGATCACGAGCTCGTGGCCTCGATGTCCCGGGCCGCCGCCGCGGCCGGCCGCAGGGACGCCGACGTCGCGCTCGCCACCGCCGTGCTCGCGGTCGCCGGCCCGGCTCGCCGAGGCGCAGGTCGCGGTGGGCCGCGTCGTGCCGCAGGCCCGGGCACCGCTGGGCCAGGTGCCGCCGGTCCCGGTGCGCCTGGCTCTGGCGCCGCCGCGCGCGGTCCAGTGGCCCGCGGCGGCAGCAGGCACCGCGGCAGTCACCGCGGCCAATGAAGCTCCGAGCCGGGGGTTAGAGACCGATGGGCCTGGTCACGCCGGTAGCGCCGGTACCGCTCGGCGATCTCGGACGGGTGCATTTCGTCGGCATCGGCGGCGCGGGCATGTCGGGCATCGCGCGAGTCATGCTGGCCAGGGGGGTGCCGGTGTCCGGCTGCGACTCGGCCGGATCGGCGCAGCTCGACGAGCTGGCCGGGCTGGGCGCGCAGGTCATGACCGGTCACTCGGCCGAGCATCTCCGGCTCGCTGACACGGTGGTGGTCTCGAGCGCGATCCGGCCTGGCAACCCGGAGCTGGCCGAGGCCGGCAGGCAGCGGATCAGGGTGCTGCACCGTGCCGCGGCGCTCGCGTCCCTCATGATCGGCCGTCAGGGGATCGCGGTGGCCGGCACCCACGGCAAGACCACGACGACGTCGATGATCACCACGATTCTGCGCCACTGCCAGGCTGACCCGTCCTACGTGATCGGCGGTGTGCTGGCCGAGACCGGCCTGGGAGCTGCCGACGGCAGCGGCGTCGCGTTCGTGGTGGAAGCAGACGAGAGCGACGGCTCGTTCCTGATGCTGTCGCCCGCCGTCGCGGTCGTCACCTGCGTCGAGGCCGATCACCTGGACAACTACAGCGGCCTGGCGGAGATCGAGGAGACATTCGCCGCGTTCGCCGCCCGGATCAGCCCGGGCGGCCTGCTCATCACCTGCGCTGACGACCCAGGGGCCAGGAGGCTGGCGGACCGCGCGTCCGGTCTCGGCCTGCGGCTGCTGACCTACGGCACGGCGGCCGACGCTGACTACCGGATCGGCGCGGTCACGTCGGCCGCGATGACGACCGGCTTCGAGCTGACCGCGGGAGACCAGAGCCGCCGGAGCGATCCCGGAGCGATCCGGCTGCGGATCGCCGTTCCCGGCAGGCATAACGCCCTGAACGCGGGAGCTGCGTATGCCACGGCCGTCGAACTCGGCTTCAGCCCCGAGCAGGCGGCGGCCGGGCTGGCCGGCTACCGGGGCGTAAGGCGGCGGATGGAGCTGAAGGGCGAGGCGGAGGGCATCGCCGTGCTCGACAGCTACGCGCATCATCCGACCGAACTGGCCGCCGACCTGGCCGCGGCCAGGGAAATCGCGGCCGGCGGCCGGGTGATCGCGATCTTCCAGCCACATCTGTACAGCCGCACTCAGATCTTCGCTGGCCAGTTCGGGCTGGCGCTCGGGAATGCCGATGAGGTCTTCGTGCTCGACGTCTACCCGGCGCGCGAGGATCCGGTCGCCGGAGTGACCGGCGCGCTGGTGGCCGACGCGGTGCCGGGTGGGCGCGCCGTGTTCTGCACCGACCGGGGCGGCCTGCCGGCGGCGGTGGCCGAGGTCGCCAAGCCGGGTGACGTGGTGCTGACGATGGGCGCGGGCGATGTGACCGCGCTGGGCCCGCTGATCGTGACCGCTCTCGCGCGCCAGGGGGGTGAGCGCGGGTGAGAAAGACCCGCCGCGGCACCGGGCGCGGGCGCGATCCGTGGAGGGCGGCGTTCTTCGGCCTTGTCGTCGTCGCCCTGCTCGCCGGGGCCGCGTGGGCGCTGCTCGGCTCCAGCTTCCTGGTCGTCCGGTCCGTGCAGGTCAGCGGATCCCGGCGGGTGCCGAGGGCCGCCGTTCTCGCGGCGGCGGGGATCAGGATCGGAACCCCCCTGATCCGGATCGACACCGGCGCGGTGGCACGCCGGGTGGAGCAGATCCCGCAGGTCCTCTCGGCTCGGGTGGTCAGGTCCTGGCCGGACGCGGTGGTGATCTGGGTCGCGAGCCGTACCGCGGCGCTCGCGGTGCCCGCACGGGGAGGGTATGACCTGGTGGACCCCTACGGGGTGGTGCTGGCGTGGCAGCCGGCCCGGCCCGCCGGCCTGCCGGTGCTGCGCTCGCCAGCCGGGCCGGTGGCGGCGCTGCGCGGAAACCCGGCGGTGTTCGCGGCCGGGATGGTCGTGCGGGGCCTGAATGGCCGGCTGCGCCGGCTGGTGACAGCCGTGCAGGCGGCCGGGCCCGGTGCCGTGACCCTGCTGCTGCGCGGCGGGGTGACCGTCTTGTGGGGCGGTGCGGACCGGGAGGCGGCCAAGGCCAGCGAGCTTGTTATCTTGCTGCGCACGCAGGCGCGGTACTACGACGTCAGCGATCCCGGCACGGCCGTCACCGGCTCATAGCCAGATGGCATGCGCCAGCCGGGGCCGGCGGACAGGCAGCGGCCGGGCGGGCGGCGCCGTCGGGATGCGTGATCCGACAGGCACCTTCCGTGATCTGCCCGGCACCGGTTGCGACACGCCGGGCCGCCTTAGCGGGCAGTTAGTTGACCACCTTGCCGGGCAACTCTACTGTCCTTATCAATCGACAGCTTGACATAACTCTAAATCTCAACCTGAGGGTGAGACCTCAATTAACTGGGGGAGTTTCTCGGTGAACTGTGCTGCAGGAGCGAGCCGGGCAACTCGGGACGGCGGACCGTAGCGCGGCCCGGATTATTCGCGAACTCAAACGAACGGGAAGGTCCTTCCGTGGCAGCACCGCAGAACTATCTGGCGGTCATCAAGGTCGTCGGTATCGGCGGGGGCGGCGTCAATGCCGTGAACCGGATGATCGAGGAGGGCCTGAAGGGCGTTGAGTTCATCGCGATCAATACGGATGCTCAGGCGCTGCTGATGAGCGACGCCGACGTCAAGCTGGACGTCGGACGCGAGCTCACCAGGGGCCTGGGCGCGGGCGCCAATCCTGACGTTGGCAGCAGGGCGGCCGAAGATCATCGCGAGGAGATCGAGGAGGTTCTCAAGGGCGCCGACATGGTCTTCGTCACGGCTGGAGAGGGTGGCGGCACCGGCACCGGCGGAGCGCCTGTGGTCGCTCAGGTGGCTCGGTCGCTCGGAGCGCTGACCATCGGCGTCGTGACGCGCCCGTTCGGTTTCGAGGGAAAGCGCCGGGCCGGCCAGGCCGATGCCGGGATAGAGCGGCTGCGCAGCGAGGTCGACACTCTGATCGTGATCCCGAACGACAGGCTGCTGTCGATCTCTGACCGTCATGTCAGCGTGCTCGACGCGTTCAAGGCAGCCGATCAGGTGCTGCTCTCCGGAGTCCAGGGAATCACCGACCTGATCACGACGCCCGGCCTGATCAACCTGGACTTCGCCGACGTCAAGTCGGTGATGTCCGGGGCCGGCTCGGCCCTGATGGGAATCGGCTCGTCGCGCGGCGACGACCGGGCGGTCGCCGCCGCCGAGATGGCCATCTCCAGCCCGCTGCTCGAGGCGAGCATCGACGGCGCCCACGGCGTGCTGCTGTCGATTCAGGGCGGCTCGGATCTCGGCCTGTTCGAGATCAACGAGGCAGCGCAGCTGGTGGCGAACTCCGCCGCTCCGGACGCCAACATCATCTTCGGCGCCGTCATCGACGACGCGCTCGGCGACGAGGTGCGGGTGACCGTGATCGCCGCCGGTTTCGATGAGGCCCAGACCCGCCCCGCGCGGCCGGGGCGCCCGGCGGCGAGCTATCCGGCGCCGCCCCAGGGCTCGGATGCCTTCGGCGCGCCATGGCAGCCCGTGACGCCCCCCGCGGCTAGGGATCGGGCCGCGGCCGATCCGCCGGCGGCCGTGATCGCCGCCGACCATGCGGCGGTCGCCCAGGCAGCGAATGGCGCGGACTCCGGGGGGCCGGCCCTCGGTGGCCTGGCGGACCGGCAGGCCACCCAGCCGGGTGCGGCCGACACCGCCGGGGAGGTGCCGTCACCCAGGGCCGCCGAGAGCGCGTTCCCGGCCACGGGCCTGGACGGCAGGCCGCCGCCGAATGGCAGGGACGGCGGTTCTCAGGTGATCCGCGGCGGTGACGGCGCGAGCACCCGGCGCAGGTCCGTGGTCTTCGAGGAAGATGACGAGCTCGACGTGCCCGACTTCCTGAAGTGACCCAGCCCGCCAGCGGGCCTGCGCTGTCCGATGGCATGCCGCTGCGGCCCTTCGTCCTGTGCGGCGGCATCATCGGGCTGTTCACCGGACGCCACGGCGGCGTGAGCGCCGACCCGTTCGGGACGCTCAACCTGAGCCAGGCGGTGGGAGACGATCCGGCGGCCGTCAGCCGCAACCGGCGCCTGGTTCTGCGGGCGACCGCGCCGGGCCCGTCCCGGCTGGCCTGGATGCACCAGGTGCACGGCGCCGAGGTGGCCTACGCCCCGGCCGGGACCCCGGCACGGGCGCCAGGCCCGCGGGCAGACGCGATGTTCACCGACTCGCCAGCGGTCGCCATCGGCGCACTGGTGGCCGACTGCGCGCCGGTGCTGATCGGTGATCCGGTAGCCAGACTGGTCGGTGCCGCTCACGCCGGCCGGCCCGGCCTGGTGGCAGGCGTGGTTCCCGCCCTGGTGCGGGCCATGTGCGAGGCCGGCGGCCAGGCGGCCCGGATGCGCGCGGCGATCGGCCCGGCGATCTGCGGCGGGTGCTACGAAGTGCCCGCTCAGATGCGCGACCAGGTGGCCGCGGCCGTCCCGGAGTCGGCCTGCGTGACCAGGAAGGGCACGCCGGGGATCGACGTCCGTGCAGGCGTGCTCGCCCAGCTCGCCAGCCTGGGCGTCGCCGCGACCGACGGCGACAGCAGATGCACGGCGGAGTCCGGCGAGCTGTTCTCGTACCGGCGGGACGGCTGGACCGGGCGGTTCGCCGGCCTGATCTGGCTCGCGCCATGATGGGGCCGTGATGAGCAATCCGGGCAGCGCGGCCGGCCAGGCCGTCCAGCTGCGAAAGGCCGAGCTTGAGCAGTCCCTGCACGCGCTTCGGCGCAGGATCGCCGACGCGTGCGACGCGGCGGGCCGGGACAGCGCCGAGGTGACGCTGGTCGCCATCACGAAGACCTTCCCGGTGTCCGACATCAGGCTGCTCAGCGAGCTCGGGATCACCGAGATCGGGGAGAACCGGGATCAGGAGGCCGCGCCGAAGGCCGCCGAGTGCGCCGCTCTCGGACTGCCGCTGCGATGGCATTTCGTCGGCCAGTTGCAGGTGAACAAGTGCGCGAGCGTGGCCGGCTACGCCGATGTCGTGCACTCGGTCGACCGTCCCAGGCTGATCCGCGCTCTCGCATCGCGCGCCCGCGGCGCCGGGCGCACCATCACGTGCCTGATCCAGGTCAGCCTTGATGCCGCGCCAGGCCGGGGCGGAGCGCTGCCCGGCGACGTTCCTGCCCTGGCCAGCCTGGTCGCCGCCGAGGACGGCCTGGTGCTCGGCGGGGTGATGGCCGTGGCGCCGCTCGGCGAGCCGCCGCGGCCGGCCTTCCGCAGGCTGCGGAAGGTGGCCGAGATCATGCGCTCGGCCTTTCCTGGCGCATTGATGATTTCTGCGGGCATGAGCGGTGACCTCGACGAGGCCATTGCAGAAGGTGCGACACATGTACGTGTCGGTACGGCGTTGCTTGGCGGCCGGCCAGCCTTCGTCAGGTAATGTCCGACGCGTAGCACACGGCGTGAGCTGGGCTGCACCGGTGTTTGCCAACGGAGCTGTCGGCTACGCAGCTGTTCGCTACACAGCTGTTTGCTGCACAGCGGCATGACGGAGGACGGACGATGGCCAGCGCGATGCGCAAGATGGCGGTCTATCTCGGCCTGGTAGAGGACGACCATCACTATGACGATCGTTACCAGGACGAATACGGCGAAGGCGACGATTATTCCGATTACGTCACCGAGTACGCCGATCGCGATGACCCGCACGAGGTGCCTGTGCCCGCGGGATACGGCGGCGACGGCGCGCCCGATGGCCGGGCCAGGGCCGACCGCCGGGCGGCGCCGGAATACGTGCACACAACCGATCTGGCCCGGATCACGACATTGCACCCGCGTACGTACAATGAGGCACGGACGATCGGTGAGCATTTCCGCGAGGGAACTCCGGTGATCATGAACCTCACCGAGATGGTCGACAGCGACGCCAAGCGCCTCGTCGACTTCTCGGCTGGCCTGATCTTCGGGCTGCGCGGATCGATCGAGCGAGTGACGAACAAGGTGTTCCTGCTCTCCCCGGCGAACGTCGAGGTGACCGCGGAGGACAAGGCCAGGATCGCGGAGCGGGACTTCTTCAACCAGAGCTAGGTACATGCCAGTGAGCCACAGCAAGCGCAGGGCGGGGACGTGACGATCGTCAGGATCGTGCTGACCTACGTGCTCACGATCTACCTGCTGCTGCTGATCGGCCGCCTCATCTTCGACATGCTTCAGGCGTACAGCCGATCCTGGAGCCCGTCCGGCCTGCTGGCGATGGTCGCCGAGATCATCTACACCGTCACCGATCCGCCACTGAAATTTCTGAGGCGCTACATTCGGCCGGTCAGGCTCGGTAGTGTGGCCCTAGACCTCAGCTACACCGTGTTGTTCCTGGTGATCATTGTGTTGCTCTGGGTCGTAAGCAGCTTGTGATGTGCCTGTGATCAGGTAGCCTCCCTAGGGGACCACGCTCAAGGAGACGAGGACATGCCACTGACGCCCGCGGATGTGCGGAACAAGCAGTTCAGCACGACCAGGCTTCGGCCGGGGTACGACGAGGAGGAAGTGGACGCCTTCCTTGACGAGGTTGAGGCGGAACTCGACCGGCTGATCCAGGAGAACGAGGAGCTGCGGGCGAAGCTCGCCGAGGTGCTGCGCGGCGGGAAGATGGCCGCCCCGCTGAGTTCCCCGCACCTGGACAGCGGCTCCGACCTGATGTCGAGCGAGCCGATGCGGATCGAGCCCGAGCGGCGGCCCGAGCCGATGATGATGGGTGCGCCCAGGTCGGCCGAGGACAACATGGACACGGCGGCCCGCGTGCTTGCCCTGGCTCAGCAGACCGCTGATCAGGCCATCGCCGACGCGCGCCGGGAGGCGGATGAGACGCTCAGCCGCGCCCGCAGGGAGGCCGACGACCTGCTCACCAAGGCGCGCCGCCAGTCTGAGCAGATCACAAGCGATGCGCGGGCGCGGGCGGAGGCCCTGGAGCGCGACGCGCAGGAGCGGCACCGTCAGGCCATGGGCTCGCTCGTCCAGTCCCGCGAGGAACTCGAACGGCGGGTCGACGATCTGCGGGCGTTCGAGCGCGAGTACCGGAGCAGGCTCAAGGCATACCTGGAGGGCCAGCTGCGCGACCTGGAGGCGGGCGCGGCGGACAGCGGCGTCTTCCCTGCGGTCGCGGCTACCGGGCCGCAGCCGGCCGTCCCTGCGGTCACGGGCCGGATGGAGATGCGCAGCGGGGCGCAGTCGTCGCCGACGAGCTCGTTCGCCGGGCAGTCGTCGCCGGCGGGCTCGTTCGCGGGACAGTCGTCGCCGGCGGGCTCGTTCGCGGGACAGTCGTCGCCGGCGGGCTCGTTCGCCGGGGTCGCTGAGCCTGTGGCCCACAATGGGGGGTACCACCCGGCCGACACCGGCCAGCATGACCGTCGCTAGCTGGCGGTTCGCTCGCCCTCGTTAGTGGAGTTTCACGCGTGATCCGGTTTGGCGCCGTACTGTCGGTTGTCCTGATCGCAATCGGGCTGCTGGTGACTGGAGTCGTCACCAGCAGCCTGTTGCTTGTTTACGTGGCAATCGGCGTGGCCGCTCTCGCCGCGCTGATGCTGCTGATCGCCGTCCTGATCTGGCGAGCCGAGATCTTCGGCGCCGCAGCCGCCCGTGGCCAGGCGCCAGCCGGGGTCGCTGCCGGGACACTGGCCGGCGCCGCGCCAGAGCCGTCTCCGCTGCCGGTCCGGACCCGTGGCCAGCGGCAGCCGGACGTGGCTGCCGAGCACGCCGCGTCGCCGACCCGGCCGGTCGGCGCGGGCACGGAACGCCCGCAGCCCGCGCATGCGGCGCGGTCCGGCAGGCAGGTCCGGGCCGGGCGGGACCGGGACCGTGCTCCCAGCGCCGCTGGGACTGCCGCGGCTGTGGCCGGGACCGCTGCCGGGGCTGAGGCGGGCGCCGGTGCTGCGACCGGTGCCGGTGCTGCGACCGGTGCCGGTGCTGCGACCGGTGCCGGTGCTGGGACCGGGGACAGGATCGCTGCCGGTGCTTCGGCCGGAGCCGGGACCGCTGCCGGAGCCGGGTCTGGCCGCGGGGGTTCTGATCGCGGCCAGGCTGGCCGGGCTGGGGTCGCTGCCGCTGCGGCGGCTGCGGGGGCGAGTGCGGGTGCCGGGGCGAGTGCGGGTGCCGGGGCGGGTGCCGGGGCCACTGATCCTGACGTCGCTGCCGGGCCGCTGTCCGGAGCGCGGCCTGCGGCGGCCTGGACCGAGTCAGCGGCAGCCTCTGGTGCGCCAGCCGGACGTGGTCGTGCCGATCGGTACCGGGGCCGACCGGAGCCGGCCGCCGAGGCTCGAGGTGCGATGTCAGCCGCCCGGCGGGAATCCGCGCCGGGGTGGCGCGGTGACGCTGAGCCGGGTGCGACGCAGCCCAAGACTCCGCTGACGTCCCAGGCCGACGACAGACGGATCCAGCCGGGTGTTCCTGCCGCGGCCGCCGTCTCAGTGCCGCCCGCGACCGGGAATGCCGGGGCCGATGCCGCGCGAAGAGCTAGAACCGGCCCGCCGCGGCAGGCCGAAGGCGGTCCGCCAGGCGGCACGGTGACCGGTCTGACCGACGCTGCTGCCGTGGGCCAGCCAGTCGGCCAGCCCGGCGAGCCGGCCGGCCGAGGCGGTGAACCGGTCAGCCGGGACGGTGAGCCGGTCAGCCGCGGTGGTGAGTCGGCCAGCCGGGACGGTGAGCCGGTCAGCCGCGGTGGTGAGCCGACCGGCCGGGGTGGTGAGTCGGCCGGCCGGGGTGGTGAGCCGGTCAGCCGGGGCGGCGGCGCGACTGGGCAGGCACCGGCGACGGCGGGTACGGCCAGGAACGCGGGCGCGAGCGGTGCTCAGGCCGGCTCGGCTGGCCGCACGCCAGGCATGTCGCCGTCTGCGACCGGCGGTGACGCGGCAGCGGCCGGCGGACCCGTGCAGGATCGGCTAGCTCAGGATCGGGCGGTGCCGGGCCGGACTGCGGCACCGGGCCGGCCAGCAGCAGATGACCCAGTGTCCGACAAGCCTGCACGACCAGCACCGCCGCCACCGGATCGATCGCCACCGGATCGGCCGGTGCTTGATCGATCTGTGCTGGATCGGCCGGCCGCTTCGGCCCAGGAGCCCGGCACCTCCGGCGCGGCCGCGCCCAGCGCCGATGCCGTCGGCGCTGACCGCGCCGCCAATATTGGTGCGTCCGGTGCCGCCCGCGCCGCCGCGCCGGCGCCCGATGTCGCCCAGGCTCCTGCCGTCGCTTCCGGCGCGCCCCCGCCGCCCGCCGCCCCTGCGTCCGCTGCCCCTGCGTCCGCTGCCCCTGCGTCCGCTGCCCCTGCGTCCGCCGTCCCGGCAGCCGATGCTGCGGCACCCCCGGTCCGGGTGGTGCCGGGAATCGCGAGGTATCACCGGGAAGACTGCATCCTCATCCGCTTCCTCTCGGAGGAGGATCTGGAGATCATGACCAGGGACGCCGCGACGGCAGGCGGCTGCGTGCCCTGCCGTGCATGCCAGCCGGACAAGGCCGCGGCCGGCCTGGCCGCGCGCTGATGCCGCTGCGCTAGGCCGGCAGCCGGCGGAACCAGAACGTCAGGCCAAGCTCACTGTCGACATGCTTCCACGGGTAAGACCCGGGATCGTCGGCTTGGCCGGCGGCGTAGTCGGCGGCCAGGACGTCGGCGCTGATCATCGGCCCGTAGGCGTCGATGGCAGCCGCCAGGTCGGTGCCGGTGGCAGACAAGCGCAGCGCGATCCGGTCGCTGACCTCCAGGCCGGCGTTCTTGCGAGCGTCCTGGATCGTCCGCACAACCTCGCGAGCCAGCCCTTCAGCGCGCAGTTCTGGCGTGATCACGACATCGAGCGCGACAGTCTCGCCATTGCCGGCGGCCACCGCCCAGCCGGAGCGCGGCACCTGAGTGACCAGCACGTCGCCCGTTGCCAGCCGGACGGAATCGCCGCCGACATCCAGCACCGCGGAGCCCGCCGACTCGAGGCTCGCGGCCAGGCCGGCCGCGTCGGCCGCCTCGATCGCGGCAGCCACCGCAGGAGTGGACTGGCCGAACCGGCGGCCAAGTGCCCGGTAGTTCGGCCGGATCGCCTGGTCGACCAGATCACCGCCGACGGTCGCCAGCGGATCGAGCGCCCGCACGTTCAGCTCGTCGGCCATCTGGCGGCGCAGCTCCGCCGGCAGGTCAGCAAAGTCGGCCGCGCCGACCAGGGCGCGGGCAAGCGGCTGGCGGACCTTGACCGCCGCCGTTGCCCGCGCGGAGCGCCCGAGCTCGACCAGCCTGCGGGTCAGCTCCATCTGGCCGGCCAGCCGTCCGTCGATCAGCGCCGGGTCGGCGATCGGCCAGGAGGCGAGATGCACCGAGTCTGCCGCGTCCGCTGGCCTCAGCACGCCCCAGACGTAGTCACTGAGAAACGGTGCCAGCGGTGCCATCAGCCTGGTCAGGGTCTCCAGGCATTCATCGAGAGTCGCGAAGGCTGCGGCGCCGTCCGCACCAGCCGGCCCGTCCCAGAACCGGCGGCGGCACCGCCGTACATACCAGTTGGATGTGTCATCGATGAAGGTGGCGATGCGCCGCCCGGCCGAGGCGGAATCAAACGCCTCGAGCGCGGCCGTGACATCGCGTACCAGCGCGTGGAGCTCAGAGAGCAGCCACCGGTCCATCACCGGCCTGGCGGCAGGCGGCGGCGCGCCATGATCGGCTGGATCCCAGATGGCACCCTGCGCGCTGGCGGCATTCGCGTAGAGAACAAGGAACGACACCGTGTTCCAGTAGGTCAGCAGCACCTTCCTGACGATCTCCTCGATGGCGCCGGGGGAGACCTTCTGGGTCGCCCATGGCGGTCCGGAGGCAGTGAAGAACCATCGGACGGCGTCGGCGCCGTACTGCTCGATCAGGGGCATGGGCTGGATCACGTTGCCGAGGCTCTTGCTCATCTTGCGGCCGCGCTCGTCCACGACGATCCCGAGGCAGAGCGCGGTTTCGTAGGCCGACCGGCCGAAGACAAGCGTGCCGATGGTCATCAGCGCGTAGAACCAGCCCCTGGTCTGGTCCAGCCCCTCGGCGATGAACTGCGCGGGGAAGCTGGCAGCGAAGTCGGCGGCGCCACGCCACGGCGCGCCGTGCTGCGCGAACGGCATCGATCCCGAGTCGTACCAGACGTCGATCACCTCGGGGACCCGGTGACCGGCCATGCCGCACCGCGGGCAGCTGATGACCACGTCGTCGACGTACGGCCGGTGCGGGTCGAGACCGGTCAGGTCGCGACCGGCCAGTTCCGACAGCTCGGCCAGCGAGCCGACGCAGGTCACGTGGCCTTGCTCGCACTCCCAGAGCGGCATCGGCGTCCCCCAGTACCTGGTGCGGGACAGGGCCCAGTCCACGTTGCCGCGCAGCCAGTCGCCGTACCGGCCATGCTTGATCGTGGGCGGCTGCCAGGTGGTCTTCTCGTTCTCGGCGAGCAGCTGGCCGACGATCGCGGTGGTACGGATGTACCAGGACGGCAGGGCGTAGTACAGCAATGGCGTGCCGCACCGCCAGCAGTGCGGGTAGCTGTGCTCGTGCCGCCGCGAGTCGAACAGCAGGCCCCGATCGGCGAGGCTGGCGATCAGGACGGGATCGGCGTCCTTGAAGAAGGCGCCGCCGACGAGCGATACGTGATCCTCGAAGCGGCCGTCCGGGCGGATCGGATTGACCAGCGGAAGCCCATGTGCCCGGCCGGTCTCCATGTCGTCGGCGCCGAAGGCCGGGGCCAGGTGCACCAGGCCGGTGCCGTCCGCGGAGGTGACGAAGGCGCCGGGCACGACTCGGTGCGCGCCGGGAACCTCGATCAGGTTGAACACCGGCCGGTACGTCGCCCCGGCCAGCCCGGTGCCGGAGACCCGGTCCACGACGTGCCAGCCCTCGCCGAGCACGCGGGCAGTCGCGGCGTCAGCCACGACCACGCGGTCGTCCTGCCCGGACCGCCTGGCGATGGCGTACGTCTCGTCCGGATGCACGGCGACGGCGGTGTTCGACACCAGGGTCCACGGGGTCGTGGTCCACACCAGCAGATCGGCGTCCCGGAGCTGCGGGTGTGCGCCATCAGGCAGGGTGAGCAGCCTGAACCTGACCGTGACGGAAGGATCGCCGACCATCTGGTAGACGCCAGGCTGGCCGAGCTCGTGATCCGACAGCGGGGTCTCGCAGCGCGGGCAGTACGGGCTGATCCTGAAATCCCGCACGAGCATCCCGCTGTCGAAGATGCGCTTCAGCGACCACCAGACCGACTCGATGTAGGCGGGGTCCATCGTCCGGTACGCCCGCGACAGGTCTGTCCAGTACCCCATCCGATCGGTGAGCTCGGAGAACGCGTCGACGTGCCGCAGCACCGACTCGCGGCAGCGCGCGTTGAACTGCTCGACGCCGTAGGCCTCGATGTCCTTCTTGCCGGACAGGCCGAGCTCGGACTCCACCGCCACCTCAACCGGCAGCCCGTGGCAGTCCCAGCCGCCGCGGCGCGGCACGTGGAATCCCTGCATGGTCTTGAACCGCGGGAACAGATCCTTGATCGCCCGGGCCGGGACATGGTGGATGCCCGGCATCCCGTTGGCGGTCGGCGGCCCCTCGTAACAGGTCCACAGCTGCCCGTCGGCTGTCTGCTCGAGCGACCGCTGGAACACCTTGCCCGTTCTCCAGCGGTCGAGCACCTCGTGCTCCATGGCAGGCAGGCTCGGGACCGCAGGCAGCTCAGCAAAGGGGCGGCCGCCGCGGCTGGAGGATCGTGGGTCGGTTGCTTCCGGCATGGTGGTAGGCTTCCGCTGGTTCTCAGGCCAGCGGTACCCTGCTCCGCCGGCGCGGCTGCGCCGGAGGGACGAGGCGCGCCGGCGGCGGCCCCGCGGTACCACCCTCCTTGGTCACGGCTGCGGGCTAGCCCGCGTCTGGTGACCCGCTCGGTTTGGTCCTGCAGCCGGTTCTACTCAGCCACCACCGATGCCCGCCGACATCACGAGGTCTGGCGCGGACCGGATGGCATTTCTTCCGGCGGCTCCGGGGTGATCTGGTCCGTCGCGCTGGCCGCCTGGCTCGCACCGCCCCTGGCTCGCTCCTGGCCGCGACGACGGCAGCTGTCCCCATCAGCGCCGTGCAGGACCCCAGGATACCTCGGCCGGGTGGGTTAGCTGTGTCGCTGCCGGGCATGTTTGCGAATCGCCCCGGTCAACACTTATTCTCCGGTGACACTTGTCACCCAAGATCATCGTCAGGCCGGCGCCAGAGGAGGTAGCAAATGACCGCAGCCGCGCAACCAGGCGCCGCCGATTTTCCGGTGCGCCGCGGCGAGCGGCGCTGGACTGAGGCCGAGATCTCCAAGGTCAGGGAACAGCTAGCGGAGGAAGCTGCCGAATTGCGGGCGGAGATAGGCCGGGTCGAGCTGGACATCGCCGACCGCCTGGGCGATGCCGTCAGCGACGCGGGGGACGATCAGGCCGACGTCGGCGCCAAGGCATTCGAGCGCGAGCACGAGATCGCGCTGACCTATAACGCGCGGGAGCTTCTCGCGCAGACCGAGCGGGCGCTGGCCCGGATTGAGGCAGGCACGTATGGTTCATGCGAGTCATGCGGCGAGCCGATCGGCAAGGCGCGCCTGCAGGCCTTCTCCAGGGCGACGCTATGCGTGACCTGCAAGCAGCAGGAGGAACGCCGCTGACCGGGAACGAGACATTGAGCGAGGAGGACCGGACAGCTTCCGCGCCGGGTTCCGGCTTGCCGGTCGGCCGCCGTCGGGTCGGCGTGCTGCTCGCGATCGCTCTTACCGTCCTGACGTGCGACATCATCACGAAGTCGGTCGTCGTGGCGACGCTGTCCGACCGGGCGCCTGTCCGCCTGCTCGGTGGTCTGCTGACGCTCAGGGTGTCGCGGAACCCGGGCGCCGCCTTCAGCATCGGAACCTCCATGACGGTCGTCTTCACGGCGATCGCTGTCGGCGTCGTCGTGTTCATCCTCCGTACCTCTCGCCGGATCCGCAGCCTGGCCTGGGCGGTCACGCTCGGCCTGCTGCTAGGCGGTGCGACGGGCAACCTGACCGACCGGATGCTGCGCTACCCAGGCCCGCTCCGCGGCTACGTCGTGGACTGGATCCAGGTGCCGCACTGGCCGGTATTCAACCTGGCCGACTCGTCGATCGTGTGCGGTGGCGTGCTCGCCGTGCTCCTGGCCGCGCGCGGCACGAGGATCGACGGGTCGCATCCCGACCGCCGCTCGGAGGGCGAAGCCGCCGACAGCGGCACCGGCAGCGGTACCCCTCCGGTCAAGGACGGGCCGGATGAAGGCGGCGGCGGGTGACCGATCCGGCGCAGCGCCGGGTCCCGGTTCCCGATGGACTCGACGGCGAGCGCCTTGACGCGGCGATCGCGAGGATGTTCGGCCTGTCCAGGGCCGGCGCGGCCGAGCTGATCGGCGCTGGCGCCGTCCTTCTCGGCGGCAGGCTGGCCGCCAAGTCTGACCGGGTACCCGCGGGAGAGTGGCTGGACGTGACGCTGCCTCCAGCGCGGCCGGCGACCGGGATGCCCAGGCCGGAGCCGGTTCCCGGCCTGGTGGTCAGCTACGAGGACGCGGACATCGTCGTGGTCGACAAGCCGGCCGGAGTCGCCGCTCATCCCACGCCAGGCTGGACCGGGCCGACCGTGCTGCAGGGCCTGCTTGCCAGCGGCTATCAGATCGCCACCAGCGGCGCGGCCGAGCGGCAGGGGATCGTGCACCGCCTGGACGCCAGCACCACCGGCCTGATGGTGGTCGCCAAGAGCGAGCACGCCTACTCCGCGCTCAAGCAGGCCTTCAGGGACCGGGAGGTCACGAAGCTGTATCACGCGCTGGTCCAGGGTCATCCGGACCCGCTGCGCGGCACCATCGACGCGCCGATCGCGCGGCATCCTGCTGGCGACGGCAGGTTTGCCGTGGTAGCCGACGGCCGGCCAGCCGTCACGCACTACGACACGCTTGAGGCATTCCGGGCGGCCAGCCTGGTCGAGGTCGGGCTGGAGACCGGCCGTACCCATCAGATCCGGGTGCACATGGCCGCGGTCCGCCATCCGTGCGTCGGCGACCGGCTGTACGGCGCCGATCCCGTGCTTGCCGCCAGGCTCGGCGTCGGCAGGCAGTGGCTGCACGCCGTCCTGCTGGGCTTCGCCCACCCGGATGACGGCCACTGGGTGGAGTTCACCAGCGAGTACGCGGCCGATCTGCGGCCCTCGCTCGAACTGCTCGCGGCCGAGTCCTAACCGGCTTCGCCCGGCCTGACGGCGGCTCCGCCCGGCCTGACGGCGGCTCCCGCTGCCCCGCGCAGGCCGGCCGGCCCGGATCGTCTGGGCGCGTCCACTGCGCTCCCGCAGCGCGATGTCGTAGGGTCGAATTCACCGGCTGGACGTGCCGCCGACGGAGGGCCAGCATCCCGAGTGTCCCGAACCGGGCGGCACGATCGGCTTCTTCCCCCGGGACGAAGAGTGACCGCGCCTGCCCGCGCTTCCGGCTACCGCCGGCGCGGGCCTGATCGCGGCGTGCATGAAGGAGGGCGGTGCTTCATGGCGGCAGCTCCTGCGCAGAGCCCGGCATCGGGGATTGGCGGCGGGTTCGCCCACCTGCACGTGCATACCGAGTACTCGATGCTGGACGGCGCGGCCCGGCTGGACGACCTGTTCGCCGAGTGCGCCCGCAGCGGGATGTCCGCCATCGCGATCACCGATCACGGCAATGTCTACGGCGCCTACGACTTCTGGAAGAAGGCGCGGGCGGCCGGCCTCAAGCCGATCATCGGCATCGAGGCGTACGTCGCGCCCGAGCACCGGGGGCTCAAGCAGCCCGTCCGCTGGGGCACTCCGGCGCAGAAGGAAGACGACGTGTCGGGCGCCGGCGCCTACACCCACATGACGCTGCTCGCGCAGAGCACCCGCGGCATGTACAACCTGTTCCGGCTGTCCTCGCTGGCATCGCTTGAGGGCTACTTCCGCAAGCCGCGGATGGACCGTGAGCTGCTCGCGAGGTATGCCGACGGCATCATCGCCACCACCGGCTGCCCGGGCGGCGAGGTGCAGACCAGGCTCAGGCTCGGCCAGTACGACGAGGCGCTGTCGGCCGCCGCCGAGCTGCGCGACATCTTCGGCCCGGACAACTTCTTCGTCGAGCTGATGGATCACGGCCTCGACGTCGAGCGCCGGACCCTCGAGGGCCTGCGCCGGATCGCCGGCCAGCTGTCGCTGCCTTTCGTGGTCACCAATGACCTGCATTACTCGCGTCCCGAGGACGCCCGCGCGCACGAGGTGCTGCTGTGCGTGCAGACCGGGACCAACATGGCCGACCCGAGCCGGTTCAAGTTCGAGGGCACCGGCTACTACGTCAAGAGCCCGCAGGAGATGCGGGCGGTCAGCACGGCGCCCGAATGGCAGGCCGGATGTGACGCGACGCTGCTGATCGCCGAGCGGGCCGAGGTCGAGTTCGCCAAGACGAACCTGATGCCGAACTTCCCGCTGCCGGACGGCGAGACCGAGCAGGGCTGGTTCCGCAAGGAAGTCTGGGCCGGGATGGACCGCCGCTTCCCGGGCGGCTACGACGACGAGCGCCGCGCCAGGGCCACCTACGAGCTCGGCATCATCGAGCAGATGGGCTTCTGCTCGTACTTCCTCGTGGTCGCCGACTTCATCATGTGGGCCAAGCGCAACGGCATCCGGGTAGGCCCTGGCCGTGGCTCGGCGGCCGGGTCGATCGTCTCCTACGCGCTGGGCATCACCGATCTTGACCCGATCGCGTTCGGCCTGATGTTCGAGCGGTTCCTCAATCCCGAGCGAATCTCCATGCCGGACATCGACATCGACTTCGACGAGCGCCGGCGCGGCGACGTGATCCGGTACGTGACCGAGAAATACGGCGATGACCGGGTCGCTCAGATCATCACCTACGGCACCATCAAGGCCAAGGCCGCCGTCAAGGACTCGGCCCGGGTGCTCGGCTTCCCTTACGCGCTCGGAGACCGGATCACCAAGGCCTTCCCGCCAGCGGTGATGGGCAAGGACGTGCCGCTGTCCGGTGTCTTCGAGCCGGAGCACCCCCGCTACGGCGAGGCCGGCGAGATCCGCGCCCTGTACGAGGCCGAACCCGAGGTCAAGCAGGTGCTCGAGACGGCGCGCGGCCTCGAGGGCCTGATCCGTCAGGCCGGCGTGCACGCGGCAGGCGTGATCATGAGCAGCGAGCCGCTGCTCGACCACGTGCCGGTGTGGAAGCGCGAGGCCGACGGCGCGATCATCACTCAGTTCGACTACCCGAGCTGCGAGGATCTCGGCCTGCTCAAGATGGACTTCCTTGGCCTGCGGAACCTCACGATCCTCGACGACGCCCTGGCCGGCATCGAGGCGAACAAGGGCGTCAAGCTCGACCTCGAGACGCTCGGCCTGGACGACAAGGCGACCTACGAGCTGATGGCCCGCGGTGACACGCTCGGCGTGTTCCAGCTCGAGGGCGGGCCGATGCGGGCGCTGCTCCGCTCGATGCGGGCGGACCGGTTCGCCGACATCTCGGCCGTGAACGCCCTGTACCGGCCCGGCCCGATGGGCGCCAACGCGCACAACGACTACGCCGACCGCAAGACCGGCCGCAAGCCCGTGACCCCGATCCATCCCGAGCTGGCCGAGCCGCTGGCCGGCGTGCTCGGCGATACCTACGGCCTGCTCGTCTACCAGGAGCAGGTGCTGGCGTGCGCCCAGGTCCTGGCAGGCTACTCGCCTGGCAAGGCGGACCTGCTGCGCAAGGCCATGGGCAAGAAGAAGAAGGAGATCCTGGACGCGGAGTTCGCACCGTTCGCGGCCGGGATGCGGGCGAACGGGTACTCCGAGGACTCGATCAAGACCATCTGGGACGTGCTGGTCCCGTTCTCTGACTACGCGTTCAACCGGGCGCACGCCAGCTGCTACGGCATGGTCGCCTACTGGACGGCGTACCTCAAGGCCAACTACCCGACCGAGTACATGGCAGCGCTGCTGACGTCGGTGGCAGGCGACAAGGACAAGTCGGCGCTGTACCTGAGCGAGTGCCGCAGGATGGGGATCAGGGTCCTGCCGCCGGACGTCAACGCCTCGACGGCGATCTTCACCCCGGTAGGTCCGGACATCAGGTTCGGCATGGCGGCCGTGCGCAACGTCGGCGCGGCGGTCGTGGAGTCGATCGTCGCCACCCGGGCGTCGAAGGGCAGCTTCACCAGCTTCCCGGACTTCCTGCGCAAGGTCCCGGTCAACGTCTGCAACAAGCGGGTGATCGAGTCGCTGATCAAGGCCGGGGCTTTCGACTCCCTGGGCAGCCCGCGCCGGGGCATGCTGATGATCCACGAGCAGGCCATCGACACGGTGATCGACGTCAAGCGGAACGAGGCCATCGGCCAGGACTCGCTGTTCGGCGACGACGCCGAGGCCGCGGCGACCTTCGACGTCCCGGTGCCTGACGGCGAGTGGGAGAAGGCGACGCTGCTCGGCTTCGAGCGCGAGATGCTCGGCCTGTACGTCTCCGATCACCCGCTTCTCGGCCTTGAGCACGTGCTGGCCGCCGAGACCGACTGCTCGGTAGCGCAGCTGCTCGGCGCGGCCGACGAGAGCGCGCAGCGGCCGTCGCGCGGCGACCGTGCCGATGGCCAGGTCGTCACGCTCGGCGGGATCCTGTCCGGCGTTCAGCGCAAGGTCACCAGGCAGGGCAGCCCCTGGGCGGCCGCGACCCTGGAGGACCTGGAAGGCGCGATCGAGGTGCTGTTCTTCCCGGCGACCTACCAGGCCTGCCTTCCGCTCGTGGTCGAGGACGCGATCGTGCTGGTCCGGGGGCGGCTTGACCGGCGCGAGGAACAGCCGAAGCTGGTGGCGATGGAGGTGAGCACGCCGGACCTGCCGACCGACGACGGCGGCCCTTTCGTGGTGTCCATTCCCGAGTCGCGCTGCGTGCCGCCGGTCATCGAGCGGCTGCGGGAGGTGCTGCACACGCACCCCGGCCCGATGGAGGTGCACCTGCGGCTGCTGAGCGGCGCCAGGACGAAGGTGATGCGGCTCGATGACAAGCTGAGGGTCCGGCCGTCTCCGTCGCTGGTCGCTGACCTGAAGCAGCTGCTCGGCCCGGCGTGCGTGGGGTGACGCCGCCGAGAATCCCCGGGGCGCCACGGGTACGATAAGGGCCAGGTGAGCCGGGAAGCCTGGTCGGCACGAGGCGAACGCTGGAGGCTCACCATGCGCGTCAGGTTCAGGGGCCGGCCCCCGTGGTTCTGGTGGAGGTCACGGTGAGGCCGGACTTGCGCTGGCCCCGGCCCGATACCGAATCCCTGCGCGAGGAGCTGCGGACGAACCTGTGGTTCGTGCCGGTCCTTGAGGTCGCCGCCGCGGTGCTGCTGTTCGTAGCGAGCTACGCGGCCGACCGTGCGGCCTTCAGCCACGTCTTCGCGCTGCCGTCGTGGGCGATCAGCGGCTCAGCCGACGCGGCGCGGCAGATCCTCACCGCCGTCGCGGCGGCCATCATGACCGTCATCGGCGTCGTCTTCTCGATCGTGATCGTCGCGCTTACCCTCACCTCCACCCAGTTCGGCCCGCGGATGCTGCGCAACTTCATCCGCGATCCAGGTACCCAGGTGACGCTCGGCACGTTCGTCGCGACCTTCGTTTACTCGATCCTCACGCTCGGCTCGATCGGCCAGGAGAGCGGCGGGAACTTCGTGCCGCACATCTCCATCACGGTCACCCTCGGCCTGCTCGTCGTCGATCTTGCCGTCCTGATCTACTTCATCCACCATGTCGCGACCCAGATCCAGTTGCCGCAGGTGATCGCAAGCATCGCCGGGGATCTGTCTCGCGCCATCGAGACCCAGGCTGGCAACTCGGCTGTCAGCGCGGCCGCGCCCAGCGCGACGGCGACGCTCGCGGCGCTGCCCGCTCCAGGCGGCATGGTGACCGCACCGCGCAGCGGCTACCTGCAGTTCATCGACCGGCGAACGCTGGTGCGGATCGCCTCCAGCGCCGATGTCCTGATCGCGATGCGCTACCGGCCCGGCCATTTTCTGGTCCAGGGTCACCCGTATGCGAGCGTATGGCCGGCCGAGCGGGCCGGCCTGGTGGCCCGTCAGCTCGGCAAGTCATACGTGACCGGTCCGTACCGGACCCTGGCCCAGGACGTCTCGTTCGGGCTCGACCAGCTGGTGGAGATCGGGCTCCGTGCGCTCTCGCCCGCGGTGAACGACACTTTCACGGCCATGACCTGCATCGACTGGATCGGCGACAGCCTGTGCAAGGTGACGGGGAACTGGCAGCCCACCCATGTCTACAGTGACCGGGCCGGCCGGGTCAGGGTGATCACAACGGAGCCGACGTACGAGCGGCTGGTGCAGCGCTCGTTCGAGAAGATCCGGCAGGCCGGCCGTGGCATGCCGGCCATCATGATCCGCCAGCTCGACGCGCTCGCCAAGATCATGGAGCGGACGGTCACCCAGGCACAGCGCGAGCTGCTCCTCGACCAGGCGGCGATGATCGAGCGGCTGTCCGTCGCGTCAGTGGAGGAGGAATCCGATCGCGGCGATGTCAGCCGCGCGTACCGGGCGCTGCTCGAAGTGCACGCGGAGCACCTGGCCAAGCAGGAGGTCGGCTAGATCACGTACGCTGATCCGCATCATGTCGGAGACAAGTCAGCTTCCCTACCCTTACCAGCCGGGCGGCGAGGCGGCCGCCGATACCGGGACGGGCGGACGCCAGGATTCGCTGGCCGCGAGCCTGCTCGCGGCGCTTGCCGTCCTGGTCGGCAGTGTCCTGATCGGGCTGGGCGGCGGGTTCGCCTGGGCACAGCTAGCGCCGCGGGTGGTCTATGTGGCGGTCGGCGGCGGCTCGGCGGACGTCGTCAACGCCGAGACGACCGCGTTCATCGCCGGCGACGCCTGGTACTGCCTGATCGCGGTGATCGGCGGCCTGGTCATCGGGGTGCTCGGCTACCTGCTCGCCGTCCGGCGCTACGGGCCGGCGCCGATGGCCGCGCTGCTGGCCGGCAGCATCGCGGCAGCGTACGCGGCCAGGTGGATCGGGCAGGACTCGGGACTGGCCGAGTTCAACAGCAAGCTCCTGGCCAGCCATCCGGGCACTGTGCTCGACGCGCCGCTGGCGCTCGGCGGCCAGAGCCCGATGGCCTTCTGGCCGCTTGCCGCGTGCCTGGCCGCTGGCGTGCTGGCGCTGCTGGCCGCGCTGCGCGCGCGCTCGGTCCGGCCGCATCCGGGCCCGTACACCGGCGGGCACCGGTCGGCCTGAGCTCAGAGCGCCGCGGCCATCGCGGCGCCGACGATCCCGGCGTCATTGAGCAGCGCCGCTGGCACGACCCGGGCTCGCAGCGTCAGCCTGGGCAGGAACTTGTCCGACTTCTTGCTGATTCCGCCCCCGATGATGATCAGGTCGGGTGACAGCAGCTCCTCCATCTTGTCCAGGTACTCATCCACCCGGCCAGCCCACTTGCCCCAGCTGAGGTCGCCCTCCTCGCGGGCTCGCTCGGACGCGCGGGCCTCGGCGTCCTTGCCGTGGATCTCGATATGGCCGAACTCGGTGTTCGGCACGAGTGCCCGGTTGAAGAACAGCGCGCTGCCGATGCCGGTGCCCAGGGTCAGCAAGAGCACGGTCCCGGTCTCGCCTGCGCCTGCGCCGAACCTCATCTCGGCGATGCCGGCCGCGTCGGCGTCGTTGAGCACGGCCGCCGTCAGGCCGGTCGCCTTGCCGAACAGCTCGCGCGCGCTGACCGATATCCAGGCCGGATCGAGGTTGGGCGCGGTCCTTACGACGCCGTCGGTGACCACTCCGGGAAAGGTGATGCCCGCTGGACCCGTCCAGTGGAAGTCGCTGACCAGCTGACCGACCACCGGCGCTATGGCCTCCGGGGTGGCCGGGCGCGGCGTCGGCAGCTTCAGCCGCTCGGCAAGAAGCTGACCGGTAGCCACGTCGACCGGCGCCGCCTTGATCCCGGTGCCGCCGATATCGATGCCGAGAACATGCGCCATGATGCCTCCGTTGTGCCGTCTGCCGCGTTTGCCGGAGGATTCAGCGTATTGCGCCGCGGGAGGCTCAGACACGCCGTTACGTTGTCCGCCCGGCACGATTGACTGATCCCAGCGGACGGAAGGAGCGGCGATGAACCGGATAACAACCGCCTGCCTGGACCTCGCGGGCACCACGGTGGCCGACGACGGCGTGGTGCTGGCGGCGTTCACCGCGGCGGTCGGGCGGGCTGGCCTGGCGCCCGGCAGCCATGGACTCACCTCGGCGCTGGAGATCGTGCACCAGGCCATGGGCCAGTCCAAGATCGAGGTCTTCCGGCGCGTCCTGGGCAGCGAGGCGGCTGCCGCGCAGGCGAATCGCGATTTCGAGGAGCACTACGCCGGCTCGGTACGGGCCGGCGCGGTGGCGCCGCTGCCGGGCGCCGCCGAGACGATCCTGGCGCTGCGGGCTGCCGGGATCAGGGTCTGCCTGGCTACCGGGTTCGCCCCGGTGACCAGGGATCTGCTGCTCGACGCGCTCGGCTGGCGCCCGCTGATCGATCTTGCCCTGTCGCCGTCGGACGCTGGCCGCGGCAGGCCATGGCCCGACCTGCCGCTGACCGCGCTGCTCCGGCTGGGCGGGGGGGCGGTCAGCGAGCTCGCCGTAGTCGGCGATACCGCCAGCGACATCGAGTCCGGTCTGCGGGCTGGCGCCGGGGTGGTGGCCGGCGTGCTGACCGGCGCGGGCAGCCGTCAGGAGCTCGAGGAGGCCGGCGCGCCGTACATCCTGGACGCGATCACCGGCCTGACCGGCCTGCTCGGCCTTGGCCCTGAGCTCTCCAGGCACGACTCCGCGGACAGCCAGGAGCCTGAACCAGGCTCGGAGCCCTGAGCGCCGGCCGAGGCTGGCTTGTGTGGCTCAGACGCCCCAGCGCGCGCTGGTGAGCGCCTCGACGTCGGCGTCCGCGCCTTCCAGTTTCACCCGCGCGGCCGAGGCACGGCCGAATGTCCAGATCAGCAGCTCGGCCGGAGCGCCGATCACGGTCACCATCGGCGTCCGCGGCCTGACGGTCATCCGCACAGGGCGCGACCCGGCCTGGTTCTGATCGTCCCGCGCGAACTCGATGCCCACGGGCACCTTGCGCAGCATCAGCCTGGCTTGGGACAGCTGACCCCAGATATGACTCACCAGGCCAGGATCCAGCTCCCGCGGCTCCCAGTCTGGCTGTGCCCGGCGGACATCCTCGTGGTGGATGAAGTACTCAGAGAAATTGAGCCGCTGATCGGCACCGGGTATGCCGAAGATCGACAGCCGCGGCGGTCCGGACCTGACCATCTGGACCAGCCGGGCGAAGGGAACTCCGGCCGCCAGGCCGCGCTGGACGTGGGCGGTGTAGTGGGCCAGCGGGCCGCCGAGGATGCCGAGGCTGGCGTCGGGCCGGTGTTCGCGCAGGACGAGGTGCGCCGCGAGGTCAAGCGTCTTCCAGCCGACGCACAACGTCGGCGCGGCCGGGCCGGTCTCATCGAGTAGCTCGCACAGCGCGAGGCGCTCATCTCGGGCATAAGTCACTGCTCGATACTAGGCCACGGGGAGATCGGCGGCCTCGGCTCCCCGGCCGGCCGCCGTGGGGGTACCTTCGGCTGCAGGCAGCCGGCCGTTTCGGGGGTGCGGCCGGCAGGTGCAAATGGTGCCAGGGAGGATCATGACCGGCACGAGCTCTGCGACTGGAGCGGCCGCCGACGCGGTCGCGGGCAGTCGTGCGCGCCCGGACCCGGAGCCGAGTGCTGGCAGCGCCGCACGCCGGCGGCGGGAACTGGTCGTGCTGCTGCTGACCGGGGCCGCCGGGTCCGGCCTGGTGCTGATCGCGGTCCGGCAGGAATGGGCGCGCGTGACCATGCTCGCGCCGCGTCCGCTGCCGACCACAGCCGTGGCGCTGACCGGCCAGAACCTGCTGCCAGCTGCCGCCGCCCTGGCCGTGGCGGCGCTGGCCAGCCTGGCGGCCGTGCTGGCTACCCGCGGCCTGCTGCGCCGGATCACCGGGCTGATCTCGGCCGGGCTCGGCGCCTGGATCGCGGTCCTGGCGGCCGGCCAGATCCCGGCAGCGGCCGTGCTCGCGGCGGCCCGTGGATCCGCCGCACCGGCGGCCGGGTCGGGGGCCGGTACGGCGGCCGGGTCTGTGACGGCGGGCGGCGTGCCGGGCGGAACAGGCGGGACCGGCCGGGCTGTGACCGGCTTTCCCGCGCATGTGCTGCTTGAGGCGACCGGCTGGCGCGGGCTTGTGCTTGGCGGCGCGCTGGCCGTGGCCGGTGCTGGCGCAGCGATCATGCTGTGGTCGAACCGGCTGCCGGTCATGTCCGCGCGGTATGACCGGCGGCCGCGCGTGGCGGCGGGAGCGGACCGGGTCGCGGCCACGGCCTGGGCCGCGGGATCAGGCCGGGCCAGCCGGGCGGCCGACGCGGCAGGCATGTGGGATGCGCTGAGTGCCGGAGCCGATCCGACCGCAGGTCCCGGGCGCGACGGCGGCTGAGCCGGTTCTGGCCATCTCGGCCGGGAACCCCCGGCGCAGGGGGGCCGACCGCCGCCGAATCGGTCCTCGATACGATCGGGAGCGCCAGGCATCCCACCCGAGGGGGCACTAGAACCGCGTGAGCGTGCTCGACGAGATTCTCGAGGGCGTACGCGCCGACATCGCGGCGCGTCAGCGGACCGCGCCGCTTGAGCAGCTGAAAGAGGCTGCGAGCCGAACATCGTCACCGCGAGACGTGATGGCGGCGCTGCGCGGCTCCGATGTCGCGGTCATCGCCGAAGTCAAGCGGGCCAGCCCGTCCAAGGGGGCGCTGGCGGCGATCGCCGATCCGGCCGCCCTTGCCATGGACTACGAGGCGGGCGGCGCGAGCGTGATCAGCGTGCTGACCGAGGGGCGGCGTTTCGGCGGCAGCCTAGACGATCTCGCCGCCGTCCGGGACGTGGTGCACGTGCCGCTGCTCCGCAAGGATTTCGTGGTCAGCTCCTACCAGCTGTGGGAGGCCAGGGCCTACGGGGCGGACATGGTCCTGCTGATCGTCGCCGCGCTCGAGCAGAACGCGCTCGTCTCGCTGGTGGAGCGGGCCAGGTCGATCGGCCTGGTGCCGCTGGTCGAGGTGCACGCCGAAGCCGAGCTCGGCCGGGCGCTCGAGGCCGGCGCGGACGTCATCGGCATCAACGCCCGTAACCTGGCCACTCTCGAGGTCGATCGCTCGATCTTCGCCAGGATCGCGCCCCGGATTCCCGATGGCGTCGTCAAGATCGCCGAGTCCGGCGTCCGCGGCCCGCATGACCTGCTCGCCTATGCGGCGGCTGGCGCCGATGCCGTCCTGGTCGGCGAGAGCCTGGTGGTCGGCAAGGACCCAAGGGCGGCAGTCGCCGACCTGGTGGCCGCGGGTTCGCACCCAGCCCTGCGCGGGGACCGGGGAGGCAGCACGTGACGACCTCGCCGACCCTCGCCGTTCCCGACCTGACGGGCCATTTCGGGCCGTTCGGCGGTCGGCTCGCGCCGGAGGCGCTGATGTCGGCCCTGGACGAGCTCACTGCCGCCTACGAGTCGGCAAGAACCGACCGCCAGTTCCAGGCCGAGCTCGCCGCGCTGCTCAGGGACTACGCGGGACGACCCACCCTGCTGACTGAGGTTCCGAGGTTCGCCGAGCAGGCAGGCGGCTGCCGGATCTTCCTGAAGCGCGAGGACATGGCGCACACCGGATCGCACAAGATCAATAACGTGCTCGGCCAGGCGCTGCTCACCAGGCGGATGGGGAAGACCAGGGTGATCGCCGAGACCGGCGCCGGGCAGCACGGCGTCGCGACGGCGACGGCCTGCGCCCTGCTCGGCCTGGACTGCGTGATCTACATGGGCGAGGAGGACACCCATCGGCAGGCGCTGAACGTGGCCAGGATGCGGATGCTGGGCGCCGAGGTCGTTCCGGTCACGATCGGCAGCCGGACCCTGAAGGACGCGATCAACGAGACATTCAGGGACTGGGTCGCGAGCGTCGACACCACGCACTACTGCATCGGGTCGGTGATGGGCCCGCATCCGTTCCCGGTCATGGTGCGTGACTTCCAGCGAGTGATCGGCGTCGAGGCGAGGGAGCAGATCGCCGCGAAGGCGGGCCGCCTGCCGGACGCGGTGATCGCCTGCGTAGGTGGCGGCTCGAACGCGATCGGGGCGTTCCACGCGTTTATCGGCGACGAGCAGGTGCGGCTGATCGGCTGCGAGGCCGGGGGAGACGGGATCGTGACCGGCAGGCACGCCGCGACCTTGTCCGGCGGGTCACCGGGCGTCATTCACGGGATGCGCACTTACCTGCTGCAGGACCAGGACGGCCAGACGCTGCCGACTCACTCGATCTCCGCCGGGCTCGACTATCCGGGCGTCGGTCCCGAGCACGCCTGGCTGCATGACACGGGCCGGGCCAGCTACCGTCCGGTCAGCGATGCCGAAGCGATGAGCGCGTTCTCGCTGCTCTGCCGGACCGAGGGCATCATCCCGGCGATCGAGTCGGCGCACGCGCTGGCCGGAGCGCTGGTCGCCGGGCGCGAGCTCGGCCCGGACGCGGTGCTGCTGGTCAGCCTGTCGGGACGCGGGGACAAGGACGTGGACATCGCGGCGCGCTGGTTCGGTCACCTGGACGCCGAGGCCGGCCGTGACTGAGCCGAGCGCCGGACCTGGTGCTGGCGGGGAGTACGACGGCCGGGTGAGCAAGGTCGGCGCGGCCTTCCGCCGTGCCGCCGACGACGGCAGGGCCGCGCTGATCGGCTACCTGCCGGCCGGCTTCCCGTCGGTGGCCGGTGCGGTCGCCGCGGCCATCGCGCTGGCCGAGGCCGGCGCTGACGTGATCGAGGTCGGGCTGCCCTACACCGACCCGCTGATGGACGGCCCGGTCATCCAGGAGGCCGTGCACCGGGCGCTGGAGGGCGGCGTGCAGGTGACCGACGTGCTGCACACCGTCGAGACGGTGGCGGCGGCCGGCGTGCCGGTGCTGGTCATGACCTACTGGAACCCGGTCGACCACTACGGGGTCGGCTCGTTCGCGCGGGATCTGGCCGGGGCTGGCGGCTCCGGCCTGATCACCCCTGACCTGCCGCCGGAGGAGGCCGGCCCCTGGCTCGACGCGGCGGCGCGGCACGGTCTGGACCCGGTGTTCCTGGTCGCCCCGAGCTCGTCGGACCAGCGGATCAAGCTGATCACATCGGCCTGCGGCGGATTCGTCTACGCGGCATCCGTGATGGGCATCACGGGCGCCAGGTCGAGCGTCGGCGGCGCGGCCGAGACCCTGGTGGAACGGGTCAGGCAGTACACGAGGCTGCCGGTGGCCGTCGGCCTCGGAGTGAGTACCGCGGCCCAGGCAGCCGAGGTCGCCGCCTTCGCCGACGGCGTCATCGTCGGCTCCGCCTTCGTCCAGCGGCTGCTGAGCGCCCCGGACGAGGCGGCCGGCGTGGAGAGCGTGCGGCAGCTGACCGCCGACCTGGCCGCCGGCGTCCGCGGCCGCGCCAGCTAGAAACTCGGCCAGCCACCCGAGGAGGCCCTCCCCGCACTCCCCGCACCACCCGGC
>Ga0209415_10003554_pt1 | contig 28986 bp, 32 predicted proteins | sample PeaSoiSIISIP2007_FD_187696 | JGI IMG/M metagenome (GOLD analysis project Ga0209415, IMG submission 187696) | Peat soil microbial communities from Weissenstadt, Germany - SII-SIP-2007 (SPAdes) (version 2) | ecosystem: Environmental > Terrestrial > Soil > Wetlands > Peat | place: Germany...
TGGGCACCCTGTACGGCGCCCTGGCCGCCGGGGTGCGGGTGCGCGAGACACTTCTCCCCTTCCTCCTCCTGCCGGTCGTGGCGCCGGTTCTGCTCGCCGGTACGAGGGCGTGGCAGGCGGCGCTCGGTACCGGTCCCGGTGGCGACAGCGCCGATCCGTGGCTGAGCCTGCTCCTCGTCTTCGCCGTGGTCTACCTCTCCCTCGGCGTCGTGATCTTCGGTTCCCTCCAGGAATCGGGGTGACGAGACCGGTGGCGTCGTCGGACACGCGCGGCTGGCCTCTGCGCGTCCTCGGTGCGGTGGGCGCGGTCTCGCTGGCGGCCACGGTCTGGCTCGGGCTCTGGGTCACGCCGCCGGACAAGAAGCAGGGCCAGCTGGTCCGCCTGGTGTACATCCACCCGCCCATCGCGTGGGTGGCGTTGTACCTGGCCTTCGGCACGGCGGCCGTGGCCAGCGTGCTGTGGCTGTGGCCCCGCACGCGCAACCGCTTCTGGGACCGGGTGGCGGCAGCGTCCATGGAGGTGGGGACGGTCTTCACGGCCCTTACCCTCGTGACCGGGTCGATCTGGGGTCGGACGACGTGGGGGGTGTGGTGGGCATGGGACGCCCGTCTCACGTCCACCGCTCTTCTCCTGGTGCTGCAGCTCGGCTACCTGGCTCTCCGACGAGTTCCCGGGGACGCGGATTCCCGCGCCCGACGGTGCGCGGTGGGGGCCGTGATCGCCGGAGTGGACGTCCCCATCGTCCATTTCTCCGTCGATTGGTGGCGGACCCTGCACCAAGGGGCCACGGTCCTGAATGCAGATCTGTCGCCGAGGATCCACGGATCCATGGCCTGGACACTGCTTCTCGGATTCGTGTCCATGACCTTGCTCTTCGTCTGGATGCTCATCGTCCGGTACCGCATCCAGGTGCTCTCCGAGCTTCTCGACGGGGCCGAGCTCGAGACGGCCCTCCACGAACGCTGGGCGGAGGGTTCGCCGCCCGACGCCACGGCCGCGCCCGGCCACGAGGCTGCGCCCGGCGTGGTCGACCGGGCGGATCACCAGGTCGACCAGGTCGGGTCCGAGAAGCGCGGTGCACAACCGGTGGAGCTGGTGCCGTGAGCTACGTCGACGCCGGCTACGCCATCGCTCTCGGCGTGCTGGTCGCCTATGCGGCCCAATTGTTGTGGCGCCGCCGCCGCCTCGAACGACTCGACGCGCGCGTCGAGGTCGAAGGGCCACGGTGAGCCGACCTCCCACCGTCATGACCGGATCGGTCGAGGACGACAGTGCCGACGCCACCGCGCTGCCCACGACGTCCGACGGGAGACCGCCGCCGCCCGCGCGCGGCGACGCCGTCGGATCTCCGACGTCCCGGGCGGCGACGCGCCAGCGGCGGCGGCTCCTCCTCGTCGGCGCCGTCATCGCCGCCGCCTTCGTCTTCCTGGTGGTGAAAGGGCTCGGCAGTTCGCTCGACTACTTCGAGACCGTCGACCAGGCCGTCCAGAGCAAGGCGATGCTCGGGACGAAGACCTTCCGGCTCGAGGGCCTCGTGGTTCCGGGGACCATCCACCGCAGCCGTGGCGGTGTCGACTTCGTCGCCGCCGGTACGAGGGACCGGGTCGATGTGGTGAACACGAGTAATCCGCCGCAGCTGTTCCAGCCCGACATCCCCGTGGTCGTGGTCGGGCACTTCGTCGGTGCCACCTTCGTGTCGAACCAGATCATCGTCGACCACACCGCGCAGTACGTGGCCAAGTATCCCAAGCGAGTCAGGGCGCCCAACGGGTCGACGCGGTGAACGCCGCTCTGGGCCACACCGGTGTCCTGCTCGGACTTGTCGGCTCGGTCGCCGGCGCCGGCGTGGTCGTCTACGGGTTGGTCCGCCGGCGCCCCTCGTCGCTACGGGCCGGTCAGATCTACGCCGGGCTGATCCTCCTCGGCGCCGTCGTCGCCACCGTGGCCATGGAACGGGCCCTCGTCACCCACGACTTCTCGATCGCCTTCGTGGCCGAGAACAACAGCCGGTCCACCCCGCTGCTCTACACGATCACCGGCATGTGGTCCGCCCTCGCCGGTTCGATCCTCTTGTGGGCTCTGGTGCTGTCGGGGTACATCGCGGCCATGGTCTGGCGGTTCCGCCGGCAGGCCGCCGATGCCCTGGTGGGGTGGGCGACTCTCGTGACCTACATGGTGGCCGCCTTCTTCTTCGCGCTCATGGCCGGTCCGGCCGACCCGTTCCAGACCGTGTCGGGGCACGTACCGGTCAACGGCCTCGGTCCCAACGTCCTGCTCCAGGACAATCCCCTGGTGGCGTTCCACCCGCCCCTTCTGTACCTCGGCCTGGTGGGCTTCACGATCCCCTTCGCCTTCGCCGTGGCGTCGCTCGTGACCGGACGCATCGGCGAGGGATGGCAGGTGGCCACCAGGCGTTGGACGCTGTTCGCCTGGGCGTTTCTCACCGTCGGGGTCCTCCTCGGCGCCTGGTGGTCGTACCAGGTGCTCGGCTGGGGTGGGTTCTGGGGATGGGACCCGGTGGAGAATGCCTCCGTTCTCCCGTGGCTCTGCGCCACGGCCTACCTCCACTCGGTCATGGTCCAGGAACGGCGCGGGTTGCTGCGGGTGTGGAACCTGTCCCTCGTCATCTCGACCTTCAGCCTGACCATTCTGGGGACGTTCCTGACCCGTTCCGGTGTCATCGAGTCCGTCCATGCGTTCTCCGACTCCGACATCGGAGGACTTCTTCTGGGTTTCTTCGGGGTCGTCGTGGTCGGAGGCGTCGGACTGATCGCCTGGCGCGGCGACCGCTTGCGTTCACCCGGTGGTATCGATTCCCCGTTCAGTCGCGAGGGGGCCTTCCTCCTCAACAACCTGCTCTTCGTCCTCTTGGCCGTCATCGTGTTGCTGGGGACGGTCTTCCCGCTCCTCTACGAGGCGTTCGAGCACCAGCAGGTCACCGTCGGCGCCCCCTACTTCGACGCCCTCACACTTCCGATCGGCCTCGCCCTGCTCGTGCTCATGGCCATCGGACCGGCTCTGCCATGGCGGAAGGCGACCGCCGGTACCCTCCGTGAACGCCTCGTGGTGCCCGCCGGTGTCGGCGTGTTGGTGGCGGTGGTGAGCGTGATCGCCGGTGTGCGGGGCATCGGCGCCGTCCTGGCCTTCTGTCTGGGAGGGTTCGCGGCCGCGTCCAACGTACGGCAACTCGTCCTCGCGGCACGCGGTGCCCATCGACACGGCGTCGGCGCGTGGCGGGGGCTGGTCGGTCGCGCCAACGGGGGAATGGTCGTCCACATCGGTGTGGTCGTGATCGCCGTCGCACTGGCCGCGGCCACCTCCCTCGGGCATCGGGCCGAGGTGACCCTCAGTCCCGGAGAGACGACGACCGTCGACGGCCAGCACATCACCTTCGAGAAACTGGTCGTGGTGACGTCGCCGGCCCGCACGGCCACGGAGGCGCTGGTCCTGGTGAACGGGCACGGCCCCTACCGTCCGGCGGTGAGCCAGTACGGCACCAACACGGAGCCGGTGGGTACGCCGGCCATCGACTCGAACATCCTTCACGACGTCTACCTGACCGTCGACTCGTTGCCGTCGTCGTCCGGCGGCCCCGTGGGTATCGGTGTGACGGTCCAACCCCTCGTGACATGGCTGTGGGTGGGCGGCGCCATCCTGGTCCTCGGATCGGTCCTCGCCGCCGTGCCCGGCCGACGTCGCCGTCCGACCGACCCCGTGTCCGCCCCCGTGCCCGCCGTGGCCGACGGCAACGGAGCCGGGCGCGGACGTCCGGGCGATGACGACGACGAGCCCGTCGCCTCGGATGACGTGGTCCCACCCGTGACGGTGCCGGTCGGCGACCTGGAGGACGGACGGGCCGACGAACGCGTTCCCGCCGGATCGCCGTGACGGTGGCGGCGACACCCGGCACCGCCCCGCCCGTCGACCCCGGGGACGCCGGTCCTTCCCCCGGCACCGCCGGCGCGCGCCGCGGCCGGCACACGGCGCGGTGGACCGCCGGCGGCGTCCTGCTCGTGATCGCCGCCCTCGTGGCGCTACTTGCCACGCGTCCGCCGGCCACCGCCACGGAGGTGGCCACCCCGCTCCTCGGCAAGCCGGCCCCGAGCGTTTCGGGGACGACACTGTCCGGTGGCCGGTTCGGTCCCTCCGCCTACCGGGGCCGGTGGGTGGTGGTGAACTTCTCGGCCAGCTGGTGTCCGCCGTGCCAGCAGGAGCAGCCCGCACTCGTCGCCTTCGCCTACCACCACCGGGCCCCCGGCGACGCCGTCCTCGTCGGGGTGGTCTACGACGACAGCACCTCCAGTGCGCGCGCCTTCGCGTCGTCCTCCGGCGCCACGTGGCCGTCGGTCGTCGACCCGGGGGGACAGATCGCCCTCCGCTACGGCGTGCGGGGGCCGCCCGAGACATTCGTGATCTCACCATCGGGCACGGTCGTGGCCCACCTCGACGGGGCGGTGACGACGGCGGATCTCGACGATCAGATCGCGGCCGCGCACGCGGCGGGGCTGTGAGGCCCCGTCCGGGCCTGCGGGCCTCGTCCGGTCTGGTGTGGATGGCCCTGGCGGTGGTGCTGGCGGTCGCCCTCGTCTTCGGCGTGTCGTCGGGCCGGGGCCCCCTCACCGCTTCCCAGCGCGCCGAGGCCATCGACTCCGTTCTCAAGTGCCCGAGCTGTGACGGGATATCGGTGGCCGATTCCTCTGCATCGACGGCGGCGGCCGTGCGGCAGGTCGTCCTCGCCCGCGTGCGGGAGGGGCAGAGTGACACCCAGATTGAGCAGTACCTCGAGACCCGGTACGGGCCGAGCATCCTCTTGCGACCGCCGACGACCGGCCTCACTGCCGTGGTGTGGGTGGTGCCGTTGCTGGCCGGGGCCGGGGGCATCGGGGGACTGGGCCTGTTCTTCTGGCGCCGCCGCCGGCCTCTCGAGGTCCGGGTGACCCCCGAGGACCGCGCCCTCGTCGACCGGGTGTTGGCCGCGCACGAGCACGGCGCCGCCGGGCAACCGGCACCTCCCCGACGATGACCCGTCGCGAGCTCGAGGACGAGCGCACCTTCTTGTTGCGCTCGCTCGAGGACCTCGACAGGGAGCACGAAGCGGGAGATCTGTCGGACGAGGACCATGCGGTCCTACGCGACGGATACGTGGCGCGCACGGCCGAGGTGCTCCGGTCCCTGGACGGGGCGCCCTCGCCGACGGGCGCAGGGGTCGGACGAGCCGGGTCGACCCACCCAGGGCGTCGCCCACCGTCTCGGTCGGCGACCACGAGCCCGACCGACGGACGGCGCCGCCGGCGACGGATCCTGGTGGTGGCTGCAACGGTGGCCGTCGTCGTGGGCGCGGTGTGGGCGGTGGTCGCGCACGTCGGGCCTCGGCTCCCCGGTGAGTCGGTGACCGGGTCGGTGACATTGACCCCGTCGCAACAGACGGCGCGGACCCTGGCCGAGGCGGAGACGCTCGAAAGCCGGGGGAACGCCGTCGAGGCCGTCAAGCTCTACGAGTCCGTCCTGCGTCGGGACCCGAGCCAGGAGGAGGCGCTGGCCGAGCTGGGGTGGCTCGAATACCAGGCGGGCGCCGACGGCAAGGACGGCACCCTCCTGGCGCTCGGAGAGCGCCAGGAACAGCAGGCCGAACGCGTCGACCCGGGGGACTTCGCTCCCCATCTGTACCTGGGATCGATGCTGCTGGCACAGGGCGATCCCGCCGGCGCCGCCACCCAGTTCCGGCAATTCCTGGCCGACCACCCCCCACGGGCCACGGTGACCTCGGCGGCGCCCTTCATCACGGAGGCGTTCTCCGCCATCCACCAGGTACCGCCGCCCCTCCCGGTGGGCGCCGCCGCCCGGGCCGGCTGACAGGCGCTACGACGCCCGGTTCTCGAGCACCGTCGTGGGGACGACGGCCAGGCCCCCGACGGAGCGCAGAGCGGGCCAGTCGTCGAAGGCCCGGAGCTCGTCGCTGCCGTCGGTCGACTCCGGGACAGGGCCGACCGCCACCGGAATCTGCACGCCGAGCACCTGCTCCAGGGTCAGTCCCCGGTGCCAGGCGTCGAAGAGGGCACCGACAGCGCCGAGCGAGAAGCCGTCACGCTGCAACCTCAGGATCGCCCTCAGCCGGTCGACGTGCTGCTGGCCGTAGAGGCCGGTCCGCCCCCGCAAGGTCGGGCGGGGGAGCAGTCCCAGGGTCTGGAGGGCGCGGACGTTGCGCGTGGTCGTCCCGGCCAGACGGGCCAGCTGGTCCACGGTCAGGGTGACCTCCCCGCTCACCATGTTCGATCCTTCCTGCGATCCCGGGGCCGGTCCGGGCTCGGTCCGCCTGGGTACTCCCAAGTTGATTGTAACATGAATTGATGTAACAGTAATAGCCGGGAGTCGCCGCACGAGCACCAGAGGAGGAACCATGCCCATGAACCTCGAGGCCATCGGGTCGACGTCGGAGCCCGTCACGCGTTCGTGGACGTCGACCGATTGCCTTCTCTACGCCCTGGGCGTAGGCGTCGGTGCGCTCGATCCGACCGGTTTCGAGCTCGAGTTCTCGACCGAGAACTCCGCTGAGGTGGCGCAGCGTGTGCTGCCGACGTTCGCCACCATCGTGGGGATGGGAGGAGGACCCCGATCGACGCTCGGAACCTTCGATCCGGCCATGCTCGTCCACGGGGAGCAGTCGATCGAACTGCACCGCGCCATCGCGCCCGACGGCGCCGTCACCACGACGAGCACGGTGACGGGCATCTTCGACAAGGGATCGGGTGCCCTGGCCGTGATCGAATCGGAGTCGGTCGACGCCGCCACCGCCACGCCCTGCTTCACCACGCGATCAGCGCTCTTCATCCGGGGAGAGGGCGGATTCGGAGGGGACCGCGGCCCGACCACGGTCGGCGCCGCACCCGACGGCGAGGCCGACGAGGTCGTCAGCTACGCCACGCGACCCGACCAGGCCCTTCTCTACCGGTTGTCGGGTGACCGCAACCCCCTGCACTCCGACCCCGTCTTCGCCAAGCGGGCCGGTTTCGACCGACCCATCCTCCACGGGCTCTGCACCTACGGGTTCACCGGTCGGGCCCTGCTCCACGCGTTGTGCGGATCCGATCCCGAGCGCTTCCGCTCCATGCACGCCCGGTTCTCGCGGCCCACGTTCCCCGGCGACACGCTGACCGTCTCCATGTGGGTGCACGACGGTGAGGCCGCCTTCCGGACCGAGAACCAGCGCGGCGAGACGGTCATCGACGGCGGGCGGTTCGTCTTCTCCTGACATTCGCCGGGTGTGGCGCGCCGAGCGGTCGACCCGATCGGCTCTGGCATGCTGGAGACGTCCCGGGGGCCATCATGTTCCGCCACACCGCCCACATCTACGACCTGCTCTACGAGGGCTCGGGCAAGGACTATGCCAGGGAGTCCTCGGACATTGACGTCCTCATCAAGCAGCGGGCACCGGGGGCCTGTCGCCTGCTCGACGTGGCCTGCGGGACCGGAGGGCATCTCCGCCACCTCCGGCGTTGGTACGACGTCACCGGTGTCGACATCGATCCGGGAATGCTCGACGAGGCCCGGCTGCGCCTCCCCGACGTCACCCTCGTCGAAGCCGACATGCGCACGCTCGCGTTGGACCAGAGCTTCGACGCCGTGGTGTGCCTCTTCAGCTCTATCGGCTACCTGCGGTCGCCGGACGAGTTGGTGGAGGCCGTCGGGGCGATGGCCCGCCACCTGATCCCCGGGGGTGTCCTGGTCGTCGACGGGTGGGTCCGTCCCGACGCGTGGCTCAGCGGTGGGAAGACGGAGGTGGCGACGGCCGGTACCGAGACGGCCAAGGTCGTCCGGATGACCCGGTCGCGTCGCGAAGGGGACCGGACGCACCTCGAGATGCACCATCTCATCGACACCGGCCACGGCATCGAATACCTCGTCGACCATCACGAGCTGACCCTGTTCACACCCGAGGCGTACGAAGAGGCCTTCCGCGCCTCGGGTCTCACCGTCGAAGCCGTGGAGAGCCCCCTACCGGGCCGTGACCGTTACGTCGGCGTCACGCCGTCATGACGCCGCCGGGCCCGTCGCGCACCGGGTGGCGTGGTCCGCTCAGGCCCGCAGCGCCCTCAACCGCGTCACGACCCCGCTGAACACCCCGGTGAAGGCATCGACGTCGTCGTCAGTCGTCGACCACCCCACCGACAGACGGAGCGATCGCTCGGCGTCGACCCCCATCGCCTCGAGGACCGGCGACGGGGCGAGCGACTCCGAGGAGCACGACGAACCCGAATGGGCGGCGATGCCGGCCTGGTCGAGACCGAGGAGGACCGGCTCGGCCTCGACTCCGTCGATCGTCACGCAGACGATGTGCGGGACGCGCCCTTCGGGGTCGCCCACGGCCCGGACCCCGGCGACGGCCACGGCGGCTTCCAGAAGGTGGCCGGTGCGGCGCCGCGCCGCTGTCGCCTCCGACTCGAGCACGCCGGGTTGGGCGAGCGCTCCCGCCGCCGCGCCGAAGCCGATCATGCCGGGCACGTTCTCGAGGCCGGCACGTCGACCACGCTCCTGCTCACCACCGACGAGCAGAGGGTCGAGACGAAGTCCGCGGCGCACGATCAATGCGCCGATTCCCGGAGGACCCCCGAGCTTGTGCGCGCTCACCGACAGGAGATCGGCCCCCAGCTCGTCGACGTCGAGAGGGAGCTGACCGGCCAGGGCACACGCGTCCACGTGGACGACGACACCGTGCCGATGGCACGCCTCCACCACGTCGGCCACGGGCTGCAGCGTCCCCACCTCGTGGTTGGCCGCCTGACAGTGGACGAGTGCGGGCGGGGTACCGGATGCCGAGGAGCGCCGGATCGCGTCCTCCACCGCGGCCGGATCGATCCGACCAGCGCGATCGACGCCCAGTCGGACCAGCGGGGCCAGTCGGTCCGAGGCGTCACGGACACACGAGTGCTCCACGCCGGCGAGCAGGACGGGCTGACCGGGACTGGCCCGTGTGGCCCCCCACGTCGCCGCGTTGACCGCTTCGGTCCCACCGGACGTGAACACCACCTGCCGAGGCCGTACACCGAACAGGGCGGCCAGGCTGTCCCGGGCGTCCTCCACCACGGCGCGGACGACGCGGCCCTCGGTATGGACCCGACCGGGATCGGCGGCCGGCACGAGCCCGCTCTCGGAATCGCCGCCCCCGGCACCGCCGGCCGATTCGAGCCAGCGCACCATCGCCCGCACCACCTCGGGGCGTGGAGGAGACGTCGACGCGTGGTCGAGGTAGTGGCGCGTCACCGGTAACCGGCGGAAGGTGACAGGTTCAGACGAGCGCGGCGCACGCGTCGTCGCCGCGCGCACGCGACGAGAGCACCACGGAGACGGGGGCGTCCGCCTCCTGCCCGCACAGACCGGCCAGCAGCCCCCGCACCATCCCTCGGTCCACGGCACAGATCACCGGGTGTTGGGCGGCGGCGTCGCCGAACGGGCAATTCTCGGCCACGACGGCGGTGGACTCGCCGCGGTCCTCGGCGTGGGCGGCGAACCCCTGGGCGGTGAGGGCGTCGGCGATGGCGTGCATGGCACCACGCAGCGAGCGTTGCCCTTCGCCGGGCTCCATCCGGTCGGCCAGGACGCGTCCGTGCTCCTCGCCCACGCGCTCGGCCATCCGCTCCGCCTCGTCGGGCCCGAGGAGCTTGAGCGCCTCCACCAGCAGTGTCACGAGAAGGTCGTCGAGGTGGGTCACGAGGTCGAGGGTCGGATCGCCGTCGGTGGCATCGGCCGCCCGGTACCGCTTGGACGGCCTGCCCGCACCCGCCGTCGGGGATCGCTCGAGGCTCACCTCGACGTATCCCCCGGCCGACAGACGGTCGAGATGATGCCGGGCCACGTTCGGGTGGAGCGAGAAGGCGGTCGCCACCTCGGACGCCGTCGACCCGGGGTGCGAGCGCACGTGGAGGTAGATCTCGCGCCGGGTCGGGTCCCCGAAAGCGGACGTCACGGCGGCCACCGTGGCCGAGAAGCGCCGATCGGCGGGAGCTGTCTCCCCGGGGTCGGCGGCCGTCTGCACAGCACTAGTCTACCTGGCGGCGCCGGATATTCCCTGGTGGCGCCCATGTATCTGACCTGGAAGGACGATTCGGTGGCCCCGAACGAAGCAGAGGTGTCCGCTGCGGTCGGGGCCGTCGAGGATCCCGACCTGCGGCGGGCCATCGGGGAGCTGGGCATGGTGCGCTCCGTCCGGGTCCAGCGCCGGTCCTCGAGCGTCGTGCTGGCCATGCCGGTGGCGCGGTGGCCGGCGTCGGCGGCGGTGACAGAGGCCGTACGCGCCGTGCTCGAGGGGTTCGGGTCGGACAGTCCGAACGTGGATGTAGTCGTGATGAGCGACGACGAACGCGCCGAGTTGCACCGTCTTCTGGCCGCGCCCCCCGCCAGCGCCGGGACCGGTGACGACACGGCTGGGACCGGCGATCCCGGCCACGCCCACCCACACCCTCATCGCCGGGCACCGGGTGCGGCTCCGGGTCCTCTCGGCCACGAGGAGGGTCGACCCAATCGCTTCATGATCCCCGGGACGCGGACGCGCGTGATCGGCATCTCGTCGGGCAAGGGAGGAGTCGGGAAGTCGTCGGTGACGGTGAACCTGGCCGTGTCGCTGGCGGCGCGTGGCCACGAGATCGGGCTCCTCGACGCCGACGTCTACGGCTTCTCGGTCCCGAAGATGCTGGGAGTGACGCAGGGCCCGGTGGCCATCGACGAGCTCCTCGTGCCGCCCGTGGTCCACGGTGTGCGGTGCCTGTCGATGGGCTTCTTCGTTCCCGACGAGCAACCAGTCATCTGGCGCGGACCGATGCTGCACAAGGCGCTCGAGCAGTTCCTGGTCGACGCCTACTGGGGGGAACCGGACTACCTCCTCATCGACATGCCCCCGGGGACGGGCGATGTGGCCCTGTCGCTCGGCCAGTACCTGCCGCGGACGGAGGTGCTCGTGGTGACCACGCCGCAGCCCGCGGCCCAGCGCGTGGCCCAGCGCTCGGCGTACGCCGCCAAGCAGCTCTCGTTGCCCGTCCGGGGCGTCATCGAGAACATGTCGTGGTTCACCGGTGACGACGGCGTGCGCTACGAGCTCTTCGGCGCCGGAGGGGGCGACGCTCTGGCCGACGCTCTCGATGTTCCCCTCCTCGGACGGATCCCCCTCGTTCCCGCCGTCCGTCGGGGCGCCGACGACGGTGTGCCGGTGCGGATCTCCGACCCCGGCGGAGAGGCCGCCCGGGCCTTCGAGGCGCTGGCCGATCGCGTGGAAGCTCTCGGCCCGGCCCGCATCTACCGGCGGGAGCTCACCCTGCGCTGACCCCGAGCACGGCCGTCGGTCGACGGTATCGACGTCATCGGTGCCCGACGTCCTCGATACCGCGCGGGAGGTCCCGGCGCTCCCATCCGAGATCGCCGACGGCGCTGGCCATGGCGAACCGATCGGTCATGCCAGCGACGTAGGCGACCGCTGCCTGCACGGCTTCGGGGCTGCCTCCGGCCACCCCGCCACCTTCGTCGACGCTCGGGATGCGGTTCGGCCGGTCGGCGAAGTGCTCGACCAGCGCGCGCAGCATGGCCACCACCGCCGTCCCCTGGGACACCGATGCGGGCCGGAAGTAGACCTGTTCGTAGTTGCCCTGGCGGAACGCGGCGAGGGCGTCGGCGAGCTCCTCGTCCATCCCCACCCTTCCCGACGACAAGGTGGCGCCGGTCACCCCCTGGATGAAGGACCGGAGCTGGTGCGACCGTGTCTCGCCGCAGCGGCGACGGACGATGTCAGGGAGCATGGCGGCGGTCACGATGCCGGCCGAGACGGCGTCCTCCCAGTCGTGACAGACATAGGCGATGCGATCCGCCCAGCTCACGACCTCCCCTTCGGGTGTGGCCGGCGCCGGACGCGACCAGGAGTGGTTCCGGATCCCGTCGAGCGTCTCGACACAGAGGTTGAGACCGGCGAGCGACACGTCGGCCCCCCAGACGGCGTGGTCGAACCCGTCCGCCAGAAAGACACCGAGTGCGTCCTCGCTGGCGTGCCCACCGGGACCGTGACCGCAGTCGTGACCGAGGGCGATCGCCTCGGTGAGCGCCACGTTCAGGCGACAGGCCCGGGCGATACCGGTGGCGACCTGGGCCACCTCGAGAGCGTGCGTGAGCCGGGTCCTCTGGTGGTCGGCCGGGAAGATGAACACCTGGGTCTTGCCGGCCAGGCGACGGAACGACGACGAGTGCAGGATCCTGTCCCGGTCGCGCTCGAAGCAGGTCCGGTAGGGGTCGGGTTCCTCCTCCACCACCCTCCGCCCGGCACCGACGGCCCGTGTGGCCCCGTCCGCCAGGTCGCCCTCGGCCCGCTCGCGATCCTCGCGACCGAAGGCGGCGGCGGGTGGGGGGCAGCCGATGGCGGCGGTGGAGTCGGCATGGGCGGTGCGGATGCCGGACTCCCGGTGCCCGGCCATGGTGGCGGCCCACCGCCGGCTGCGGTCGCTCTCGACGGTGCCCGGGGTTGCACCCTCCTCCATGATCGTGCCTGCCTCCTCGGTGGTCCCCACATGGACGGGTCGTGATCGGGCATCGTGGTCGCCCGTCGAGTCGCCCATCGGTCGTGAGTCCGGGTCCCAGTGTGCCGCACCGCTGTATCGTCAGGGACCGGCCCGTCTCCGGGTCGGCGGTGATCGGAGGAACGAAGCAGGTGGACGTGCGCATCGGGATCGTGCAGAGCGCCAAGGAAGTCGAGGTCGAGCTGGCCGAAGACGTCGACCGGGAGTCGGTCATCGCCGAGATCGAGAGTTCCCTCGGCAAGGCGGAGGGTGTCCTCTGGTTCACGGACCGCCGGGGTCGGAGGGTGGCTGTGCCCGTGGCCCGGGTCGCCTATGTCGAGGTCGGGGCTCCGGTGTCGGAGCGGCGGGTCGGTTTCGGCGCGCCCTGAGCGGTCGTCGACCGAGCCGGTCACCGCGCCTCGTCCCGGGCGCGGTGGCGTGCCGGCGGCGCGGCACCGGCGCGGCACCGGCACGGCGCCGGGTCGAGCGATTCAGGGAGGACGTACACGATGGTCGGGCTCCTCGACCGGCGCCTCGTCTTCGTGACGGGCAAAGGTGGCGTCGGTAAGACGACGGTGGCCGCCGCCCTGGCCCTGTTCGCCTCCGAGCACGGCCGTCGCACCTTGCTGTGCGAGGTCGACGCCAAGGGCGATGTCGCGTCGTTCCTGGAGACCGGACCCACCGCCTTCACCGCCGGTGAGGCCCTCCCCGGTCTGTGGGCCATGTCGATGGACACCGAAGCCTCCTTGCGTGAGTATCTCCGGCTCAACCTGAGGATCCCCGTGGTCGGACGCATCGGTCCGTTGGCCAAGGCATTCGACTTCGTGGCCACGGCGGCGCCGGGTGTCCGGGAGATCCTCACCGTCGGCAAGCTCTGCTTCGAGGTGCGTGAGCGGCACTACGACCTCGTTGTCGTGGACGCTCCTGCCACAGGGCACATCATCGGGCAGCTGGCCGCCCCGCAGGCCATCAACGAACTGGTCAAGGTCGGTCTCATCCGCTCGCAGACGGACTGGATGCTCGACATCCTCTCCGATCCCGAGCAGACGGCGGTGGCCATCGTGACGACCCCGGAGGAGATGCCGGTCAACGAGACGATCGAACTGGTCGAACGCGTCCGGCAGGAGACGACGGTCGAGCTGGCATCGGTGATCGTGAACAGGGTCCTGCCCGAGCTGTTCGGTCGGAGCGAGGAAGAGGTCTTCGACCGCCTGGGCGGCGACGCCGCCACCGAGGAGTTGACCCGCCTGGCGGGCGACGACCCCGCGCCCGTCCTCACGGCGGCGCGCCTGGCGGTGACGCTCCGACGCACCAACGCCGGCCATCTCGAACGACTCCGTGCCGCCGTCGACCCCACCGTGCCGATGCTCTACCTCCCGTTCCTCTTCGCGCGGTTCCACGGATTGCGGACCATCCGCCAGGTGGCCAGCTCACTCGGCGAGGAGCTGGGATTCTGATGACCCCCCGGCGCACCTCGGTGGCACCCGCCCCGTCGGGCTCGCTCGATGGCCTCCTGGCCTCGCGCGAGATCATCGTGGCCTGCGGACCCGGTGGTGTGGGCAAGACGACGACGGCCGCGGCCGCGGCGGCGATGGCCGCCGCCCGAGGTGGTGGCAAGGTCCTCGTCCTCACCATCGACCCCGCCCGCCGGCTCGCCGATGCGCTCGGACTCGACGGCATCGGAAACACCGAGCGACGGGTGCCGAACGAAGCCTTCTCCTCGGCCGGCATCAAGCCCCGTGGTGAGCTCTACGCGGCGATGCTCGACACCAAGGAGTCCTGGGACGCACTGATCCGGCACCACGCCCCCGACGACCGCACGCGCGACGAGATCCTGGCCAATCCTCTGTACCGCAACATCTCGGGCCGCTTCGTGCAGAGCCACGACTACATAGCCATGGAACGGCTCTTCGAAATCCATTCCGAAGGCATCTACGACCTGATCGTGGTGGACACGCCTCCCACCCGCAACGCCTTGGACTTCCTCGATGCTCCCGAGCGTATGGCCGAGTTCTTCTCGAGCCGACTATTGAGGTGGTTGATCGTTCCGTACCGCTCACGGCTGGTCAACTTCGCCTCGAAACCCTTCTACCAGGTGGCCGACCGCATACTGGGCACGCAATTCCTGGCCGACATCGCCGAATTCTTCATCCTCTTCCAGAGTATGTACGACGGCTTCATCGAACGGGCCCGGGCCGTTCAACGCCTCCTGGCCGACAGACGGACCTCGTTCATCGTCGTCTCCACTCTCGAGACCGTGCCTCTCCGAGAAGCGGAGTTCTTCGCTCAGGCGATCACGGAGCGAAAGTTGCATCTCGGAGCCATCGTCCTCAACAAGGTCCTACCCGACTACCTGCGTGACCCCACGGGCGCCCTGGTCGCCGAGCGGTTGCGCGACCGGGCCGAGGAGATCGCGGGGGTCGTCGCTCCGCAACTCGGCGTAGACCCCGCGCAGGTCCGTCGGGTGCTGATCGAGGTCGGTCAGAACTATATGGACTACCGGCTTGTGGCGCAGGGCGAAGCGGAGAAACAAGCGGAGCTCTCCACCGCGGCGGAGACTCTCGTGAGCGTCCCGTACTTCGACACCGATGTCCACGACTTCGCCGGCCTCATGCGGCTCGGTGCCGGTCTGTGGGGTGAATGAGCGGACGGATCAGGAGACGCTCACGTGCGGCAGGCCGTCGCCGTGGACCTTGGCCGTGAACATCGCCGTGTCGGCCCGGGCCAGGATCGATTCCGGGGTGTCCTCCGGGTACGGATGGGCCAGGCCCACGCTGGCACTGAGACTGATGGAGCCGACGGAAAGCTCCGTCGGGTGTTCGATGGCCCGGACCAAGCGTTGGGAGAGTTTCTCCAGGTCCCGGTCGTTCTGAGTGCGCGCCACCACCACGAACTCGTCTCCCCCGTAGCGGGCGACGAAGTCGGCGCGCCGTACGGACTGCCGCAGCCGGTCGCCGAGCATGCGCAACAACTCGTCACCGACGGCCTGCCCGAACTCGTCGTTGATCGGCTTGAACCCGTCGAGATTCAAGAAGATCACGGCGGTCAAGGGATCGTCCAGGCAGTGCTCGAGCCGACGGCACAGGGCGTCGCGGTTCGGAAGGTCTGTGAGAGGGTCACGTGAACCGACGTCGTCGAGGACCGCTTGCGTGGCGCGCAGCTGGCTGATGTCGTTGCCCGACACGACGAGTCCGCACACCGTCGGGTCGTCGACCAGGTTCACGATGCTGAGCTCGAAGGGTACCGACGCCTGATCGTCGCGCCGCAGCATCTCGACCTCGACCTTGGTCGGACCGGTGCTCCACGGGGGGGCGTCGAGCGAGCGCGTCAGTGCCGACGACAATGCTGATCGGTCATGGGGGACGACGTAGTCGGCGAGCGGGCGACCCTCGACGAGTTCCTGGTCGTGGCCGAGCAGTCGCGTGATGGCCGCCGAGACCGACTCGATCTCGCCCGTCGGCTTCAGGAGCATGATGATGTTGGCGGCGTTGTGCACGAGGGATCGGAAGCGCCCGATCTCGCTGTTGGCCACTTCCCAGCGCCGCCGCTCGGTGAGGTCGCGGATGCAGAGCACCAGGCCTCCCACCGTGGAGTGGCCGAGGAGGTTGGAGGCCATCACCTCGACGAGCTTCCATCCCTCGCCGGCGTGTACACGCAGCTCGAGCGGAGTCCCGAAGGCCTTGTCCCGGATGCTCGTCAGGGCGACCCCGGCCAGTTCCTTGTCCTCAGCGTGGACGACGTCCAGCGCGTTCGTTCCGACCAACTCCGACGCCGTCCGTCCGAACAGGCGCTCGGCCGCGTCGTTCACCCACAGGACGCCGCCCATCTGATCGATCACCACCACGGCGTCCGGCAACGACTGGGTGACGTCGACCAGACTCTCGCGGTCCATTTACGTCAGTGCCTCCGTGATCACCCGGTCACCATCGGCTCGGGGCTGCCGCGGGTTGACCTGCGTCGGCCCCGGCAGGGGCGGCCGGCGCCGTATTTGTGGGTCCGTTGCGGAGAATCAGCCGTCGTTCGTCTGGTATAGGTGGTCCCCGAAGAAAGCCAGGATGCGGGTCCAAGCGTCCTCCGCCGCGTCCCGGCGGTACCCGAGTCGTAGGACCGTGTCCACGGCGTGCGCCTTCCCCTCGTGCCGGTTGAGAAAGCTGTGGGGGGTGTCGGGATACTCCTTCACGTCGTGGGGATCCCGGCGGCGGTGAGGGCCGACTCCAGCCGCGCCGCGTGGCCCGGCATCATCCAGTCCTTGGCGCCGTAGCTCCCGACGATCGGGCAGGCGTGGGCGAGCCGCTGGGCCGCATCCTTCGGAACCTGGCCGTAATTGGGGGCGGCGGCGGCGAAGCCTCCCCTGGGCGCACAGGCCAGGGCGAAGCCGCCGCCCATGCAGAATCCGATGATCCCCACCCGGCCCGTGCAGCGCTCGTGGTCGGCCAGATACGACCGTGCCGCTTCGATGTCGTCGAAGGCGCGCCCGGTCCCCCGGGCGAGGGTGGCGAAGGTGGCGGCGATGCAGCGCAGCGTGCGGCCCCAGGAGTAGAGGTCGGGCGCGAAGGCCACGTAGCCCTCCGAGGCCAGATGATCGGCGTGGGAACGGATGTCGTCGTTGAGCCCGTAGACCTCGGGCAGGACGATCACGCCCGGACGGCGGTCGTCCCCCTCGGGGAGGGCCAGGTGTCCCGGCACCTCGCCGCGCGGACCCGGTACCCGGACCTGGACCATGCTCAGACTCCCTTCACCCGTGGGGCAAGTGTTGTGCCGGCGGTGTGTGCGCCCGTCACGCTGGCCTCGGCGTCCACACACAATGGCACCCGTGGCGAGCCGGGACCTCCCCGGGGTTGTGTTCCCTTGGTTGAAGATGCGCGCCCTCGATGCCGACAAAGAATCGTGAGGCAGCAGTCGATGGTGAGAGATGAGAAGCAGGTAACGGTGCGGACGTGCGGGTTCACTTTCACCACCACCGGACGGCCCTGTGCCAATCACGTGGCGGACGACGAGCTCTACTGTCGGGCCGGTCATCCGTGTATCGGGCCGACGCGTCATGCCGACATCGGGAGATGGGCGGCGCACCACGGCACTCTCTTCCCGGCGGGTTCCGGCACGTCGACGTCGACGGTACCGGATCGTCGACGGCGCGCCTCGCTGTTGTTGGCCCGCGCACTGTCGCACGAGGACGCAGAGGCGGACGGTGTCTGTGCCGACTGGCTCTTGGCCGACCCGGCCGTCGCCCTGGCACTCCTCGGCTCTCCGGACGCCGCCCCCGAGGCGCGCGATGCCGTCATCCAGCGTTTCGGTCTGGTCGGCGCGCTCCTGGTGGTCGCTCACGAGGACCGTTGGCAGCGTCATCTCGCCGTCTTGTCGGGCAACTCCGAGGCGACGTCGGTCGCAGACCCGGTCGCCGGGCATCTCGAGCGACTGGTCAAGAACTTCGCCCACATCGACGCCCGGAGGCTCGAAACGCTGTTGGGCGATATCGACCGGGCCGAGAACGCGACCCCCACCAGTCAGGCCGCCGCCCGTCATCGGCTCCACGCCGCGTACGCAGTGGCGGCTCGTGACGGTAGCGACTTCTCTCACCACGAGTACATGAAGTCGCTCAACGAGGTTCTGAAGAATACGCGTCCGCCGGTGGCCTCCTGAGCGGACGCCGGGGCTAGACCACTGGCCCGGGGTCGGACGGCACCGCCTTCTGCCCGCCGGGTGGATACGGGGCTACGACGGGGCGATCGCCGCCGGGCGCCTACGATGCGGTCGGAGGTGTGAGCCCTGATGACCGACATCGTCGACGGAACAATCGAATCGTACGCAGAAGCCCATACGACAGCGCCCCCCGCGCATCTGGTTGCGGTGGACCGCGAGACGCGCCAGTCGCTGGACTTCCCGGGCATGATGGTGGGCACGCTCGAGGGTCGGTTCCTCGAGATGCTGGTCTTCGCGCGACGTCCGCGCCGCGTTCTCGAGATCGGCACCTTCAGCGGGTACTCCGCCCTCGCCATGGCCGCCGGGCTCCCGGCCGACGGCCGGATCACGACATGCGAGATCAACGCCGTCCACGCCGAGGCCGCCCGGCGTCACATCGCCGACAGCCCTTACGCCCAGGTCATCGAGGTCATCGAGGGACCGGCCATCGACACAGTGAACTCGTTGTCCGGCCCCTTCGACTTCGTCTTCATCGATGCCGACAAGACGAGCTACGCCGCCTATTACGAGGCGGTCCTCCCCAAGCTGGCGCCCGGTGGGCTCATCGCCGTCGACAACACCTTGTGGAGCGGCAGGGTGGTCGACGACGGCGACCGGTCACCCGACACCGTGGCCATCCGCGCCTTCAACGACGCCGTTGCTGTCGACGCGCGGGTGGTGTGCGTCCAGGTCACGGTGCGCGACGGTGTCACGCTCATCCGCCGGGCCGAAGACGCCGGCACGGACCGGTAGCGCGGATCGAGACGAGTCCGGCCCACCGTGCTCGACTACCACCTCCATCTCTGGCCGCACGGCCAGCGCGATACCGATCCCACCCTCGACCAGGTGTCGGCCTACTGCGATCAGGCCGCGGCTCATGGGGTCACCGAGATCGCCCTGACCGAGCACCTGTTCCGTTTCCGACAGGCCGACCACCTGTTGCGCGGGTTCTGGGACGACGAACCGAACGCGGCATTGCGCGCCTCCATGGAGGTCTACTGGGACGACCACGCCCGCGCCGATCTCGATCGGTACGTCGGGTGCGTCCAGGCGGCCAAGGATGCCGGACTTCCCGTCGTCCTCGGGCTCGAGGTCGACTACTACCGTGGGCGGATGGACGATGTCGCCACGCTCCTCGCCGGCTACCCCTTCGACGTTCTGCTCGGTTCTGTCCACTGGATCGGCACCTGGCGCTTCGACGACCTCGACGACCCCGCCTCCATGGACGAGTGGTCCGCGCGCGACGTGGACGACGCGTGGTCCGACTACGTGACGGCCATCGAAGAGCTCGCCGCCTCGGGGACGTGCGACGTCCTCGCCCATCCCGATCTGGTCAAGGTCGCCGGTCACCGGCCGGCGACTCCCGAGGAGTGCTGGGACAGGCTGGTCGAGGCGGCCGTCTCGTCGGGGATGGCGGCCGAACTGTCATCGGCCGGGTGGCGCAAGCCGGCGGCGGAGCCGTATCCGTCGCCGCCTCTCCTGCGGAGATTCGCCCGTCACGGCGTGCCCCTCACCACCGCGTCCGACGCCCATCGCCTGGCGGACGTGGCCGACAGGTCGGCCGAGCTGGCCCGACTCCTGGCCGCCGTCGAGGTGGACACCCTCCGGGCCTTTCGCGGCCGGCGTCCGCACGACGTCCCCTGCCACGCGGGAGCCGACCTCCCGTGATGACACTGGCCGAGCTCGCCGCCTCGTTCACCGACCTCGACGAGGCCGACTTCGACCACCTGCAGCGGCTGCTCGGGTCGTGGGGGGTCCTTTCCGACCTGTCGTTCTCGGACCTCCTCCTCCTCGTTCCCGCCAAGGGTTCCGACGGTCGAAGCCTTCTCGTTCTCGGTCAGATCCGCCCGACGACGAGCGCGACGTTGCTCCGGGTCGATCTGGTCGGTCAGGTGGTCTCCGCCGACGACTGGCAGGTGGCCGCCGAGGCGGTCCGGACGGGGAAGGTGGTCTCGGGGGTGGCCAACGTTCCGGCGCCCACCCCGCTCCCGGCGCCCCTGCAGCCATGGCCGGTGCACGGCGACGCGTCGGACACGGGCGAGGTCCCCGCCGTCCCCGACACGGCCCAGTTCGAATGCGTTCCCGTCCCCCTGAGCGGTGCCGCGCCCGCCGTCATGGTCCGCATCGGACCACTCGAGGACCGTCGCCGTTCCTATCGACTCGAACGCGTCTATCGCGATCTCTACCAACGACTGGCGGCCATGGTGGCGGCCGGCGACTATCCGTTCGCCGGAGAGGACGTCACCACCGAGGACGCTCCGCGGGTCGGTGACGGTCTGATCCTCGTCGACACCGAGGGTAGGATCGTCTACTCGTCACCGAACGCCATGAGCGCGTTGCACCGGATGGGTGTGACCGACGCAGTGGAGAATCGACGACTCCCTGATCTGGGAGTCGAGGAGACGGCTGTCGACCGTGCCCTGGCCGCCGGCTGCCCGGTCATCGAGGAGGTGGAGCGTCGCCCCGATGTCATCGTGCTCGTCCATTGCACGCCCCTCCTCGTGGCCGGCACCGTCACGGGGGCGATGGTGCTGCTGCGCGACGTGACCGATCTCCGGCGCCTCGACCGCCTTCTGCTGTCGAAGGACGCCGCCATCCGCGAGGTGCACCACCGGGTGAAGAACAACCTCCAGACGATCTCGTCGCTGCTGCGGCTGCAGGCTCGGCGCCTCGCACCGGGTCAGGGACAGGAGGCCCTGCGCGAAGCGGAGCGGCGCGTCCGCTCCATCGCCGTCGTCCACGAGATCCTTTCGCGCGAGCCGGGGGACGAGGTGCCTTTCGACGATATCGTCGCTTCGCTCGTCCGCATGGCTGAGGACTCGGCCGTGTCGGGCCACCGCGTCGACATCCACGTGACCGGCGATATCGGAGAGGTGGGGGCCGACGTGGCCACCCCGCTCGCCGTCGTCCTGGCCGAGCTGCTCCAGAACGCCGTCGAGCACGCCTTTCCCTCCCACGCCGTCGACGGGTCGGGCGATGCGACCGAGTCCGAGCCGTCGGGGCGCGTCGATCTGGTTCTGGCCAACGACGGACGCCGCCTCACGCTGCAGGTCCGCGACGACGGCGTCGGACTGCCTCCCGGTTTCGATATCGAGGCCACGTCGAGCCTGGGCCTGTCGATCGTGCGCGACCTGGTGACCACACAGCTCGAGGGGACCATCGTGATGGAGAGCCGGGGCGGCACCCTCGTGACTCTCGACATTCCGGTCCCCGCTGTCGACGAGGGAGCGGCGTGGCGTTGACCGGCCTCGGCGACTGCTGCCCGGTTCGCCGTTCGTGGGCCGGGCCAGGCGTTCAGGCGTTCAGGCGTTCGGCGTTCGACGTCGGGGCCTCGCTGGTGCCGGAGAACCGGTAGCCGATCCCCCGCACCGTGTGGAGCCAACGGGGTTGGGCCGGGTCGGGCTCGAGCTTGAGGCGCAGCCGCCTGATGTGTTCGGTCACCGTGGCGGGGTCCTGCCATTCCTGGGTCGATCCCCAGACGTGCTCGAGCAGCTCTTCGCGGCTGAACACCTGCTCGGACGCGGAGGCCAGGAAGGAGAGGAGATCGAACTCCTTCGGGGTGAGGTCCACCGTCCGTCCCTCGACCTCGACCCGGTGCGCGGCACGGTCGATGACCAGCCCGTCGTGCTCGACCCTGTGGACCGTGGGGGCGGGATGGCCCCGACGCAGGACGGCGCGGATCCTCGCTTCGAGCTCGGGCAAGGAGCACGGCTTGACCACGTAGTCGTCGGCGCCCAGGTCGAGGACACGGATCCGCTCGGACTCCTCGGACCGGCCCGTCAGCACGATGACGGGCAGGGCGCCGTCCCGGCGCAGGCGGGAGAGAACCTCGTCGCCTTCGATGCCGGGGAGGCCCAGGTCGAGCAGGACCAGGTCGTACCGCCCGAGACTGGCTTCACGCAGCGTGGACGGCCCGTCGACGGCCTCGCCCACGTGGTAGCCGACGCGTTGGAGAAAGAGCCGGGTCGCCGTGCGGCTGGCCTGGTCGTCTTCGGCGACGAGTACGGTCCGCTCGTCGTCGGTCATCGTCACGACACTCACCCTTACACCTTCGTCGTCCAACCCCTCAGGCTTGAGCCGCTGTTGTGGGTCGTTTCGCCCGCGTCAGAGAGATCCGGGAGGGCCTTGGCGACGTCGGGGGCCACGAAGGAGTCCATCAGGGGTCGGCGCCGGGGCAGGCTCACTGGTGCGACCCGTCGTGGCGGGGGATCGGTGCGCCGCGTTGGCCCGGGCGCCCAACGGAGACAGGCGGCCGGATCGGCCCCGTCGTGACCAGGGAGAACGATTCGTTACCAGGGAGAACGTCGGGAGCCAGGCCAGCGCGCCCGTCCTGCGGTGTCGGGGTCAGGAGGCGCGGCGACGAGCCGCCAACCAGGCCTTCCGGAGCTTGCGTCGCTCCTCCTCGGAGGTCCCGCCCCAGATCCCGGACTCCTGGTTGGTGGCGAGTGCGAATTCGAGGCACGGCTCGTTGGCCTCACACGCTTGGCACACGCGCTTGGCCGCCTCGATCTGCTCGATGGCGGGACCGGTGGTGCCGACGGGGAAGAAGAGATCGGGTTCGGTGTGCCTACACGAGGCGAGATTGCGCCAGTCGTCTGCGTCCCAATCGACCGACCGGTTCCACATCAGTGCCATGCTGCTCTTCCTCCGGTGCCGTGCGTCCGCGGGGGGGCGCTGAACTTGTGATTCAGTTCACATGAGGGGCCACAAGGGTGGGGGTGTGCCTGTGAATTGACCGTTAGTGAAACTAGTCCCAAGCCCCCCACCCTGCAAACGTCATAAGGGCTGACAGTTGTCGAAACGACACGAAAAGCATGAGACATGATTGACGAGGTAGACCGGTGGCCCCGCCGGCGCGCGGACGCGCCCATCACCATCCTGGCCCATCGGGGAGGTTCCGGACCCTGGCGCGAGAACACCCTGGAAGCGTTCGCGGGCGCCCTCGGTCTCGGAGCCGACGGTGTGGAACTGGACGTCCGGAGGACGGTCGACGGGCGGCTGGTCGTCCACCACGATGCCGAGATCGCCGGGAGAGGGGCCATCCACGTCCTCCGGGCCGCTGAGCTGCCCTCCTGGGTCCCGGGCCTCGAGGACGCGCTCGAGACCTGCGCCGGGGCGGCGGTCAACGTCGAGATCAAGAATGCCCCGGTCGAACCCGGTTTCGACCCTGACGAGACCGTCGCCGCCGAGGTGGCGAACGCCCTGACCGGATCGACGGTGCCGGACGGGTCCGGGCCGGCCCACGTCATCGTGTCGTCGTTCTGGCCCGCCACGGTGGCGGCGGTCCGGAGCAACGGACCGGAGATCCCCACCGGACTCCTCGTCCATCCCTCGCTCGACGCCACCGACGCCGCTGAGCGGGCCGCCGCACTCGGTTGCGTGGCCGTTCACCCGTTCCACACCCAGGTGACAGCCGCCTTCGTGGACCTGGTCCACGGCATGGGCATGGGGGTGGTGGCCTGGACCGTGAACGAACGTGACGACATCGCCGCCGTGGCCGAGGCCGGGTGTGATGTCGTGATCTCGGACCGGGTCACAGACGCACGGGAGGTCCTGAGAGGGCCATGACGCGGGGGCGACATCGAGCCTGGACGCGGCCCGGATTGGTCGGGGGCGCCCATCGTCGGGGACAATCGCGGCCATGAACGTCGTCGTCTGTGTCAAGCAGATCCCCGATCCGGCCGCCCCTCAGGCACTCGACCCCGAGACCCGGACCCTCGTCCGCCAAGGCAAGCTGATCCTCGACGACTCCGACGCCTACGGGGTCGAGATGGGACTCCAACTCGCCGACCAGGCCGCCGGCGACTTGGTCACCCTCGTCTCGATGGCCCCCAACGCGGAGACCTCGGGTCTGCGCACGGCCCTGGCCATGGGAGCCGACAGGGCCATCTTGGTGAGCGACGACGCCCTCCGCGGTTCCGATGCCCTGTCCACGGCGAAGGTCCTGGCCAAGGCCATCGAGAGAGCCGAACCTGATCTCATCATCGCCGCCACCGAGTCGACCGACGGGTACACGGGGACGTTCCCGGTCCAGTTGGCCGAGCTTCTCGGCCTGCCGTCGATCACCTTCGCCAAGAAGGTGTCCGTGGCTGACGGAAAGGTCCACGTCGACCGCCAGACCGAGGCCGGCTACGACGAGGTGGAGTGCCCGCTCCCGGCCGTCGTCACCGTGACCGCCGGCGTCGTCGAGCCTCGCTACCCGTCCTTCAAGGGCATCATGGCGGCCAAGTCGAAGCCGCTCGAGCAACTGACGGTGGCCGATCTGGGCTTCGACGGGAGCCAGGTGGGCGCAACAGGATCCCGGCAGGAGGTCACCGACGTCGCGCCCGCCGACGAGCGCCAGGCGGGCGAGATCGTCGAGGACGAAGGCGACGGCTACGAGAGCGTCATCCGGTTCCTGGAGCAGCTCAAGCTCATCTGACACGGGTTCCGGGCGACCCCGTCCCTTCAACCGCCCCTCTTCTCCTCTCGCCGCACAACGATCTCAGGAGCACACACGATGTCGATCGACAAGATCTGGGTTCTCGCCGAGGTGGTCGACGGATCGCCCACCAGCACCACGCTCGAGCTGCTCACCGAGGCGCGGTCCATGGGACCGACCGTCGCCGCCGTGACGTGGGGTGGCGTGGCCGCATCGGTCGCCACGACACTCGGTGACTTCGGTGCATCCACCGTCTACGACACCGGGGATCTCTCCGATGCGCTCCCCGGCGCGCCGGTCGCCGCCGCCATGGCCGCTCTGATCGGGTCGGGCGACCGCCCTGACGTCATCCTCATCCCCGCCAGCTACGACGGGCGCGACATCGCCGGCCGCCTGTCGGCCAAGCTCGACAGCCCCGTGATCACCAACGTGGTGGGGCTCACCGTCGAAGGCGACGAGGTTCGGTCGCAGCACGGACTCTTCGGCGGAGCGCAGGTGGCCGTCGCCCGGTTCACCGGTGAGCGGCCCTGGATCTTCGTCGTCCGGGCCAAGTCGTTCACCGCCGAGTCCTCCGGCGGCGACCCCGCCCAGGTGACCTCGGCGCCGGTGCCCGATCTCGGGCCGTCGAACGCGGCCAAGGTCCTGGCCCGCCATGTCGAAGAGCGCACCGGGCCCAAGCTCGACGAGGCCGAGGTCGTGGTGTCCGGCGGTCGGGGTCTCGGATCGGCCGAGCACTACGCCATGGTCGAGGAGCTGGCCAAGCTCCTCCACGGCGCCGCCGGTGCCAGCCGCGCCATCGTCGACGCGGGCTGGGTCCCCTACTCGCACCAGGTCGGTCAGACGGGCAAGACGGTGAAGCCGACCCTCTACATCGCCTGCGGCATCTCCGGCGCCACCCAGCACCTGGTGGGGATGAAGGGTTCGAAGAACATCGTCGCCATCAACAAGGACCGCGACGCCCCCATCTTCTCCGTGGCCGACCTCGGCATCGTCGGCGACGTCCACAAGGTCGTCCCGAAGCTGATCGAGGCCCTCAAGACACGCGGCTGATCCCGGCCACGACGTCGGACAGGCCCGCCGGACCTTGAAGCACCTCTGGATCCTCCGCCACGGCAAGGCGGCGTCCGAATCGAGCGACGGAGACGACCACAGCCGTCCCCTGACCGGGCGGGGCCGCCGCCAGGGCACCGAGGTCGCCGGCTACGTGGCCGACCGTGTGACGTCGGGTGCATCGACACCCGATCTGGTGATCTCCTCCTCGGCGATCCGCGCCCGACGGACGGCCGAGGCGGCGCACGCGGCGCTCGGCCCCGCCATACCCCTCGAGATCGAACGCGCCCTCTACGGAGCCGACGCCGACGACGTGGTGAGCCGACTCCGCCTCCTTCCCGACGAGACCCGGGCCGTGATGATCGTCGGGCACAACCCCACCTTCCACGAGTTGGCCCTTCTTCTGGTCTCGGCCGACGACGCCGACGGCCGGGCCCGTCTCGAGGCCGGGTTCCCCACGGCGGCGCTGGCCGTCATCGCACTGGACGTCGCCGCATGGACCGAGGTCGCGGCGGGGTGTGGGCGCCTCGAGGACCTGTTCCTTCCCACCCGTTGAGCGACTCGGGCTGACAGGGCCGTTCGCATGCCGGGGCCGTTCAGACGAGAGGCCAGGGGTAGCAGTGGGAGTCGGGTCGGGGGACCGGGAACCGGCCCTTCTTCACCAGGCGCCGGGCACGTGTGCGCACCGCCTCGATCTCGGCCGGCGCCAGCAGGTCGGCCAGTGCCCCGGGGAGAGCGTCGTCGAGCGCGGCCAGATCGTCGAGGATCCCGGCGGGGACCTCCTGCCCGGCGAACTCCCAGATGACGGTGCGCAGTTTGGGCTCGCGATGAAAGCACAGGCCGTGGTCGATGGCCCAGATGGTCCCGTTGTCATCGAGAATGCAGTGCCCGCTCTTGCGGTCGGCGTTGTTGGCCACCACGTCGAAAGCGCAGATGGTCTTCAGGCGGTCGTGATGGCTCTCGTCCTCGACGAGGGTGAAGTGGTGCTGGGAGAAGTCGGCGTCGACGAAACGCTGGAGCGACCCTTCCCCGAAAGGGGCGTCTGATCGCGAGATCGTCTCGGGCACGAGGTCCCAGCCGAGCGCGGCCGACAGCTCGTAAGCGGCGATCTCGCGCCGGAAGATCCCGCCGGGGAAGTCCCAGAGATGGCGTTCGCCGCGCTCGGGTTTGTACACGGCGCCCATCTCGACCGGGCCCGACGTGCAGGTGACGAGGAAGGTCTGGTTCGAGCTCCACGGCATCCGACCGACGACCTCGATCTCGCCCTCGGCGAGGACGGTCACGACCTCGGTGGCCGGTGGCCGTTCGTTCTGGGGCACTGGTGTCCAGTCGGATCGAGAGGCAGTCCGCACAGCGGGCACGGGGGTCGTCCGGCCTCGACGAGCAGCGTGGCCCGCACGGCGAAAGCGGCCGCCTGCTCACGGGTCACGGTGAAACGGGCCACGTCCCCCTCTTCGTCCTCGGCCACCAGCTCCTCGGCCACCAGAACGATCCGGTCCGTGGCGTCGTCGTAGCTGACGCCGAGCGTCCCCACGACCCAGTGGGGTTCCGTGGGCTCCACCAGATCGAGATCGCCGGGGAGCTCACCGGGACGCTCGAGGTCGGCCAGGAGGCGACCGAGGTACTCGGCCAGCACCGAGACCTGCTGCTTCTCCACCTTCAAGGTGAGAACGGTGGCGCCGCTGCGGCACTGGAGGAGAAAGACCCTCCGTCCGGTGGGGCCTTCGGTCCCCACCGTGAAGAGGTCGAGGTCGCCGAGGTCGAGTGCAGGGCTCACGACGGCCCGCTCACGACGGCCCGCTCACGACGGCCCCTGGCGACGGCCGGTCCTCATGACAGCGCCAGTTCGGCCAGGCTCGACGTGGTGTTCACGCACAGGACGTGGTTGGAGTTCTCGTCGCGCAGCAGCGCCGTCACCGAACACGGCGAGACGACGAGGCGTTGGAACAGATCGAGGGGCACGCCGGCGGTGGCCGCTACCGCCGCTTTGATGGGATCGGCGTGGGAGACGGCCACGTAGGTCGCCCCCCGGTGCCGGTCGGCGAGCCGGTCGATCGTGTCCACCATCCGGGTCTGCATCTCGACGAAGGACTCGCCGCCGGGGAACCGGAACGACGCCGGCAGGAGCTGGACCGTCCGCCACTCGCGCCGCCGCCCGAGCAACCGCAGGCTCTTGCCCGTCCAGTCGCCGAAATCGCACTCGAGGAGTCCCTTGTCCACGCGCACCCGCAGCCCGAGCCGAGAGGCGATGGGCTTGGCCGTCTCCACCGCCCGTTCCAGCGGCGACGCGTAGACGGCCACCGGGGGCGTCGCCAGCGCGGCGATCCGATCGGCGGCCGCCTCGGCCTGGGCCCGGCCGACGTCGGAGAGGTGCAGCCCGGGGGCACGTCCCGGGAGCACCGTCCCGGTCGTGGGGGTCCGCCCGTGACGGACGAGGAGGGCAACGGCCGGAGCCGGACGACGTCGAGCGGGCACGCCGGGTCATCGTACGCTGTCGACCGTGCGCCCCCCGTCGGCTCCCGCGCCACCGGAGCCCGACGGCGGCCGGTCGGCGCTGGCCGCCCTGACGGCGGAGATCGTGTCCTGCCGTCGGTGTCCGCGCCTGGTCGAGTGGCGCGAACGGGTGGCCCGCGAACGCCGGGCCTCCTTCGCCGACCAGGAGTACTGGGGCCGTCCCGTCCCCGGCTTCGGCGACCCCCGGGCGCGGATCGCCGTGGTCGGGCTGGCCCCGGCGGCCCACGGGGGCAACCGGACGGGCCGGGTCTTCACCGGCGACCGGTCGGGGGACTGGCTGTTCGCGGCGATGTGGCGGGCGGGGCTGGCCAACCAGCCGACCAGCGTCGCCGCCGACGACGGTCTCGAACTGTCCGGGGCCTACGTCTGCGCCGCCGTCCGCTGCGCGCCCCCGCAGAACAAGCCCACACCGACCGAGCGCACCACCTGTGCGCCGTACCTCAGGCGCGAGCTCGACCTCCTCTCCGACGTGAGGGTCGTCCTCGTCCTCGGCCAGTTCGCCTACCAGGTGGTGGCGGCCGAGCTCGGGCTCCGGCCCCGTCCCCGGTTCGGCCACTGCGTCGAGGCCGTCCTCCCCGACGGGCGCACGGTCCTCTGCTCCTACCACCCCAGCCAGCAGAACACCTTCACCGGGACGCTGACGGCCCCCATGTTCGACGCCGTCTTCACCCGCGCCCTCGAGCTCACCGCCAACGCGTCGGTGGGGAAGGGGTCGGTGGGGAAGGGGTCGGTGGGGAAGGGGTCGGTGGGGAAGGGGTCGGCGCCCAAGCCGTCGGTGCACACGCCGTCGGTGC